>ENA-UOOD01000569-UOOD01000569.1-human-gut-metagenome-genome-assembly--contig:-CS67-NODE-569-length-43798-cov-10.263219_pt1 | contig 43798 bp, 36 predicted proteins | sample MGYA00242464_ERZ724011 | MGnify/ENA metagenome assembly ERZ724011 | reverse complement strand
GAAAAGAACCGTTCATCGTAACGGAATGTTACGGGTTCAAGACCTTTACAGAAGAGGAAATCTCCGATGAAAAAGCGTATGAATACGAGTTCGGAGACGAGAAAATCGTTGTTACAGGTAAAGAAGTACGTGCATTTTACTCGGAAGTATACAGGCTGACGGCACAAGACATCGAACAGTTTGCAGCCTATAATACGGCAAAACGCAAGTATTACCGGAAAAATGATTGTCAGCTTACCCCGGAGCTTGTCCGACGGCTGCTCGATGAAGAACATTTGATGAAAGCAGGTGAATCCGACAGTTTCACGATTCAGTTGTTCTTCCTGTGGCATGTACGGATTCGGAAAGAACCTGAAAATCTTGCACCGTTCAAATACGCTTTGGAAGCCTGTTGCTTGGATAACGTACAGACTTTCAGCCGCCGGTACATCACGCTCGAAAAAGCATTGCTTCATTGCCTGAACGGTTTCAATGAAAATGCGGCCATTCCGAACCGCTATCAATCCTTGCAAGACTATCTTCACGGACATACGCATGGCAGGCGTTGATGTCCGGCTGTGAAATTCTTTCCATGTAGGGAAAGCCCCAGAATCCTTCAAAAATAGGTTTCAGGGGCTTTTTCCGCATGGTCGTATTCTGCCCGGCAAGTGCTTGAATTATACTTTTACCATTTATAAACGTTATCGGACATTCTCCGATGGCGTTTCCCCGTTGAAAGCCGGTTTCACCGGCTTTTTCTGTACTGTGCTCTCTCCTTACGCCTTTTCTCTTTTTCGTCCAAAGCCTTACTGACATCTTTGTATCGGCTGCGGAACTTGGCGAACGTGTCTCGCGAGGTATCGAAACGCTTGCAGATGTCGGTAATCGAGCAATCCCGTTTTAACATGCCGATAATAATGCGTCGGTTCTCTACAAGCAGGTTCGTTTTCGTGTAGCTACCTTTCTTCCTACCGAGTATCACTCCCTCGGCTTTACGCAGGGCAAGTGCCTCCTTGGTACGCATCGAAATCAAGTTGCGTTCGATTTCTGCCACCAGCCCGAAAGCGAAGCACAGTACCTTGCTGTTGATGGTATTGTCGAACGAATACCCCTCCTTGGTGGTGTAGAGGTTGATACCTTTCTCCAGACATTTGCCCATGATGGACATAATGTCCGTCAATGTGCGACTAAGACGCGATATTTCCGTGACGATCAGTGTGTCTCCGTACTTCATGCGCCGGAGCAGTCCTCCGAGTTTACGGTCGCATCCTTTCTTCTTGCCACTGGCGACCTCCGTTACCCATTGATTGATGGAAAAGTTTCTACTGTCGGCGAAACGCCGGATCTCGTCTTGTTGGTTAGCCGGATTCTGTTTGCCGGTACTGACCCTTAAATAACCTATTATCATAGTCCTTAATTCTTTTACGGGAGCGACATTGCTCCCGTTTCATGTATAAATAAGGCATGACATAGTAAAATAAAAGGAATCTACACGTGATTATTGGGCACAACGTCCTATTTTACAACCACTTTTACTTTCTCTCGATACTGCATTTCCGGCTCTCGTCCACGGCTTTCCCTGTCAGTGCGATTTTCCCATGCAAAGGTACAGCGGGGATCGGTCGTCAAGTACCGCTTCGCTAACCTACTCATGGATTGCACGGCAGCCTTCCGCAAATCGAAGATGTCCTTTCAGTCCCCCTCCTTGCTACGCCGTCGGGTTGGGTATTCCATGAAATCCCTGACCGTTTACTTGTCTTTTCCGCTCTTTCCCGCTGTCTGTCCTGCATGTAAATTCTCCCCGACGAGGAAGCCGAAAGGCTTCGAGAAGAGGGAAAAGAAAACAACAACTTAAAATTTAGAATTATGCACAGCAAGATTTTTCAAATCACACAGACACGGGTAGACAAGGGCAACTACCTGAACGAGGACACCCTTACGCAAGGAGACGACAGTTTCTTCGACTATTGCGCCGAGATTGACGACGAGGAACGTAAGTTCCATATCGACAACTTGGTAAACAACATTCTACCCAAAGGTATGTTTGAGTTTATCTCCGACGATACCATACGCTACAATGGCGGTGCGGAACAATGGCGGGAGGATTTCGTCGCCGACATTCGACGTAGGGCGGAAGCCGTTACCCCCGATAGCATGCAGGACTGGATTGGCCCGGTCTATCAACTCGAAAAGTTCCTGAAAAACCCGCTTGATACCGCTTACTGGTTTTACATGGACGAGGAGGGTCTGCAATCCCATGCCGAGCAATCCTACGAGTTCCTGCGGCAGGTATGTGAATTTGAGCCCGGCACGCTGCTCTACATTGGTGGTGTCATTGACTATCATTTCTAATCTCAAAATCCCAATACAATGAAAGGAACGGAGCGTTTCAAACAGACAATCAAGGAATACTTGGATGACAAGGCAGGGGCGGACGAACTTTTTGCTGTCTCTTATGCCAAAGAAAATAAGAACTTGGACGATTGTATCACGTTCATTCTTAATCAAGTCAAGGCAAGCGGCTGTTGCGGTATGACCGATGACGAGGTGTGGTCGCTCGCCATTCATTACTACGATGAAGACAACATTGATGTGGGTAAGCCTATCAACTGTGGTGTAGTGGTCAATCACAAGGTGGAGCTGACCGAAGAAGAAAAGGCACAAGCTCGAAAGAATGCGCTGAAAGCCTATCAAGAAGAAGAAATGCGTAAGATACAACAACGCCATAGCAAGCCGAAAGCAGCAGCCAAAACTGTACAGGACACCCAGACGACACTCTCTCTCTTTGATTTTTGAGTATGAAAGCACGAACGAAATTCCAACATAAGGTAGTAGCCGCCAACGGGCGGTTACTGCCTATCACGGAACGGCAGATAGAATGGGCGTTCCGTCATACCGTCAAACATTACGCTTTTCGCACACCCAGCGGACAGACGACCTGTCTTGATTGCGGCTATCGGTGGAATGAGACGAATACGAAACATTGTACTTGTCCGAATTGCAACGCACGATTGACACTCAAAGATACGCTTTGTCGTAAGGTGGACGAGAAAAGTTATTTTTCCACCCTCACCACGCAGGACGGATTTCAGGTACAGCGGATTTTTAGAATGACTGTTTATTATCACAAGAGCCGGAAAGCTCGGACGGACGTGTGCGAAGTGGCGAGATACTGGTTGGACGAGAACGGAAAGACAGCCCTGACGGCCTTGAAAAGGACAATCGGGCTTTATTTGGATAGCTTTCTGTGCGGGTCGGGGTTGGAACTGCGGAATGATAACTATGTGTATCACCACATCGCCGACTGCTATGTCTATCCGCAATACACGGTTATTCCGAAGTTACGGCGTAACGGTCTGAAAGGGTCGTTTGCAGACATCGCCCCGCAAAAACTAATGAAAGCCCTGCTATCAGACAGCCGTGTGGAAACGATACTCAAAAGCGGACGCAAACGCGACCTCAAGTATTTTATAGACCACCCGCAGGATTTGGATTTCTGTTGGCCGTCCTACAAAATCGTCTTACGCCAGAAGTATCGGATAAAGGACATGGGAATATGGGCAGATTATCTCCGTATGCTTGACAGGTGCGGCAAAGACTTGCACAACGCCCACTATGTTTGCCCTGCCGATTTGAAAGCCGAACACGACAAGTACCAGAACAAGGTGCGTATTCTTCAAGAGCAGGAAAAACGCATGGAGCAGATGAAACGGGCGAGGGAAAACGAGGCACGTTTCAGGGAGTTGAAAGGCAAGTTCTTCGGTCTGGAGTTCACGGATGGGACGATAGTCGTCCGTGTACTGGACAGCGTGGAAGCCTACTACGACGAGGGTAATGCGTTACATCACTGTGTGGGACAGTGCGAATATTACCTCAAACCGGACACGCTGGTATTCTCCGCACGGATAAAGGACAAGAGGGTCGAAACAGTGGAGTTGAGCCTCGAAACATTCAAGGTGCTGCAGTCGCGAGGGCTGTGTAACAAAAATACGAAATACCATAAACGAATTATGAACCTCATGCACAAGAACATCGACCTTATCCGAAAGCGCATGGCCGCCTGATACCGGCTACGGAAGTTATATCGGACAGCCACCTGCCAATCAGGACGGGTGGTTGTTCATATTCCGGTCGTTGCCGCCATACCTTTTGTAAGGAACAGACTATTTTCACTTCAATAGCTTGTCTGTCTATTCCGTTTTTACTACCCTCATAAACCTCTTGTAAGAGTCGAAAGTCGTATCGGGACGCAAAAGCAGTCTGAACTCTGTGGTTGTTACTATTCTGATAGGGGGCATATCGGAAATTTTGTTGTGAGCACAATCACCTAATCATTATCACGACTATGTTTTATCCGAAAATTCTTATTCTGGCAGCGATTTCTGCCGTTTGTACGCCATGAGGAAGCGGACGTTTGTATTTACCTCTCCTTTTATATACCGCCAACTCACTATTTCATTTCCTCGAATCCCGACCCGCCATAGGCTGTTTTTATCGTGCAAAGGTACGACAGACGAACGACGAACCAAGTATTGCGGTGCTACCTTGCTGAAATTTTACGCAAACTTTCCGAAATCACAGATTTCGGTATTTCATAAAATTTCATCAGCGGTTCCTTGTTCGCGGTTCTTGCTTCCGCCGTCGGGTATCGCACATAAAAACCAACCCTGCGACGAGCTGGAAGGCTCGGAACAAAGGGAAATAAAAAACGAAGAGATGACAACAATAGAACAGATTACCGTCATAGCCGAAAAATTAGGCTGGCAAGTAAAAACCGATACCGACAAACCGAACCTCGTGGTGTTCGATTTTCAGCAATACACACCCTATGGGCAAGATTTTGGTTTCTCGGTTGAAATGAAAGGCAATGACACCGATAGCCTTATTGACAGAATTGAAGAGTATTACGAAAGCTTCGACCCCGACTATGAAGCCTACCTGTGGATAGGCACGGACGGACACGGCAAGAACGGTGCGCCGTATCATATTAAGGATATAGTAAACGACATGGAAAAAGCCGAGAAAATGATAGAAAACCTTTACCAAGCATTGAAAATGAAACAGAAAGGAGATATAGATAAATGAAGAAGACGATGACAGACGTAGAAATCCTCGAACAGCTTTGCAGCGACATTGTGGCAGGCCGGTTTGAATGGTTGGAATACCTTACGCCGAAAGTCTATTTCGGTCGTGAAATCCGTGCTTTGCCGATGATTTGTCCAAAGGGGCAGTTCGGTTACCTCGTGTATTTTCCCTATTCCGAAATGCCGGAACTGGAATACGATTGGGCGTTGGACGAACTGACTATTGACGGTACGGACTATCGTAAATATCTGAAAATGCTGTCCTCATGAGCCGTGTATCGGCAGGACAACATTTAAAGGAACAGCCTTTTTTATCGTTGGTTAAATCGTTGGTTTTCTGCCGCAAAGGTACGGAAATCCTCATTTCTATGCAAACAAGTGCAAATAAAATAGCAAAAAAAGTATGATTCAAGCATTTATCCAAGCTGGAAAATCCACGCTATATCCGAAAAATACCCACCATTTTTCCGGTTATTTATTATAGGAACGAATAATCAGGCACAATCGGATGTCAAGTGTCTGATATTTGCTGGTTTAAGTGATTTGCAGGAACTGTTATTCCGTGCGTACAATCCCTGCAATAAAGTGAAAACAAAGATAGAAAAAAATAATCGAATGATGAAACGGTTGCTGTTTATATTTTTATTGCTCTATGGTGGAATGGCGACTGCTCAGGAAATGCGCGATTCCGTGCGGGTGTATTTCCGTCAGGGGCATTCGGAACTCGACATGTCCTTCGGGGACAACCGCAATGCCTTGGAGCGCATCTTGAAACGGTTGTGGGAGAAACGAGGCGACACGTTCAGCCTTGACCGCATCGTGTTTGTCGGCGGGGCTTCGCCCGAAGGCGGTGTGGCAAGGAACAACGAACTGTCCGAACAGCGGGCCAAGGCGTTGTTCGACTACCTTTCCCGTTACGTGTCGCTGCCCGATTCGGTGATGACCGCCGAGCTGGTGGGACGAAACTGGCGGGGGCTTCTCCGACTGGTCGAGGCCACGCCCGAAGTGCCTTACCGGGAAGAAACGCTGGAACTGCTGCGTGAAATCTGCGGGCAGGAAGATGACGGTGCTGCCGATCCATTGGGGTGTCTGATGCGCTTGTGCGATGGTGTGCCGTACCGTTACATGTACCGCAATTTGTTTCCCAAGTTACGCATTTCGCAGGTGGAGTTCCGTTACCGACGCATCGAGTCACCCGTAATCAGGGACACCATCATCATCAGGGACACGGTATGGCTGCGCGATACGGTCTATATCGAAGTTCCGGCAGAGGTCGAAAAGAGACCTTTCTACATGGCAGTCAAGACCAATATGTTGTACGATGCTGCCCTCGTTCCGAACATCAGTGCGGAGTTCTATCTCGGCAAGGGCTGGTCGATAAGCGGCAACTGGATGTACGCATGGTGGAAAAGCGACCGCCGCCACAACTACTGGCGCGTCTATGGCGGAGAGCTGGATGTGAGGAAGTATTTCGGTAAACGTGCTGAAGAAAAACCGCTCACGGGCCACCATCTCGGATTGTACGGAGGTATCGTAACCTATGACTTCGAGCTGGGCGGCAAGGGATATTTGGGCGATAAATGGAGCTATCATGCAGGTATAGAATATGGCTACTCGCTCCCTATTGCCAAACGGCTGAACCTCGACTTCGGCATCGGCATCGGTTATTTAGGCGGAGAATACAAGGAATACGTGCCGAGAGACGGGCACTATGTATGGCAGGCGACCAAGCAACGCCACTGGTTCGGGCCTACGAAAGCGGAGATCTCGCTCGTGTGGCTCATCGGGCGGGATAACACCAACAAGCGGAAAGGAGGTGCGAAATGAAAACGGTTTTAAGGAATCTGTTGCCGCTTGCGGTCGTGGTGGCCATCCTCACGATGACTGCCTGCGAACATAAAGAACTATGTTACGAACACCCTCACACGACGGACGTGCATGTGGTGTTCGACTGGAACTACGCCCCCGATGCGGAACAGAACAACGAGGTGGAGGGCATGTGCCTATGGTTTTATCCGATGGACGATGATAGGAATCCCGACCCTATCTATATCAACCTGCGCGGTATGAAAGGCGGCAAGGTCGAAATACCCACCGGGCGGTATCACGTGCTGTATTACAACAATGACTATCGGCAAGTGCTGTTTCGTGGCACTGACGAGTTTTACGCCCACGAATGTTATACACGAAGTACCAACATTTTAGAGCCGATCAACGGCAATGCCGGCTCATACGGCGTCCCACGTGCAAAAGGCACGGAAAACGAGCGTGTGGTACTCGTCCCCGAAATGATGTGGGGCGACAATGCGATGGATGTGGAGATAACCGAGAACAGCATCAAATATTGGTTTGTCCGTGACGGGGAAAAGGAAGTCACGACCATCTCCAATAATGAAAAAAAGTTCACCTTGATGCCCCACGAGCAGGTCTGCGAATACACTTACGAGATAATCAATGTTGAGAACCTGAAATACGTGACACAGCTCAGTGCATCCATTTCCGGCATGTCCGGCTCGGTGTTCTGCGCCAAAGAGGAGCTGCATGACGAATGTGTAACGCTGCCTTTGGAGGCGGTATCGGATAAGGTTTCGACCATCACAGGCAAATTCCACACTTTCGGACACCATGACGAGAATGACGAACGGCATATCCTTACCCTTTACGTGTGGTATGAGGACGGCTCGAAATACTACTACGATAACGATGTTACGGAGCAGGTGGACAACGCTCCCGACAAACGTAACGTGCATATCGTGGTGGACGGTCTGAAACTGCCTAAACCCATCGTCAACGGAGGCGGCCTCCAGCCCGATGTGACCGAATGGGAACATGTGGACGAGGTAATCGAGATGTAACGGCAGAGATAGAACATAAATTCTTAAAACAAGATATACAACCCAATGTTTAATTTCCAATTAAATTCTACAAAAATGAAGCGACAAGTTTTGTATCTGGCTATGGCGACACTCGTCATGGCGTCGTGCTCGAAGAACGAGACACTCGACATCAACGAAGGCAGGGGTATCGGTTTCCATGCCATGTCCAATGCAGGCACTCGTGCCTCAGAAGTAACCAACAACACCCTGACAGATTTCTGGGTAACGGCTTTGTATAATGACAACGGCTCTGTTTACTTCTCGGACGTGAAATTCTCCGGTACCAACGAGAGCTTCTACACCTCTACACCCTCGTACAACTGGCCGTCGGGCGAGTTGCTGTTCCATGCCATCTACCCGCAAAAGTCGGATTTGGACGGAACGCTTACTCTCTCGAAAGAAGCTCAGAAACTCGAAAACTTTTCTGTAAAGAGTTCCATCGCCGCTCAGAAAGACCTCGTGTACGCTCAGGCTACAGGCAGCAAGGCTGATGAAAGCACCGGTGTTAGCTTGAAGTTCAATCACATGCTCTCCCAAATCAGCGTGGAAGTCAAGAGCGAAAGCCAAGTGTATGTGTACAAGGTAAAAGGCGTGGTAATCGGTCAGATTCCTTCAACGGGTAGCCTTACGGACATGAGTACAAAAACATGGAGTTCTTCGCTTACCAACAAGGTTATCTATGAGGATGACTGCACTGAATTTACGATGAACGGTACTTACCAGAGTGTGATGAACACCACGAACGGCAATGCCATGCTTATCCCGCAGACGTTGATTGCATGGGATGTCAAAAACGACAAGGACAACTCGACAAACGAAGGCGCTTATATCGGTGTGGAGATTCAGATTAGCACAAAAGATGGCAACCGCGTTTATCCGAGGAACAAGGATCTGCAATACGCCTATGCCTGTGTGCCTATCAACACGGAGTGGGAAGCCGGCAAGCACTATGTTTACAAGCTCGACTTCTCCAATGGAGCCGGTTATGTTGATCCGGAAATTCCGGTAAATCCCGATCCTGAAAATCCCGACCCCGACCAGCCTGGCGATGAGATTCTCGGAGGCGGCATCAAATTTACGGTTAGTGTATCCGAATGGACACCGCAAGGCGGTCAGTCCATAGAGACCCCGATGGAATAATATCTTCGGAACATGACATTTTACAGGCCGGGCGGGGTTGAATGTCCCCTCCCGGTCACTAATGGGAGCGGCATAGACAGCCGTCCCGACAGCAGGAAACAGAATATTCAGATTAAACAATATATTAATGAACATACGGTCGATTATTTCTTACGGATATGGTCTATGGACAGTGGCAATAGGCTCGGCAGCCTTGCTGCTCGCCGCCTGCCAGAAAGACGAACTCGCCGTAGAGCGGTTCAGTTCGGACAGAATGAGTTTTCAAGTCGGTGTTGCTGAAAAATGGTTGCCGGCAACCCGTTCGGCGGGCGAAATGCCGAAAACGGAACCTGCACTTGAATTTAAGGGAGGCGGTTTGTGGGCTGTTCCTCTCGTGGAGCGGCATAACAATCCCGCGCTCTTCGACGCGCCTGCCGTGCAGACCCGTGCGGCAGCCGTGACGAAAGAAGAGTTCTATGATGCTTTCTCCCTATACGGTTATATGTATGTCGGAGACATTGGCGACCCATGGAATGAAGTCGAAAGTTCGGCGGGCTGTTTCATCAGCAAGGCCACCGTAAAGAAGCAGCAAGGTTCGGATTTTTGGCTTCCCACGCAAGACTACCGCTGGCCTGCCGAGAGGTATGCGGTCAAATTCTTCGCCTATGCGCCTCAGAATCTCGGCACGGCGGGCAGCGTGATGCCCCGTGGAAACACACCGGAACTGACTTACCGAGTGCCGTTGGATGCCGCCGAGCAGCAAGACATCGTGGTGGCCAGTCCCGATGTGGTGCAAAGCGGGCAGCGTAATGCGGTAGAACTGACATTCCAGCATATCCTTACGGCGGTAAAGATAAAAGCCACTGGCAATACGAAAGGCAAGATTTCACAAGTGTCGCTTAAAAATATCCGTTCCGCAGGCACATTCGATTTCGGGAGCATGAAGTGGTCGGGAGTGGAAAGCAGCGAAAAAACGAACTACATCCAGCAGCTTGAAACGGCGGCAGGAGAAAATGGCGGAGAGGAAGATTACTTCCTTATCGACGACGAACGGACTTTTATGCTGCTGCCGCAACAACTGGGCGACGATGCCGAGTTGGAAATCACAATAGACGGCGAAACCCTATCCGCAGTAATCGGCGGCGAAGGCAAGCAATGGACACCGGGCACGACGATAACCTACCACATCTCCCACACGCCCGAAGTCGTGGATTATGTATTCGAAGTGCCTACGGAAGAAATCGCCTTTACCTACAAAGGAGAAGTTTCAGGGGAGCAAAACGTCTTTTCCGTTCTGAGTTACCAAAGAACCATCAAAGGCGAAGAAGTAACCGAAAATTCGGTGGCATGGAAAGCGGTGTTCTCGGATGATAACGGACAAACGTGGAACACCGTACTGCCTGCATGGGTTACAACCTTCACGACAAGCGGTAACGGCAGCCTAACCCCGCAGGAATATCCGGTGACAGTAACGGCACAGACGGGCATAACGGAAGATCCGCACAACGACGTACTGAAAAAAGCTACTCCTGTAATAGGTGTGTACGACCTTTCAACAAAAAACGGGCAAACGTCGATGAACACGGCAAACTGCTATGTCGTCAATGCACCGGGCACATATAAACTGCCGTTGGTGTACGGCAACGGCATCAAAAACGGGCAGCTCAACCCGTCGGCATATTCCACGCAGGAAGATGAAGACGATATGTTGCACGAATTTGTCAATTATAAAGATGACGAGATTAAAAGCCCCTATATTTATCTGAATGACGATTGTATGCCGAAAAAAGCCACTGTTGTATGGCAGGATGCACAAGACTTGGTAACACAAGTCAAACTCTCCGATAACGATAAATATCTGACCTTCTGCGTCAATGAGACGACCATCAGACAGGGCAACGCTGTCGTCGCCGTGTTGGACGAGGACGGGGTAATCATGTGGAGTTGGCATATCTGGGTAACGGACTTCAAATTGGAATCGGAACCGACTATCGAAGAACGCTATGATCCGAGCCTGACACAAACCGATAAAAGAGTAACAAATGCCGAAGGCAAACAATTTGTTTTCATGGGAGTCAATCTCGGATGGTGCGACGATAAAGTTGCGATGTATGCTCCCCGTGAGGTATGGGTACGTTTTACGCAGGAAGGAAGCGGATACACACACACGATGGCTGTTAGCCAGCTTGCTGGAAAAGAAGGCGGATACGGTAACAATCCCTATTACCAGTTCGGACGCAAAGACCCGATGCTGCCAGGAGTTTACAATACGGAAACGGGGGGAAGCGACGACAAAGTATATTACGGAACTTTCCAGTTTAAAAAAGAACGTAAGCAGGTTTCCATTGGAAAGGCCATCCAAACCCCACATATCCTTCATGGTTATGAAAAAAAAGGAGAATTTGACTGGTGCGATAAATTTTATTATAATCTCTGGAGTGCAGACCAGTTCGGTCGTGGAAACGAAAAGCGGGTTGTCAAAACCATTTACGACCCCTCACCCGTAGGGTATCGGATGCCTTCGAGCGAAGCGTTCACCGGTTTCACGTTAAATGGGGGCAATTTGGACAATAACAGTTTTGATTTCGGGAAAATCAATTCGCCTTATAATTCCTTTGATAATTTCGACACGAACCACGGGTGGGAGTTTTATTGCAAGCCGATGACAATTCAGGGAAGATACAATACTGTGGACGGAACCGTATTCCTTCCAATGCAAGGCAATAGAAGCGCATTGTCGGGTACTATAAAGGGCATCGGAGTGAATTGTTACTATTGGACGGCTGTGGCAAGTTCGGAAAATGACAGCTATAACCTTAACTTTTCCGTGGAGGTCGAGAATAGGTTCATCAAGCCCCGAAGTTCCAATTACCGTGCTTTCGGTTTCACGGTGCGTCCTGTGAGGGAACAACTGTGATTCGCACATGAATAAACGTAAGTTGGTGCGAGGCGTTGTACAACGGGTGTAACATTACGCTGATGGCTCCGTACCGTATGGGCAAGACGGGGCTTGTCAGGCACGTGTTCCACAGTCTCAAGGAGCAACGGTCTGACGTTGTTACGCTCTATATGAAGATTTCATATCCAGATGCAGACTCAAGGCGGCGAGCGGTGTGAACAGTGCTGTTAGAAAACAGTCGGACGGCGAGTTGGTTTACAGGACAGTGGACGGTTATATCGTTTATGCCGATTTATGGTCGAATGGCTGCGCTATCGCAGTTTTTGATTTTATAGGAAGCTGATCCAGATGACAAGCATTTATATAAAAAGCTACCGGAGATTTTCCGGTAGCTTTTTATATAAATATCCTTTCCCCTAATAATATAACGCCAAAACGTTGGTTAAATCGTTGGTTTTCTGCCGCAAAGGTACGGAAATCCTCATTTCTATGCAAACAAGTGCAAATAAAATAGCAAAAAAAGTATGATTCAAGCATTTATCCGAGCTGGAAAATCCACGCTATATCCGAAAAATACCCACCATTTTTCTGGTTATTTATTATAGGAACGAATAATCAGACACAGAAAGGTGCGAAGTGTCTGATATTCGCTGTGTTAAGCTGTATCAAGAAGATTGCAGGACTTGCCGTTACGTGTTCCGTGCCGACAATCCCTGCAATAAAGCGAAAACAAAGATAAGAAAAATAATCGAATGATGAAACGGTTGCTGTTTATATTTTTATTGCTCTACGGCGGGATGGCGGCGGCACAGGAGGCACGCGATTCCGTGCGGGTCTATTTCCGGCAGGGACATTCGGAACTGGACATGTCCTTCGGGGACAACCGCAACGCCTTGGAGAGCATCTTGAGACGGTTGTGGGAAAAATGCGGCGACACCTTGAGTATCGACCGCATCGTGTTCGTCGGCGGGGCTTCGCCCGAAGGCGGCGTGGCAAGGAACAACGAGCTGTCCGGGCAACGTGCCAAAGCGTTGTTCGACTACCTCTCCCGCTATGTATCGCTGCCCGATTCGGTGATGACCGCCGAGCTGCTGGGCAGGAACTGGAAAGGTCTGCTCCGGCTGGTCGAGGCTACGCCCGAAGTGCCTTACCGGGAGGAGGTGTTGGAACTGCTGCGTGAAATCTGCGGGCAGGAAGATGACGGTTCCACAGACCCGTTGGGTCGTCTGACACGCCTGCGGGGCGGCGTGCCTTATCATTACATGCACCGCAATCTCTTCCCCAAACTGCGCACCTCGCAGGTACACTTCCATTACAGGCACATCGAGCCGCCCGTAATCAGGGACACTATTATTATCAGGGACACGGTATGGCTGTGCGATACGGTCTATATCGAAGTTCCGGCAGCGGTAAAGACGGAAAAGAAACCTTTTTATATGGCTGTCAAGACCAACATGCTCTATGATGCCGCTCTCGTACCGAATATCGGGGTCGAGTTCTACTTAGGCAAGGGCTGGTCGATAGGTGGCAACTGGATGTACGCATGGTGGCACAACGACCGCCGCCACAACTACTGGCGTGTCTACGGCGGCGACCTCGACATAAGAAAATACTTCGGCAAACGCGCCAAAGAGAAGCCTTTGACGGGACACCACCTCGGCGTGTATGGCGGCATCGTGACCTACGATTTCGAGCTGGGCGGCAAGGGCTACCTCGGCGACAAGTGGAGCTACCACGCCGGTATCGAATACGGCTACTCGCTGCCGATAGCCAAACGGTTGAATCTCGACTTCGGCATAGGTATCGGCTATTTAGGCGGCGAGTACAAGGAATACAAGCCCATCGACGGGCATTATGTATGGCAGGCGACGAAGAACCGCCACTGGTTCGGGCCCACGAAAGCGGAAATCTCGCTCGTGTGGCTCATCGGGCGGGATAACAGCAACAAGCGGAAAGGAGGTGACAGATGAAACGGATATTCTACACGGCAGCAGTCGCAGTTCTCCTCGCAATGACCGCCTGCGAGCATAAAGAACTATGCTACGAGCACCCGCACACCACCCATATAGAGGTGTTGTTCGACTGGAACTACGCCCCCGATGCGGAGCAGAACAACGAGGTGGAGGGCATGTGCCTCTGGTTCTACCCGATAGACGGACGCAGCAACGACGAGCCTATCCAAATCAACCTGCGCGGTATGAAGGGCGGCAAGGTTGAAATTCCCGTGGGACGCTACCACGTATTGTACTACAACAACGACTACGAGCGGGTGCGCTTCCGGGGTATCGAGATGTTCCACTCGCACGAGTGCTACACCCGCGAGGCCGGTCTTTTCGAGCCGGTGCAGGGTCGTGCGGGAAGCTCTTCCGCTCCCCGTGCCGAAGGTACGGAGAACGAGCCGGTGGTCATCACCCCCGACAAGATGTGGGGCGACAACGCCATGGACGTGGAAATCACGGAGGACGGCATCGAATACCGCTTCACGCGCGACGGGGAGACCGAGGAGACCGTCATCGCCAACGATGAGAAGCTCTTCACCCTGATGCCCCACGAGCAGGTATGTACCTACACCTACGAGATTATCAACGTGGAGAACCTCAAATACGTGAAGCAGGTCAGCGCCGCCATCTCCGGCATGTCCGGCTCGGTGTTCTGCGCCGAGGAGAAGCTGCGGGACGAGTGCGTGACGCTGCCTTTGGAGGCATACTCCGACGGGGTATCGGTCATTTCGGGAGAGTTCCACACTTTCGGACACCACGACGAGAACGACGAGCGGCATATCCTCACCATCTACGCATGGATGGAGGACGGCAAGGGCTACTACGGCTCGGTGGACGTTACGGAGCAGGTGGACAATGCGGAGGACAGGCGCAACGTGCATATCGTGGTGGACGGTTTCAAGTTCCCCAAGCCCATCACCAACGGCGGCGGTTTCCAGCCCGACGTGGAGGAGTGGAAGCCCGTGGACGAGGAAATCACCATGTAGATACGCGGCACATGATGAAACATGTACGGGATAACGCATACCGTACAACCAGAATATAAGTAACCCGATTTTTTAATTTAATTTTCAAAGTGTATGAGAAAGCAGATTTTCTTTTTGGCCGTGGCGGCAATAGCCATGGCATCGTGCTCGCAGGACGAGACGATCGGTATCAACGAGGGCAAGGGCATCGGTTTCCGCACATCGGCGGACAACCTCACGCGCGGTGCTGAAATCACGACCAACAGCATCGAAGATTTTTATGTAACGGCATTCGATAAGGATGGCGGCAAATACTTCGAGGATGCTAAGTTCTCGAAAGAACAAGGAAGTACAGGGAACATTTTCGTTTCCGACCCGCTCTACTACTGGCCGGGCGACGGAAGTACGCTGACTTTCCGCGCGTATGCTCCGGCAAAGACAGACATCGGCGGCACAATGTCTTATAGCCTTAGCAGTGGCAACACGCTGACCGGTTTCTCCCCGGCTGCCGAAATCAACGACCAGGTAGACCTTATCTATGCCACTGCTACGGGCAGCAAGGCTAACGAGGCCAGCGGCGTGCAGCTTGACTTCAAGCACATGCTCTCGCAGATTGAAATCAAGGCAAAGAACGACAATGAAGGCTATACCTACGAGGTAGTGGGCGTGAGGATAGCCAAGCCTGTATCCAAGGGAACTCTTGATTTCGACAAGGCGATGAACGATACTGAAAAAGCAAATGCATGGACTCCCGGTACGGATAAGGCAACCTATGATGTTACCTACACCACCCCAATCATTTTGGACGGTACAGCAAAGACGCTCATGTCGAAAAAGGACGACAACGCCATGCTGATTCCGCAGAAGCTGACCGCATGGGACGGGGACAAGGACGGAAACAACTCCGCCCAAGGTGCATACCTCGCCGTGAAGGTGAAGATAACCACCGCATCGGGCGCACAAGTTTATCCTTGGAAAGATGGTGAGACTTACGGCTGGGCAGCGGTAGGCATCGGCACGGAATGGAAGATGGGTAACAAGTATATCTACACGCTCGACTTCTCCGACGGTGCGGGCAAGGTAGATCCGACAGACCCGGATGACGGCGGCAAGGACATCCTCGGCGGCCCGATTAAGTTCACGGTCGATGTGGCAACGTGGGAACCTCTTCACAACGAGGAGGTCGAATTAGGCAAGGACGGGGAAGGCGCACAGGGAGAATAATCCCTCCGCTTTCACCGGATTTCGGAAAAGACCCGGAATGCCGAAGAAAACGGTCTGTCCCCGGCGAGGGGACGGACTGACACACAGGCCGGGCGGGGTTGAATGTCCCCTCCCGGTCACGAAGACTTCCCGCAGCGGGAGGCAAAGAGAAATCAATAAAGATACAGCAATATGAGGAAACGAATAAAAGAACTGCCATTTGCCGGAATGCTCCGCCGGGTGGCGGTGTTCGCGGCAGCAGGTGCGCTGCTGGTATCCTGCACGAAGGAGTACGATGGCTTCCCCTCTGCGGGGAATGAGCTGCGATTCAGTGTCTCGCAGCAGGGAGAGACGGACGCTGAACGTGTGGCGACACGCGCCACGCCCGTCACCGAAAATAAGTTTCACGACGCTTTCGGCGTATTCGGCTATTCCTGTCTCGATGGAGAGGATTGGAGAGAGGTAGCTCCAAAGTTTATGTTCAACATCGAAGCCTCGACAGAGGACGGGACGAACTATACCACCAAAGACACCTATTTCGTGCCGGGCGAAGGGCTGAACGTGACTTTCCTCGCCTATGCGCCCTACGGGGCTGAAGGGCTGGTCCTGCCGGATCAAGGGACGGTCGGCGCTCCGAAGTACGAGTATCAAGTGCCGACGGACGTGGCGCAGCAGTCCGACCTGTGCTTTACCGCCCCTGCCGTGCTCACGGGAGGAACGCAAGAAGGAACGGTGCAGTTGACGTTCGTCCACGCGCTGACCGCCGTGAGTTTTGTCGAGGGCAACGGGATGGCAGAAGGGGTAATCAACCGCATCGCGCTCAAAGGACTGTACGGCAAGGCGGTGTATGAATCCGATGGTACGGGGACTGTTCGGTGGACAGGACATAGCTGGTCGAACAGTACCTTTTCGCAGGACTTGAACGTCAGCGTCCCGCACACCGGTGACAAGGCAATCACGACCGAGGCGCAGACCTTCATGCTGCTGCCGCAGGATTTGACAAATGCCGAACTCGAAGTGGCCTTTACGAACAAATTGGGAGAGGCGCATACGCTGACTGCGCCCCTCGGCAACGGGACGTGGCTACCGGGAGAGCATGTGACGTACACGATAAGAATTACCGGGGACAGATTAGAGATAGAATCCGTGGATGTCACGAAATGGAATGAACATAAAGTGATTAATAAGGACAGCGAACCTGCCTACCTGCCGGAGCGGTTGAAAATAGGCGACTATTTCTATTCGGACGGCACTTGGTCGGACGGCGGGCTGCGCTGGATCAAAAAGAACGGCGAGCATATAATTGCCGATCCGAAACCCGCACCGGTTAAGGGCAAGACCGTGGTGGGCATCGTGTACGCCACTTTCAGGGACCACCCCCACCGTTTCGGCGAGATGGAACGGGAAACCATATTGCGGAACTTCGGACACGAGCCGCGCGGACTGGTCATGTCCATAAAGAATGCCGCGACCGATGTGATGTGGGCTGAGGATAGGAACAACGAAGTGTTAAAGGATTTAGCAACGCAAGCCGACCTCTATAACGACATCAGCGGAATGGCTAACTCCCACCTCATGAAGGAGAAATACGGCAGCTTCGACAAATTCCCTGCGTTCAAAGCTGCGGAAGACTACAATAAAACCTGTCCGGTTCCCAACACGACGGGCTGGTATCTGCCGACCGTTGGCCAGTGGTGGGACATCCTGCAATACCTGTCCTGGGTTCCGGCTTTCGCAAGTTCGAATAACCAGACGGACATCGAAAAGGAGGTAGATAAGTATTACAAATTTTTTAGATACCGTAACGCAGGCAATGTTACAGACAGGACAAGTGTAACTAATTCCTTGGATTACTTGAACGCGTGGATGTCGAAAATTCCCGACACCGATAAGGACGATTTTCCTTATCCTGAGTATCACAATGATGGTCAAAACAAGCATACTTTCTATTACTTTTGGTCGTCCTCGGAGCAGAGCAACATGAATGCTTGGGCTTGCGAAATTTGTAGAGAAAATTATAAAAACGGATATGGGTATATAGACTTGTCTCAGTCTGTTAAGGATAAGGATAAGTACGATGTGCGTCCCGTCCTCGCTTTCTGAGCGGACGCAAATATAAACATAAAGAAGTAACATAAAACGATGAAAACAGACAAGCGATATACGACCGATAAGAAGGCGGCACGGCGCGGCATAGCCGGGACGCTGCTCGCCGCATTGCTGTTCGCCTCCTCGTGCAGCCACGAGGATATGTTGGATAACGGTGCTTGCCCTGCCGACGGCGCACGCCTTGCCGTCACCGTGACGGACGGCGGCTACCTGTCGTCCGGAGAGCTGCGGACACGCGCCGTGGAAAAGGGCTATGCCACCGAGTTTACCGCTGGAGATGCTGCCGGGCTGTATGCCGTCAATGCCGAGGGAAAACTCTGGATAGAGAACGTGAAAGTGACCGCAGAGCAGGACGGCGACGGGGGAACGGTCACATGGAGCGTACCCGCCGGGACAACGCTCATGCACACCCCGCAGATGAAGTATTTCCTGTATTACCCCTATCAATCAGACATGACAGTGGATAAGGTCGATACCGGTGCGGAGACGGCAGAGAAGTTCTTCCAGCCGCTTATCGACGGGTGGCAGCCGAAAACAGACCAGAGCAAATATGCCGACTACACGGCGAGCGACCTCATGGTGGCGAAAGGCGTGGTGGGAAAAATCGAAAAGAAGCATCTCATACCGCTCACCTTCACCATGACGCACTGCATGGCGCTGGCGGTTATCGAGATGCCCGGCACGCTCTATCACATCACGAGCTACAATTCCGAAACGACGGAGTGCGACTTCTACATTTTTGACGGTGTGGACGCACAATTCAGTGGAGAGAACCGACCTTACCGTCCCGAAGACCACCCCGTAGGCGAAGGCAGTGCCGACTACCACTACCGCCGCCGCTACATCGTCCGCCCGGATAAGGACTATACGCAAAACGGCGAGTATATGGACAAGGCCGACGAGGTGGTACACAACTACGAGGTGGTAATCCGCACGGATGACCTGAAAACGGGCTGTTACACCCTCTGCAAGGTGGACGGCGGGCTGAAGGAGGTAGAGGACGACTATCACCATCTCGAAATCGTGCGCATCGGCGACCTGTTCTGCCCGACCGCAGACCGTTTGGACTGGTATCTCGTGCCTCACGAGGTGGAAAAGCTGGCCGAGGACGACAAACCTTCCGGTATCGTGTTCCAGACCGACAAACGCCGCTTCGGTTCTGCCGAGACGGATTTCTTCGGGGGACGGGAAGCCATGCACGGGCTGGTCGTATCTGTAAAGAGAGCAGAGCTTGCTACATGGTGCAATTCTACTGTTAAAGAGAATACGGGACTGCCTGACTGCACGACGCTGGAGGACTTTTACAACAATATCAGCGGCTTATATAATTGCAACTATATCAAGAGCTGCTACGGAAGTTTCGAGAACTTCCCCGCTTTCAAGGAAGCGGACGAGCACTGGGAAACCTGCCTCATACCCATCGGCAAAAAGACTACGGGCTGGTATCTGCCTGCGAGCGGACAGGTGTGGGATATTTATCAGAATCTGGGCGATTGTCAACAAATGGCAGAAACGAAGTGGCAGACTTCACAAATTGATATAAAAATGAAACCTACTTTTAAGCAGGAAAACATTCTTATTATACTGAACAAGTGGATGGAAAAAATTCCTTCGGAGGAGAAATATGAATTTTCGGCAGGTTATCATTGGACTTCATCGGAATATGATACTGAACAGAACGTACATTATTATTTGAGCCGTGAAAGCATATTATTTATGCCCTCCCCTAAGACAGGCAATAGTCATGCTGTACGCCCCGTTCTCGCCTTCTGACGGGAACTCCCGAAACCATACAGCCAAATGGCGGCCATCGGAAACATGGTCGCCGTTTTTTATGAAACGGAAACGGGCTGAAGCATGGACAGGTGTATATTGATACAAGCGGTTTTCCCAAAAATGGACGGGGAAGTGTCCCAAGCAGCCCGGCTGTCACAGTCTACCACTCGGAATGAATAAATAAAGGATGTGGAGCGGCTTCAACTGAAATCTGTCCCACATCCTTGTCATACATTACTCGTTACCGATGCATTCCTTTGCCGTATTCTGCCTCTTGTAGCTCCGCTTGGTATTCCTCCATATCCTCCAGCTTTTCGTTCACGACTTGCAGATTGTCGTCCAACGTTGCATTGTGGTCGTAGGGGAAACGGTGTCGCACGGCAAGCCCGGCATTGGTCGTCTGTCCGACATCGAGCGTGTCGGTTTCCTTGTTATATCCTGCATACAGAATATCTCCGTTTGGCATTTCGAATACCGGTATTCTCTGATGTGTCAGTTCGGCAAACTGTTCAACGACCATATCTTTGGCCACCTCTTTCACATCATTGCTGGCGCGGTCGATTCCGTAACGCCGGATATGGTCTCGCACCTCCTGTTCCGTGTATTTCAGCATGATGTCGTAAGTTCCCCCGACACTACCGTTGTACACCACGGCGAAATCCTTATCCTCGATCAGCAGGTCATCGCCCCGGTTCTGAAGAGGAGAAGCATAGGTGTGCTGTTCGTCCATGCCGTTACCGTCGTAATACTCCTTGGCGAGTGCCAGCAGGCCGCTGTAGTCGCCTTTGTCTTTCAGTTCGTCAAACCGGTTGGTGTCATCCGTCATCTGCAGGTAAGCTACCGAGGTATAGTACATCTTTTCTTTCGGGGCTTCTGCCTGTTCCTGTCCCTCTGCCTTGACCTGTCCCAGTTCCACGGCAATCTTGTCCACCTTTTGTGTTATCAGGGACGATGCCTTTTTCACGTCCAGCAGCGTCGTCTTGATGAACTGAGGCGATTCTTTCAGCTTGTTGAGCCAGTGTTTGAGGTAAGCGCAGCTGTCCTCCTTGATATGCTTGGCCATGCCATAGCGTTGGGCGACCAGTGCGCTGCCGAGTTCGGCCACCAGTTCCTCGCGGGCATACTCTGCCGATCCGAAATTCGTCGGTTTGATACGGTCGAGGACTCCCTCAGCACCGGTCGAGTGCGTCATCTCGTGGAAGAGTGTCCCATAGAACGCTTCTCCGGACTTGAACTGCTTCTTTTCCGGAATGACGATTTCGTTCTTTGAAATCGAGTAGTAGGCTTTATGCTGATACCGTGGCTTGATGGGACAAATCCAGAGGTTGTCCTTTATCATCGCATCGGCAGGCTCGAAACAGAAATGTTCGCCGTTTTCGACCCTTTTCCCGTTTTCTATCTCCAACTGCTCCCACAACTCCGGTCGTGCCTCCTGCAAGTTGGTCTGGGCGACATTGAACACACGGAATACCTGCATCTTCGGAAAGACGTTATACTTCTGCTTCTCGTCGTCGGAGAGTTTCTTGTAATCGTCATACTTGATTTTCTCCTTTGTCTCCTTATGTATGCAGGTGAATGTGGTCAGCATCACGGGAAAGGATTTCTCGCCTTTCAGTACAGATACCCTTGGCAGTTCCTCTCCGTCCTTTCCCGGCTTGTTGAGCCGTTGCACGCAGTCGAAAGTACAGAATCTCGGTATCTTGTAGCCCTCTTTTTCGCAGTGCAACAGCAGTAGGCTCGGTATGAGACGCCTTGTCGCCTTTCGGCGATAGGTTTCCCCATACCTGCCCCCAAACCGAACGTACATGTCTCCATGTATTCGGCTTTCCGTTGGTAATATCAATTTTATGTTAATCATAGCTTTGAATCAGCGTATTGCATTTCTCGCATACTGCCAATGTCTTACGTCCTTTCTTCAGCATCAATTTATTCCACTCCGTATCAGCTTTCAACTTACTAAGTGTTCTAACATGGTGCATCATCAGTGGCGCCTTGTTTCCACAGAGTTCGCACACACCGTTCTTTAGCCTTTCCACAAGCGATGCCTGCGGCAGAAAGCATGTGTTCGGCATGTGGTCGCATTCAGCATAATCATTGACTTGTTTTCTTCTGAACCCCTCATTGTACAGCACCCTGCACTTTTCTTGACCTTTGTTGTCCATATATCGGACAACAAAGTCCTGTCCTTCACGATAACGTTTCCATTCTTTGCGCATGGTACTGTTATGCTTGTGTGCAAGTGTTTTAATGCAACTTCGTTTCATGATACCTCCGAAAGTATCTCCGACAGCGGAGATGTTATTGGCTATCGAATAGTAGTTATAGAACCCTCTTATTTCAAGGTTGTATTGGGCTATAATGTCCTCTTCTTTCAGACTTGTCAAGAAACCTCTGGATTCTGCCCACCATATCTCTTTGCCATTGATTTGTTTAATTACCATAGCATTCATAGCAAGCAGTTTATTTCTTGCAATTTCAGTGGAAACATGTAGCCTTACATTCCCGTTGAACATTCGATTTGTCCTACCAAGGCTATTCTTCACTTTACTTTCGGAACGTTGTACATAGATTTCATATCCGAGAAATTTTGCTTTGTCCTGTGCATTAGTGATTAAGGTCTTTTCCTCTGACAGCTCAAGTTTCAGTTGCTCTTGCATGTATTTTGTAAGGTCTGCCTTTATCACTTCGCAGTCGGATTTGCTACCGATAACCCCTATAAGAAAGTCATCAGCGTATCTCACATATTTCAGTCGTTTGTATTGTTCATCCATATCATTCCCATATGGGATTTGTTGCATTTCTGTACGCATGTTTCTGATTTGCGAGATAAGGATTTCCCTTTTCTTCACATCTGTTTCAGCGTTCAGTTTTCGTTTTAGCGAGTTTCTTTTGTTGCAAATACGATTGTAGGCTGGATTTACTCGTCTCTTATTACCTTTGTCAAACCTCTTGGCATATTCGTCCATGAACTTATCGAACTTGTCAAGATAGATATTCGCCAGTATTGGACTGATGATTCCACCTTGGGGCGTTCCCGAATAAGTATGATTGAACTGCCAGTGTTCCATATATCCGGCTTTGAGGAACTTTCGAATCAAGCGAATAAAGCGGACATCGTTTATTCTTTCTTTAAGTATGCCTATCAGTACACAATGGTCTATGTTGTCGAAGAATCCTTTAATGTCTCCCTCAATGAACCATTTAGCCCCGACAAACCTTTTCTGAATGCTTGATAGCGCAGTATGGCAACTTCTAAAAGGTCTGAATCCATGAGAGGTGTATTCAAAATACCCCTCGTAAATGGCTTCAAGCATCATTCTTACTACCTCCTGCACAAGTTTGTCTTCAAAAGAGGGTATGCCTAACGGACGCATTTTCCCGTTCTTTTTAGGTATATACACCCTCTTTGCCGGATTCGGTTTATAAGTCTCGTTTTTGAGACTTGCTATAAGGGACTCTATTCTTTGAATACTCATTTGGTCAATGGTCTTGCCATCTGTGCCAGGTGTCATATTGCCTTGTTTCGCATATATGCGCTGATAGGCAACATAGAACATCTGTTCATTGAATAGATTTCGATACAGCCTCTCGAACCTGTAGCCCGAAACTTTGCTGTGTTCACATAAATTGTTTAATACTTGCTTTGGATTTCTCATAATGTCTCCCACATTATCCGTTGTTTGTATTAAAATTACCAACTGCTTCCCTTCGCCATGTACAAGGCTTTCCCTTGCTCGGACTACTACGGAAGCTCCGTTGCCATGTCGGGTATTCAGAGCCTTCGCCCATAGCCTTTCGGCTTCCCGATTTAGGCAATCTCCAGTTAGCACGCATAGTAACTATTGGCACGACAGATTGTCGGATGCGACTTTCGTTCTTTTCTTGCTTATTGCAAGTGCGTCGTGATTGATACCTTTTGCTCATATTCCTCATGCTTTAGAACTGAGTATCACGAAAGGGCGTAGATATAACTGCCTTTCCGCCCATGCCACGCGTTATGCCACTGAACTATCGTTGAACCAATACAGGCTTCATCCTTGTATCTGTCTTTCTCCCTGACGGAACTGCACGGCATGACAGTTAGCCGTGCATTCCGATTCACTGAAATGCTATTTTCGCTTTTCCTTTTCGGTCTGAGCTTATTCAGTCGGGAGTAGAACATATTGTATCCTATTCTAATCTCTTGCCATAGAGATATTTACTATGCGACCATTCTGGACGCACACATCAGAGCATTCATACCGTTGTACTCGCGCCCGGACAGGTTGCGCGGCCATTGCAGTATGCCTTCGGTAAACCACGGCTTTTGCCAGTCCTTACGGATGCTTTCGATTTTCTCGATCATCATTTCTGCAAAGAGGTCCAACGCCTTGTCTTCACTGTTTGGTCCCTCCGTGTTTCGTTTTCTATAACCGGCCATGACTGCTACTGATTGGTATTATCCGTTTCGGGAATATATTGCGACAACGCTTCCACCCGGCAGGAAATGTCCGGTTTTCCGTTATGGAGCGAGACGGTCATTTCGCCTTTGGCATCTACCTTGACACCCGGCTGTAACCATTCCTCACGTTGGCTGTCGAAACAGAAGAAACGCACCCACTGGTACTCGAAACCGTCATCAACTTTCTCCGTGCTGAATGCCGAGAACATCGTGTAGGGTTTGTCGTTCTTGTCTTTCCGCTCCTCGATGTTTTTGCCTACCTTGCCTCGAAACGACATCTCTCCTTTGAGGAAATCTGCCGTGTCCGGTGCAACCTGACCGATACGGTCTGCAAAGAGGTTGAAATAGAGTTTCTCACCCCGGCGTTTCAGGAACAGTGTTCCCGCAATCTCCATGCGCGAACCGTTCCGATAACCCGATACCTTCCTTTGGGAACCGTCTTTACTGACACTGATTTCAATGGTTCCGTTTTGACTTTCTTTGTCCGGAATCGTGACACGCAGCGGGAAGGACAGAAATATGTTGCCTTCCTTGTTTGTCCGTGTCGAGGCATCGCGGCCGATTGTGCCGCATACCGTAACATTACATTTAATCATTTTGCTTTTGTCTTTTAATGATACATAATACCATCAGACAAGTAGGGTCCTATAAATTGAAGTTGAACAAATTGGTATAATCCTTAATCGGGAGCGCGTATCCTTATGTAGATGAACCCTGCCGCGATCAATAACTGCACACCCACGATGACAAGCGTCGCCACCCAGCCCAACAGCAGGTAGCAGAGCAGAACATGCAGGGCACAAACAGACAGTCCGAGCAGATACCCGCATAGCCGTATCATCACGCATTTTTTCATGGCCTTCGGATTTTATCGTTTCAGGTTTTCCGTCTGTCCCCTTTGTTCGGCCATTCCCAGCTCGAAATTCTGTGAGGCCATTTCGGACAGGAGCACGGTATTCAGTATGCCCGTGACACGTATCCGTTTGGCTTTGTCGGAAAGGCTATCATCGTTCAGTGCGACCGAGAGGCGGCTTAACTCGGCGGCAGTCAGCTCGCGAGATATTTGAACACTTCCATTGTCTGCCCGAAGTACGGCACGGCCGTTTTCACCGACCGAGAGGTCGCAGGTTTTCATGCCAGGCATCAGCGACTTCAGGTCGATGTGTCGGCTGTCCATCGCCTCCGATATGGCTGCCTTTTGTTCTTCCTCGTTCTTGTTGTCGATTTGCGTTGCCAGCAACATCAAGGAGGTAAAGGCGGTCATCGCCATCTCCACGATAGGGTCGCCATACCCTGACAGCCCTACGCCGCTGTCTTCCGAGGAAAGCAGCTTTTTCATCCATGCGTCGGGAGAAAGGTTTCCCTTGGTATTTTCCGGGCTTTTGTATTTGGAGAGCAGGTCGTTGCCGTTATGCAGTACCTGCTGTTTGATGTTGCCCTTTTGTGCGATTTCGGCCAAATACGCTGCCGGATCGACATCCCGCTGTGTACCGTCCGTATGAATCTGCCGGACACCGAAGTGCAGGTGTTCCCCGCTCTTGCCCGATGTTCCAAGCCGGTCTCCAGCCTGTACAGTGTCGCCGACTTTCACGTGTACCTCACCGAGATTCTTGTAGGTGCATTGTATCTTGCTGCCGTCCGTCCGGACGTATTCCACCGTGAGCGATTTACCTCCGGTAGCGATGACTTTGCCGTCTTTTTCCGTAGCCAGTACCGCATCGCCATCGCACCGGATATCCATGCCCGTGTGCATTCTCTTTGTCCCGTCCTGCGGGTCTTGCCGCATTCCGAAGGGCGAAGTGACGAAAAGGAACTCTTTCCGTTCCACCGGGAACGAATAGCCTGCTGCATTCCCGTCTTTACGGAGTGGGTTCTCTTCCACACCGAACCGCTTCCCCTGCGCTTCCATTTCCTGCATGACCTGCCGGTCATACTTTTGTAACCCGTTTTGCTCGATGATCCGTTGCAGGCTGTCGGCATAGTGGCTTCCCGTGGCGTATCCTGCCTTTTCGAGCCCCTGCGTCCAGCCCTTGTAGTCGTCGGGTGAGAGTGAGAAACAACGGGCATAGCGACCGTTTTCTTTCAGGAAACGGGAGTGGTGTTCATACGAATCGCCCACGCTGTCGTAGCTGCAAAATTTCTCGTTCGGCTTGTCATCGGAGTATAGGCCGTACCGGCCACCCCCGGCAATCCATTCGGGAGTGGCCTTGATACCGAAATGATTGTTCTCATTCCGGGCCAGACGGCTCTGTCCGTTGGCGCTTTCCAATATGCCCTGTGCCAGTGTCACGGAGGCCGGAATGCCGTACCGCCGCATCTGCTCCATGGCATAATCTGCGTATTGTCCTGTATATTCTTGATTTTTGTTTGACATGTTTCTACCTCCTGATACTTGGACGTTGTTCGTTCTCGTTCTGCTCGTCGGTCATGTCTGCACGGACATTTTGCCGTTCCCTTATGGCCGTGTCGCAATCTACCACATGCGCTTTTAGGGTGGAGATGTGCTTTTCCGTGTCTTCATTGTCATGCTCGAACATGACCATCAGTTTGCGGGAGTCGAATGGCAGGCGCTCTTCCTCCGGCGGCAGGTCCAATTCATGCGCGATGGTTTCCGCGTCATACATAAAGGCGTAGTATTTGCCTTCATGCTTGAAAAGGACAATCTCTTCCGGCCGTCCTTTCTTGATTTCCTTATATTGGGCATACAGTCGTCGGGACAACTCTTCCGTGGATTGTTCCCCTTTCGGGGAGAGGGTTTCTCCGGTTTCTTCACCCGCCCGTTTCGAGGCGGTTTCCACGCCTTGCCGCCTTGAATCCTCCTTGTCCTGTTTCTCTCCGGCGGTCTCTTCCTGCACCTGTCCTTTACGCAGCACATCGGCGAAGAGCGTGGCCGCCAGATGGCGTTTGTATTCGGTGCGGTCTTCCGCCAGCCACAGACGTTGCCATTGTTGCGGCGTGACGCTCCGGGGCTGCAATTTTTGCCCGTCGATGGTCGCCGCGCACAGAATGCCGTCCTGCCGGGTCTTGAAAACGGATACCCGCTGAATCCGGTTCAGGTCGATGTCCCGGTTGTTGCTGCTGAACAAGTCCACTTTCAGGTCGGGCTTGATTTCTGCCAGTGCGTAGTATTTGTGCGCCAGTTCCATGCGTACTTTGTCAATGTTGTCCATCGCCTGCTTGAGCGTGGAGAAGAAGCGGTTCACGTCCTCCTTGTCGGGGTAAATGCTGTAACCGTTCTGGTGTTCGGGTTTGATATAGAGTGCCCAGCGGTTCTTGTCGTCTTGGATCATCTGTACCCGGTCGAACCCGATTTCGTTCGCCCGTTTGACGGCAGGCGCCACGTTCAGCGTGGAGAGCATCTCCAGCGTCCAGTTCTTCAAGCGAGCCAACGATACCTGTTTCTCGGCGAAATACCCGTCATCGGGCCGGTAGCCCCATGCACCGTCGGGGTTGAAGAAACGCACGTGCTCGATACCTTCCTTTCGCAAGGCTCTGCCGATACGGGCTTTGTTCATGCCCGGAATTTCGTTGTCCACCTCCGGTGACGCACCGGCAGGAAGTATCACGTCTGCCGATTTCGTGGACGGGTCGATGACGATGACAATGGTCTTGTCCTCTTTGTTCGGGTGTTGTCGTATTTCGTCGGCCACGAAAAAATGCTTGGGCAGCTGCTCTCTCATGTCCGAAGTCTGCCGGCGGTTGCGCAGCGTGGCGTATTCGATTTTCTCTCCCCGTTCTGCCTTTCGGATCACTTCAAGGGCGTTGTTTACATCGCTTTCGAGAGCGTCCACGAAGTTGGGACTCTCTTTGAGTTCCCGAATCCAGTAATCCGTCAGTTTGAGGCTTTCATCGGACAAACGGGCGGGCAGCCCCAGTTCCAGCATCTTGATTCCCGAAGCCACTTCCACGACCAACCGTTCCTGCTTGACCGCATCTTCCGAGGGAGCCATGCCATTTTTCATCACCATGCCTTCACGGGCCAGCCGTTGCTGGTGTCCCGTGGCACTCACGATCTTCCGCAGGGCTTCCTGCACGTAATCGTTATAATGTTCAAAGTCCCTTTGGCGCGGCATATAGACCGCATCTCGGTCTGTTTCGTAGTGGGACATTCCGCTTCCGTCCGAACGCACGGGCACGAGATTGTCCCGCATCTTCAGCAGGAAATCGTTGAAACGGATATGTAGCCTCCGCTCGTCAGCCTCGGAATAGCCGCGCTCGATGGCACTTCCTTCTTGCGCCAGTGCCGCATCGTAGGTCTCTTTGTCCACGTAAGGCAGTGTCGTCTGGTCTATGTTAAAGAGCGTGCGGATCTCCCGGTTGTGTACGCCTTTGTACTGCTTTTGCACCTCTTTGTCCAGTTTCAGGTAAGCCTCCCTGCTGATAATGTCTTCCGGGTTGTTGCGGTGGACGTACTTGTTCCAGTTGTAAAACAGGAACGGGACACCTTGCTCGTGTTCCCTGACCGATGTACCGCGTGCTTTGGCATCGCTGTAAAGGGTGAACAGGTTCGTCTTGCACCCGTTTCTGTCCGAGTGCAGCGACATGAACAAGGCGTTGAACGGGCTGACGGCAACGCCGCGCGGATACAGTTTCGGGAAACCTTTGCCCGTGGCGTTGAGCCAGTGTCCACCGGCATTCGATGCTTCGTTCAGGGCCGTGGAGAGCAGATCTATCTGCCGCTCTTCGGCGTTTTTCTCTATGGGTGATTTTTCTTTCATGCGCTGATTGCTTATTAGTTACGGAATTATTGAATGCCCCGTGTCCGCACGATAGTCTCCTGCTGCCCGTTGTCATAGTTCTGCGAGGCGATTTGACGGAGCCGGTCGCTTTGGGCGAGTACGGCGTTGGCCAGCGTGTTCAACGGCAAGGCTCCGGCACGGTAGGCGTCCGCCACCGTGGGGCTGAGCTGCACGGTGCAGGGTACACGGTCTATCGTGGCCACCAACGTGCTGCCTTGCAGTATCGGATTCACGATACGGGGATTGAGCGGTTCGTCGGGATAGCGTTTGTATTGCACCTCCCTGTCGGTTGTGATTGCATTTCCCTCCGTCCGGCCTTTTCCCAGTGCCTCGTGTCCCGCCTTGTTCAGCAGGTTTGCGCCGCCAAGACCGATAAGCAGCATCTTCAGCATCGGGTTCTTGACGAATATGCCCGCTACGATACTCGCTATCGGGAGCAGGTTGTTTTTCAGCCCCAGCGATTGCGTTTTGCCTGTGAACACGCCCAGCAGGATGTCTGGCAGCATGGCCAGTATATACCCCGGATTCCTCATGACATCGCCCAAACCTTCCAGACCGAGCGAGCGTACCAGCCCGTCCCAGCCGTTTTTATTGGTTGGTGCGGCTTGTGTCTCTTGCCCGGCTCGTGTTGCCTGCATTGTTCCCCTTGTGACGACAAGGGGTGTCTGTACTTCCTTTTCCGTTTTTTCCCTCTGCTCGGCCTCAGGTGTTACTTGTTCCACCGTTCCTGTTTCCCGCCTTTCCAGTTCTTGCAGGTAGGCTTCTTCCTGTCCCGGAGCGATGACCATCGGCACGTCTTTGTACCGTTCTGCCCGCTTCTGCTCTTCTTCGGTGCTTTCTTCCTGCCACGACATATATCCTTTTTTCCACCAGTCCATAAAATCGAATGTTATAATCGGTATTTTCTTCTGTAACTGTCCGTGGGCTTCGGCGATGACCGTGTTTTCATCGTTCGGTATGGTTGCCGCCTCTTTGCGGAAACCGTCGAACACGTTGCCGTCGCTGTCGAACACCCCCTTGCTGATACACTGTTCTACTGAAAGTTTTTGCATATCTTCCCTCCCGAAGTGGTCGGCGACGGCTGAAATGGCGGCATCTGCCCCGATAAACCGGGCGAAGGATGCCCATGAACCCGCACCGCCCAGCATGACCGTATCGGCTGACGCACCCAATACCCAGCCTGCGCCTTGCTCCAACTTGCTCGGTTGGTAAGCCGCCTCGCCCCGCCGCTCGATTTCCTCGGCCAGCGGTGAGCGGCTCAACGTCTGCGACAGCCCCAGCAGGCTCGACTCTGCCGCTTTGCGGACGATGTAGTCTGCCGAGGACTTGGGCATACGCTCCTTGACCAGTCGGTCTATCATCAGTTGCTCCACACGGTAATCCACGAAGGCGTAGGCAAGGTCGCAGCCGAGCTGTGCCGAAAGTTCGTCGTAACGTTCCCTGCCGACTTCTTCCACGACGGCATTGCGCCACTCGCCGGCCATATAGGCGAGGTCGTGCTGCATCTCTTCCGACGAGAGAATACGCTCTTTGCACATCTCGATGTAGTCCTCGGTTGTTTTCGAGTTCCATTCGCCTGTCGCCTTGAGCGTTTGGTACGGGTCGGCGAGCGGCTGGCCCGCTGCCGCCATCATGCTGAGTATGCCGCCCAAAGAGGTGGAATACGCTTTCATCTCCTCGCCTTGCTTCTCGGTCAGGTAGGTTTGTGTCTGCGACATGACGGGAGCGATATGACTGCGGAAATAGCTGTCCATAAGGGCTTCTATCTCTGCGAACCTCCTGCTATGTTTTATTCCGTCCATATAATCAATGTCTTTCTATATCATAATTATATCATGTTTATCTGTTTCAAGAGTTGTTCTTTCGTCTGCTCGATGGCATTGTGGTACACCTCCATCTGCCGGGGAAAGAACTCTTCGAGCCATACGTCCTTTTCGATGTTGTCTTGGATAAAGCGTATCGCCTGCTCCCGTTCGATTTCCACCGAGGCTTCCCCTTCCTCCCGGTTATTGAACCATGCTTTCGTCCACCAGCGTATTCCGGCACGGTCGGGATAGACGGAGACTACTCTCGGTATGTCGAAACTCTGTATGTCGATGTCCAGCTCTGCCAGCGGGTCGATGATGCCGCCGCCCGCTACGGCTTCGTCATGAAGTTTTTTTTTACCTCGCCGCCCATCGTGGAGAGGTACACCTCATGCCGTAGAGCGAGATAGTTCAGGAAATCCGCGATCAGCAGGTTTTGCACCTTGCAGACCAGCGGCATGGCTTTACGTCCCAGTCCCAGCGGGTTGTACATGCTCGGCATTTTCTCGTAGAAATACTCCTTTGCCGCCCCCGTCGTGAAGATATGGCGCAATGACTGTTCTGTATGCGCGGGCACGGTATAGGTTCCCCGTTGCAAATCTTCCATGTAATGCGGCAGGAAACGGAGCATCAGTTCCTCGATTTCCTCCCGGTCTTTCTCGTAGTCGGTCTTTATCCCCGCTTCCGTATCGTAAAACCCCGCCGTGCCATTGCCGTCGATTTCCTGCAATGCCCTGATATTGCCGTACAACATGGTCAGGAACTCTACCGGGTTCAGTTCCTCGCCCTTGAAACGGACCTCTACATGCAGCCGGTCGCCACTCAAAGCTACCGTCTGTCCGGCCTTGACCCGTTGTCCGAACTGGGCGAAAACATTCGACAGGTGTCCGTATGTCACCTCGTACCCGCCGTAGCGGATGGTCTGGCAGATGCCGTGTACCAGGTCGTTGCATACGCCCGACACGATACCGCTGGCCACGGCTGACAGCATGTAACACCGCACGTTGAAATCTATCCCGTGATGAAAAAATTTTTCTCCCGTTGTCGGGTGTACCTGCTCGCCGTATCCGAGCGACAGTTCCACGTCTTTTCCCTGCGGCTCCTCGAAAGGCATACTGTAACCGCTTTCAGAATGCAGGATCATTTCTTCTGTATAGTTCATATTTTTGTTTCCCTCTGTTTTTTATTCCTATCTTCTCAATCCTCCGCTTCTTGCCTCTTCCTCCGGAGAGAGGCAAGGTGTCTGTGTCCTCGACACAGCTTCCCCGGAAGCTGTGCGGGTAACGCCTGCGTTGTTGCCGATAAGCATCATGCCCAGAAACAGCCCGGCGATTTTGCCTAACCAACCGAAACGCCCGAACACGAGGAACGCTGCCGCTATCAGCCCCGCAATGCTCAATCCCGACACGTTCCCCCCGCCGAGGTTTCGCAAGAAACCGCCGAGCATGTCAAGAAGCCCGCCGCCGGAAGATTCCCGCAGAAAGTTCGATACCCCGTTCAATTTCGATTCTGCGCTGCTCACCGCCTCGCCGATTGCGGAGACCGTCTCACCGGCTTTGTCTTTCAGTTCTTTTACATCTTCGGTCGTGCCTGCGAGAGCATTCGTGGCGGATTTGCCGACCACGGCTTCGCTGACAATCCGTGCGATACTCTTATCGGTAGTCAGCTTCTCCCAGCCTACATAACCGACAGCGGCCCCGGTGGTGGCTGTCTTGACCGCCTGCCCGGCGCCCCGAAGGGTCTGCGAGGGGTGCAGTACCGCATGACCGGCACTCTTTCCCGTCGCGCTGGCGGCTTTTCCCATGCCTTTGGCGGCTTTGCCGCCGTATTTCAATACTGTATTCCAAAATCCCATATCTTTATTGGTTTTTAGGGTCTTATATTTTTCCCGTTCTGCCGCCAGCGTCGTTGGGCAGCTCTTACGATGTCATACTTGTCTGCCGTAGGACGGGCGCCCTCGTCGATTTCCCTCCAGATGTCGCCCATCGTGGTATATTTTACCGCCTTGGTCAACCGTTGCAGTGTTCGGTTCATCACCCGGAGTTTCGGGCGTATGCCGAACACGATTTCCATGCGTTCCCTCTCCGTCATCTTGTTGTCCGACAGGCAGGCCGTGCGTATGTCGTTCACGATTTCCACGCTATTCAGTATCATTTCCCTGTAAATCCGGTTGCGCCGTGCGGAGAGGGCGACAGCCAGTGCGCCCGTCGAATGACGGTTCAACTGCTTAGTAAAGTCTCCCATGTTGTCTGTCAGTTGGGAAATCTCGTGGTAGAAACCGTAGATTTGTGCCGCGTAGCACACGATCGAACGGAACGAGTTCAGGTAATTGTTGAACTCCCGTTGCAGGTCGGTAGTGCCCTTCACTTCCTCTTTCGTCCATATATGCCCCGTGGTCTGCATCAGCATGACTTTCTCTTGGTTTTTCAACTCCTTTTCGGCTTTGTCGGTGTAAAGCAGGACCATGCCGGCAAGCACGGGGTCATTCTGTGCCTGAATTTTGGAAACGCCGATACACACCAGCAAAATCCATATCAAGACCATTTTTTTCATCATTTCCTTGTTTTTAACGGGCGATGACAGCCGCTCTGCGCCAGCGGGACATGGCCAGACGGGCCACCTCGCCGTTGCTGCGGTCGATCATGCCTGCCGTGATGTTGTTCCACACGTCGTTCAGTGTATAATAGCGTATGCTCAGGTAGAGCAGGTGCAGCTTCCGGCTAAATACCGAAAGCCGGTCGTTCAACGCCCAGAGGGTCTTGCTCCGTTCCGCTCCCGTGAGCATGTTTTCTGTGCCGCCTTTGGCGACGGCATCGTTCAGCAGCATGAACACGGAGACCAGCTCCGTGGCCGTCTCGATATAGAGATTGTTCATGTTCATGCTGGCGACAATGCCCTGCGGATTGTCGCCGATAGCCTTGCCCAGTTTTCCCAGCGTGAGGAAGATCCGCACGCCGTCATTATAGAGGTGGGTGCAGGCTTTCAGCGACGAGGCGTAGCCGTTTGCCGTTTTCAGGTAGCTGTTGTATTGCTTCTCCCATTGGTGTATGCGGTTGAACTCCGCTGCGATGCTGTTCTGCATCAGGGCCGTCTGTGTCTGGCCCTTGATTTGTTTGTCTATCTGCCCGTTTATTAACTCGTTACCTTCGGCCAGCGCCACCCATTCCAACGGGTTGGAAGCTGCGATTTGGGCTTCTGCTACCTGTGGGAGCAGACTTGCCAAAACGGCAATCAAACTCAAGCTAATGATTCGCAATCTCATAGATTCCCTTTTTTCGTTTATTGATTTCCACCCGTTCTCGGATAACCGCTACGATGTCATTCCTGCGCCGTATGCCGATAAGGTCGAGCCTCGGCGTGTTCCTGTCCGTGGAGAGGAGGCGTACCGTTTTCAAGCCGCATAGTTGCTGCATGAGGCTTTGGTGTTCCTGAAAGTCCACGATACGGTACAGCTCCATGTAGTCCACCTTACGTATGAACACCCCATGTTCGCTGACAAGCTGCTCCCCGCCGATGTGGTAGCGTATCCGTCGCAGGCAGATGAAACGGTACAGCAGCACGAGGAACAGGACGGACGAAACCACCGTTGCCGTACCGCTTAACGGCACGGCTTCCATGCCTCCGTACACCAGTCCCGCCATGCACACGAATATCAGCGGCAGTTCGTTGATGACGAATTGCCCGGCGTGTGGGTGGATGTCAATCGTTCCGTAACAAGCGGTTTGCATAGGCATCATGGGGTTATCGGTGAAAACGGGGCTGATTGTCTTCCTTCGTACCGGAAAGCGAGTTGGTTATATCCTTTTCCAGTCGGGCAAGCTCCTCCCGTATTTTATACATCTCCTGAAAACCGTTGTCCGGCATTCCCCGATCATTGATTTCAAAAGAGAATATGATTCTGTTCGCACGGTCGAGCCGCTTTTGTACGGCCTCACGGTCTGCTTCATCGTATGAGCCGTTACGGATGTGTTCCGGGTTGACTTCGGGTAAATCGGACAAGGCTCGGCTCAATGTTGCTTTACCGCTGATTTCCAAGTCGTCAAGTTCTTTTTCTTCCGGTTCCATGCGTTTGTCGAGTAATTGGTCGTTCCAATCCTTGTAACCGGTTGCGGCAGGCTCGTACAAGATGTGCCCTCCGGATTCCGCACCCGGCATGGAGATTCGATGAATCGCTTCTTCAATACTTGCCAAATCATCTCTCATCTCTTTCAATTCCTTTTCACTTGCGGAACCTTCCTCACAACAAATCTCATAGTCGTCCATGCGGGTCATGTGCATTTCCTGTAAATACCCGTCACCAATATCCATGTAGCAACGGACCGCATTTTCCGAATAGGATTTCACGGAACTGATACCCAGAGTTTCGGCTATCTTTTCGAAGTCGAACGGCTCAAGTCCTATTTCGTGCTGTAAATTATCTTCAACAAGCCTGATAGACAACATATTGTCTTTTGACAGGCCACTGGTGAACGCCTTGCCGGCATGGGTAAGAGCAAAGTTGATGGCATACGTTTTCCCGGCACGGTCGCGGTCGAAGCAGAGGTGATGGGCGGCATGAGGGGCTGCCTCGATTACGCCTTTGAATTGCTGCTGTCCCGCTGCCCCTCCGGTCGAGACAAACACCGCCTTTCTCAACCCCTTGTTTTCCCTTTGGTAGAGTTGGTAATAAGCCATTGCATCGAAGGCGCTCTCGAACCAGTAGATGTGCTTGGCTTCCGCAAGTGGGGTTTTGGCCGGACTGGCAATCCACAGCCCCTCGCTCGAATTGCTGCCCTCGGCCTTGCCTTTGTAGCTGCCGCTTCCGTCCATACGGGCGCGTCCCCGTTCCTCGAACCCTACGACCGTGCCGTCGCCTTTGGGCAAGGTCAGCGGAAACGACAGGTTAGTGTAGGCCGTCCCGTCCTCACAGTGTTTCGTTGCCAGATAGAAGTGGCGGTGAAAGGCGTACTGTGTGTAAAGGTCGATGCCCCGGTTCTTGAAATAGGGGTAGAACTTCTTTTGTGTCTCCCGGTCTTGCGGGTTGAACTTGTACAGGTCGTAGTTCGCCATGTCGAACGGTTTGATGTCCCGTTTGGGCTGGACGATGCGTGTCGCCCGGTTTTCGACGGGATGATTCAGCAGGCGGTTGCAGACGAGGTTCACAAGCCGGTCGGGAGCCATGCCCGCATGATATTCCGCAAAAAAATGCGGATGCTCCTTGATGAACGAGATGATGTTATAGACCTTCTGTTGCTGTGCTTGGAAACAACACTTTCCCTGTTGCGTCACGATGAATTTGTCGCCACGGATGCGTCTCCCTTCGCTGTCTAAACGCACATACGAGGGATAACGCAGGCCGTCACGCCGGTTCAGGTGGTAGCCCGCGTCGATTAGCACGTCCTGAATGTTCAGCCTTTGCAGGAAGTCGTCGTAAGTAAGCTCTCCTTCTCTCATGTGTTTTATCTTCCTCTTCTCATGTCGTTAATATCCTGATTCATCTGTGCCTCGAAGTTACGTATGGCCACGTCCCTCGGCGTATCGACACCGGGCTTGAAGTACGGGTGCGGCGGTCCGCAGAAACGTCCGCCGTAGAACTCCGGACCGTGGTGGTGGCATTTCAATCCGTGGGCGACACCCGCCGTGACCACCGCACCGGCCGTAAGGGCGGCGAAAATCTTCACGCCGAGTCCTTTTCGCGCTTCCGGGTGCATTTTCATATCCACCTCGTTGAATATCTTGGAAAAGAGTTTCATGCGATGGTAGTCGTCCACCGCAAGGAATTTGTCGTAATCCTTCTGGCTGATTTCATGGCTGATGACCTGCCCGTCGATGACGGCTGTCATCTTGTATGTGCCCTCTGCCGGGGAGGGATGTACGGCTATCTCGCCGACCTCGACTTCCCTGCCGTGCCGTTCTTCCCTGTACCAGCCCTTACGCTCGTCGAGCAGGAAAATATCGCGTCCGTCAACGGAAGCGGTTGCGCCATACGGCATCTCCTGCCGGAGTTGTTCTTCCAACGGGGAGAGGATTTCATACTCCTGTTGCTGGCGTTGCGTCAGCTCCTCCTGCACTTCGGGATGCAGGTCGAGAGCGATACGCCGTTCGCTGTCGAGGTCTGCCTGCGTTACCTTGTCGGCAAAGTCCGCCCCGATAACCCCGTTCAGGATCTCCAGCCGTTTTTCTACCGGTTGTTCCTCGATGGAGTTGGAAGTCAGGGCGGCCACCTCCTCGTCCGTCAGGTCATAGACCAGATCGGCAGAGACCTTTTCGGACTGGACGGTCAGTGTCCGTTTCTCCTTATCGATGATAAGGCCGTGCGAGGCGAGACATTCCTGCCATTTTTCGTTAGAGAAATAGACGGGTGAACTTACCAGCTCCTTGTAGGGCCGTGCCGGTTCCCCGCTCCGTGGCCGGCTGACTATCGGTGTGATGACCGTTTGCAGGTCTTGCAGGACATCGGTCTGTAGTACGGGCTGTACCTGACGGCTTCCCTTGTAATAGAAGCCGTAGCCGCCCGATTGCAGTTCTCCGGGTTTCATGCGTCCGTCCCACCGTTCGGGAACGATGGGCGGTCCCGGATAGAACAGTTGCCCGCCGACCCTGCGCATGTGGAAGCCCCACTGGTGGCGTGGTGTCCAGCCCAGAAACGGGGGCGGCATGCCCCACCGTCCCACACGTCCGTACTCGCCGATGCCGATACGGTAGCCGTGCAGCCCCATTGCGACACGACCGTTGGCGTTGCGGGCATGGACAAAGTTCTTGGGCATGTAGAAGTCTTTCCCTACGATGCTCGTGAACACGTTGTAGGCTTTCTTGTTGGCCGTGTTCGTCCCCCAGTCCGTGAGAGCCAACATCTGGCGTTCGGTGATGCTGTAGGTCAGCAGCGGCGAGTCGTGTCCTTGCACGGCCAGATAGTAGCCTGTGCCGTCGCTGACAATATGGGCCTGCATACCGTTGCGCATCAGTATGTTTTGCATTTCGGGCTGCAGGTCCATCTGTCGGGGATTGGTATTCTTTCGTATCGCCATAGTCTGTAATAGTATGTTTATCGGTTGTTTATGCCTCTCCGGCTTCCATAGCCGCTTCCAGCTGTTCGTCCTTGAAACGGACGAACTCGGCAGCGGACGTGTTGCCTGCCGTGAGGCCGTGTTCCTCGCAATAGCGGGCATATTCCTCCTGCCATTCGGCGGAGAAGTGGTTTACGTAGTTGAGCCAGCCGTATTCGCCGCGCTCCATCTTTTCGATGAGCACCTCTTCGGGATAATATTGGTGTTCTGCCATATTCGCTGAATTTTTAGAATCTTATTTGTGAAGTGTTGCCGCACGGTTGCGTTCGCCGCTCTTTTTCTGCTCGTTCCACAGTTCTTCGGTGTATTCCTCTTCGGGAACGTAGTCAAGGTTGCCGTCATCGCCCATGACCCAACAGCCATACACGCCGAAGGTGTACTTGTCCCACTCGCGCTTGGTCTGCTCCTTCCACTTCTGCTCGTCACCCGAACAGAAACGGATGCCGGTCTTGGTCTGGAGGTCTATGCCTACCGTGACAGGCTCGTTGTCCACTGCCAGTGTCAGAGGCTCGCCGCGTTGCAGCCCGTTGGTTTCCGTCGGACCGAGATGCAGTTCGTCGGCCAGCACTTGCAGGTTGCGCCCGATAATCGGCGTGGGGACGGACATCACCTGCTTCGTTTCGGGGTCAATCTGTATGAATGCCTTGCTGTGTCGCCCGTCTGCTGTCTCCACATCGGCGAGAATCGCCTTGCCCGCGAGCAACTGCTTTTGCTGCGCTTCATCGTAGCGTTCCAGCGGCGAAGCCTTCAGGACGGGATAGAACACCACGTCCGGCTGACCGTCGTCTCTGCGGACAAAGGCGAAGCGGGTACGGCTCTCGACCGTTTCCCCCTTTTCATCGTATACCCGGACGGGTAGCACGGGAGAGTGGCGGCCATCGCATAGCTCGTCCAGGACACGCATCGGCAAATCCTCGATCATCTCCTGCGTAAGCCCGAAGCGGGCCAGTGTCGGATAGGGCAATTCTGTAAGTTCAAATCGTACTTGTTTCATACTTTATTTTTATTTTTGAATTATGCTTCGCAAAGATAGAATGTTTTCATTCTTCTGTATAAAATCGAATATTATTAGTTAGTTGCAACCTGTATTTTTTATTGTCAAAGTATGATTTTGCTGAAAATATCATACTTAAAATATATTTTTAATCATACTTTGTGTGGAAAAAGAGACAGCGGAAGAATATCTTGGAAAGGGCTTGTTATATTTGCCGCATGAAAAAATGGTTATGGATTTGGATGGTGGGCATTTCGTGTTCCTTAATGCCCGCCCATGCGCAATTCAATTCGGTCGGGATGACGGTCGACAGGTACAAGGTAAAAGTCATCGCCTCGGATTCCGGTAAGACGGGGGCGGCAGAGAAAGATATGCTTCCCGTACAAGACGGGACGATAGCCAACAGCATACCGGCATTATCTGCCGAAGCCATCAAAAAGGTATGGGTGGAGCATTACCTCAGCGTGAGTTATCCGCTGCGTCGAGTGAAAATCACCTCGCCTTACGGCTACCGCAAAGACCCGTTTACCGGGGAAAAGAGATTTCACAACGGTATAGACCTGCAAGCGCGGGGCGAAAAGGTATTGGCCATGATGGAGGGAGTGGTCGTGAAGGTCGGGCAGGACAAAGCCTCCGGCAAGTATGTAGTGTTACGGCACGGCAGTTATACGATAAGCTATTGCCACCTGTCACGCATACTGACCGGGAAAGGGGCAAAGATCCGTCCGCGCGATGTGGTCGGCATCACCGGCTCGACGGGACGAAGCACCGGCGAACACCTGCATATCACTTGCCGGCTCAATGGCAAAACCATTGACCCTTTGCTGTTTTTCGACCATATCAAATCCACACAGGAAAAATGTGTGGCGGCGCTGGCAGGACTGTAAATCCGTTTGTGCATGGCTTTATTTCATGTCCTTGTCTTTTTGTGGAACCGGGTGCAGCTCGTACCTTTGTGTCCGTTTGTAATTGAATAGGAAAATATCGGATGGACATAACCAATTTACTGGAAATCAAATCGAGGTCGGAATTGCGCAGGTGGTTGCTTCAGAACCACAGGACAGAAACAGAGTGCTGGGTGGTCGTAAAACGTGGCAGACCCAAGGATGACGGCACTTTCTGGTATGTTGATGCGGTGGAGGAAGCCTTGTGTTTCGGCTGGATAGACAGCACTGTCAAAAAAATAGATGAAGACACCACGGCGCAGAAACTGTGCCCCCGCAAGGCGAAAAGCAACTGGTCGGAACTGAACAAGGAGCGGTGTCGCAGGATGGAACGGCTCGGACTGATGACGGATGCGGGAAGAGCCGTCTTGCCGGATATGTCGGACGAAGGTTTCCGAATCGACAGCGAAATCCTGCAAGCCTTACAGTCCGATCCCGTGGTGTGGGATAACTTTCGCCGGTTGCCGGACTTATATAAACGGATAAGGATAGATACGATTCAAATTAACAAGAAACGCCGCCCGGAGATGTTCAAAAGTCGCCTCGACAAATTTATACAAAACACCCGTGAAGGCATCTTGTATGGCGAGTGGAACGACAACGGGCGGTTATTGCTTTGAAGTGTCATTGCCCCGGTGCACGATATGGCTGCCCCAGACGTGCATTTTTATCAAGGACATCGGCGGTACGCTGACGGTTTTGCCGTAGAAGATGGCGGCCACCACCTTGCCGCCGCACCGTTCTATTTCCTCCTTGTAGTCGGCCATGCTCTGCCCGGTCGTCAGCACATCGTCTACGATAATGATTTCTTTCCCTCTGATATTCCCCGTGATACGGTAGTTCCTTTCAAGGATGCGGTTCTCGCCGCCCTTGGCCTCGTGCAGGCTCTCCCGTGGCTCGGACACATCGACATCGTATAGCCCCGAAGTCAGCTCCGGACGGTGTTTGCCGATGTACCAATCGAGCCGCTTGAACCGCCGGGCATACTTGAACCCGTCGCTGCATGGCATGAACATGATATGATAGGGCTTCCCGTCTGCTTGTACGGCGGCCATGCAAGTCTTGAAAAACTCGATGCCGTGTACTTCGCCCTCCTTGAATTGGTGGAGCGAACGGCAGAACGTCCGTTGTTCATCGGAGAGCAGCGCATTATAGCGTGACGGATAGTAATACCCGTAAAAAGCCACCTTTATCCCGTGCGACCTGAACGGCTTGAGCGGATGTCGGTCCTCGAAAAGGTCGGGGCGTGAGCAGCAGAACATTCGGCAAGCCTCCCGGTGTCCGGCCATCACCGCCAGACGGCAGTGGCAGTCGCGTTCCTCGGCGGTGTCGGCTGTCCGTGCGGCGGCATACGCCGCTTCCCCGGCTTTCCGCCGCCAGTAACCGATGATACGGCACAACACCGCGACAACGCAGAGCAGAATCAGGAAGACAAGCCTCTCGTTCATCTGATTCTATCGTTTGGGTTGAGACCGTTCGATTTCATTTAGAAGTTCCTTTTCTGAATATCCAATAGTTCGCTCGTTTTAGCCCAATAGTAATAGGCTTCGGGCAGATTGGCTTTCAGCTTGTTCAGCTTATTGGTCAGTGAAGCCCGTATGGTCAAGTCTTTTATATCTGCGGGATTTTGGGGATATGGCTCTATTTCCGTGATTCCTTTTTCAATCAGCGTGGCCAGGTAAGCGGCCCTTGCAGCATCGACAATCGCGTTGTCTATCAGATAACGCTGCTTGTACATGAATGACTTGACCCGGATGATACCGTCTTGTATCAAATCGAAATCTCCCTCTCCGGCTTTACCCCGTGTGGATATGCAGAGTGCGGTCTGACGTATATCGTTGAATACCTGCCCCACATCCGTTCCCAAGGAACGGTACGACAATTCCACTGCTGCAATCTTGTGGAATGCCTGCATGGTAATACCCAAATCCGAGACATGTTCGAACAGCCTGCCCACGTCATAAAGTTGTTTGGCTATCTCCATCGAACAGGATTTGCCGTTCTTGTAATAAGGTATTCCGGTCGTGTTCGGTGCGAAAGCCGTCAGTTTGTCGCCGAGAATATCTTCTGCCGAGGGAACAGTTACCGTCAACGGCTCGCCCTCCAGACGTATGAACGGGCTGTCTATGGCTATCTGTCTGGTCTGCAAATAATGAACGTCTTCGTACAACACGTCCAGCAGGATATAGGACTGTGCATTCGTGTCATTCCGGTAGGCTATCTGATAGAAAAACTTGGAATGGCTTTTAGGAATGTTGGCATCGTTCCTTTGCTTCCGCTCCACGAGTTCCAAATCTATGAAACCGAAATCGGCAAACGCTTTCAGGTAATCTTCTATATTCGTTCCCGGAGGACAGATCACATCTATGTCTATGGACAGACGGTGGGCCGATTTTCCGAGGATGAGCATCAGGGCAGTACCTCCTTTGAAAACTAAAGGACAGCCGGCTTCGACCAGCATTTCGAGCAATGACAATGCACGGATTACCTTCTCAATGAGGTTCTTGTCATTGTAATGCAATTCGGTCGATACCTGTTCGATCCATTCGGTTGTAAAACATTCTTTCTTTATCATTGTTGTATATTCAAATTATTCAGGATGGACGATAATTCTTCTTTCACTTTCCGTCTGCCTGCATACCTGAGAAGCCGGCTTTTATTGACGGCATACAGATTAAAGGCATTTTCTATGATACGCTCGCTTTCTGAGCCTTGCAGATAGAAAAAGTCGGAATCCCTCAATATATCGACCAGCAGTTTCTCCAAAGTAGGCATCGGCACACCGGACACTTTCTGCAAAGGGGCTTCCGAAACAAGATTTTTCACGAAAAAGGCCCTGCTGTCCATATCCACATAGCGGTATATCAGCTCCTTGTCCGGACGCAGATAAGCCTCTCGTCCGCTGCTTTTCAGAAAATTGAAAACGGTCTCTGCCGCGTCCCTTTCCGTTTCCACATAAATAATGCGGTTGGAAGAAAGGTGGTGTTGCAACGGTGCGATGATTTCACCGTGATAGACACAGAATTTGGCAAACGGGAAATTAGCCTGCAACAAGTCGTAGGTTTCTTTTACTTCATCTGTCGGTTTCGGAGAAAATGCTTGTTTCATCACTTTGGCATACATGCCGCGTCCGGTTCTGACAAGTGCGTTGTCATCTACGAGTTTGAACAGATACCATGACAAAGAAGACCTGTTAATGCCGGTCTTTGCATGGAGATAGGCAAACAAGTCCTCTATGCTGAAATGATGGTGCATTTCGGCATAATCAAGTATGGCTGTCGTCATTTCGTTGCTCATATCATATCCGTTTTCGTGTGCAAAAATAGCAAATTATCGGCACTAATCCAAAATAGTGCCGATAATTTGCATGGTTATGACTGTTCTAAATACGGTATGGTCTCACATTCGCAATCCCGATCCGGCTCACAAAATCCCGGTTTTATCATCGTTTCTCCCTCTTTCGGCGGCAGGTCAGGCTTTCTCTTTTTGTCGGCGAATGTAGGACAAAGCGCATAAATGCCAAATCGCATTTCATTCGGATAACGGAAACAGACTGTTACACGGTCGGTTTCCTATCCGAATTTGGCTTATAATGCTTCCTCTTTATCCTTTTCCTGCCTTAAAAGCTGAAAACAGACCTGCCCGGCCAAATGAAAGCAGGGAAAGAAAAAACAGCTTTCAATGTTCAACCGATTAAAACAAACAGTATGACAGACGAAATCAGACAGGACGGTAAGACCGTATTGAGAAGTGAGGACGGGTTCTCTATCCCGATGTTTTTCAACAACCTCTGCGGAAAGAACTTTTCAGGCGAAAAAT
>ENA-UOOD01000566-UOOD01000566.1-human-gut-metagenome-genome-assembly--contig:-CS67-NODE-566-length-44028-cov-15.218293_pt1 | contig 44028 bp, 30 predicted proteins | sample MGYA00242464_ERZ724011 | MGnify/ENA metagenome assembly ERZ724011 | reverse complement strand
TTTTGTTTCATCTGACGAAAAATTTGACGACGCATCTGTCGCACAATCTTTGTGCAGTATTGCCATAAACAAAATTGACCTGACGTTTCAAAAGGAGGCATTTCTATGGGAAGTGTCATTGTCGGAATTATTGTTGTAGCGATCATTGCTGCAATCGTCCTGTCCATGCGGAGTGACCGCAAAAAGGGAAAACATTCCTGCGGCGGTACCTGCGGCGGCTGTCCGAATGCGTGCAGCTGCCACGGCGACACACAAAAACATAAACAGAAATCCTCAAAATAACGAAACCTCTCCATAAAGAAAAGCAGGAGCAGCTGGAATACGGCTGCTCCCGCTTTTTTGTCTTACGATAAACTCTCAATAAAACATCATTGACTTTTAATTGCAATAACGATATAATAGAAACAAGAAGAAAATTGATTTGTGGGAGGCAAAATATAATATGAAAATGTTTATTGATGACAATGTAATTATCCCAGATGAAATCAAAAGAATGTCAACCGAAGAATTGAAAAAGGCAATCCAAGAACTAGAACAAGAATTGAAAGAAAGAAAACAGATTTCATAACTACAGTACACAATATAATCCTTACGAAAAAACGCCGTTCCTGCACGTGGAACAGCGTTTTTTCTATATGTAGAATAGTAAGAAGATGTCGTTTTTAGTCGTTCTTTTTCTCGTCCTTCTGAATCGGCTTTCCCTGCTGTGCTGCCAGCAGATCGCGAATTTCTGTGAGAAGCTGCTCCTCCTTGCTGGGCTTCGGCGGTGCAGGCTTTTCTTCCTGCTTGCGGCGGAACATGTTCATTGTCTTTACGATCAGGAACACGCACAGTGCTGTCAGCAGGAATGTGATAATTGTGTTCAGGAAGCTGCCGATCGCGATAAAGGGGTGATTGCCCCACGGGATCGTGATTCCCAGCGAAGAAAAGTTGATACCAACCAGCACGGTACCGATAACCGGCATCAAAATGTCATCGACCAGCGAATTGACAATTGCCGTAAACGCAGAACCCACGATCAGGCCGACTGCCATATCCAGCACATTTCCCTTGGAAATAAACTCCTTGAACTCACCGACAACGCCTTTCAGACCTTTTCCGGTTTTCTGCAATGCTTCTTCAGTTGTTTTCTTGTCCATTCGAACTCACCTTTTCTTTATTTTTAGACACGCCACGCAAAGCTTGTGCGTAAAATGTCCTTTAGGCAATACCGCACAAAGATTGTGCGACAGATGCGTCGTCAAATTTTTCGTCAGATGAAACAAAAAGCGGAGTGAATACTTGATGTATTCACGAGCATTTTTGTGAAATATGACGGGAAATTTGCAAGCAGATGGCGTGCAAAGTTGCCAGACGCTCTTTGTGCGGTATTGCCTTTATTGTGCTGCATCTGCTTCTGCGTCCGGAGCCGTTTCTCCGGAAACATCGGCTGCACTGTCTGCTGCACTGTCTGCTGCATGATTATCGGCAGCACCAGAGGCCTCTGAAGCTGCCGCTTCTCCGCTCTGTATCTCTCCGGTGTCCACCGTCACAATAAATCCGTCGCTGTTATTGCCGGAAATGGTGTACTTTTTATCCGGCGGCACCATGACATAGGTGGAATCCGCATCTGTATCAGCAGCCACATAATATACCTGATAGATCTCGCCGTCCCAGTTGGTAATGGACAGCGGCACGTCTGCACTGTAATTTTTCAGCAGTGTCAGATATTCTTCCAGACAAACGTTGTTCTCCTGCATATAAGCGGCATGGGGCTGTCCCACATAGCGGTAGTGCCACGGCTCTGCCTGAATGCCGGTGGTGTCCTGCTTGTCCTCGGTGTAGCGGAGCACATAGCCATAGTGAGAACAGTTCTCATTGATCCACGCATATTCTCCCGTGCCGTCATAGTCGGACTGCACGCCGTCCTCATACAGGGAGAAGTCCAGCGAATAGCCGCTTTCGTGCTCGCTGTGTCCCGGCAGTGCCACACGGGTAGAAGTCTGTTCTCCGGTTGCCTGCAAGTCCTCATCATACAGTTCCTGCTGCTGGGCATTGGTACGATAGCCGCTGATGACGATCATATCCTGATGACCAGTAGCCACATAGAACGCGTCCAGCATTTGATTCAGGGCATCTACCGCCTGCTGCCGCAGACTGGTTTCCGTGCCGCTGACATGGTAGTTGTCCGTCTTGTGGTCGTAAATGCTGACGATCTCTGACGGGTTCTCCTCCACATAGGCAGTATTCGCATTGACCAGAATCAAATCTCCCGCATGCACATCTTCATTGGAAACAGAAACATTCTCATAGACATTCTGCGGCTCTGTCGCAGCTTCGCTCATGTCGCTTGTCAATTCCATGCCCTCTGTTCCCTGCGAGATCGGCTGCAGTGAATGGTACATATGAAATCCCTGATAGCCGACAAATGCCACCAGTGCCACAGAGATCACGATTTCCGCCGCCATTTTTCCGCCGGTACCTCTGGGGCGGCGTGGATTCGGACGTTTTGTCATCTGCTTCTGCGGCGAAGCAGCCTGCTTTTTGGGTGCTTTTTTCTTGGCTGGTTTGCTTTGTTTTTGTTCTTCCCTGCTCATCGAAAAACCTCCAAATATCAAGACGGCATCACACAAATTCCATATCGTGCCGCCGAGTAAAATCTCAAACATCTTTTCAGAAAACACGGAAAAAACTTGTACGCAGTATCGCATGCAAAGTTGTTACTCCGTATCGCCTTTATATTATAGCATATTTTACGCAAAATGCAAATACTTTTTATGCAAATTTTTTTCGAACGGCAAAATTGACATGCTATGGAAACACTGGATAAAGCCCGCCTGACGGCTTTATGCAGTATTTCCCTATATCTATAAAATCACCGCCGCACGTCGCCAATATCCGTGACAATGGCATATCCCGCCGAAGCCACCCGCCGTTCCAGACAGCTTCTGCACTGGGCGGATTCCTCCCCTGTGCAAATTTTGTCCTCATACAGCGTATACAGCTTTCGCACGGAAACCGGCGACAGATTCGGCATGACCACGTTGGCACCGGCACGCAGTCCCATTTCCCGCCCCTGCGGGTGGATCGTTCCCAACGCCGTAGTTGCCGGAATCAGGGCATAGGGAAACAACAGCCGCAGAATGCCGATCAGCCGCAGTGTCTGTGCAAGACTGCCGTTGGGCTGTTCCCGAAAAGGCGTGTCTTTATGAGTGAGATAAGGTCCGATGCCGATCATGTCCGGCTCCAGTTCCTGCAAAAAGCGTAGGTCGGCACAGAGATTTTCCGTTGTCTGATACGGTGAGCCCACCATAAATCCGGAGCCTACCTGATAGCCGATGTCTTTCAGGTCAAACAGACAGCGTTTCCGGTTTTCAGACGAAAGCGGCTGGGGGTGCAGACGGCGATAGTGTGCCGCGTCTGCGGTTTCATGCCGCAGCAGATACCGGTTTGCACCGGCACGGAAAAACGCCCGATAGCTGGACTTTTCCCACTCCCCGACAGAAAGCGTAATGGCACAGTCCGGAAACCGTTCCCGTATGGCAGAAACCATTTCACAGACACGCTGCTCCGTGAAAAAGGCATCTTCCCCGCCCTGTAGGACAAATGTCCGGAACCCCAGTGCGTACCCCTCTGTGCAGCAGGCAAGAATTTCCTCCGGTGTCAGCCGGTACCGCTGCACATGGGCATTGCTCCGGCGAATCCCGCAGTAATAGCAGTCGTTCCGGCAATAGTTGGTGAATTCGATCAGCCCGCGGACAAATACATCTGTCCCGTACCGCTGCCGCCGCACGCGGTCTGCCGCCTGAAATAATGCCGCATCATAGCGATCTGTTTCCAGCAGCGAACACAGCAGATCGTCCGGCAGATCCCGCTGCTGCTCCAGCGTTGCGATCAGTTCTGACATGGAAAACCCCATCCTTTCCTGCGGCAGCACCGCACAAACTTTGTGCAGCGTTGCCCTATGAGAAAATATTGCTGCCATTCGAAAAAATCCACAAAAAAGACTTGCAATTATCCCAGAAATCTTGTATAATAAAACTATACTGGCTGAATAATCACAGTCAAAAAGGAGTTATATTATGACAACAGATGAAATTATGAAAAAAATTCGGGAAGGTCTGACCGGCGAATACAGCGTAGACATGGTCTATCTGGAATCACAGGCAGACAAGTACCGTTCCGCAAAAAATGCAAAAGAAATCGGAAGTGCGATCGCTGATCTGGCATATGAGATCCTGCCGGACGACAAGCGGGAAGTCCTAAACAAAATGATGTACATCGACGGCAAGCGGCTGGACGTTGTCTTTGCCGAAGCCAACAAGCTGATTCAGGAAAAGAAAATCGAAGAATCGTTCAAGCTGACAGAAGCACTGTACACCAAGATTCGCATGAACTATCGGGAAACCGAATCGGAAGTATATCTTAGCTTCCGCAACACGCTGGAACATCAGCTGTATCTGTACTTCTACCGCCCGTCCAAGAAGCTGGTGCGTCCAGTCTTTGACCTGTCGCAGATGATCCTGCTCCACGGTTACAACCTGCTGGAACTGAACCGTGCAGAAGAAGCTGCACGCGTCATCAACGATGCGATCCGCTACAACCCCATGAACACAGATGCCTATTTCGAACTGGCAGAGTGCTATAAGTCCCTGCGGGATCACGACCAGCTGCTTTCTGTTATCAAGGAAACGCTGGAAGTTGCCGTAACGCCGGTACAGATCTCCCGCTGTTACTGCAATCTGGGCTTCTACTGTGTGGAAGTCAAGGACTATGACCGTGCCGTTTGCTTCTATTATGAGAGCCTGATCTACGCCGACCACCCTATGGTTCCGGCAGAGCTGCACCATATCCACACCATTACCCAGAAAAAAATCGTACCGCCCACACGGGAAGAAGTCAACGAGGCTTTCGAGCACTACGGTATGAAGTGCGGTGCCAATGAGGACGTAGTCGGTGTTATCACAGCACTGGCAAAGGAAGCCATCGAAAACAAAGACCTGCCGGCAATCCGTTTCTATCTGCATATGCAGTACGGTCTGACCAATGACCCTGAGATCAAGGAAATGCTGGATCGCTATGACACCCTCGCCAAGGAGCGGGGACAGGCATAATCTTTTTTCACGTTCACGAAGCAACAATCACACGGACAGCAGCAATGCTGTCCGTTTTTTGTGCGGTGTTGCCTTATTTTTCATATTGCTGATATGCCTCGTGCAGCCGCTTTTCCATTTCCTGCCGCAGCGTTTCCGGAGCAAGCACTTCCATAGCTGCCCCGTATTTCATGATCCAGCGATACAGTCCGTGGCTGATGCCCATTTTGGCACGCACCAGAATATAGTTTTCGGGGTCGGTTTCATCTTCCCGCACATGGGCATAGTTTCCCAGCTGTTCGATCATATCGTCCAGCAGCACCCGCTTCACCCGAAGCTGTACATCTTCATACACCTCCGGCACAAAAATGTCCGCGGAAAAGCCCTCTGCTTTCGACAACTTCGGCATGATGTCAACCCGTTCTCCCGCGGTGATGTCTTTCATGCGGTCGATGCGATAGTTCCGCACATTGCCGGTGTCCTCCACGATCACTTTCAGATAAAACCGCTCTGCGGTGTAGACTACCTGACATGGGATCAGATTTCGCTTTTTGGTATAGTATTCGATGACCCGATTGGTATTATACTTGCCGTACTTGAAATTGATCTTCCGCTTTTCGGCAATGATCTGGTGCACACACTCCAGATTATCCAGCAGATCCAGTGACGGCGGAGCCACCTCACTCAAGGTGATCCGCCCCACCAGTTTCCGCACTTCTGCTTCGGAACACAGCCCTTCAAATTTCTTGAACAGCCGCTGTTTTTGTTCGTTGTTCAGGAATTTGTTGATAGACACCGAGTCCACCAGAAACCGAATCTCATTAAAGGTGAAGCCCCGTTCTTTCATGTAATAATACGCTGTGTTGTGGGCTCCTTTCCGAACTCCCACGGTATACCCCATGGTGTCCAGCCTTTCAATGTCCCGCTTGATGCTCAGCACCGATACTGCTCCCAGATTCGTCTGGTTCAGCAAGTACGCCTGAATCTCTTTCAGCGTTGCCCCTTTTTCTGCATCGGTATTGTGGCTAAGATAATCCAGCACATAGAGAATTCGCGACATGGTATCCTCCTTTACGCAGTTACCGGCAGCGACGGAAACAGATGCACCAGAAATTGCAGCAGCACCACTACATCTCGATTATCCAGTACACCGTCTGCATAACAGTCTTTGTTCTGCTGCTGGGCATCGTTGACATGCACCTGCCCCATGATGATTTTTTGCAGCAATACCGCATCGCTCATGTCCACCAGACCGTCCAGATTGACATCACCGACGATACGCGGCAAAACCGGCTCTGTCTGTGTCGTCGTCACTGTTGTGGCAGCAGCGGTTTCCGAAGTGGCTGTACTGCTGTCAGGGTACCTCGCCCCCTCCAGCGGTTCCTGTGAGGAAATCAGGAGCATATCCCAGTACATATAGTAATGATTGGTATCTTCCGGCAGGTAGTACACCCCAATGCCGATATACTGATATGGTTCCCCCAGCATGGCTTTCCGGTGAGTGGGAGAATCGATCCACGCCTGCACCGCTTCCTGCGGTGTGTCGTATCCTGCCGCCACATTTTCCGCCGCATAACAATTGGAATCCAGCGTGGAATCCTCAATGACGCTGAACCATTCCCGCCCGTCCGGTCGGTTGTGTCCGTAAGTCTGCGACAGTTCTTCCGCACGCTGTGCCGATAAATCTAACAGTACCGGTGCCATCTGTAACGCCGGCAGTCCGTTTTCCTGCCGGAACTGGTTGGTCAGTGCTGCCGCTTCCTCTGCAAAATTGGTCATGTCTGCCGCTGCGGAAACCTGCCACTTTTGCGGAAATCCGCCGAATAGTATAGAAAACAGTACTGCCAGACTGCAAAAAACGGCAATTCCCTTTTTTCGCATCTCCACGCCTCCTTCTCCTTTGTGTGTTTATGATATTTTATTATACCACATGGGAACATTTTTTTCAATGCATTTCAACGAACATTTGTGAAAATATACAGAGAATGCCATTTCAGATGAAAAGAAGGGAGAGAGAAATGATGTGACTGCCATTCGTGTGATGCATTGCCTTTTTCATCAAGGGTAAGCGAGCTCTTTTCTTTTTTTGCTTCTTTTTTTCTTTTCAGTAAAGAAAAAAAGAAGCGTAACTCCTTGTGAAATCGTTTGATTGCTGTAGAGAGTAACCCCTCAGTCACCTGCGGTGACAGTTCAGCACAAGGCACGCCCTTCGGGTGCCCTAAAGGGGAGCCTAGCAATACAAGCTTGCAAACGCCGTAAAAATAAAAGTTGACCGACTGTACAAGTAACACCTTAGAAAAACAACGCTGCAAGTACAAGCAAGGGTAACTATCGGCGTTGGCAAGCCCAAGGCGGACAGCGAGTAAAACGAGCGAATTCCGCCGAATGGTTTCGACCTGATTACCCTAGGATGTGTTGACACTAAACCTGACACGTGTCTTTTGGGGCGATTTTTCCCAAAAACCAAAAGCGTCATGCAGTACAACACCTGCATGACGCTTTCCTTGCAATATTTTTTAACCCCGTCTTAGGAATTCTTTACTGCCGTTTCGTCTTCCTTGCGAATCTGAGCACGCTTGATCTTGCCGCCCAGCGTTTTCGGCAGTTCGTCCACATACTCAATGATACGCGGATACTTGTACGGTGCGGTGGTGTGCTTTACGTGGTTCTGGAGTTCCTTGGTCAGTTCCGGACTGGGGGTATATCCCTTTGTCAGAACGACAGTTGCCTTGACAACCTGTCCGCGAATCGGATCCGGAGCCGCAGTGATCGCACATTCCAGCACAGCCGGATGTTCGATCAGGGCACTTTCTACCTCGAACGGTCCAATACGATAACCGGAGCACTTGATAACGTCGTCATTTCTGCCCACGAACCAGTAGTAACCGTCGGAATCCCGCATGAACACATCGTGCGGGCAATAGCTGCCGCCGCCCAGAATTTCCTGTGTCATTTCCGGATTCTTATAGTAGCCCACAAACAGACCGGTGGGGTAAGCCTTTTTCAGGTTCTGCATCACCAGTGCACCCTGCTCGTTGTCCTTGGTTCGTGTGCCGTCATCATTTTGCAGCACAATGTCATACAGCGGCGAGGGCTTTCCGGTAGAGCCGGGCTTCGGTGTGATCCACGGGAAGTTTGCCAGCAGAACCGAACCCTCGGTCTGTCCGAATCCCTCGCGAATTTCCTTGCCGGTCAGTTCCTGCCAACGATAGTATACCTCCGGATTCAGCGGTTCACCGGCGGTGGAGAAATTCTGAATGCTGGACAGATCATAAGAAGCCACATCTTCCTGCAACATAAACCGGTACATAGTCGGCGGTGCACAGAATGTGGTCAGCTTGTAGTCCTGCATCTTTTGCAGCAGATGTGTCGGCACGAACTTGTCCATATCATAGGCAAAGATCACTGCCCCGCAGATCCACTGTCCGTAAATTTTACCCCAGCCGAACTTTGCCCAGCCGGAATCGGATACGCTCATGTGCAGCTTGTTTTCCTGTACCTGCTGCCAATATTTAGCAGTCACGATATGTCCCAGCGGGTGGGTGTAATCGTGTTCTACCATTTTCGGTTCGCCGGTAGTGCCGGAGGTGAAGTATACCAGCATCAGGTCATGTGCCTTGGTGCCTGCTTCGCCGGTGGGACGTGCAAATTCTGTGGGGAACTTTTCCACTTCCTCGTGGAAGTTCCGCCAGCCCTCGTGAGAGCCGCCCACTACGATCTTGTGCTGAATGCTGGGCACAGAGGGCTGAGCCTCGTTCACCTGCTCCAGTACATACTTGTCGTCCAGACATACCATGGTGTGGATCTGTGCACTGTTTCCGCGGTAGATCAGGTCTTTCTTTGCCAGCTGCAAAGAACCCGGGATCAGAATGGCACCGATCTTGTGCAGAGCCACTGCACAAATCCAGTACTCCCAGCGGCGGCGGAGAATCAGCATGACAACAGTTCCCTTTTTGATGCCAAGGCTCTGGAAATAGTTGGCTGTCTGGTTGGACAGGCGGGAAATGTCCGTGAATGTGAACACCTTTTCTTCGCCGGCATCATTGCACCAGACCAAGGCTTTCTTTTCCGGCTCCTGCTTTGCCCATTCGTCTACAATGTCAAAACCGAAGTTGAAGTCGTCCGGAATGTTGACACGATAATTTGCTTTGAAATCCTCGTAACTGTCAAAATCGATACGAGGCAAATATTTGTCGAGCAGCATATGCAAATGCTCCTTTTCTGTTCAGATTTTTCTGCATGGAAAATCCCATTGCCGCACCTGCTGCGGCAGTTTTTCCTGACAGACACTATTTGAAAAAACAGTGATTATTTTTATTATACTACAATTCACCGAGCCTTGTCAAGATTTTTTCCCACTTTTTTGCACAACTTTACAAAAGAGGCAGATCTCCCTGCCGAGAGGTCTGCCCCATATCCATTTCTTCTCTTTTTCTCTGAGGAAACACTGCAAGCAGATTTCATACAAAGCCGTCAGGCGGGCTTTATGCAGCGTTTCCTTAAGGCGATACCGCACAATCTTTGTGCGGTATTGCTTTAATTACTTGAATTTTGTCCGCATGGCACGGGTGGAATTCAGAATCGCAATGACAGACACCCCGACATCTGCGAAAACTGCCGCACCGATATGTGCCAGACCGACAGCACCCAGTACCAGCACGATTGCCTTGACACCCAGTGCAAAGACGATATTCTCCCGTGCGATGCCCATAGTCTTTTTGGCGATGTGCATCGCCAGCCCCAGCTTCGAGGGCTTGTCGTCCAGAATGACCAGATCCGCTGCCGCAATTGCCGCATCAGAACCCAGACCACCCATGGCAACGCCTACGTCAGACTGTGCCAGCACCGGAGCATCGTTCATGCCGTCACCCACAAAGACCAGCGTTCTGCCCTTTGCCAGCTTGGCACGGTATGCCTGCATGAACTGTACCTTATCCGCCGGCAGACACTTGGCGTGTACCTCGTCCAGCTGCAAAGTGTCCCCGACTGCTTCCGCCGCCAATTCGCTGTCGCCGGTCAGCATTGCCACCGTGGAAACCCCAGCCTGCCGGAATGCCTGCACTGCCTGTGCAGCGTCCGGTTTGATCGTATCCGCAATCAAGATATAGCCGGCATATACACCGTTCACAGCCAGATGCACTGCTGTACCAATTTCCGTCGGTGTTTCCGGCTGCAAGCCGGCATCTTCCAGATAAGCCGCATTGCCTGCCAGCACCTGTTTGCCGTCCACCCTGGCGGAAACGCCGTGTCCGGCAATCTCCTGCACGTCTTCCACACGTTCCGTATCGATTGCCTTGCCGTATGCCTCTTTCAACGACTGGGCAATGGGGTGATTCGATGCCGATTCCGCAAGAGCTGCCAGCTCCAGCTGTTCCTCCGGTGTGATTTCCACTGCTTTCTGCTTGGTAACGTGGAATTTACCCTCCGTCAGCGTACCGGTCTTATCCATGACCACTGTCTGTGCGTGGGACAGGGCTTCCAGATAGTTGCTGCCCTTGACCAGCACACCGTTTTTCGAAGCACAACCGATTCCGCCGAAGAAACTCAGCGGCACGGAAATGACCAGTGCACACGGGCAGGAAATAATCAGGAACGTCAGTGCCCGATAGATCCAGCCGGAGAACGGCTGACCGGTGATCAGCGGCGGCACTACTGCCAGAATGAGGGCAGCAATGACCACGCAGGGGGTGTAATACCGTGCGAACTTGGTGATAAATTGTTCTGTTTTCGCCTTGCTGGAAGCGGATTCTTCCACCAGTTCCATAATTTTGGAAGCTGTGGACTCCGAAGCCGGCTTGGTGACAACCAGTTCTACTGCACCGCTCAGATTGACACAGCCACTGCAAACTGCGTCACCCTCTGCCGCACTGACCGGCATGGATTCGCCGGTGAGAGCCGCCGTATCAATGGTGGTGTGTCCCTCAAAAACAGCAGCGTCCAGCGGGATTTTTTCGCCGGGGCGAACCAGAATATGCTCGCCGACTTCCACCTCATCTACCAGTACCGTTTCCGGCTTGCCGTCCCGCAGGACAGTGGCTTCGTCCGGACAGAGATCCAACAAGTCGGACACTGCCTGACGGGAACGTCCCACGGCAATTTTTTCGAACAGTTCGCCGACCTGATAGAACAGAATAACTTCTACAGCTTCGGGATACTGTCCGATTGCAAACGCCGCAATGGAGGCGATCGTCATCAGGAAATTCTCATCAAATACCTGCCCGTGTGCAATGTTCCGCACTGCCTTTTCCAGCACGCTGAACCCCGGCACCAGATACACTGCCAGAAAAATCAGCAGTTCCGCCCACCACGGCAGCGTCAGCAGATGTGTGACCACCATTCCCACGGCAAACAGTACCGCACCAATAATGATCTTGATCAGAATTTTACGCTGTTGTTTTGTCATATGAATCGCCTCCTGTTTTTTATCATGGAAATTGGTCTTAGGGCAATACCGTGCAATGCTTATGCCGTGTTGCCCTTACTTGATGATAATCTCGCAGTCCGGTTCTACCTTGCTGATGCACTTCTGTGCAGCCTTCAGCACCTTGTCAAAATCCGCATCGTCTGCCTCCAGTGTCAGCTTCTGTGTCATGAAGCTGATGGTTGCCGACTTGACACCGTCCAGCTTCTGGATCGCTGCCTCCATTTTTGCGGCACAGTTTGCACAGTCCAGATCATTCAGCTTAAATACCTTTTTCATTTGCGTTTCCTCCATGTAATTCATTTGAACGATTGTTCATATGTTCATTATATACAATTGCAAGGCAATTGTCAACCCTTTTCCCGAAAAAAATCAGACTCCGCCACATCTTCAAAGAAACAAAAGTATCTCTATCATTTCACAGAAAAAAAGAACGTATCCAATTCGAATACGTTCTCTGTCTATCGTTATTGCTTTGCTTTATTCGCTGTAGGAGAAATCTTCTCTGGTGAGAGCCGCTTCGGAGTTATAAAACTCCATTAAGGTGTTGTTGTCGGTGTACTCTCCGAGATAAGGAGCATACCACAGCCCGAAGTACGACCACACCGCGTTATCCCGAAACATGGCATTCATGTCCGGCACATTGCTGCACTCGCTGATCGCCAGAATCTTTCCGGCGGACATGTTCCGCAGTGCCACATACTGTTCGTAACGGCTGCCGTAAGTCTGATCTTTTTCCACGTACAGATCCAGTGCCGCAATGTCGTACATGCTGCTGTCCACCAGGAAGCTGCTGCTCTGTCCGTTCCAGACCCAGAGCAGATTGTTCAGGTGGTGGTACTCTGTCATGCGGGTGTACAGCAGCTTCCAGAGCCACTGGTAATTCTCTGCCCCGTCGGAGCCCCACCAGTACCAGCCGCCGCCAGCCTCCGGCAGCGGTCGCCACAGCACCGGTACATCGGCATCTGCCAACGGCTGCAACGCCTCTGAAATGCTGTCGATGTCCGACACCAGAGCATAGCAGTTCTGCGAGATCTTGCCCTCTGTCACCATGGCAGACAATTCCTCCAGCGACTTTCCGGCAATGTCCTCGTCTGTCACCGCCGTTTTCAGGTCATAGGAGGTGTCTTTCTCGTAGATCGTTCCCGTTCCCATGGGAGCGTTCCAGAGCCACGAAAGCCCTACCACACCGCCGTCTTTCGCCCACGCCAGACTGTCCGCCACAGCAGTGGCGTTCTGGGAATCCCCGCCGTTGGGAGAATAGGCGTTCATGTCCGCAAACCGGATCAGCGGGTATTTTCCGGTGACGTTATAGATCTCGTCCAGTTCCTTGCCGCTGCTGTCCGAGGCATACTGTCCGGTAATGATTTTGGAACCGTAGTTCTGCTGCAAAAATTGATACAGCTGCTGTGTCTTGGCAGTTGCCTTGCTGTTCACCGGTGTGGCGGAAATTTCAGAAGTCCCGTCATATAAGCTGGTATTGTTCACCAGTTCAATGCAGTCAATGTCCACAATACCGTCCACCGGAGCCACCGACAGTTCACACGCTCCTGCATTGAGGAAGATCCCCTGAATCTTGACCCGCATGAAATTGTTGGTGGCATCGGTTTTCATGGTGTAGACAGTTTCGCCGTCCACCTGAATCTTACAGGTCGAAGCGGCACTTGCCCCCACTACAACGGTGATGTCATAGTGCTGTGTCGCCGGAATCTCGGCATTCAGCACCAGACTGCTGTCATTCTTGGCATCCAGCCCACTCAGGTATCCGTTTCCGGAATAGCCCAGTCGGGGCATCATCGCCACGGAACAGCCGCTGGGAACGGCAGCATCTTCTGCCTCCAGCTTCATGGACACGTCCTGTCGGGTGATTTCCGGCACCTGTAACGCCACAGACGGGTACTGCTGTGCCGGAACCGTTTCTGCTTCTGTTGCAAGCTGTGTTGTGGCAGTTGCCACCGAAGCGGACGGCTGGGATTCTTCCTGTTCAATTTTTGCACACCCTGTCAGCAGCACACCTGCCGCCGCCAGAGCGAACACTTGTTCTTTCCTCAAAATTGCTCCATCTCCTAGAGGGATCGTCCGGAGAAACACGACAGGCAGCACACAGGCCGCCTGCCATCTGTTTCACCCGAATATTACGCTTTCAGACGATAAGTCATGCCCTTTTCTGTGGGGAACCGCAGCAGTGCACCGTCAATTTTGGCATCAACTGCTCCCACATCACTGGACACACTGGTCACTGTATTGGTACGAACCGTGCACATATTTCCGCTGAGAGAGCGGATCACCGCAGTTTCCAGCTTGCCGGCATGCCATATCATATCCACTTCAAAGCCGCCCCGTGCCCGCAGACCGCTGATGCTGCCGTCCTGCCACGATTCCGGCAGTGCCGGCAGCAGATTGATCTCGCCGGAATGACTTTGCAACAGGCACTCGGCAATTGCCGCCGTACCGCCGAAGTTGCCGTCAATCTGGAACGGCGGGTGAGAATCCAGCAGATTCGGGTTAGTAGACCACGCCAGAAGCTGCTGGAAATTCTCGTATGCCATGCCGCTGTCTAACAGTCTTGCCCACAGATTGATGATCCATGCACGGCTCCAGCCGGTATGCCCGCCGCCGTGGATCAGCCGGCGGATCAAAGTTGCACGGGCAGCCTTGCCCTGCTCCGGTGTGTAGTACGGTGTAATCAGATCTGCCGGATACAGAGCAAACAAATGGGAAATGTGGCGGTGTCCGATCTCTACTTCCTCGTAATCCTTTGCCCACTCCTGAATCTGCCCGTATTTGCCGATTTTCAGCGGCGGCAGTTTTTGCAGCAGGGTTTCCAGTTCTGCGGCAAACTCTCCGTCCCGTCCCAGCAGCTTGCTGCTTTCGATGACGTTCCGGAACAGCACTGTCAAAATTTCCGTATCCATAAACGGTCCGCTGCACAGGCAGCCCTTGGCACCGCTTTCAGTTTTATAGGTATTTTCCGGCGACACAGACGGGCAGGTCACCAGTTCGCCCTCGTCGTTTTCCGTGAGATAGTCCACGAAGAACAGGGCAGCCTCCCGCATTGCCTCATAGTGCTGGTCGAGGAATTCCAAGTCCTGTGTGAACTGGTAGTGCTCGAAGATGTGCAGGCAGAGCCATGCCGCACCCATAGGCCAGATCGTTGCCGGCATCCACAGATCCTGCGGAGCCGTATCGCCCCAGATGTCTGTGTTGTGGTGGCAGACAAAACCGCGGCAGCCGTACATTGCCTGTGCGGTTTCCCGTCCGTTTGCCCGCATGCGTTCGATCAGGTCGAACAGCGGCAGATGACATTCCGACAAATTGCAGACTTCCGCCGGCCAGTAGTTCATCTGAATATTGATGTTAATGGTATAGCGGCAGCCCCACGCCGGCCACATGTCCTGATTCCAGATACCCTGCAAGTTCATAGGCTGTGTCCCCGGGCGGCTGGCGGACAACATCAGATACCGCCCATAGTTGAAGTACAGCACTGCCAGCTTGCTGTCGTGGATCTGTAGCTTGCACTCCTTGTGGTCACCCTCGTCGCCGCGAAGCCGCATCAGGCGTTCATCTGTAGGCAGTTCGCTGCCGCCCTCGCTGTTGTCCGGCAAGGTGAACCGTACCCGACGGAACTTTTCCTGATACTCCGTCAGATGCCGGTACAGCAGTTCCTCATAGCTACAGTCCGCCGCATAGGATGCGTCCAGCTTGGCGGAGTCCTCATACTGTTCTCCGTGGTAAAAGCTGGTGCCGACGCTGAGGATCAGCGTTACCTCATTGGCATCTTTTACCTCCAACGCTCCGCCCACCATGCGGAGTGTGCCGCCCTCGGCAAATCCGGTCAGAGCTGCGGCGAAGAAAATGCCGTCTTTGCTGCCGGTACCGCCGTCATAGACCAGCATGTTGGGGTAGTCTGTGCAGGGACGGCAGTCGTCGTAGTAGTCATCTCTGCCGTCCAAAGTTGCCCGCAGGTTGACCATTGCCGGCTCGCTGGCGGCAATGTGCATCACCAGCACCCGATCCGGTTCTGAAACGAACACTTCCCGCACATAGGTGATGTCGTTGGCGGTAAAGCGTACCGTTGCCAGTGCGTGTTCCAGATCCAGACTCCGCTGGTACTGCTTTGCCTTTCCGGCAAAATCCATGTGTAAATTCAGGTTGCCCAAGGGCATGTAGTGTCTGGAATTCGGCGTCACGCCCTGCATTTTTTCGAAAGCGACTTTTTCTGCTTCCGGAATGCGTTCCTCTTTCAGCAGCTTCCGGACTTCTTCCAGTCCCTCCCGTGCATCAGGATTGTTCCGGTTCCGCTTGCCGCCGGACCAGATAGAGTCCTCATTCAGCTTCAGCACTTCATCTGCTGCACCGCCAAAGATCATGGCTCCGATTCTGCCGTTGCCGACAGGCAGTGCATGGTCAAAATCCTCTGCCGGTTTTTCATACCAGAGCATCGTTTCTGCGTCCATGTCAAATCCTCCGTTTTTTCGGGGACTCCCGCCCCTGCATTTCCTCTGAAAGCTGCATCAGCCGCCCCAGCATTTTTCCGCACCGGATCCGGTCGGCGTTTTCCTGTGCCGCATTTTTGGACGGCGGGATCACGCGGACGGAGTACGGTGCTTTTGTATGTTTTCTGGATTCATTCTGCTGCATTGCCGTTTCCTCCTGAAACAGCATATGCGGCACAATGGTGTATTTTTCATTGCACAGCTGCAAAGTAACACTGCACAAAGCACAAATAAGAGCCAGAGCCCATTTTGTATCCGGACATGCAGGCAAAATGCGTGCAAAAAATACAAAACAGGCTCTTAAAGCACGGTATCAATGCTGTGCTGTTTTTCCATGACCAGACCTGTAAGCCGAGTTCTGTCGTGTGTGATAATTTATCTGGTCTGTGAGTCGCCTCACAGCTCTAGCCGCCATTACGCCGCTGTCCACCGGACCGATGTTAAGACAGCGTGTACCAATAGACGTTGCACCGGATAAGGTTTACATAGCAGTACAGTCTCCTGCACTCTGGTGTGCTCTTACCACACCTTTCCACCCTTACCGCAGGAAACCCGCGGCGGTATCTCTCTGTTGCACTGGCTCTAGGGTCGCCCCCGGCTGCCGTTAGCAGCTATCCTGTCCTATGGTGCTCGGACTTTCCTCACAGCGAAACCGCTGTGCTATCACACAGTCTGCTCATGGACTTTTATTATACCGGATTTTTGCCGTTTTGTCAAGTCCGGATTTTTATACCGTTCAATTCTCTAACGATCTGTTTTATTTTGGCAGTGCATCCTTATAATCCGGATATTTTTCTGCAACCAGTTTTTCATATGCCGCATACGCTTCCGTCAGACTATTATAACGTTCACCTTTGGTGTATGGTCTGAATCCGGCAGAATTATAAATATGATCTACGATCGCGACATAATTTTTACCCTTATTCGATCGTTCTGCCGTTGTCGTTTCAGAGATATAAAATCCACCATCTGCCCTGCTGATGATCACAGGGATCTTTTTCCCCGCACCAACTGCTTCAGTATTTACCGAAGTCCAGAACAGATACCTTCCGGAAGCATCATTCGGACTTCCCAAATATGCCCATGTACCGTAATTCAGCAGACTGCTTTCTCTGATCTGCTCCTGTACTTTTGGTACCATTGTAGAATTGGGACACTGAGAATCGATCTCAAAGCGAGCAGATTTATTTGCGATCAAATCTGACAATATACTGGTTTGATTCAGTGCACTATGCAGATCTTCGTTAAAATCAATACCAGTAACTGTACTGGTTTCACTCTTTCCTTTCCAGTAGAAAACAATGCCGGTCGAAGGCGTATAGGTGATCTCACACTCTCCGTTCGCCGCGGGGATACCCTTCCAGTGATCTGTATCCCCTTCCCAGGTATAGTGTTTGATCCCCGCAATCGTTACAGGATTGAACGACTGCCAGTCATCTCGTTTTTGTTCAAGCTTTACCGTTCTGGACACACCTGCTGCTCCATCGATCATCGATGCCGTTCTGACTTCGAGATATGCCTCACGCACATTGGTGATGTCAATGGTTTCATGACTTCGTTCAATATATTGCAGCAGAGTGGGCACCAAAATTGTAGCAAGAATCCCCATAATCACAGAGGCAATCAAAAGTTCAACAAGCGTAAATCCATTTACTTTATTCTGAACTTTACTCATAACAACCTCCACGCTCCTTTAGCGGCATCACTGCACAAGGGAAACACTGCCTAAAATGTTGTGCGGTGCTGCCTTATACCTTTTTCCACTTTCAACGATCCGCATACATGACCTGCACACAACGGTATCTGTGTATCGTTTTCTCATTATACTATAGTGCACATAAAATTGCAAGCAAAAAAAATTCAAAAAGCAACGAAAAACGCAGGAGATGCGTTATTTTTTACAGTATTTTTCAAAGGCGTTCACAAATCAAAATGCTTGCATTTTTGTAAAATTTGTGGTATACTAAAGGCAACATCTTTTTCTGAAAAAAGGAGGTATCACAGTTGAAACAGATCTATTTTATCTGCAATCTGCATTCCGGCAGAGCCTCGGCGGGGGCACATCTGGCAATGATTATCGACAAATTCACCGCTGCCGGATTTCAAGTGACCGTACACCCGACACAGGACCGCGGCGATGCCACCGCCTGTGCCAAGCTGGCGTGCGATGCCGGTTGTTATGATATTCTCGTCTGCTCCGGCGGTGACGGCACCCTGAACGAAGTCATTCAGGGCTGTATGAAAAGCAAGACCCAGTGTCCCATCGGTTACATTCCCCTTGGCTCCACCAACGACTTCGCCCGCGGTCTGGGAATCCCCAAGGATCCGGAACAAGCCGTAGACTGTATCATTCACGGCAAAGATCTGGTATGCGACGTGGGCAGCTTCAACGACAAATACTTCACCTACGTGGCAGCATTCGGAGCATTTACGGAGATCTCCTACGAAACGCCGCAGCATTTCAAAAATCTGCTGGGACACTCCGCCTACCTGCTCAACGCGATCTCCAAGCTGCCGAAAATTCGGGCATACCGCATGCGGATCGAATACGACGGCGGCGTGATCGAGGACGAATTCCTCTACGGCATGGTGACCAATTCTTCCTCCGTTGCGAAATTTCTGGCTCTGTCCGATGTTCGCTGGGACGACGGCTTGTTTGAAGTCACCCTGATCCACAAGCCCTCTAATCTGGTGGAATTCCACAAACTGGTCATGGCATTCTCCAAGATCCAGCTGGGACTGGCAAAACAGTATCTCCACTATTTCCGCACATCGCACCTGAAAGTCACTGCACTGGACGAAGAGCCGGTTTCGTGGACCATTGACGGCGAATACGGCGGCACAGAACGGGTCAACGAGGTGTTCAACCGGAAACAGGCGGTGACGTTCCACGTGGACCCCGCCTGCCGCGAACAGGCAGAAGAAAACGCCGACAGCGGTTTTGCCATAGTCAAGCCTCTGCCGGACGATGTCCAGCCATTCGGCATAGAAAAGCAAACCGATGACGACGCGGAAAACAGCTTCCAACCGGAAGAACCCGATCCAGATTCTTTAGAATCATAAAAAATGATGCAGATCGCGTGCAAAGCCGTCAGATAAACTTTGTGCGATGGTGCCATAAATCATTGCGGGTGTGCCAGGTCCCTCAAAGAACTGGGGATTCGGCGGAGCCGGTACCATTTGATTTTCTTCATAGAGCATGATCACTGTCCGCAGGATCGTAATGCCCCAGTAAATGCTGAAAAGTACACATACGACAATGCCAACGATTCCCAAAATGATACCGCAGCGACGCATGCCGCGGCTGTAATTCCACTGCCGCTTTTTCGCCCTTGCCGCATAGACCAGTGCCACGATGCCCGTCACGATGGACAGCACCGGCAACTGGCAAAACAAAAACGACACGATCCCAAAAATCAATGCCCTAAGATCATAGTGATACTCCGGTCCCATAAACGGAGGTCGGTTGGAATATTGCTGCATGGCATTTTTCCTCCTGCCTTTGATGAAAGCGAACACCACATATTCCTGTGCGGCGTTATCCCTGTATCAGTATCTTAGCAGAATTCCGGAATTTTGTCAAGAAGTGTGTCGAATTATGGGATAGGCAACCGATTCAGAAAGGAGTTTCCTATGGCAGAACGTCAGTTTCACATTCAATGCACCGCGGAGGACATCGGACACTATGTCTTTCTCCCCGGCGATCCGGACCGTGTTCCGTGGATCGCGTCCTATCTTGAAAACGCCCAGAAGGTGGCACAGAGCCGGGAGTTCACCACCTATACCGGCACGCTGGACGGCACCCGCGTCAGCGTCACCTCCACCGGCATCGGCGGGCCCTCTGCCGCGATTGCCATGGAAGAACTGGTTGCTCTGGGGGCACATACCTTTCTGCGGATCGGCACCTGCGGCGGCATGCAGCCGGAACTGGTGCCGGGGGCGTTGATCATTCCCACAGGAGCGATCCGCATGGAGGGCACCTCACAGGAATACATGCCGCTGGCATTTCCGGCGGTGCCGGATTTCGGATTGACGGAACATCTGGTCTGTGCGGCACGTGCTGCTGCATATGATTATCATACCGGCGTGGTGCAGTGCAAGGATTCTTTCTACGGGCAGCACTCGCCGGAAACCATGCCGGTAGCTCCCACCCTGCTCCAGAACTGGCAGGCATGGAAAGCCGCCGGCACGCTGGCATCGGAAATGGAATCGGCTGCTCTGTTCACGGTCGCCGCCGCACGGCACGTCCGGTGTGCCACCATTTTGCAGATGCTGTGGAACCAGGAACGGCAGGCAGTGGTACGGGACAAGGAACACGCCGCAAGCGACATGACACACGCCATTGAGGTCGCCGTGGCGGCAATGCGTGCTGTGATTCGGGAAAACAAGGGAACTGCTGTATAAAGGAAACACTGAATAAAGCCCGCCTGACGGCTTTGCACGCAATCTGCTTGCAGATTTTCCGTCATATTGCCCAGAAATCCCTTGCCAGACACCAAGTCTGCCTGCGGAATTTCTGTGCAATCTGCCGAAAAATCTGACTACGCATCTTACGCACAAGCTTTATTCAGTGTTTCCTAAAGCTTTGCGGCGGATTCCAGGGAAAAGAGGAAATGTAATTTGGCAAACATATTTTGTGTGGAAGACGACACCGGCATTCGGGAACTCATCACCTGTGCTCTCCAGTCCGGCGGCTATACTGCGAAGGGCTTCCCTGACGGAAAAAGCTTTTTCCAGCGTGTACAGGAAGAACAGCCGGCATTGATCCTGCTGGACATCATGCTGCCGGACGAGGACGGCATCTCGATTCTGAAACGACTGAAATCCGATGCAGCAACGGCGGAAATTCCTGTCATCATGCTTTCGGCGAAGTCCTCGGAGATCGACAAGGTCACCGGACTGGAAAACGGTGCAGACGATTATATCACCAAGCCATTCGGCATCATGGAACTGCTGTCCCGCGTCAAGGCGGTGCTGCGGCGGAGCCATGTGCAAAAGCCGGAACAGCAGCAGGTGCTCTCTGCCCATGACCTGACCATTGACCTGAACCAGCGTACCGTGGTCTATCTGGAAACGGAAATCGTTCTCACCTATAAGGAGTTCGAACTGCTGTCCTATCTGGTACGCAACCGCGGCTCTGCCATTTCCCGCGACCGGCTGCTGGAACAGGTTTGGGGCTTCTCCTATGAGGGCGAAACCAGAACCGTAGACGCTCATGTCAAGACGCTGCGGCAAAAGCTGGAGGCTGCCGGCTGTACCAATCTCATTCACACAGTACGGGGTTACGGCTATAAGATCGGAGGGTAATTATGGAATGGCTCGGTTGGGCATTTGCTGCGGCAACGGCTCTTTTGCTGACAATTTTTATTTTTCTGTATCTGCACCAGAAACAGCAGGCACAGCATCAGCACAAGAAAAGTCAAAAGGCTCTTGGAAAGCTGGAAAACGAAATGAACCGCATGCAGAAAGAGCTGCACCACGAACGGGACATCATCGGGCTGATTCAGGAGCACATGGTAGAGGGCATTCTGATTCTGGACGATTCCGACAAGATCCAGCTTGCCAACCGCACGGCAACGGCACTGCTGAACATCAGCAAGGAAAGCTGGGACAACAAATCCATTTTCATTCTGACAAACAATCAGGACTTTCTGGACGCACTGCGAAAATCCAAAACAGCACCTCAGCATGAACTGCTGCCGGAAGACAGTGAACTGCACAAGGGCTGCTCTGTGCGGCAGCTGCTGAAGATCGACGGCAAGTATATTCGGGCGTACATCACCCGCGTGGAAATGGGCGGCATTTTCGGTACGATCGTGCTGCTGGTCGATGTAACCTACAACGTCAAGGCGGAAAAAATGCGGCAGGAATTCACCGCAAACGTTTCCCACGAACTGAAAACACCGCTGACGACCATTAAGGGATTCGGCGAAATGTTCGGCAACGGCATGATCACCAAAGAGGAAGACGTTGCCAAGTACGGTGCCATGATCGAACGAGAAAGCGAACGCCTGCTGTTTCTCATCAACGACATTATCCGCCTGTCGGAGATCGAGGAACACACGGAAATGCTGAACACACCGGTGACACTGGAAGCTGCGGCAAAGAACGCCCTGCAAATTCTGGAGCCACAGATTCAGCGGAACAAAATTCACGTCCGGCTGGAGGGCGACTGTCTGCTGCTCCACAGCAACGAGGGCTACATACGGGAATTGTTCATCAACCTCATTGACAACGCGATCAAGTACAACAATCCGGAGGGCACCGTGACGATTACCATACAGCACCTCGGCACACAGGCGAAAATCGTCATTGCAGACAACGGCATCGGCATTCCCCTACAGGCACAGAGCCGGATCTTTGAACGGTTCTATCGGGTGGACAAAAGCCGTTCGAAACAGCGTGGCGGCACAGGACTGGGGCTGTCTATTGTCAAGCACATCGTAGACTGCCACAACGGCACCATTTCTCTCCGCAGCGAACTGGGACACGGTACGGAAATTACGATTCTGCTGCCGGCAAAGTAATGATAACCCCGCACAAGGTTTGCGAATCGGCTTTGTGCGGGGTTATCCAAAAGAAAGGACAAACAACATGAGAAACGTCATGCAGGAACAAGATGTGACCGACTGGAAAGAACGTCTTGCTGCCTATACGCCCGAAACCGAACAGGAACGCCGCGACCGGAACGAGATACTCCTTGCGGCGGAACAGTACGGCACACAGCTGCTCTACCGCAACCACGCGGAAAGCCACTTCACCTGTTCCGGTTTCGTCATGAATCCGGCAATGGATCAGGTGCTGATGGTCTACCACCGCATCTACGATTCCTTTGCATGGACAGGCGGACACGCTGACGGTTCCAGTGATTTTCTCTGGACAGCCGTGCGGGAGGCAAAAGAGGAAACCGGTATCCAGAAACCCTATCCCCTTACCGGAGCCATTCTCTCGCTGGACATTCTCCCTGTCAAAGCACATCAGAAAAAGGGCGTTCCCGTTCCGGCACATCAGCACTATAACGTCACCTACGGCATCATTGCCGACCAGAAAGAAACGCTGCGGATCCAGCCGGACGAAAACACTGCGGTACAGTGGATCCCTGTGGAACAGCTGCCGGAAATCTGCAAAGAGCCCCACATGCTGCCGGTCTATGAAAAAGTGATCCACCGCATGCGTCGCTGGAAAGCCATGCAGGAACAGGCACTTCTGCAAACAGCACAGCCACTGTTGGCGTGGTATCCGCTGCATGCACGGGATCTCCCCTGGCGGCACACGCAGGAGCCTTACTGCATCTGGCTGTCAGAGATCATGCTCCAGCAGACGCGGGTGGAAGCCGTCAAGAACTATTACGCACGGTTTCTGGAAACCTTTCCGGACATTGCCGCACTTGCCGCAGCGGAACAGGATCAGGTCAACAAGTGCTGGGAGGGGCTGGGCTATTACAGCCGTGCAGCGAATCTGCGAAAGGCAGCACAGACGATTCAGGAGCAGTACGGCGGCGTGTTTCCCCGCACATGGGAGGAAGTCCGCGGACTGGCTGGCGTAGGCGATTACACCGCCGGTGCAGTCTGTTCCATTTGCTACGGTTTGCCTACGCCAGCGGTAGACGGCAACGTGCTGCGGGTGGCCGCCAGAGTGATGAACCACTTCTGTGAGATCGACCGGCCGGAACAAAAGGCAGCTGTCACTGCCCTGCTGCGGCAGGTCTATCTGGACAATCCGGAACACTGCGGCACGCTGACACAGGCGTTTATGGAAATCGGAGCCACGGTCTGCGTGCCCAACGGACAGCCGCATTGTGAAGCCTGTCCCCTGTCGGAACTGTGTCTGGGCAGACAGTACTGCGATGCTCTGCGGCTGCCCCAGCGGACTGCCAAAAAAGCCAGACGACAGGAACAGTACACCGTTTTTGTGCTGCAATGCGACGGGAAATTCGCCCTCCGGAAACGCACTGCCAAGGGGCTGCTCCACGGGCTTTGGGAATATCCCAATGTTTCCGGCATCTGCACTACCGAAGAAGCCATTGCCCAAGCCAGTGCATGGCACTGCAAGCCCACGGATCTGACGCAGACGGTGGAACGGAAACACATCTTCACCCATGTGGAATGGGAACTCTACGGCGTATACCTCACCTGTGCCAGACAGGACGAACAATTCGTCTGGAAAACTGCGGCGGAAATTACCAAGGAGATTTCCCTGCCCACGGCTTTCCGGCAGTTTTTCTAAAGCAACATAAAAAGAAACACAAAAACCCCCTGCCCTTGCAGTCATTGCCGCAAGGACAGGGGGTTGATTTTCTTTCAGAACAAGTGGATTTTTATCAGTAACACCGCAAAAAGCCCACCTGACAGCATTTGCACGCAATCTGCCTGCAAATACCAGCGTGACCGTCACCGGTAATGTAATTTTCAAGCTTCGTAGAAAGCAGTCTTTCTTTCCAGCACTTTCTTACCGATGGGCGAGCTGATCGGAGCCACTACGCAGGAACCATACTTGTTGATTGCCTTTGCCACGTGGTCAGCGATCTCACGGACATTGTTTTCGTTTTCCAGTTCCAGAACTACCACGAAACCGTCTGTGTTGTTCGCCTTGACACCATCGATGTATGCTTTCTTGACATCTGCATTTTCTGCAAAGTATGCTTTCAGGTCGTCTTCCATGCCCTCCGGAGTGGAGTCAATATCCCGCATTGCCAGACGCGGCTGAATGTTCATTGCCTGCTCCTTGCTGAATGCCAGCCCCATGGTGAACGGATCGAGCACGATGCCGGCAGCTGTACTCTTGGGATCAGACAGCATTGCCACATAGTTTGCCATGCTCATGGGAACTGCCTTGCAGTCCGGTGCCCCGTTCCACTTCTGTAGTTCTGACAGGCTGGTGAACAGCGGCATGTACTTTCCGCCCTCGTGATTCAGCATGATGAACTCTGCCTGTGCATTGACCTTTTCGCCAGCCTTGACTTCCTTCGGCACTTCCATCAGCACCGGAGCCACAAAGCGTGCTTTCCGCATTGCCTCAAACATATTGTTGCGGGCAGGTTCGTTGTTTTCCCGACGCAGACGGTCTGCGGCAACGATCACTTCTGGATTGGTGACCTTTTCGCAGCCAAACAGCGGGAGAATGTTGTTCTTCTTCGGAGCTTCCTGCGGCTGTTCTGCCTCCAGAGAAACGCCCTTCATCTCTGCCATTTTTTCCTTGCGGATCACGATGTTGGTTTCTGCCGGATTGATGACGATACCACTGACATCGACACCCTGCTTCAGCAGGATCCCGCAGTACTGGTCAAATGTAATTACCATTGTGTCCGCGTCCGGATCGTTCTTCCACTTCAGGAATTCCAGCCAGTCGGTGAAAGCCGGAAAGAACTTTACACCGTCCTTGTTGGAAACAGCCATGAGAGAAGCCTCCATGTGACGCTGACCATTCTCGTCCGGTTCTACCTCGTTCAGCTTGTTCTGCAACGTGATCGGAGCAATAAACGATGCTGCTGCAATTGCGTCCAGCATTTCTTTTTCGGTCTGTACGCTCTGCTGTTTTTTGAATTCCGCCATTGCGGCAACCAGATCAGGGTTTTTGATTGTGGGTTTTTTCAGTTGTGACAATTTGATTCACCTCATCTAAAATTTATCGCCCGAAAACGCCGCCGTGCCCGCAGGCAGCGGAAGCGACAGGGATAGAAATGAAAACACTTTTCCATGTCAGACTTCCAAATCCGGCATGGGTGCTGTCTATAGTATAACATATCCCGTAAAAAAAAGCAAGTCAAATTGTACAAAAAAACCGAAAAAAGCGGAATTGCTTTTCACGCAAAAATGGCAGCCGAAAACATCGGCTGCCATTTGCAGAATGAAGATCTATTTCTTTTCCGGAGAATCGGTTATTCCGTTACCGGCAGGGAGGTAACTATGCGTACCAGGAATTGCAGCAGAACTGTCGAATCGTTGGTAGAGAGTTCTCCGTCCGCCATACAGTCGGCATTCTTCTGCTGGCTGGCGTTCAGCGTTACCACACCGGCAACCGCCTTGTTCAGCAGAACTGCATCGGTAATATCCACCTTGCCGTCCAAGTTCACATCGCCGTACAGGGACTGAGAGGTCACTTCCGAAGCGGTGGTCTGCGTGGTTTCTGTGTTGCTGTCGCCGCTGCTGACTGGTGTAGTGGCAGTCGACTGTTCCGTGGTGTCCGCCGTATCCGAAGTTGCCGGAGCAGCTGTGGTTTCAGTGGGCTGTGCGGAAGTTTCACTGGTCTTTACAGCAGTTTCTGTCGGCTGTGCAGAAGTTTCGCTGGTCTTTTCAGAAGTTTCCGAACCGGTTGTGGTTTCAGTGGGCTGTACTGCTGTGGTAGTAGTAGTGGTGGTTTGCTGTTCAGAAGAAGTGCTTGTGGTTGTTGTCGGCGGAACGACAATGCTGCCGTTATACATATGGTAACCCATTGTCTTATAGCTGCTGGAATCCGCAGTTTCATACAAACCGCCCGGATTCAGCGAACCGTCTGCATTTCTCCATACAGCATCAAAATCGGTGCCCTGTTCCGGAGCCTTTGCCATTGTGATAAAGTCAGAAGCTGCCGGAGCTGCAGAAAGCTTTGTGCCGATCTTCGCACCGTTTTTGATCGCAGTCTTTGCATCTACCTGATAGTAGCCGCTGTTGTAGTACACGCCGTTTTCATAAGTACCAACATACTTGTCGTTAGAAGCACCGCCTTTCAGCTTTGCGTCAGACATAAATACAGAATCATCATAATAGGACATCATATTCTCAAAGATTGCACCCGGATCTGTGCAGCGATAGCAGGAGAAGTTCGGCTTTCCCTTGCCTTCGCCGTTGTTGTTGACTGCGGTACAGTTGGTCAGACTGCCCAGCCTCGGGTTATTGTTATCGGTGAAGCCGCAGTGAAGGTTCTCGAATGCCAGACAGTTCTTCAAGATATGTGCAGAACCGATACCAGAGCCGCCCAGCTTGAAGCCGTTGCCGTCGCAATTGCCGTAGCCCTCGCCGAATTCCGTAAAGCCGTTGCGGAATGCAATACAATTCTGAATGGTGACAACACCGATAGGACCGGTAGCACTTTTTGCAAACAGATCCCAGCCGTCGTCACTGTTGTTGTATGCCATACAGCCGTCAAAGACGTTGCCCTCGCCGCAGGTCAGCTTTGCTGCAAAACCGTCAGCATTTTCCATGCTGGCATTGTCGCAGTTGTTCTTGGAAGTGCAGTTCAGGATCAGGTTATTGCTGGGCCAGTCGGCAATGGTTGCTGCACTGGTATTATAACGGGACAGCTGCAAACCAGTGTCCTGATTGTCGTTGAATACCATGCGTTCGATCTTATTGTTGTTGCCGGAGAGGAGCATGCCGTTATCGGCTGCCTTAGTGATCTCAAAATCATAGAAGTGCCAGTAGTCACCGTCCAGCACAATGCCACGCTTGCTGCCGTCTGCATCGCCCTGTCCGGAGAAGTCGAACACCACATCTGCACCGTTATAAGGCTTGATCGTCTTCATTGCATTAGCAGTACCGCTGTTCTGAGCGTCAATGAGGATCATTTCCGAGAACTTGTATGTACCGCCCAGCAGATAAATGGTGTGGCCTGCGGACAGCTTGGAGATTGCATCGGTAACAGAAGCCGGATCCTTTTCGGAAGAACCGCTGCCGGTACCGGTAGGCGAACAGAAGATGTCCCCTGCCACCGGCACGTCCGGTGTGGTAGGCGTGGTGTTCTTGGTGGTAGCAGTGGTCAGAGCCGTTGCGGTCGTATCCTTGGACACGCTGACGGTGGTGGTCACTGTAGTAGTCTTGGTTTCCTCAGTGGTGACAACCGGATCTGTGGTGCTGTCGGTAAAGCCGCTGCCGATCGCCACGATAGAGGACTTGTAATTGACCAGAGCGTCTTTCAATGCCTGATTGACCGCATAGCTGGTATCGTCCACGGAGTTGTCAAACTTCCACTGGAGATCACCGCCCTGTACGCGTCCGGCCTTGGCAGTAACGATAGCCGGCACATCAGCCGCTGCATCTGCCTTGTAGCTGTACATGATGCTGGAATCGGTATCGAAGTTGTTGTAGCCTGTGCCGCCGGAAACCGTCTTGACGCTGTCCGGTACTTTTTCAGACGGGCTGGAAACTTCATAGGCATCGAACGAGGTGCTGTTCTGCGAATACGGGATATAGCTGGAAGCACCCTCGATATAGTTGCCGCAAGCCTTGATGATACCGCCGGTTTCGCCTCCGAATGTACCTTCACCCTGTGCATCAGTACCCTGTCCGGAACTCATCATCGGGTTCTTACAGTTGCGGAAGTAGTTGTTTTCCGCGAAAGCAGAAGATCCCATGGTGACGCCGATGCCGTACTTGGCATTGCCGTCGAAGTAGTTGTTATAGCTGTGTACAGAGCAGGTGCGGATTCTGGGGTGACGGGAATCAGAGTGATCGTACCAGTTGTGGTGATAGGTCACATAGTTGGTTTCCTCTTCCGATTTCATGCCCTGCAGGTTGCACTTTCCGTTGTCCCAGAAGTGGTTGTAGGAATGTGTTACATAGGTGGAAGTCTTGGTGTCCAGTGCACCGTCACCCTTGACCTGATCGGCATCTGAACCAGCATCACCATAGAAGAAATCACAGTTATGCACCCAGATGTGGTCGTTGCCCTGCTGCAAGCCGCAGTCATCGCCCTCGTTGCTGTTGCAGTTCATGAAGCCGATATTGCGGACCTCTACGTTAGAGCAGTTCTTCATGACCAGACCAAAACCGTTGAATACGGTATCGGTACCAATGCCCTCCACGGTGATGCCAGCCTTTGCGGTGTCGATCATCAGATCGCCCTTGGGCATTTCTGCCGGATCGGTGATGTTGCCGATAAACCGCAGGCACAGCGGACGCTTTTCTTTATTTTTCTTATAAGCCGTAATGATGTTCTGCACACCAGTCACATCGGTCGCACCCTTGCCGGTGGAGTCAATGCTTGCCGTCACGATGTCCTTGTTGGCATCGGTGACATATACCACAATGGCATCTGCTTTCAGCGTGCCGTCCTCGTTGTATGCACCGGAAGAAGTACCCTTTGCAAAGCCAAAGCCGCTTCTGTCGTGAGCCTCTACCTGAAGTCCCGCAGTTTCTGCTGCCTTAGAAGCATCTTCCTTGCCGTTAATCACCGGCACGATCTTCATGGTGTAGCTGCCGGCTTTCAGACCTACTGCATCAGCACGGAAGCGATCCGGATACTGGCGTACCAGCATGGTATCCAGCTGCGTGTAGCTGCCGCCTGCCGGCTTGATATACACGTTGTAGCCGGTCGCATTGGATACAGCACCCCATTCCGCATAGGCAGCTTCCAGATCGCCGCTGGCATCGATCACAGACACCGAAGCACTGGCTGCCACAATCGCCGGAACGTTGTCAGTTACAGTTCCCAGATCTGCTGCCAGAACCGGCTGTGCACCGGCTGCGGCAGTGGCCGCCGCCAGCAGAAATGCCAGAATACTGGTTCCGATTTTTTTGTTCTTCATCATTCATTCCTCCTGTTCGTCCGATGTGTGCATACACCGGACATCAGCTGAAAAATTTCCGGAAGCCTCATTGCCCGGAATATTTCTCATATTTCTCCTTATAGCTCAAATTGTGGTGGATAGCTCACATTGTGGTGACACATTTTTCCACCCAATTTTCACCTTCATTTTACGCCTTTTTCCCTGTAATGTCAATCTGCTTTTTCAACAAAAATGCAATGTTTTCAGTGTGCACATTACACAACATATTTGCATTTTTTGTTTATTTTTATCGTATAAAGCAACAGAATATATGACTGATTTTCCGCATACATTACAACAGCCCGCCGATAAAATTTCAATGTGCATTTGGAAACAAATCGGTAAAGGATGTTTACAATTTATATTTCATGTCGAAAAGTGTTGACAAACAGAAATCCAGTGGGTATAATAATAAAGAATGGCTCTGGCGAATATCCACGCTGCAGAGCCCGCTTCTCTCAATGTAATATTTTTTTAATTTTTCCAGAAACAGAGGTTCTACTGTCTTCGGACTGACCGCAGCTGTCATCAGTTTGTCAACATACTCGGAACGCCGACACGCGGTGAAGTTCAATGATGCTGTATTCCGCACAGCCCTCGTACCATGGAAGAAAGGAAAGATGACAGTGAACAATAAAGACCAATCCCCTGCCGGAAATGCTCCCAAGCAGCATCTGACCAAAGACGAAATGCGGGAAAAAATCAAAGCTTCTCTCGCTGCAAAAGAGGCAACAGAATTTCAGTCATCATCGCCGAAACCGTCTTCTGAACGCTTTTCCGGACAGAATCGTCCGGCTTCCCGCAGCCCTGAAAACGGCTCCGCTTCGGAACGCACCCGTTCGGACAAGGCACGGCAGATCCATGATGCCGTTTCTTCCGGCTATGCCTATGACCAGCCGCGGCAGCAGCGTGCACCACAACCACAGCACCAGCAGCGTTCCGGAGGCAATGTGGCAACAGCACAGCGTCCGCCCCGCCCTACACCGCCCAGACATTACGAACCGGTGCGGGAGGAGTCCAACGCCGGAAAGATCTGCATCATCATTGGTATTGCCGTGCTGGCTGTACTCCTGCTGAGCTACATCGCCGGACTGGCTGTCTATCACAGCAAGTTTCTTCCTAAAACTTACGTCAACGGCGTGGACATCGGCGGCATGACCGCGGAGGAAGCCAGTGACGCAGTTCTGAATACCGCACAGGATATGGGGCTGACATTCATTCCCAAAAGCGGCGACCCGATCACCTTCAAGGGCTCCTCATTCGGCTGCACCGTTACCCTACCGGACAACGCTCTGACAGAGCCGGCAGACGAAAGTCACGCCCTCTGGTTCAGGAAGCTGTTCTCCAAAACCGAGTATACAGTCAAGATGCAGGATTCCTACTCGGAAGATGCACTGGTCAGCCTGATCGCCGCCTATGACTGGGGCAATGTACCGCCCACCGATGCCAAGGTTGTCCAGAACGAGGACGGTTCCTTTACCATTCAGCCGGAAGATAACGGCAACATGGTAGACACCCAGAAGCTGTCCGACTACACGGTCGCACAAATGCGGGAGGGCAACAACACCATTCAGATGGCAGACAGTGACTGCTACAAAAAGGCAGCTGTCACTGCGGAAAGTCTGGAGCCTACACTGGCACTGTACAACAAGATCGGTGCTGTAGAGATCACCTATGACATGACTGACCGCGAGGAAATTTTCGATCCGGTTGGCACGGAAAAGCTGGATCACGCTACTATCATGGACTGGATCACCACGGACGGCGATGACATCACTGTGGACACCGACAAAGCTTCCGCATGGGTGCAGGAACATATCGCTGACAAGTACGACACACTGGTGACCGGCTACAACTTCAAGTTCAAAGCCACCGAAGACGGAGAGATTACCCTGCCAATCGGTTCTGACGGCATCTACGGCTGGAAAACCAATGTTTCTGTCACTGTGGAAAAGCTGGTAGATTACATCAAAGCCGGCGAGGCAGTAACCATTGAACCGGTATATAAGGTAGAGGGATTCCGCATGAATTCCAACGCCGGCGTTACCTATACCGGAAACACCTACATTGAAGTGGACATCTGCCACCAGCACTTGTGGTACTATGTCAATGGCGAACTGTTTCTGGAGTCCGATGTGGTTACCGGTAAGGAGTCCGATCCGACACGTGCCACACCGCCGGGAGCATACAAGGTATGGTCCAGAGAATCTCCGCGAAAGCTGGGGACTTACGCAGTGCAGGGCTATGAAACATGGGTAAATTACTGGATGCCCGTCACCTATACCGGCATCGGTCTGCACGATCTGAACCGCAGTGCCTACGGCGGTGACATCTACATCAACAACGGTTCCCACGGCTGTATCAACCTGCCGCTGGACGTTGCCAAAAAGATCTATGACAAGGTCACTATCAACACTCCGGTTATGATCGTCCCGTAAACCGCAGCCACTATAACAACGAAAAAAGCGTACCGTTTTCTTGTGAAACGGTACGCTTTTTGTTATGGCATCACGGCACAAAACTGTGCGGTATCGCCTTATGTTTGCTTTTGTATTATCCGCGGCGTACTGCCGGCATCATGCTGGTGAATGCTGCTTCGTCTTCGGTAACTTCTCCCTCCGGATACTGGAACCGGATCAGACGATCCCCCTGAAAAGTCAGCTGTCCCTGCTGATGGAACGGGGTTTCGATATACGCTTTCTTGCTGGTAACAATATGCAGCACATCACCCTTGCGGGTCTTGAAAATCAACTCATAGTATTCGTTGTACAGTTTCAAAGTGCCGCTGGGATCCATGGTTCTGCGGCGTTCGTCTACCTTTTGTACCAGAACAGCGATCACGGTACGGGGTGGATTTTTTCCGCGGTTTGGTCTACGCATTGCTCTTTCTCCTGTGATATAATATTCCCGATTAAACTCCAGCGGCTGCCGTTTGTCGGCAGTGTTTGGATTCTGTACCAGAAGCCGGCTCAGCTTCTGCCGGAACGGGCTTTGCCGAGAACCCAGCATCACCACCAGCAGCAGCACCACGGCAACAGCAACCATGATAATCAGGAAATTATCGATCGCATTTCCGAATCTGCCTGTCATATGTATTCCTTTCTGTGGGAACGCATTTTCGTAAACGGATTACGAAAGCAGCTTCTCACATTCCATTGGGATTCTGCTTTGTGAAACGCCAGCTGTCGGCACACATCTGCTGCAAATCCGCAGTTGCTTCCCAGCCAAGCAGTTCCTTTGCTTTCGACGGATCTGCATACGAGGTGGCAATATCTCCGGCACGGCGTTCCGTGATCTCTACCGGAATCTTCTTGCCGCATGCCTTTTCATACGCATGCACCACGTCCAGCACGCTGCTGCCGTGACCGGTACCCAGATTGATCGGTTCAAAGCCACGGTGCTCCAGTCCGTATGCCACGGCTGCCACGTGACCGGTTGCCAGATCCATAACATGGATATAGTCCCGCACACCAGTGCCGTCCGGCGTGTCGTAGTCATCACCAAATACCCGCACATGATCCAGCTTGCCCAGTGCCACCTGTGCCACATAGGGCACCAGATTGTTGGGGATTCCGTTGGGATTCTCGCCCAGCAGACCGCTGATGTGAGCACCGATCGGGTTGAAATACCGCAGAGCCACAGCCGTGAACTCCGGATTGGCAGTGCAAACGTCCCGCAGAATCTGTTCGATCATGACCTTGGTGTAGCCATAGGGATTCGTTGCAGAGGTCGGCATTTCCTCCACGTAGGGAGCCTCATTGTTGCAGCCGTAAACGGTCGCACTGGAGGAGAAAATTATCACGTTGCAGTGATACTCCCGCATGACACGCAGCAGGGAGAGTGTACCGCTGATGTTGTTCTCGTAGTATTCCAGCGGCTTTTCCACCGATTCGCCAACTGCCTTCAGACCGGCGAAGTGAATTACGGCATCGATCTTGTTGTCCTCAAAAATCTGCCGCATGTCCTCCTCGTCACGCATGTCTGTGCGATAAAACCGCACATGCTTTCCGGTGATCATCTCGATACGGGCAATTGCCTCCACTTTTGAATTGCAGAGATTGTCCATAATCACGACCTGATAGCCGGCATTGATCAATGCCACACAAGTATGACTGCCGATAAAGCCAGTACCGCCAGTGACCAGAATTTTTCCCATGTTACTTTACGCTTCCTTTCAATTTCTGTCAAATGGAGAGGGAATTTTCCCTCCTATCAGTTTGCCCTGAAAGGCAAACTTTCAGCAGCACTGCACAAAAGCACAATGCTGCCTTATATCAATACAGTCATGCCGCCAACGGAACGAATTCGCAGCACGTGGCAGCAGCCCTTTCCCAGAACGGATTCCATACCCTCCTGAAACTGGGACAGCAGCACAGCCGGCACAAATGCCTGTACTGTTCCGCCGAAACCGCCGCCGTGTACACGGATTGCTCCCCTGCCGCCCAGCACTGCCGAGCCGACTGCAAGGGCAATGGAGATGGGCTGGTCTTCCGGTGCGGAGGACGGGTAGACGTTTTGCAGCAGGCAATAGGAAGACTGTCCGGAGTTCTGTACCAGGTGCAGGAACGCCTCGAAATCGCCCCGATCCAGTGCATCAGATTCGCCCTGTGCCCGTCCGTCCTCCCGATAAAAGTGCATCGCACGAAGCACTGCACGGTCACCGAAGGCTTTCCGCAGTTCCGGAATGGAACGCAGCACCTGTGCCGACGGAACTTCCGCCAGAACGTCCTTGCCGAAATACTTTGCCACTTCCTGCATTTCTGCCGGAATCGCAGCGTATTCCGCTGTCAGGTCTGCGTGGTTTCCGCCGGTATCCACAATGCAAAGTACATAACCAGTTCTGGAAAAGTCAAATGCAACTGGGTGCACTGCCGGCAGCATCGGATTGGCAAAGTCAATGGCAACAGCACCGCCTACTGACGAAGCCATCTGATCCATTAACCCGCAGGGCTTCTGGAAATACACGTTTTCCGCATACTGCCCCATTTGTGCCAGTTCTACCGGTGTGAACCGATTTTTGGCATACAGGGCATTGCAGATATTTCCCAGCAGAACCTCAAAAGCTGCTGATGAGGACAGACCAGAGCCTGCCATGACCTGCGAGGTGGTGTATGCATCAAAACCGGTTTCCAGCGAACAGCCGTACTGCTTGAAGCGGGCAGCGATTCCGCGGATCAGTTCCGCAGCTGTAGGCTTTTTGTCCGTTACCGGTTCCAGTTCTTCCAGAGAGATCTCATCTTCCGGAAAGCCCTCTGAATGCACCCGGATCGTGGTATCTTCCCGTCTTGCCACAACAGCGATCACGTCCAGATTGATGCTTGCCGCCAGTACGTGACCATGCTGGTGGTCAGTGTGGTTTCCGCCCAGTTCTGTCCGTCCCGGTGCAGAAAAAATGGCAATTCCCCGACCGCTGCCGTACAGCTGCACAAAACTGTCAATGGCACACAGCAGCCGGTTCCGATAAGCTTCCGCCAGATCTTCACCGCCGCCAAGTACTGCCGCGATGTGCATGAATTCTTCCGACTGCAGCAGTCTGCGAGCCTCCTCAATTGTCTTCAATGTGATGTCCCTTTCTCAAATCGCTTTTTCGGGTAACTGCGGTATTGCCCTTGGTTCCCCGAAAGCGGCAATCTGCGTTCCTACAATTCTCCACTATTCAGTATAACCGATTTTTCACGATTTTGCAAGCATTCTTTGTGATTTTTTCTATCTCGATACAGAATTCGAAAAAAACAAAGCCTCAGCCTTGAAAATTGAAGTAAATCTTGCCTTACGCTTGCAAACAAAAACCCGATACGGGAATGCTCCCGCATCGGGTTTTTCTTATGCTGTCATATCCTTGTTGTCAGAAACGCTTACGCGTTTGAAATCAGAGAACCGGATTATTCAGCCCACATAGAGCCCTTCAGGTTCTTCAGATCCGGGCAAACCGGATTGTCCCAGGTAGTGCTCTTATGACCAGCACCAACCAGAGCAACATAGTATGCCTGGTAGAAGATGTCAGTTGCTTCCAGCTTGCCGTCTGCAGAATTCTCTCCTGCCTTGCTTTCGGTATCAATATCCGTCAGGAAGAAGGACAGTTTCTCCAGATTCTCATCCTGTGCGTGCTCTGTGCCGTCCAGAAGCTTTGCATCCTTATCACCAGCACCCTGTCTTGCAATGTAGTAGCTGCTGTAGTACATATCAGTAGCCTCTACCTTACCGGACAAGTCAGTATCGCCCTTTACGCCGATGTAAACCTTTGCAGTAGCAACCTTTTCACCCTTATACAGGATATCGAGTTCGGTATCTACATATGCCTTGCCTTCGCTGTCGAACAGTGCCTTCGGGCTTTCTGCACCAAAGGTCAGATCGTCCATGACGCTCTCGCCGTTTACAGTTGCAGACTTCACAAGGTCAGCAGCGTTGAAATTACGTCCGTCAATAGACAGATAGAAGTTTGCATCCGGATTTACTTCGATTTCCAGTTCTGCTTCTGCAGTCGTGGTGGTTACTTCTGTAGTAGTGGTAGCTTCGGTAGAAGCTGTCGTGTTTTCTGTGGTAGTGGTTGCTTCTGTAACAGTTGTTGTAGCTTCTGTGGTAGTTGCTTCTGTAGTAGAAGAAACAGCTGCCGGTGTGGTAGTGGTTGCTTCAGTAGTTGCTTCCGTGGTTTCTTCTGTAGTAGTTGTTGTGGTGGTAGTAGTTGTGCTGGTAGTCGTCTTCTTGCTGAAGTCCGGCAGCTCTTCTGTTGTAGAAGCTGTGGTCTTCTTGCTGAAGTCCGGCAGCTCTTCTGTTGTAGCAGTTGTAGTTGCCTTTGTAGTAGTTGTTTCAGATTCTGTTACAGTAGTGGTTGTTGCACTGGTGCTGGTGGTTGTCGGGCCTGCACTGGTGCTGGTTGCCGTAGCAGTTGTTGCTTTAGTAGTAACAGTCGTTGCTTCGGTAGTAGTGGTAGTGGTAGTTGCTTCGGTAGTCGTTACAATAGGTTCTTCGGTAGTGGTGGTTGTAGCAGCAGTCGTTGTTGTAGTGGTTGCTGCAGTTGTGGTGGTGACAGTCGTAGCCTCTGTAGCAGTTGTAGTCTGCGGTTCTTCTGTAGTAGTAGTCGTTGCCGCAGAGGTTGCAGTTGTAGTGGTGGTAGCTGTTGTAGTAGTTGTAGTTGTAGCAGTTGTTGTTTCGGTGGTTTCCACTACATCATTCATGATTACGCGGATCGCACCGTCCTTCAGACCAACCATTTCGTCGAAGATGTCTTCGCCGGTTACGCCCTCGCCGTTCAGGTAGTTGAAACGCTTGACATCTACCATCGTGGTGCCGCTGGGCAGTTTGTCAGAACCATTCGGTGCCCAGTCTACAGGGAACTCATAGTACTCAACAGTCTTGCCATCGTATTCACCAGTCTGAAGTGTCAGACCATATTCGTCAGCCAGTGCCTGTACAGTATCCTTATCCGGCACATTGAAGATCATGCGGAATACCTGATTCATCTTTGTCGGGTCAGTTGCACCTTCGGCAGAACGTGCACCAATGAAACGGATCCAGCGGTCGCTGCCGTCAGTAATGGTAGAAGTGCCGTCCTTGTATGCAATGAAATCATTTGCATTCGGAATACCGCTGCCGAAGTCGTTGACAACAAATGCTCTTTTTTTCAGCAGCTTGGACGGAATGGTGTACAGCTTTGCAGTTGCCTCCGGCAGGTTGACAACGCAGTTGATACCATAGCTGGTTGCGTCTACGCCTTCCTTGGCAGTTACCTTCACGCCCAGAGTGTAGTTCTTCAGAGAAGTGGCATCCTTTTCACTGGGATATACGAATACTTCGTCAATGTCCAGATTGATGTCCTTTTCTTCTGTGGTAGTGGTTGTGGTAGTCGTGTCAGTTGTAGTGGTTTCAGTCTGTGCATCTGTGTAAACGCGGATACCGCCGTTGTAGTAAACTACATCAGTAGTCGCAATATCTGTGCCGTTTTCGTCGATGTACTGACGGTTCGGAGCCAGATAGCCGTCGCCGTGTGTACCCTCAAAGTCCCAGTTTACCTTCTGATACTCTGCAAAGTTTACCGGGAACAGATAGTAGCTGTCGCCGTTTTCATCTGTCTGCAGTTCCAGACCATATTCCTTTGCGATGTCCACTGCGTTTTCTGCAATGGTGCAGTTGATGTCGATCACCTTGTCACCGCTGATCGTGATCGTGCTGGTACTGGAAGTCCACTGGAAATACATCCAACGCTTGGACGGCTCAACGCTCATATCCTGACCGTTTGCCTCATAGCCCTTCAGGTTCTGCGGAGAAGGAGCCAGGTCGCCGCTGACATAAACGTCCCTATAACCATAGTCCTTCTTGTTCTTCGGATTCTTGTAGATCGTCAGGATCTTGGAAGTAACTTCCGGAACTTCCAGAGCGAAGTTGAAGCCCTGTGCGTCCACATAGTTTTCAACCAGAACGGACAGCGGGATCTTTGCATAGTTGCTTGCAGTCTTGACCTGTGCTTCGTCTACCTTGAAGATGATGCCCTTGCCCTTCGGAGCTTCTGTCGTGGTGGTGCTGATGGACTTGGTAGTGGTTACAACAGTGGTGTCTGCCTTTGTAGCAGTGGTCTGTTTTGCTGTGGTTGTTGCAGCAGATGCAGAAGTTTCTGTAGCCTTGCTGGTTTCAGCAGATGCTTCTGTCGAAGTAGAAGCAGTGGTTTTTGCTGTAGTGTCAGCTGTGGTAGCTACAGTTGTAACTGTGGTTTCCTTAGTAGTTTCCTTGGAAGTAACAGTAGTTTCTTCTGTCGTTGCAGAAACGGTGCTTTCTTCTGTGGTTGCAACTGTTTCAGTTGTTACAGTGGTCACAGTTGTGGAAGTAGTGGTCTGATCCGGATCTTCGTCGAAGCACAGTACGATCTTGTCGATGGTTACATCGCCGAACTTCGGATAATAAACCATGAACTGTACAGTTTCACCAACAGTCTTCGGAATATCATAAGATACGATGACCTGCTTGTTTGCCGGTACAGCCAGATCCTTGAATTCCGTGCTCTGCCATTCTTCACCTTCCGGCAGGCTGTCGTTCCATGTGCCAAACGCACCGCTTGTGTTCTTGTCATTTGTCTTTACGGTGTAGTAAGCAATTGCCTTGTATGCACCCATGGGATCAAATTCAACCTTGGTGTTGCTTGCCTTGCCGTCAGTACCCTTGTCTTCCTCTGCCTTCGGAGTCAGTTCCTTGGTGTACTTTGCGGAAACTGTAGTGGTCGGCTTTGTGGTCACAGTGGTTGCAGCAGTCGTAGTGATCGTTGCATCATCTGTGTAAATCACAACAGAATCTACAGTGAAGTCCTCATAGGTACCGTCGCCCCAGGCACCAAACTTCAGAGAACCATCATATTCCTTCTGAATGGTTGCGTCCACAGTCTTGGTGATGTCCCAGGTGAATTCGCCGGACTTGCCCAGAGTTTTGTTTTCCTGTGTGGTCTGTGTCCAATAATCCGGTGCTTTCTGTGTAGAAGAACCGAACATATAGTTGTATGTGCCGATTTCCTTATCAGAGGAAACGTTGACAACGACCTTCTTGACAACATTGCTGTTGGTGATGCCAAAGTCAGCCCACTTCCAGCCAATCATGCCTTCCTTCGGGTCAGCCTTCTGTGCATCCTTCAGCAGTTCGCTGTAGGTCTTGCCGACAGTGATCTTTTTCACGCCCTTTTCCTCTGCGGTAGTCGCTGTAGTGACAGCAGAGGTTGCAGTGGTTTCGCTGGAAGCAACAGTAGTTTCGCTGGAAGCAACCGTGGTTTCCGCGGTAGTTTCCGCAGTGGTTTCGCTGGTTGTTGTGGTAGTGGTGACTTCATTTGCCAGCTCTACTGTGAAGCTAACTGAAATCACTTCGCCTGCTGCCGGCATATCCCAGCCAGTGGAATCAATTGCCAGCTTGTTGCAGGTGAAATCCCACTCATCAGATGCAGACTGTACAGAAGACGGAGTAAATGTCGTATATTCCTGATTGAGTTCATGAGTCGTTTCACCGATCTTTACAGAATCAATTGTAATCTTCTTATACAGAGATTTACCGCCGTAAAGATCCGGATCCTGAACGCACAGGTCGAAGAAATTGTAGGAACTCAGAGCATCACCCCAGTTGCCTCTTTTTACAGAAACTTCATAAGAGCCGCTCTTATCGATCGTAGCATCAGTTCCAGTTCCTGCCTTATAATTGTTCAGCGACCAGTCGCCATCGCCACTCTGAATGTGCAGAAACGCAATCGGTGCATCATCTGCCGCTGTCGCAGCGAGGGACATCATCGGGGTCACCAATGCACTGGTGAAAATGGTCGTTGCCGCCATTACGCCAGCTGTCAGAGATGAAAGAAACTTTTTCATCTTCATGATTATCATTCTTCCTTTCTTGAATTGATGCGGCGTATTGCCGCTTGGTTGTGTGCAGAGAAGCTTTTGGCATTTCAAAAAAACGAATGCCGCCGCACTGTTTTTCACGTCCCCCTTTCCGCTTTCAAATTGTACAGCCGTGCGATTTGTCCTCTGAAATCTGCCCAGTGCTTTCCTGCACCCTACTTCTCCATATACCAGCATAGCATATTTATCGTTATTTTGCAAGTATTTTTTTCATTTTCCACATATTTTTATACAGCACCAATAAAAGCATACCCTGTTTTTGTGCATTTTTTCTAAATCTCGAATTACCAGTGAAAAACAACTTGCTAATCTGATACGACACGCCGGTGAATTTTGCATTTTTCAAATGTCAATTTCCGGAAGCATTGTGAACGCCGTCACGGGGTGCGGCGGCGATCTCCTGCAAATCCTGTTCCAGCTGACTGTCCAGCATACGGCAGTTGTTCCGGTCATAGAACACACCGGTAATATCCCACAGCATGGGACACATACCTCTGCTATACGCCGCCTGTGCCACCGCGGTGAGGAATGTCCGGACAGTTTCTTCCGTCTTGTTCTTGGTGGAACAGCCGTACTCCCCGATGATCACCGGCACGCCGTTATCCAGAAACCGGCTTTTTAGCTTGTCCATGTCGTTTTCCAGAATCCTCTGATCTCTGGGTGAGCCCCACATGGTCTTGGCTTTTCCCCAGTCGGCATCTTCTTCCAGAATGCAGAACGTAGGCGGCGTATAATAATGTACCGAAACCGCACATCGTCCGGCTTCGTCCTGCGGCATCTGAAAGGCTTCGTCACAGGTCAGGTCTACGTCAGTGGCATAACCGGCGATCAGCAGATGCCGCCTGGGGTTGTTTCCCCTGGAGCCGCGTACCAGATCCACAAACTGCTGGTTGATGCGGTTGACAATGCCGTATGCCTCCGCCTTACCGTCATCAGAGCCGCTGTAGCGGTTCCACAGATCGTCAAAACAGCCTTCTTCGTCCATGGATTCCAGAATCAGGTGGTCACCGTAATCTGCAAACCGTTCTGTCACCTGCTCCCAGATACAGGTATATTTTTCCATACAGGTGTCATAGTCCGTGGAAAATCCTGCGATCCAGCCGTTGTCCCAGTGGAGATTCACCACCGCATACATGCCGTTGTCCAGCACATACTGTGCCACCGTTTCCACACGGTCTAACAGTTCCGGTGCAATGGTGTAGTCCTCTGCCATGAGATTCGACCACGCCACGGGAATCCGCACCGAATCAAAACCGGCGGCAGCGTAGCCGGCAATCATATCCTCTGTAATTGTCGGGCTGCCCCATGCAGTTTCGTAGCTGTTTACCCCGCCGCTGCTGTCGATCCAGTCGCCGCAGGCTTCCAGTGTGTTGCCCAGATTGATGCCCAGCCCCATTTCTTCCACGATCTGGCTGGTAGTCATGTCGTCCCGCATTTCAGTGCGGGGGTTGCTGTCGGCTTCCTCCTTGCTGCTCTCCTCTTTAGAGGAATTGCCGCAGCTGCACGACAACACCGCCAGCACCCCTGCCAGCAACAGAGAAACGACTTTTTTTCCGTTTCGCATGTAACACCTCTTATCCCTTTTTCGGCGGCTTCATGGTGAGGGCGATGCGTTTCCGCTTCAAGTCCACGTCCAGCACCCAGACTTTCACCACCTCGCCGACCTTGACGGCCTCCAGCGGGTGCTTGATGAACCGGTCACAGATCTGGGAAATGTGCACCAGTCCGTCCTCATGAACGCCCACGTCTACGAAACAGCCAAAGTCAATGACATTCCGCACAGTGCCCACCAGTTCCATGCCCGGTTTCAGGTCTTTCAGTTCCATGATGTCCCCACTCCGGAGCAGCGGCGGTGGCAGTTCGTCACGTGGGTCACGCCCCGGCTTTTCCAGTTCCTTGAGAATGTCCCGCACAGTGGGTTCGCCTACGCCTGCCTTTTTCGCAATGGCAGAAATGCCGTGCTGCTTGGCAATGGCACCGATCTCGCTGCGATCCTGTCCGGCAATGTCTGCCAGCCGGAAGCCGCACTCCTGCAAGATCTGCTCTGCTGCCCCGTAGCTTTCCGGATGCACTGCTGTATTGTCCAGCGGGTTCTTGGCTCCGGACACCCGCAGGAATCCGGCACACTGCTCGAATGCCTTCGGGCCCAGTTTTGCCACCTTTTTCAGCTGCTTTCGGTCGGTGAACGCCCCGTTTTCCGTCCGGTATGTCACGATGTTCTTGGCAATGGTCTGGTTGATGCCGGCAATGTGGGACAATAGAGAGAACGAAGCCGTGTTCAGGTCTACGCCCACATGGTTCACGCAGTCCTCCACCACGCCGTCCAGTGCGGCAGACAGTTCCGCCTTGGGCATGTCATGCTGATACTGTCCTACGCCGATCGCCTGCGGATCGATCTTCACCAGTTCCGCCAGCGGATCCTGTAACCGTCTGGCAATGGAAACGGCACTCCGGAGGGAAACGTCATACTCCGGAAATTCCTCCGCCGCCAGCTTGGACGCAGAATATACCGAAGCCCCTGCCTCGGAAACCACCATGTACGCCGCGGAATAAGGCAGTTCCTTCAGCAGTTCCGCCACGACCGCTTCCGACTCTCTGGAAGCCGTGCCATTGCCGATTGCCACCGCGGTCACGTGGTGCTTCCGCAGCATCTTTCGGATCACGTCCTTTTCCCGTTCCAGCGAAGCACCTTTGCTGACGGTGATATGTGCCACGCCGGTGTCCAGTACCTTGCCGGTTTCGTCCACCACTGCCAGCTTGCAGCCGGTGCGATAGCCGGGGTCTACGCCCAGAACAATGCGGTTTTTCAGCGGTGCTGCCATGAGCAGCTGCCGCAGATTGGACGAGAACACACCGATTGCCGCCGTTGCCGCCTGCTCTGTCAGAGCCTTGCGGGTTTCCCGTTCCACTGCCGGAAACAGCAGTCGCTGGAATGCATCTTCTGCGGCAGTCTGCACCAGCTTGCCGCAGGGGCTCTGGTTCTTCACGAACTTCTGAATCAGCAGCGAAGCCCCGTGTCCTTCCGGCAGCGTAACTGCCACTTTCAGAGCACCCTCCCGTTCGCCGCGGTCAATGGCAAGGATCCGGTGTCCCACAATGCGTTTCACCGGTTCTGCATAGTCGTAGTAGTTCTGGTACGGCGTATCGGCATCTTCCTCTGTGGCACGGGACTGTATCGTTCCGGCAGACATCACCAGCCGACGCATCTGCTTTCGCAGGTCGGCATCATTTGCCATTTCCTCCGCCAGAATGTCCATTGCCCCCTGCAATGCCGCTTCGGTGTCCGGCACTTCCTCCTGCAAAAAAGCTTCTGCCTCCTGAGCTGGATTCGTCTGGGGATTCTGTGCCATGAGGATTCGTGCCAGCGGTTCCAGTCCGCGGGCAATCGCCATAGATGCCCGTGTTTTCCGCTTGGGACGATAGGGCAGGTACAAGTCCTCGGTTTCCACCAGTGTTTCCGCACCGCGGATCTTTTCTTCCAGTTCCGGTGTCAGCTTGCCCTGTGCTTCGATCGCCGTGCAGATTTCTTCTTTCCGCTGTTCCAGCTTCCGCAGATATTGCAGCCGGTTGTCAATGGCACGAAGCACCTGATCGTCCAGCGAACCGGTACGCTCTTTCCGGTACCGTGCAATAAACGGGATCGTCTTGCCGTCGTCCAGCAAGGCAATGGTATTGTCGATCTGTTCCTGCCGCAGTTGGAATTCGGCAGCCAGTTTCTGTGGAATATTCAAATAGAGTTCCTCCGTTTCTGTGATTTCAATCGGACTGTTATAATAGTATAACAAACTTTTGGAAAAATTGCAAGGGACAGTTTGTACAAAACCATGCCGCCGCACAAAAAGCAGGGCAATACCGCACAAAGATTGTGCGACAGATGCGTTGTCAAATTTTTCGTCAGATGAAACAAAAAGCGGAGTGAATACTTGATGTATTCACGAGCATTTTTGTGAAATATGAGAGTCTGTTTCGTATCTGACGTATGCAGATTGCGTCGTCAGATTTTTTGAGAGATGAAGGGAAAAACGGAGAAAATCCTTTGTGGATTTTCGAGTATTTTCCCGAAATATCTCGGAAAATATGCACGCAAGATGCGTGCGGGAAGATACGAAACAGGCTCTGAAGGGAAATTTGCAAGCAGATGGCGTGCAAAGTC
>ENA-UOOD01000560-UOOD01000560.1-human-gut-metagenome-genome-assembly--contig:-CS67-NODE-560-length-44271-cov-27.125362_pt1 | contig 44271 bp, 44 predicted proteins | sample MGYA00242464_ERZ724011 | MGnify/ENA metagenome assembly ERZ724011 | reverse complement strand
GCGTATCGCAGAAAGCGGAAACGCGCGGTGTGCTGGACATGACGCTGCCGGACGGCGCGGAGTACCAGAACTATATCCTGACCGCGCAGGCGCATGCCACGCAGAAAAATCAGAAGGGCGAGACTGTGGAGACGGACGTGGAGTTTGCGTTCGTGCTTCGCTTGGAGAGCGGCATTGATCTGGATCTGCAGCTCACCTGGCAGCCGACCGGTCAGGCTACCTGTCCGGCCAACAGCTCTGTCAGCCGTACGGTCAAGAGCGACACGCTGACCGAGGGCAGATTTACATATGCGCTGACCTTCCTTGGCGAAAACGCAGACGATGCGGTCATCCGCACGGCGGAATACTGGGCGACGGACGGTGAGCGCGGCGCGCTCTCGGAGTCCGGCGAGATCCAAATGGCCGCGGCAGACGGCAAGGACACGGAAACCTACTATTTCGCCGTGACCGCTGAGGTGCTGGGGCAGACGATCAGCTATACATTCGTTGTAACGTATGAGGATGGCCTTGACCTCCAGCTGCAGTTCACATGGTACGAGAAATCGGTCACAGCGCAGCAGGTCCTCTGCGATGCAGACAAGCGTGCGGCGCTGACCATCAAGCACAACCAGATCAATAACAGTGAGCTTTTGTATAAGCTCGGCCTGACTGGCAGGAGCGCCGAGGACGCGCAGATCACGAGCGCCAGCTTCAACGGTGCGGCAATGAACACGGACAGCGGTTCTGTGCAGCTTGAATCGGCGGAAAATGGCGCGACCTATACCATCCTTGTGGCAGCAAAGGCCAAGGATCGCACAGTCACGTTTACAGTCACAATCCGCTACCAGAGCGACGTGAGCATGGAGATGTCCTACACGGTCATGGAGAACGGCGCGGCAAAGCCCTGCGTGCTGACGTGTGAGAATAAGAAAACTGTCAACGCGGAGCCGGTCTATGACGATCAGCTGACGGAAGGACTGCTCACCTACACATTCGCAATCCGTGGTGAAGAAGCGGCAGATGTGACCATCCAGTCTGTCCGCTGCTACCAGACCGGCAGCTTTCAGACAATCACGCTCCCATCCCCCAGCGGCAGCGTGACGTTGCTGTTGGACGGCGACAGAACCGGCGACAACACATTCACGGTCACGGCCGCCAGTTCGGGTGGCGAAAGCTATACGTTCATTTTTAGCATTCCGTACAAACATCGCGGCGAAAACAAGGTCAAAATCCAGACCAACCTGCATGACGGCGACACCGTCACCAACGGGCAGGAGGTCAACCTGACCGTTGAAGCATGGACGGAGGATGCCCAGGGAAACCGCGTCAGCCATATCCTTGCCACTGGCACGGAAACAAAGCTGACCGTCCAGCTGGACGGCAAAACCGTGCAGTTTGAAAGCAGCTCCGGCTATGTGCAGCAATATCTGCTTGTTCCGGAGAATCTGGATGTGGGCGACCGGAATGAACATGAGCTGTATATCTACGCCGAGGATGAAAAGGGCAACTTCGGTGAGCTGCGCCTGAAGCTCATCGGCAAACGCACCGAAGAAGGTCAGAAGATCGGCAAGGCCAGCATCTATATTGACATGAGTGTGCTGGGGCTTGGTGTCCGCGGACCAATCAGCTACGATGTGCTGTCCAAGGAACCGATTTCCTACGCAGTTGCCAAGGCTGTGTGGGATTATGACGCCGGCGACCCGTTCGGCACAGCAGCGTCAAGCTTCCACTGGCCGGCCAGCCGCTGCTCCTACAGCGGCACGCTGGATACGGGCTTCTATTTACAGACCATGGACGACGGTTCCGGCCTTGGCAGCCGAGCGAACGCACTCAGCGGCAACTGGAGTCAGTTCGGCAGTACAGAGGACGAAATCCTCGCCGGGATCGACAGCCATTTCGGCGCGGGCAGCAATGAGGCAATCCTCTGGCGCTGCATCTACCGCAACGGCATCCCGCTATCCAGTACAAGCACCGGCATCGGTGAGTTTGATTACACAATGGGTTCCGGCTGGATGTACTCCATCGGCGGTGCGGACTTCTACCCCGGTTCGCCCATGTCCGGCTATTACCTGCAGGACGGTGATACGCTGACGCTCCGCTACACACTGGCCTACGGCTGGGATGTCGGTACAGGTGAGAGCGGCTACGGCAATAACGTGGGCTACTGCATTACCTGCATGAACGGCAGCTGGTCGGTTCATCACAGCTATGAGACGGTCACGGCGGAGGATGGTACGACAAAGTACGTCTGCCGCAGCTGCGGCATGGTCGAGGGCTGCCCGCATGAGCATAAGGAATATCAGAATCAGGGCGGCGGAATGTGCGTGCAAGTCTGTAAAGATTGCGGCGAGAAGATCGGCGTGCCGCGCGCACATGAGCTGGAATATACCGCAGACGAGGGTGCAGATACGCATACCGCGAAGTGCAAAAACTGTGACTTTACGGAGCAGTCCGCGCACGAGTGGGAAGAGCTTACCGACACGGCAACCTGCACCGAAGCGGGCGTGAAGACTTCCGTGTGCAGGATCTGCAACACACAGAAGGAAGAGGAATCTCCTGCAGCCGGGCATAAGCCGCAGAACGTGTGGATCAGCGACGAGGATCATAAGCACCACTATCAGGAATGCCAGATCTGCGGCGAAAAGCTGGAGGATACTGTGGGCGAGCATCACTATGTCCCGTATGGCGACGATTGGCAGTGCAGTGTCTGCGGCCAGATCCACGGCTTTGACTGCGATGGCAGGCTGATCCCGGATGCATCACGGTCTACCTGCTCGCACTTGATCGGATACTGCTCAGACTGTGGACTGGAATTGGAGAAGATCGGTTCAGCGGGCGAGTTTACAGACTATCATACGTTCAGCGAGGGCGTCTGCACGGTTTGCGGCACGCCAGACCCGAACTACAAGCCGCCGACACCTGACCCCGATCCGGGCGAAGGTGGAGACACTGGCGGTGGCGGTGACACCGGTGGCGGCGATGGCGGCGGTGGAGACACTGGCGGAGGCAATACCGGCGGCGGTGACGCAGGCGGTGGAGATGACGGCGGAGGAGACTCCGGCGGAGATCTGTAAGGAACATCATAAAAGAAAGAAATAACGATAGGAGCAGATTTATGAACACAAAGATCAATGAGATTTTACAGGAGATCGAGTCCGTCATCGTCGGCAAGAATGAGATTGTCGAGAAGATTTTAATGGCCATTCTGGCGCAGGGCCACGTTCTCATGGAGGACGTGCCGGGCGTCGGCAAGACCACGACAGCCATGGCCTTTGCAAAGGCCCTTGGGCTGGAGACGCGCCGTGTGCAGTTTACGTCGGATACCGTGCCATCGGACATCATCGGCTTCTCGGTCTATGACAAAAAGGCAGACGAGTTCGTCTATAAGCCCGGCGCGATCATGACGAATCTGCTGCTGGCGGACGAAATTAACCGTACCTCCAGCAAGACGCAGTCCGCGCTGCTGGAGGCGATGGAGGAGCACAAGGTCACGGTGGACGGCAAGACGTATGCCCTGCCTGACCCGTTTATCGTCCTCGCCACGCAGAACCCGGTGGGTTCTGCCGGTACGACGATGCTCCCCAATTCCCAGCTTGACCGCTTCCTCATCCGCGTCAGCATGGGCTACCCCGACCATAAGAGCAGCGTCAACATCCTCCGCGACCGCCATGTGGATAACCCCCTTGACCGGGCCTATGCCGTGGTCAACAAGGAAGAGCTGCTGGGCTTGGTGCAGGACGTGCGCAAAGTGGATATGCGCGACGCCGTTCTGGACTATGTGACCACATTGGTGGAGAAGACCCGCAGCCATCCGCAGGCTGCGCTCGGCGTCAGCCCGCGCGGTGCGCTGGCGGTCTGCCGGATGGCAAAGGCGTATGCGTATCTCAATGGACGTGACTTCGTCATGCCGGAGGACGTCGCGGCAATCTTCCCGGACGTCTGCGCCCACCGTCTGATGCTCAACAGCAAGGCCCGCATGATGGAGGAAAAGCCGGAATCCGTTCTGGCCGAGATCCTCAAAACGACCGACATGCCGGTGCTGAAAAAATGAGAATTGTCAGAAAATTCGTCTGGCTGCTGCTGACGATGGGGATTCTTGCCCTCACTGTCCAGACAACCAGCCCCATCGCGCTCGGCCTTGCCGCCTGCATGGTGCTGCTGCCGCTGATCTGTTTGCCAGTCAATCTGTACGCGGCGAAAAAGCTGAAGCTGGCGGTCAGACTGCCTGTGAATCTCCGCAAGGGCGAGAACGGAACGGCGGAGTTGACCGTGCAGAACCCGACTGTTTTCCCAATTTGCCAGATTTCCTGCCGTGTGCGCTTGGAGAACCAGCTGAACGGTGAGACGCAGACCGTAAATGTGAGCAGCGGCATCTGGCCGAAAAGCAAGCGGTCGATGAAGATTTCTCTGCAAAGCCCGTGGTGCGGCCGTGTTCGCCTGAACGTGGAATCTGCCCGCCTGTATGACTGCTTCGGCCTCATCGGCGTGAAAACACAGCTTGACGCGCACGGGGCCTGCGTCGTGCAGCCGGATACGTTCCTGCAGACGCTGATGCTGTCTCCCGCTGCGGCACACATCGACGATACCGAGGATTATTCCAACGAGCGTCCCGGCTATGACCTGTCCGAGATGTTCCAGATCCGTGACTACGTTCCCGGCGACAGCCAGCGGCAGATCCACTGGAAGCTCAGCCACAAATATGACAAGCTGATCGTCAAAGACCCATCGCTGCCCATCACGCGCTCTGCCGCGGTATTCTGGGAGCGCACGGAAGAAGCCCCGACGGCAGACAGAACAGATGCGGAAGCCGAGATTGTCGTCTCCGTTTGCCGGAATCTGCTCTCCCAGTCCGTCCAGTTCACAGTCGGCTGGAACGAGGGCGATACCGGACGCTGTGTGTTCCAGCAGATCCGGGATATGGACGACCTCATCGGCCTGCTGCCGCGCCTGTTTACGGCAAAAGCGACAACCGGCGTCAGCGGTGCGTCGCTGCTTCTCCAAGAGGTACCTGCCGGAAGCTGGTCGCATCTGATTTACGTTTCCGGTGAACAGCAGGCGGAAACGGAGCAGCTTTCGCCCATTGGGCGGCTGACCGCGCTTGTCTGCGGTGAGCAGTTCAATGAGAAAGATTACGCCGCGCAGCTCTCCGAGCTGGAACTGTAAGGAGGGCCGGATATGAAACAAAAGAACCTGACCGGCCTGCGTGCCGGCGTTTATCAGGAAAGCAGCAATCACAAAAGTGCACTTTTTGATCTGCTTGCCAGCATCCTGATTTTCCTCGCGCTTGCCGCGATTGGTTACACGATAAGCGGCTTTGCTGCAATGCTCTGGTTGCTGGGCGCAGGCGCTTTGACCTGCATCGCTGCTGCGGTTATCCGACATTTCAGAAAAACGAAGCTGCTGTTCCCCATCCTGCTGGCGGCACTGCTGCTCGTTGTCCTGTTCGCGCGGAACCCGCTGCTGAACGGCTTCGGCGCGGCATGGAATATGCTGCGTGACCTCTGGGCAGCAGAAAAAGGCATCCTCCTGCCGCTTGCCGAAACGGACGACACCGGCCTTTGGCTGGCCGGGATCGTGGCAGGTATTTTGCTTGCGATGGTGAGTGTCGCGCTCTCGCGCGTACCGACATTGACAGCGGTTTTGATGGCAGCCCTGAGTGTAGCGGCAGCCTTTGTGCAGCCAGATATCCTGCTGCTCTTTGCTGCCGGAATCAGCATCCTGCTCCTTTCGTGGCAGAAACATAAAAACGCTGTCTCTGCAGCGAGCTTCCTGCTCGTGGGTGTGATCGTGGCGGGCGTAGCCGCAATTTCTCTGCAAACAGGCACGATGCAGTCCCTTTCGGAAAATGCGAAGAACGCTTTGCACTACTGGCGCTACGAAAAAGCGGGAGAAGTCCTGCCGGAGGGCAATCTGTCCGAGCCGGTCACAAAGACAGAAAGCACAGATACGATTCTGTCTGTCACGGCGGATACGGCGCAGACGCTCTATCTGCGCGGCTTCGTCGGTGACAGCTACGAAAACGGCGTATGGTCTGCGCTGGACGCGGAAACCGCCGCAGAGGAAAAAGACCTCTTTTACTGGCTGCATCAGTCCGGCTTCTATCCGCAGAGCCAGTTGGCAACGGCTGCGCGGCTGATGGGCAATTATCAGTCCGGCAGCGTCAGTGTCCAGAACCTTGCCGGGTGCAGCCTGTATCGCTATGAGCCGTGTACGGTGCTGCCGGAACGCGCAGGCTTGACGAAAAACAGAATTCAGCCCTCTACGCTTGAAACAAACGGTCTGCGCGGTGAGCGCGGCTATTCCTACGAGACAGTTTCGGACGCACAGACGATTCTGCCGGAGCTTCTGGACTTTTTGCAAAATGACACGTCGGACGGCGTGAGATCGTACTTGCAAATGGAAAGCGCGTACCGGGAATTTGTGTATTCCTATGCGCTGACCGTGCCCGCGGAGTTCCGCGCGCAGCTCGGCGCGGTGCTGGATCAATGCTGCGAAAGCTACGGCCCGGCAGACAGCCTGACGAAAGAGCAGGCACAGACGGCGACGCTGGCATTTCTGGAATTGTGCTTTGACGGAAGCAGCAATATCGCGCTGCCGCTGGCGGATACCGCGGACGGCACGACGTACCAATACGCGACCGTTGCGGCGCTGGCGCTCCGCTATTACGGCATCCCTGCCCGCTATGTCGAGGGGTATACAGTAAAAACCACTGAGAATGAACCGACAAGCGTAGATGCAAGCGCCGCAGGCGCATGGGTCGAGGTGTATCAGGACGGCATCGGCTGGCTGCCCCTGGCGCTGACACCGGGCCTCGAAGACCTCTCCGCCGAGCAGACCGAGAGCGGCATCAAGCCGGTCGGCGCAGGCAAGGAAGGCAACGGCGACGGCCCGCGCGTAACAGAGGGTCAGGAGCTGGAACAGGACGATGCAGAGCCGGACAACTCGGAGGACAACACCCCGGACGGCGGCCAGCGCACCGGGCTTCTCCACAAGCCTGCGTTTTGGATCATCCTTGTCGCCGCGCTGCTGCTTCTGCTGCTTGCGGCCATCTTCATCCGGCACGCGGTCATCCTCAAAAAGCGAAACGAAGCATTCATGCAGGAAGACCAGTCCGCCGCAGCCGCCTGCCTGTTTACAGACTGCGCGGCATTGCTGGCCGCGATGGGCCTCAAGCGCGGCACAGGCTCCATGCTGGAGCTCTGCGAAACGGCGAAGGAGCAGCTTGGCGAGGATTACGCCGCGAAGCTGCACGATATGACCATGTATAACGCACAGGCGCTGTTCTCCAGCCGTGCGATCATGCCGGAACAGCTTACAGAAATGTGCGCGTTCCACGACACGACGATGGAAAACCTGAAAACACGCTGCAAGCCGCTTCACAAGCTGCGGCTGAAATGGCTGAACTGCCTGTACTGATGGGAGGAATTCTGATGAAATTGAAACGAATGACCGCCGCATTGCTCCTGCTGGCAATGCTCCTGTCCTGCCTGCCGCTCAGCGTGCTGGCAGCGGATGCAGAGCCGGTTGAAGCGGAAGAAACCGTGGATACCGTGCCTGCGGAAAATACAGACGCGGAAGTGACCACAGAAAAACCCGTGGAGGAAGCTGCAATTTCGACGCAGGCGGTCAATGCAAGCGGATATTTCTATTTTTCCGCTGAAACAGCAAATAAGCTGCTCATTGCGCCGGTGCGGATCGCCTTTACGGACGGACAGACCATCCGGCAGGCGCTGTACGCCAGCAAATACAGCTTTACAACGAATGGCAGCAATCAGTTTATTACGGCGATTGAGGGCGTCAACGGCAACTATACCTATGGCAGTACGCCGGATGGCGTTTCCATTGACAGCGCTGCCAATACCGTGACGCATTTCAGATTTAGTGAAGCCTCGAACAGCGCGCCGTCTTCCGGCCTGCAAACCCTGATGAAGGTCATGGCAGACTATCTGACGGAGGATGCCGACATTCGGAACGCCGCAGCGGAGGAATACCAGACGGCGCTGGACGGCTATCTGGGCTTTACCAGCGAGACCGCGCAGAGCTATGCAAGTGCGATCACGACGAAGATCAACGCCTATAAAGCCGGGCAGAACACCCAATACACCGTGACCTTCTCCGGCTATTCCGGCAGCGGGTATACTGTGTCCGCGGTCAATGACTACGGAAAGCAGTTTACAGACCCTAACCATACCGGCACGCTCCAGCTCCCGGCAGGCGGGTATACCTTCCATGTTCGGCAGTACAACCGTATGGTTTCCGGCAAAATCACGGTCAGCGGCACAATGACGGTAAATGCCAGTCTGCCCACCGGAGACTGGTTCAATGAGAGCAGTCTGCAGATTTCCAGCGGCTACGACGCGGAGTTCGATGCGAACTGCTACAAATATACGCTGCAGGATCATACCGCAACCGTGCAGGTGCCGGACAGCTTCACCGGACGGCTGTATCCATATTTCAAGTTGAACACCACAGGAGCAGCGGTCAAGGCCGTTTACACGGACATAAGCGGTGCAGCCAGAGATAAGGCCATCCCGGCTGAGTCTAAAGCGACCAGCATTGACAATGCGCTCTCCCGCGGCGCGTCGGGCAATACGGTTGCGCTCAGAGCCAGCAAGACTGGTTCTGACGGTTATACGCAGAGCGTGGATCTGACGCTGCAGCTCGACCGCATGCCGACGCTCGGCAGTCTGCGCGTGAATGCCGCAGGTACGGCGCAGGCGGCGACAGAGAGCTTCTCCAGCACCAAGACGGAATATACCTATAAGATCCTTGATTCCGAACAGGTATTGAAAATCTATCCGACCGCCACGGTCTCCGGGTCTTCCATCACAGTCAACGGAAACGCACTGGACACAGACGGCAGCGCGACCGTGACAATCTCCGGCGAGACGACAGTCACGATCACGGTTTCCTCCGGCAACTATGCGACGACCTACACGCTGACCATCCAGCCCGGTCAGGGCAAGAAAGTCACATTTAATACGGCTTCTGATGTGACGCTGACCGTCGTGAATAAGAACGGTGAGGAACTGGCCTATACCAAAACGGTCGGCGCCGGAAACACAATCAATTATCTCTACACGCTTGTGCCGGGTGACGATTACTCGTATGTCGCAACGCAGGGCACCTATTACCATGCAAAGAAAACCTTTACGCTGGTTACGGAGGACGGCAAGTCCCCAATCATTGATGTAGCGGTCAAGCAGGAGGACTGGTTGTCGGAATTAGCGCTTGGAAACAGTGAAAGCAGCAATAACAAAGGTAACATTGCCCTCAATACAAAATTCTCAAAAGCCACACATACGTACACAGCTGTTGTTTCAGACTATTCAAGCAGCGTGTACGCATGGATTGCAAACGTGGTCGATTTAACGGATCCTTCAAAAAAATATGAGTGTTCTGTTATTTATCAGGCACAAAGCACAGCAAGTAACGATGGGGATTCAACAACCATAGCGTTAACGAGCAGAAAACAGACCGGTACACAGTTGCCGCAGGTATTACTTCCAGGGAGCGCCTATGAAAATACGATTACGTTCCGAGTCACATATGTGGATGAAAATGATGGCGTAACGTATTACACAGATTACACTGTTGCACTTTTGAGAACGCTGAGCCTGAAAAATATGGAAATCTTCTTCCAAGGTGCGCCCGTTACCCTGAACCGCAAAAGCAGCAGTTTCGTTGGATATAGTTCCAGTGAGAACGCGTACAGCATACTTGTACCGGCGGCAGCCCCCTCGCTGGATGTCACATTTGAACTGCACACGGATGCACCAAGATACGGCGATACCGACAGCGGGTATGAGATTTCTGTAAGTGGTGAGCGTGTGACGTCAGGCGGAACACTTACCGCAAAACTGAATGGCAGTGAAGAGTCGGAGCTTCTCACCATCGAACTGACAAACCGCAATAACAAGACCGCAAAAACCATTTACACTATTGAGGTTCAAAAAGCTGCTACCACGGCAGTTACCTTTGAAATGACCCCCGCGGATAGCCAAATTTATATCTATGAGAGCATCAGCGGAAATCGCAGCTGGCCACGCACAGGGAAAACCTATGCGCTCTCGGAGGGCTTCACCTATACTGCAAGCTTTACCTGTGTGGGCTATCGCGGTCAGCAAGCAGAACTGACGTTGGAAAAGGATGAAAATGGACAAGTCGTGCTGAAACTCGGAGAAGAAACTTTCACGGATCTTCATGCTGTCCAGATCAAATTGGACGTTGCAGAAGAAAACAAGGAAATTCAGCACAATCTGAACGCCGAATGGGCGGATTTCCGCGGCACATCGTATACTGGAAGCACCATAGGCGGCGGTATGAACAGCAACAATGGCATTACAGACGCCAAAACGCCGATCACAGCAGAAAGCGGCATGATGTACTGGGCAGTGAAGCTGGGAGAGGGCTACTCCGACGGAGCCGTCAGCAACCCGATTCTGGTGGACGATTGCCTGATTGTCTATGCAGGCGACCATATTTACCGCGTAAATAAGGACACCGGCGCAGTGGAGGCCACGGGTCAGATGGCCGGGAAATCCAGCTTTGCCATCAACGGGCCGACCTATGCGGATGGCATTGTGCTGGTTGGTCTGTCCAATGGACGGATTCAGGCATTCAACGCAAAAACACTGGAATCCCTGTGGCTGTACACCGACCCGCTGGGCGGCCAGCCAAACTGCCCCATCACAGTCCTGAACGGATACGCCTACACGGGCTTCTGGTATGCAGAGGAGCTTGACGCGAGCTTTGTGTGTGTATCTCTGACCGATGAAGATGTAGGAACTACAACAGAAGCGAAATCGGCAACGTGGCGGCATGTTCAAAATGGCGGCTTCTATTGGGCTGGAGCCTATGCCTGCGATGACTTTATTATGGTTGGCACAGATGACGGCAAGGACAACTGCTCATATCTGTATCTGTTTGATCCGCTGACCGGCGCTATACTGGATTCCAAAAGCGGGTTCGACGGAGATATCCGCAGCACAATTTCGTACGATAAGCAGAGCTGCGCATATTATTTTACATCAAAGGGCGGCACGTTCTACCGCGTAAAAGTTGAAGCGAAGAACGGCAGCTACGCCATTACAGCATGTGACGGACTGAAGCTGGACAACGGTGCAAACGATCCGGCCCTTCCGCCGATGAGTACCTCCACGCCGGTCGTCTATAATGGCCGTGCGTATATCGGTGTCAGCGGCACGGGTCAGTTTACGCCATATTCCGGCCACAACATCACGGTCATCGACCTCGGTGACACAATGTCCATTGCGTACAGTGTGCCGACACAAGGCTATCCGCAGACTAGCGGTCTGCTTACAACAGCGTATGATAGCTATGTCTATGTTTATTTCTTTGATAACTATACGCCGGGAACGCTCCGTGCTCTCAGAGATGCACCAAACCAGACATCAGCTGATTACACCACACAGGAACTCTACAAAGGGTATACCTATCAGGCACCATACGCCATTTTTACGCCTTATGGCGATCAGGCGCAGTACGCGATCTGCAGTCCTATCGCAGACAGCAACGGCACGATTTACTTTAAAAATGACTCTGCCTATCTTATGGCGTTCGGCAGAAGCGTTGAAACGATTAAGGTCACAAAGCAACCGGATAAGACACAGTATAGCGCCGGTGAAACCTTTGACAAAACCGGGATGGTTGTGACAGCGACGCTTTCGGACGGTTCGACGCGCGACGTTACTGACATGGTGTCCGCACCAACGGGCACGCTTGCGGACGGCACGACGGAACTCACGCTGGAGTTTGGCCGCGGCCAGACCATGTATCGTAATTTGCCGAACGGCAATAAGATGACTGCCGGCAATAAAATTGCAGCAATCACGACAACCATACAGATCCGCGTGGGCGATACAGCCGACAGTGGCACGCTTGCGGACGATATTACATGGAGTTTCCGAACGGCTGCAAATACGCTTTCCATTGGCGGCAAGATCCCGGAGGGGAACAAGGTTCTGATTGCCTGCTACGACGACAGCGGCAAGATGACAAAGCTGGAGGTTCGGACTGTCAGCGGCAGTGTGACGCTGCCAGACAGCGCAAAGATCCGCGTATTCTATATTGACGGCAACAGCAAGCCGCTCTGCGCGGCTGCCGCAGTCCTTGGATGATGGGAGATGCAGCATATGAAACAAATCGGTTCCAACTTACTCTGTATCCTTCTCCTGCTCTCCCTGCTGCTCTCTCTGGCTGCCTGCGGCAAACCGGAAACGCAGCTTGAAAAAACGGCCGGCTATCTGCAAGCGCAGGTAGCCGAGCCGGGAGCGGCCTCCATCGGCGGAGACTGGCTGATTTTTGGGTTGGCACGCTCCGACATAAAGGTTCCGCAGAAATACTTTGATACTTATTACAAAAATGTAGAAGCAGCAGTCCGCGAGAAAAACGGAATACTCAGTGAGCGGAAGTACACCGAGTATTCCCGCACGGTGCTGGCGCTGACCGCCATTGGAAAAGATCCTGCCAGCGTGGCCGGATATGATCTTCTGAAACCGCTGGCAGACTTTGAACAGGTCACAAAACAGGGCATCAACGGCACGATTTTCGCGCTGCTGGCGCTGGACAGCGGAAAGTATGAAATTCCCGAAAACCCGGATGCCGCCGTGCAGGCAACACGGCAGATGTATGTGGACGAGCTGCTCACGCGGGAACTGCCGGATGGCGGCTGGACGCTGACCGGCGGTGAGCCGGATGTGGACATCACGGCGATGACGCTGCAGGCGCTCGCCAAATACCACGACCAAGCGGACGTGGCGGCAGCTGTGGAACGCGGCCTTGCCGTTCTTTCCTCCTTGCAGGAGCCGGACGGCGGCTATGTTTCGTGGGGATCGAGCAACAGCGAATCGGTCGCACAAGTGATCGTGGCGCTGACGGAGCTTGGTGTGCCGCTGGACGACGAGCGCTTCGTGAAGAACGGCGTTACCGTGGAAGATGCGCTTCTGCGCTTCGCACAGGAAAGCGGTGCGTTTGTACATGTTTTGGACGGCAGCGGCGGCGACGACGGCATGGCGACGGAACAGGCATTCTATGCACTGGCCTCGATCCATCGGGCCGAAACAGGCGAAACCACACTCTATGACATGACGGATGTGATGCAATGAAGCAGCTTTACAGACTGACCGCCCTTTTCCTGACGCTCCTGCTCCTTTGCGGGTGCGCCGCGGGAAACGGCTACGGCAAACCCGAACGAAAGGAAGGGCAGGATGAATACCTGACCGACCCCGTTCCGGAGGGCAAGCCGCAGCCGGTTGAGCCGCAGGACGTGACGGTCAGCGATACGGAGTACACCTGCACGATCTCCATTTCCTGCGCGTCGATCCTGGAACACATGGATCTGTGCGACAAGGAAAAGGTGGAGCTGGTGCCGGAGGACGGCTGGCTGCTGAAGCCCGTGGAGGTCACCTTCAAGCAGGGCCAAAGCGTTTTTGATGTGCTCCAACAGGTCTGCAAGGACAACAAGCTCCACATGGAGTTTTCCATGACGCCGATTTATAACTCTGCCTATATCGAGGGTATTGGAAACCTTTATGAGTTTGACTGCGGCGAGGTGTCCGGCTGGATGTACAAGGTCAACGACTGGTTTCCGAACTACGGATGCAGCCGCTACCAGCTTCAGGACGGCGACGTTGTGGAATGGGAATACACCTGCGAACTGGGCAAGGACATTGGCGGCGGCTATGCGACAGGCGGTGACGCATGAGAAACAGAGATACATTTTCCGGCTACCATCCGACGATCAATTTTCTATATTTCGCACTCGTTCTGCTCTTCTCCATGTGCCTCATGCATCCGGTCTATCTGCTGATTTCGCTGATCGGCGCGCTGGCGTATGACATCTATCTCAAGGGCAGGAAAGCGGTGCGCTTTGCCGTCATGGGACTGCTTCCCATGGCGGTGCTTGCCGCGCTTGTCAATCCGGCCTTTAACCATGAGGGTGCAACGATTTTGACGTATCTACCGAGTGGTAACCCGCTGACGCTCGAATCTATGCTTTATGGCGTGGCTGCGGCCGTCATGCTGGCAAGCGTCGTACTCTGGTTTTCTAGCTACAACGAAATCATGTCTTCGGACAAGTTTGTCTATCTCTTTGGACGCATGATCCCCGCACTGTCATTGGTGCTGTCTATGGCCTTGCGCTTTATCCCGAAGTTTAAGGCGCAGATGCAAACGGTCAGCGAAGCGCAGGCGTGCATCGGCAGAGATACGAAAAACGGCAGCGTATTCCGCCGTGTTGGGAACGCCGTCAAAATCTTCTCCATCATGGTCACATGGAGCTTGGAAAATGCAATCGAAACGGCAGATTCCATGCGTTCCCGCGGCTACGGATTGCCGGGGCGCACGGCGTTTTCCATCTATCGTTTTGATGATAGAGACAAAAACGTTCTCGCGTGGCTGATCTTCTGCGGCGCGTACATTCTTTCGGGCTGGTTGGCAGGCGGAATGTATTTTAGGTATTACCCTACTGTTAAAACCGCCTTATGGACGCCATTGACGATCAGCTTCATGTTCGTGTATCTGGCACTTGTTCTTACCCCCGTGATTCTCGACCGAAAGGAGGACAGGCAGTGGAAGTCTTTACGATCCGAAATTTAACGTTTGCATATCCCGAACAGGAGAAAAATGCAATCTCTGACCTTACATTGTCCGTCCAGCCGGGCGAGTTTCTGGTGCTCTGCGGCCCCTCCGGATGCGGCAAAAGTACGCTGCTGCGGCAGCTCAAAACCGTTCTCGCGCCGCATGGCCGCAGAAGCGGCGAGATCCTGTTCGACGGCAGAAATCTTGATTCCCTAGACCAACGCGAACAGGCCGAGAAGATCGGCTTTGTGCAGCAAAGTCCGGAAAATCAGATCGCGACCGACAAGGTCTGGCACGAGCTGGCGTTCGGTTTGGAATCCCTCGGCTATGATACCCCGACCATTCGCCGCCGCGTTGCGGAAATGGCATCGTTTTTCGGGATTCAGGAATGGTTTTATAAGCCGGTCACAGAGCTGTCCGGTGGGCAAAAGCAGCTCTTGAATCTCGCTTCCGTTATGGTCTTGCAGCCAAAAGTGCTGATCCTCGACGAGCCGACAAGCCAGCTCGACCCCATTGCTGCGTCAGACTTCCTCGCCACCCTCGGCAAGATCAACCGCGAGTTGGGAACGACCGTCCTTTTGACCGAACACCGCTTGGAAGAAGCATTTGCCTTTGCGTCGCGCGTGGCGGTCATGGACGGCGGCAAGCTCCTTTGCACCGGCACGCCCGCCGAGGTGGGCGCGGAATTAAAATCCAGCGGAAACGCGATGTTCCTCGCCATGCCCGCCGCTATGCGCATTTGGGCGGCGACGGATTCCAAGGCGGCCTGCCCGGTCTCCGTCTGCGACGGCCGAAACTGGCTGCTCGACTATGCAAAAACGCATGAATTGCAGCCTATCCCAGAAGAAAATAAAAACGCACCGGACACGGAAACCGTTGTCTCGGCGCGGGAACTCTGGTTCAAGTATGACAAAGACCTGCCCGACGTGGTAAAAGGTCTATCCTTGAAGCTGCACAAAGGCGAATTTCTGGCGCTGCTCGGCGGCAACGGCACGGGCAAAACGACCACGCTCAAGCTGCTGGCGAGCCTGCAAAAGCCGTATCGCGGGGAGCTGACCATCGCGGGAAGCGTCGGGATGCTGCCGCAGAACCCGCAGGCGCTTTTTGTGAAATCCACGGTGCGCGCGGATTTATTGGAGATTTTACCAAAATCCGAACGCAAATCTGAGCGCCTTGCACAAGTCGTCTCCCTCTGCAAGCTGGCAGAGCTGCTGGACCGTCACCCCTATGATCTTTCCGGCGGCGAACAGCAGCGCGCGGCGTTGGCAAAAATCCTGCTTCTGAACCCGGACATCCTGCTGCTCGATGAGCCGACAAAGGGTCTGGACGCGGAGTTCAAACAGGTTTTCGGGCAGATTCTCCGTGCGCTGCAAGCGTCCGATGTGGCGATTTTAATGGTGAGCCATGACATCGAGTTCTGCGCGAAGTATGCAGACCGGTGTGCGCTGTTCTTCGACGGCAATATCGTTACAGAAGCCGAACCGAGAACGTTCTTCTCCGGCAACAGCTTCTACACGACCGCCGCAAACCGCATTGCCCGCGATGTGCTGTCAGATGCGGTCACGCCCGAGGATGTGATCGTGGCCTGCGGCGGCACAGTTGAACCGGAAGCGGAATTACCGGAGTACCAACGCATCCCGCCCGCACCGGAGAAAGAGACGCGGACGGTGAAAAAGCTCCCGGTCTGGCGAAAAATCCTTGCCGCCGTGTCCGGCATTGCTTCACTGGCGCTCATCGTGCAGGCCATTGGCGTGACAGATCTCACAAAACTTGTAGATGCGGGCGGGCTGACAGGTCTTGCGGGTGACCAACTGAAGCTCTACGGCATTCTGCTTCTCTCGCTGCTCGTGTTCGCGCTGTCCATTGGCCGCAGGGCAGACAGGCCGGATTATCTGGTGCAGACGCCGCTGGAAAAGCGCAAGCTCCACAAGCGCACCGTGATTGCAACGCTGCTCATTCTGCTTTTGATCCCCCTGACGCTGTTTGCCGGTGTGTATTATTTCGCAGGGCGAAAATACTACTTTATTTCGCTGCTCATCCTGCTCGAATGTATGCTGCCGTTTTTCCTCATCTTCGAGGGGCGCAAGCCGCAGGCGCGGGAATTGGTGCTGATAGCAGTTCTGGTCGCGCTGAACGTCGCGGGACGCGCCGCGTTCTTCATGCTGCCGGAGTTCAAGCCGGTCGTGGCAATGACGATCCTGGCAGGCGTGGCCTTTGGCGGCGAAACAGGCTTCTTAGTTGGGGCCATGACCATGCTGGTGTCCAATATGCTCTTTTCCCAGGGGCCGTGGACGCCGTGGCAGATGTTTGCCATGGGCATCATCGGCTGGCTGGCAGGGGTCTTGTACCGCAAAGGTGTTCTGCGGCGCGGGCGGCTGAGCCTTTGTATCTTCGGCGTGATCGCGTCCACGATCATCTACGGCGGCATTATGAATCCCGCGTCTGCCCTCATGTGGGCGCACACGATCAACTGGAAAATTATTCTTAGCTATTACATTACCGGCCTTCCGGTCGATCTGGTGCGCGCGGCCGCCACGTTCGTCTTCCTCTGGCTCGGCGCAGAGCCGATGCTGGAAAAGCTGGACAGGGTCAAAGTTAAATACGGATTGGTGTGCTGATAATTCAAATAATTTATAACATCCGACTATTTTGCTGTGGGCCTTTATTACCAACAGACGAAAGGCCGACGTTTTTTCATTCACGGCTGAAGCCACAGCTTTTTTCGTGGAATCGTTCCCGTTGATCGAGTTCGTACTTCCCACCCATGCAGGATGAATATTGACAGTCACCGGATATCGTGCTACCATACAGATGTAATTGAGTTTTGCGCCCGTCTGAATGACAACGCGATTTTTCGCATTGCGCACGAGAATCAGGTTTGTATGTTATGCCAGCAATTTGCTTCGCCCTTATCTGGGCGAAGGTGTTGCTGGCATTTTTATATAGATAATATAGCCAATGGCAGAAAGGATGAAGCAATGACAGAATACGCCCCCAATTTAGGGCACGCAGTTTGCTTTCCAGTAAGGAAAGGAATTGCAGCAGTGAACAAGGATATCATGTGAGTAGACTGACAGCGCGCAACAGAATGCGCTGCTGGTCTTTTTTATTTCAGAAAGGGGTACAAACATGAATTTAGTAGAAAAAATCAATCAGGTCAAAATCAAGGCAGATACACGCATTTCAGGAGCCGACAGGGCCTTTTGCGAACGCCAGCAGCGCGCCTATGATGCAGCACGGGAGGCGCTGAGAGAATTGGATTTTACATGGACAGACTGCATCTCACAGCAGAAAATGATCCTGGATGGTGAGCAAGCATATACATACTATCTGGGAAACGACTGCAATCTGAAGACGGCCTGCTTTCGGGATGAACTGGAACGTTTACATGAACATTTCATCAACAGATTGACATCATATTTTGCACGTACATATAGTGTCGATCTCTCCGCGCAAAGCATCACAGAGCGATTACTGCCATCTAACAGCAGCAAAGGTATCTTTGAACGGGAAAAAGCAGAAGAAGCAGAGGCTGCATACCATAAAGCCATGCGTGAGCTTGCGCTGCGATACACCGACGTGCTGGATCAGATCTTCATTCAGCTTGGTGGACGCAGTTTTCAGGAAAGAGCGTTCTGGGAAATACAGCAGCGCTGCTGTAGCGCAGTATGGAACACATACAAAAACGAACCGCAGTATGTTCAGCAAAAGGATATCATTCATTTTTATTGTCACTTCTGCAGCTGTGACGCAGATTGGACACCGCCGCGCTGGAGTATGACTGACCGCGCAAAGAATGTTTTGTGGGGTGTCGTCCATTTTGAAACCGGAAGCTATACAATGGTGCCTGCCGTACTTTCTGATTTTTTCTCTTATCGGGATGTAAGGCAAGCCTGTACAGACTTCCATGGATACAGTAAGCTTCGGCAGATTCGTCTGTTCAAAAACGGAAGAATGGATATCCGGTTCGCGAGCAGCGAATTGGCAGAACAGTTTATTGACATCTACTTGAGCGCTGCATATTCGTGAGGTGCGGAATATGAAATATCCTTTACCAACAGAACCGATTCCACAGTCCGCGCGCAAGCAAATCAATGAAAAGCTGCTGTATCTGATCGATAATGATGCCTGCGCGACATATGACGTATCCAAAGCCGACGTCTTTCAGGCATATACTGGACGAGGCGGCTTGCATGGGCTGCGGCGCAGCGATTATAACAGCTATGCGGCATACAGCGAAGCAAAAAAAGAAGCAGAAAATGGGCAGGTGTTTACGCCTGCGCGTCTGTGCCAGTTTGTTGTGGATTGTCTGCACATCGGGCAGGACGATCTGGTTGCAGATCTGACCTGTGGGATGGGGACATTTTTTAACTTTCTTCCGAATGAACGCAATGCTTACGGGTGTGAACTGGATATAGACGCCTATAAGGTGGCGTCGTTTCTGTTCCCACAGGCACATCTGGAAAATAAGGATATCCGCCGCTATGCGCCGGGCGTGCAGTTTGATTATATCCTTGGTAATCCACCGTATAATCTGCGCTGGTGGGTAGAAGAAGGGAAAAACTGCCTTTCGCAGTTTTACTACTGTATCAAGGCTGCAGAGCTTCTCAAGCCGCTCGGTATTCTTGCAATCATCATACCAGCATCATTCTTGAGCGATACGTTTTCTGATGGCGCAATGATCTCGGCGATGGAAAATGTGTTCAGTTTCCTTGGGCAAGCCGTTCTGCCAGAAGACGCATTTCGGGATATGGGTGTCGCACAATTTCCGGTCAAGCTGCAATTCTGGCAGAAACGCAGTCAGACCATGCCAGAGGTACACCGTTATCAAATGGAAAGTATGGATCTATCTGATGGATTCTCTGCGGAACAGGCGCTGCAGATCTACAGCGAAATGATCCAACCGGCGCAGGAACTGCTGAAGGAGAACCGGGCGAAGATCCTGCGAGAGCTTGCGCAGCGCAGAGATACGTCTGAGCAATTCTTATATCAGGTTCAGAAAATGCTCTATCAGATCAAGGCGCATCCGCGGATACGGGATTCTTACGCAAGCTGCAAGGAATATGTACGCCGCTTTTATACAGAAACGCAGCCGAGCAATATGGATTATAAGGAATGGTGCCAGAAACGTTTGACTGAAGCCAAGGTGCTGGCATATCTGCGCAGAGTGCTGAAAAAACAGAATGCGCGGCCAGGCGAAGATGTGATCCGATTGATAAAGCGTGACGGCTGCTTTGCATATAAGGCTTACAGTGCAGCAGCGCGGCGGCAAATGCACGAGAACCAGCGAACGGTTTTGCCAATCTATCGGGCGGTAATAGCCGGCAGCACAGATCTGACGCCAGAGTATGCGCGGCTGATTCGAAGAAAGCATAGAGCATATTTGAATCAGAGCCAGAAGTTTTCAGAGATGCAGCAGGATACGGACATTGCAGAATGGCTGGAGGATTTTCAGCTTTGGGATCAGGCGAATTGTGAGCTGATCTGTTTGAACGAGAATCAGCGCCGTGATCTGAATTTGGTATTGCAGAAACAGTATGCCCTGTTACAGTGGGAACAGGGCAGCGGAAAAACGCTGGCTGGAATTGCAGTCGGACGATATCGAATGCAGCGGCAGCATCTGTATTGCACTTGGGTCGTATCATCAGCGATCTCGATTCGCAACAACTGGGACGGCGTACTTACCAACTACGACTTGCCGTATGTATTTGTAGAGCAGCTGCGCGATCTGGAACGGATTCATCGGGGCGATTTTGTCCTAATCACAACAAATGCACTTGTAAAATACAAACGGCAAATCAAACGCTGGATGCGGATACATGGGCATAAAGCAAACCTTGTGCTGGATGAAAGCGATGAGATCACAAACCCGTCAAGTGCCCGCACAAAAGCAGTGCTGTCCTGTTTCCGCCGATGCCGGGCAAAGCTGCTTGCGACGGGGACGAGCACACGGAACAATATTGTAGAATTTACGCCCCAGCTGGAGCTGCTTTATAACAACTCGTTCAATATGATTTCATGGGCTCCGTACATATACAGCACCGAACGAGACGGCGATATGACAACAAAGAGCAACCCGTATTATGGCGCACCAATTCCGGCGTACCGAAAGGGGTATGCACTATTCTCTGCGTCCCACCTGCCGGAGAAAATCACAGTGTTCGGTGTCGGACAGTGGACGCAGGACATTTACAATGCGGAGGTGCTGCGCGACATTCTGGACAAAACGGTTATTACCCGTTCCTTCAGGGAGATCGTTGGGCGGGAGATCCGGCGGCTCCATCAGGTTCCGATTCCGTTTACCGAAGCAGAACGGGCTGTATGTAAAAAGGCAATCGAAGAATTCAATCAGTTGCGGGCAAACTATTTTACGACGACGGGGAATTCCAGAAAAGACGCGATGATGCGGCTGATTCAGCAAATTACGCTCCTGCTTCGGATCAGCGCTGCGCCCAATACACTGATGGAGTATGTGGGCGACCTGCCCGGAAAGCTGAGAAAAACCACCGAAATGATTGCGCGATGGGATCAGAAGATCGTCGCGGTCGGTGTGCGTCATGCGGTAATTCTGAACGCTTACGCGGATGCGATACGAAAAGCCATGCCGGACCGTCCCTTGTTTCTGGTAACAGGCGCGACGACAAGCTTTGCCAAACGGCGTGCGCTGCGAAAAACGCTCCGGGAGAGCAAAAACGGAATCCTGCTTTGCACACAGCAGAGCCTTCCAAGCTCTGTCAACTTCGAGTTTGTGAATAAGATCATCATTCCGGAGCTGCATTATAACAATGCGCAGATGAGCCAGTTCTATATGCGATTCGTTCGCTATACCTCGACCGAATGGAAGGACATCTACTTTTTGACCTATGAAGACAGCATCGAGGCCAACCTGCTGCAAATGGTGTTGGCAAAGGAACGAATCAATCTGTTTATGAAAGGTGCAGACGCGGATCTGGACGAGGTCTACAAAAAATTCGGAGTCGATTACAATTTGCAGGCGCAGCTTCTCAGCCGTGAAGCAGATGCGGACGGCCGGATGCGGATTCGCTGGGGGCAGCAGCAAATTGCCTAAGCGCTTTTTACAATACTGGCATTCAAAAATGTGCAGTTCTCAAACGAGGACTGCACATTTCGTATGTAAGCGTGCCGGAATAGAAGCTTCCTCAGCGCTTAGAAAAATATTTGCCGATAAGAACGAATAAAATCACCCCCAATAGAAAAAGCCGCCTGGCTTCTCGTTGAAACCAAGCGGCTGCGTTAGAATATTTGCTTTTAAGGAATGAAATCAGATCATCCACACAGGGACGATATATGTGCTGCTGTCGATTGCGCTTAATGTCTCCCGAAGGCAGATGATTGCGCCTGTGCCTCTCGGCACGGAGGCCTTATCCAGCAGTTTGAAAGCGCCCGTAATCTGTGTGGGCGGATTGATGCTTTTTTTGATCTCTATGGGATGAAGTTGTCCGTCGCTCTCCATAATCAGATCGATCTCATTGCTGTTCTTGTCCCGGTAATAATGCAGCAGACAGTCCTTGGCGTTGTTGCTGTAGGTTTTTCTGATTTCCGACACAACATAGTTCTCCAGAATCGCTCCGTTGATTGCCCCGTTCATCAGAATTTCAGGGTTTGAGTACCGAGTCAGGTAGCAGACCAGCCCTGTATCGAAGAAATACATCTTCGGGGTTTTGATCGTCCGCTTCAGAAGATTGTTGGAGTAGGGGTGCAGGAAGAATACAATACCGGATTTTTCAAGCTCCTTCATCCAGCGTTTTGCGGTATCGTCACTGACGCCCACATCCCCGGCGATGTCATGCAGGTTCAGCATCTGGCCGCTTCTGCAGGCGGCAGCACGAATGAAGTCGGCAAACATCACCTTATCCACACCGGGAATATCGGTGGTCACATCGCGGTCAATATAGGTCTGAATATAGCTGCTGTAAAAGACATCACGGTCTTTATATTTGCCGCTCCTGTGGCCGGGAAGCGCACCGTCCCAAATTCTTTGATAGATCTCGTTCGGCGCAGCGGAGGAAAGCAAAGTCTTGCGCTTCTGCAATTCGTCAAGCTCCAACGAAAATGGCGAAACATCCTTTGCGCCGCAAAGCTCCGACTGTGACAGTGCAGACATGTGGAGGATTGCGGTTCTTCCGGCCAAGGATTCCTGCGCAAGCTCCATCAGGCGATACGCCTGAGAACCGGTCAGCCAGTAGGAGCCGGGGACAGCGCCGTTATCCACGGCGATCTTGATATACGAAAACAGCTCTGGTGCATACTGAACCTCATCAATGAGAACCGGCGCGGGATGCAGCTTCAAGAACATTGCAGGATCGGTTTTGGCAAGTCTGCGCTCCTCCAAATCGTCCAGCGAAACCTCGGCTCGTGCCGTACCCTCCATCAGATGCCGCAGCATGGTGGATTTCCCGACCTGACGCGGACCGGTCAGCAGCACACAGGCGTACTCCTCATTGGTTGCAATAAACTTCTTTTCAAGCTGTCTCTCGATATACATTGCTCCACCTCCTTTGGGCCAAAATACGATGCGCCTATATTTTAGCCCAAACGCAGTGGGAAGTCAATAGATTTAAGGCTAAAATACGATACACTTATATTTTAGCCTACGCAGGCAGCGATTATGCGTGTCCGCAAAACAGGCCTTAACCTTGTCCTCACAGAATAAAGCACACCTGCCTTTCGATTACAGTCTAACAGAACCAAAAGGCAGGTGCGAGTGTACGAATTTCCGAATCGCGCAGCCAGTGCGATGGATTGCGAGTTATAGATCTGTGACTTGCTTTCACTTCTACAGGAATAATCTGTTCGCCTGTATACACTGCTCTGCGTTTGGTCGCTTTTCAATACAGCGTCCACCAGTAGTCAAATAAGCGGCGATAGAAGTTCCCTTTCGCCGGAGCGTTCCGGCAGCTGCGGATCCGTCGGCTGGTTTCTCGCTTGATCCATCTTTGACAGTTGCTGTTCTTGGGATATTTGATGTACTTGCCTGTGTGCAGCAGCGTCTTGCCGTCAAAGCCCCAGTCGATATATCCGCGATGCGGAGCATAGCCGCCATAGTTTATAATGTGCAGCAGCCTGTCGCTTTTTTGAATATCTCGAACGCGGCGCAGTCTGCGACGGCCTTTGCTTCGCAGATGCGCTTCGGATAATTCATTCTCCGTGAGCTTGGCAATCTTCTCGTTTAATGCGGTTTCGGTCATAAGTCCTCCCACTCGGCACGGCACGTGTCACGGGCGATATCCCGTACCAACTCCCGCGCCGCTTGCTGTGAAATTCCTTCTGCGCCCGCTTGCTCTGCTTCTTCAGCGGTACTATATTGACCATCATTCATCCACCTCTATTTTACAATTAAATTACAAAGTGCATTTTCATCTTGCATCCGGCTGCCATCTCTGATATTTTGTAATACCACGATCTTAAAGGAGGCAAGCAAAATGGGCATGAAAGCATACCCCGTGATTGATCCCGTTGCGACGGGAACCAACATCCGCCGCCTGCGTATGGAACGCGGCCTGACCGTCCGGGAACTGCAAAGCTACTTCGGCTTCGAGGAGCCTCGCGCGATCTACAAGTGGCAGAAGGGCGAAAGCCTGCCCACGGTAGACAATCTCTACGCGCTCGGAGCGCTCTTTGAGGTTCCGATGGATCAGATTCTGGTTCCTGTTATAAAACTGCATATCGTCAATGAGCAGCAGGCCGAGCCCTGCTGCTCACATCATTTTCTCTCCGGCTATTTTGGATACGGCAAGCGTCCGATGCAGCTTCTACCATTTGCTCCGTCTGCATTGCCTGCTGCGTGACAGGTCACGCATTCAGCTTCGCACACGGAAAAAGATCAGCATTTGATCGTGATTGATCTCGTAACCAGCGAGTAGGCTTGCTTGCCTTACATATGGAGATGTCAGTTTGGATGCAGGAAAGCGTGGGCTATGGAAAAAGCGGTTCTGACGGAAGAGTGTCTGGCGATGATAGAGAAGTGGAACGCTTCTTTTCTTCATGCTTTGAAAGCTCGTAGGGTGAGCCGAACCAGAATATCTTTATAATAAAATGTGCAGCGTTATTGTTCATCTGCACCTGAACCGGTATCCGCGTTCTCTTGGCTTGCCGCATCCAAAATAGCCGGGCCGTGTCGGGGCATTATGCCCCGACATTTTCTGTGTACGTCTCGAATGCTTCGGCAAAGCTGGCGTTCACATCAAAGGGCGGTGCGTAGTCCACCTTCGACGTGACTAGGCACAGATCGATTCTGGTGGAAGTCTCATCGGCTTGCTGATTGAGCTTGCCGAGTGCAGCACGGATGACCTTGCGGTCGTAGTTGATCGTCGTCACCCGCCGCACATCGCAGCGGTAGGAGATCTGATTGCCCTCAGCGTTGAACCGGTAGCCGGTGCCGCCGCCCGTGATCGTTTGCTCGGAGCTGCGCAGATCATTCATCCGCTTGAATGTGCGGGCAATGCTCTGCCGCGTGGCGTTGAGGCTGACCGCGCTGTCCATGTCGATGTCCAGCTCGGATTTTGCCTTGCGGATGGCAGCGAACAGCTTGTCCTTCTCGTCCAGCAGGAACAGGAGGAAACGGGCAATGTCCGTGATTTGCTCGTAATACTCCGTTTCCGGCACGGCAAGAACGGTTTCGTCCTCCGCTTCTGCCATGACCTTATGGCGTAGATAAGTGTTTTCGACCCGCGTGACATTGGAATCGCGGTCGAGGATGCCCTGCGCTTCGTCCAGAAAGGACTGGAGCTTGTTCTGGTAGCGGAATGCTTCTTTCAGATTCATGCTTTTCACCTCTGGCTTGAAAATTTGTTTCTGTCTGTATTTTAACTGCCAGATTTGAAAAAGTCATGGAACTTGTGGTTCACCTTGTTTGAGCGATTTGAAGTCCAATTCTGCGGCTATCTTCTTCGCGTTATCAGAAAAAACGACAATGTACAATAAGCTGCGCAAAAAGGAGAACGCATAAAAGAAGACATAGTTTGCGGGCTCTGGCAGAATGAAGTCACAAGACATCATTCTAAAAGGAGACAGCAAACTATGTCCGAGAAGATTGTAGAATTCAACGTGGAAATTATCAGGGGTCAGATCAAGGAACTGGTTCGCGGCAGCGTAGAAGAAACGCAGAACGAACTGCTGGAGAAAGAGATGGAGTTACTGGCGCAGGCCGTGTGCTGCGAGTGCAGCGAAATCCACCAGAGCTACCGCAGCGGGCGCTATGACTGGCTGCTTCACCACAACCTCCGGTGACGTCACGCTCCATAGCTGCGGCTCAGGGACGTGTCCTTCAAAACAGCTATCACAAGGTATTGCAGTCAGTGGTGAGAACGGAGCAGCGCTGTTGTTTTGAGATTGACACTCATCAGGTCGCGCTGGGCCTCTCTGGACATCTGACAGGTTGGTATCAGGAACGTCAGCGCTTTTTGGATCTGCTTGAGATCAGCGGCAGATACCCGGCCTGCGTGCAGATGCTCCAGCACATGAATATAGGAATCCTTCAGCGCGGCGGATACGGCCGGACGAAGAAAGTAGTTGGAAATCAGGCCGCCAATCAAGGCGGCTTCGTTATCAGTGTACTGCATGATGCTCCTCCTTTGGTCGTTGGCGTCAAACAAACGGGAGTATGATACCACAAGATGCTGTGGCTGGCTATGCGCGAAGTGACGAAATATACGATAAAAATTTGGTGTAATTCAGACTTGACATCTGCTGAGGGCATAGAAAAGCCGTGCGGTTCGATTGAAACCGCACGGCTGCTGCTTTTCTATACCACTTTATGATGTGGGATTAAATCAGTTTCTCATATTGTCTTGCGCCATAGAAAAAGTGCAGGACATATACGCATTGCGTCTGCTCATCGACACGGTAAAGCATCACATAATTTTTAATCACAACCTTGTGATACCCCATACGATGCAGCCGGAGATTGTGGGAGAGTTCATACATATACGGCGTGTGCTTCAGCGCTTCATACACAGATAAGACTTCCTCAACAAATGCGGTCGCCGCTGTTGGATTCTGAAGCTGAACAGACAGGTATTCAAGAATATCGGAAAGCTCCCGGTCAGCACGATCAGTGATCGTGATATTATACATGGTACTTTTCCCGCAGCTTTTGCAGCGCAGCAACGCCATCTTTTGTCTTCCCGTTTTTCACTTCTTCTTCTGCGATAGCCAGCTTTTCATACAGCTCCAGCATCATGAGTTTCTCTTCATAGGCTTTCATGCTCATCAGAACCATATCGCCGTAGCCGTTTTTTGTTACATAGATCGGTTCTGTTGATTCATTGCACATCTGCGAAATGGCAGCTGTATTTTTTAGGTCACGGATCGGAATAATACGCGGCATTGCAATCGCCTCCTCGTGGCTTAATCATACCACAATTATGTGCCGGATGCAAGAAAACATTCTGGCTGAGGATATAAGATTGGAATGGTGGAGTGTATGGTGTGCAGCGAACCAAATCTATAATCGTCTATTCCATGCCAAAGATATGATACATATAATTCTTTCGGGCATCTGCAAAATGGTAGATATAAACCGTATCCATCGCGATTTTGTAGATGCAGACGTATTGGCCGATGAACAATGCTCTGAAACCGTGCTTGCCCATCAGCATATCGTATTTGAGTACGCCCAGCTCCAGAAACTCTGCAAGCTGCTGCGTAGCATGAAGGACTTTATCCGCAAACTTTTTCGCGTAAGGCGCACCGACTTCGGTTTTGTAGTATTTCAGAAAGGCCAGAAACTCATGCACCTTGTTAAGCCATTCAACTCTCGCGAAGAATGTCCTCCACGTCGGCACGCAGTTCGCTTGCGGAATATGTTCTTGCGCCGGCGAGTTTATTTTGCTCCCTGCGCAGCATTTCCGCAAAGAGCTCCAGTTCTGCCTGACGTTTTTCCCAAAGCTCGATTGGCAGGAACACCATTTCACCGTCACCGTTGCGCGTCAGATAAATCGGTTCCTGCTTTTCGGTCGAGAGCTTCACCATGCCATCGTAGTCATTCCGAAGGGCCGCTGCAGAACGAATCATCACATATTATCTCTCCAAGAAATTATTCCGGCTTAATTATAGGAAAATTATGTAATCCAGACAAGGTTCGGCATCTTTTGCTCATGTTGGCGAGAAACCGGAAATGCGATGCAAGCACCCGTTTCGCGCGGTCAGAAACAATGGCGGTGTAGGTCTTTTCTTTTACCATAGCATCAGGCTCCTGCAATCACGCTGTCCAGATACGCATCCAGTTCATCGACGGTGCAGCCGGTTCTGCCCGCAAGTCGGCCTTCCTCAACAGCCAGAAGCTCTTCCCGGAGCTTCAGCATTTTTTTCTGGCGGTTGAAGGATTCAATATCCATGACGGCCAGATCGCCCTCGCCGTTTTTGGTCAGATAGACCGGCTCCGCTGTTTTTCTGCAAAGTTCGGCAATTTCATTGTAGTTCTGGCGAATGGCCGCTGACGGACGAATGTTCATATCGTTGCCTCCATATAGCATGATTTTGCCTTCATTACATTCTTCACTGTGCTATCTTGGCAATCGGCCTATCTGGCACCCAGTATCACTCCAACAGCTTCGTGTAATCCCGGCGGGCATAAACCACCCTTGCAATCGTCACGCGCTTTTCTGTCTCGGACACCCAGTAGAGCATCATATAGTTCTCAACGAGCAGCTTTCGATACTCGTGCTTTAACGGGCGCAGCGGCGTATAGGCTGGCTGCGCATACGGAAAATCCCGCAGACTTTCTCCGGCCTCGGCCAATCGTTCCGCAATGCGCTCTGCCGCTGCTGGATTGTTCAGCTCCCGTGCAATATACAGGACGATCTCTACCATGTCCTGCACGGCAGACGGCAGATACTCGACGTTATACAACCTTCGATCCTCCGATGGCGTCCTTCATGGCTTTCAGAACGTCCTTGGAGGAATAGCGTTCGCTGGACAGCTCTGCTTCGCGCTCGGCGGCTTGCAGTTTGAAGTAAATCTCGCTTTCAAATTGCAGATTTTCAAACGCTTCCATACTCAGAACGACCATATCACCGTAGCCGTTTTTCGTCAGGAACACTGGCTGCGCGGTTTCGTGGACGGTTTTGGAGATCTCCGCAAAGTTGTTTCTCAGGTCGGAAACCGGACGAATCATGTTCATAGTATCAGCCTCCTTCATTTGCAGTTTAGCATAATTGCGCTAAGATTTCAAGTCTGCGTCTATTGATATATGTTACCCCTGTTAACCCACACGGCAGCGTAATCGTTATTGTGCTGCATGAGGCCCGTATGAATCTGACCAGCATATACAGACGTCCAATGGCCCCTGCTTCTATCATTCTCTGTTTTTCGTGGACAATTCAAACAGCAGCAAGCTAGAATCCGTTCCAAATCATTCTGCCGCGATACTGAAAACACTCAGCGTCGCAGCAGTCCGCCGGTGTCAAATCCGCAAGCCGTTTCCTGCTCCGTGAAATGAACAGGTCAGAGTCCATGGGCGGATGCGGCACTTGATCGCGCAGGAGTTCATCGACAGCGACCAGCCTGCCATATGTGAATGGCTCATGCTCCTGCAAATACTGAAAAAAGTAGTTCCTGTGAAATGGGCAGAAGCAGCAGGCGGACGCCTTGGTGTCAAGACCCCAAGCATCAAGAATATAGGCGTAGTTGTCTGCACGGGTCAATTTCATCTCGACCAACGGAAAATGATTGGTCAGCATCGGATTCGGGCTTTCTTTGCAGCGGTGGCGTTCTTCAAAGCTGAATCCCATGTGCATCTCGTGCGCTTTTCTGTCTTCATCGCGGAGCTTTTGGCCCTTTCGATAGCCGAGCACCTCCCAGCGGAGAAACTTTGCAATCTGCGCCACCTTATAGTCCAGCGTACAGTTTCTCGGCATCCGGGATTTGTGGCCATCAGAGCGAAGCGTCCACCATGGAATACTGACGACGCGCCGCTTTCCAAAGTTCTGCATGAGATCGTTGTATAGCGGCGTATGCAGCATTTCATACCGAAGACCGGCATCCTGACAGGCCTGATGAACAAACTCGGCTTGCCGCATGACCCATGGCGGTTCAAAGCCGAGATCACAGAATACGACAAGGTCATATACGGGAACCAGCGGGTATGGATGGGCGCGGCCCTTCTGCGCTGCGTTTGCATTTTCACAGGACATCAGAGCAAGTGCCGTAGACTGCATACCAGCTCCAAACGAGAGTATTTTCATAGCAATAAGCGCAGTAGAATGAAGCTGCACATGATGCTGGAAACATCAGGAAATATGCTCATGCCGCTTTCGCTGCCTCTTTTGGCTGAACGCACTCAACAGAAAAAGGAACACGGGAAAAGAACGGCGCATTTTCCTCCATGTACTTCTGTGCGGCCCTTTCCGTTCTAAATTTCCGCACGGTTGGAATCGTTGGATCGTCGGTGCGGATGGTCATGACGCCGCGCCGCGTCCGCTTTACAAAATATCCGCTCCATGCCCTCAGAACATAGAACTGTTTGAGCTTATCAAACTTTGACGTTTTGCCGATACGCGGCGGATGGTAAAAGCTGCGGCAGGAATCAAAGCGGATGGCAGCGTTCTGCTCGCCCATGCGGGAAAGCGCAGCCAGAAATGCTTCTGTTGTGGAAGCATACGTCTTTTTCTGTGTATTCCGGTCCGTAAGGACGATGGAATTTCCGTATTGACGGTATTCCTCAATCGTGTGCGCGTTCTTCAGACCTGCAAGAAACCACCGCTGAAACTCACCGGCTTCAAAAGCGCTGTTTCGGCTCCTGCGCATTCCGCCGCGGTTGCTGTTGCTGAAGCCTTCATAGGTTTCCGCAATCTTCTGGATCTCCTCGCTTGTAAACAGCAGCCTGCCCCGATATGGAAGATCCAGAACAGACCAGTAACGCTCCGCGACCTCGCGCCCATGCGCATTAAATTCATAGGTGTTGGTCGATCCGCGGCAGACGAGTGGGATAAAACGCTCACCAACAGAAACAAATGCCTTGTCGTAATAAATTTCACTGCTCATATTCGTAAAAACCTCTTTTCCTTTTATAATTGCAGGCGGCACAGAATCATTCTGTGCCGCCCGGTTTGTGTGCTCAGCCTGCGAGCAGTGCCTCAAACTCTTCCTCTGTCAAGGTTGGAACGCCGAGCTGCTGCGCTTTTGTCAGCTTGCTCCCGGCCTTTTCGCCAACGATCAGGTAGTTTGTCTTTTTCGTTACAGAGGACGCCGGAATTGCGCCAATCTGCAAGAGCTTGTTCTGAATGCCGTCGCGCGTATAATGCTCCAGCTTTCCGGTCGCCACAACGATCTTGCCATATAACGGGGATTCTTTCGTAATACGCATAGGTGTCGTCTCCTTTATAAAATGAATTTTTTCCAACAGCGGACGCCAAAGCTTTGCTTCTTCCGTGTCCGCGTACCATGTGTAAAGGTTCTTCTGCATCACAGCGCCGAAATCCGACAGCTGCGTGAAGTCGAACCCTTTCTGAATCGCAGCTTCAAACGCCTCCCATGAACCGCCGAAGCCGCAGTCAAGCTCACGTCCAGCATGGCGGCCAACCGTCGGAATGCCGAGCCCGGCGATGAATTTTGCCAGTGTGCAGCTGCGGCTTTTCTCAATGGCTGCTTGCAGCCGCTCGAAGGACTTTTCACCGAAGCCATCGGTTTGAATGATCGCGTCACGGTGCTGTTCCAGATCGTACAAATCTGCAAAAGTATGAATCCAGCCATGCCCGATCAGCTTTTCCAGCGTCGTCTCTGACAGGCCCTCAATATTCATCCGGCTTTTATCGCAGAAATGAACAAACTTCTGTACCAGCCTTGCGGTGCAGCTTCGATTTCTGCAAAAGAGCTGATGCGTTCCGCCGGTCGTTTCGCCAACCTCCAGCGCCGCGCCGCAGCAGGGGCAGAACATGGGAATCCGGTATGTGCCGCTCTTTGTCAAATTGCACGCAATCTGCGGAATGATCATATTGGCACGATATATCCGGATCGTATCGCCGGACCCCAACTGAAGGGCGTGGAAATTGTCCAGATTGTGCAGATAGGCGCGGCCAACTGTCGCGCCGTCCATATTGACGGGATCGAACCGTGCGGTCAGGCTGACCATTCCGGTGCGCGTCGTTGCAAGTTCAATGCTGCGGAATGTGGTCTCATACAGTTCATCTGCCCATTTGAGCGCGATCAGGCGATTTTCATGGTGCCCGGTAGCGCCAAGGCTCCTGCCATACGCAAGGTCGTCATATTCCATGATAAGGCCGTCAACGGGATAGGCAAACCTGGTCGGCTGCATGCTGAAAATCGCACGTTCAATATCACGGGCGCTGCATGAAAAAGGGAGATACAGATATGGAACCACGCTGAAGCCGCAGCTCGCCAAAAGCTGCTGCTGCGCGTGCTTGCTGCCGGATTCCAAGCTGTCGCTGACCAGATCGAATGCCCAAAATTCCAGCATCCGCTTCTGCGCTTCCGAAGCGTCCAGCTTTCGCACGCTCCCGGCTGCCAGATTTCGAGGGTGGCTGTAGGCATCATCCAAGTCCGCATTGATGGTGTCAAAGTTCTTCCATGAAATAACGCCCTCTCCGCGAACCTCAAATGCCTCTGAAATGGGAATGGTCAGCGGCACATTTAGAAAGGTCTTTACCGTGTGGGTCACGTCTTCCCCGATGATCCCGTCGCGGCCGCGGGTAATGGCCTGCGTGAGATGCCCGTTTTCATATCGGAGGACAAGCGTAAGTCCATCCATCTTCCATGAAAGCAACATATCCCGGCCGGAGGCGAACCGGATCAGATCCTCTACAGATTTTGTCTTTGCAGCAGAAAGCATGGGCTTTGTGTGCCGAACCTCCGTAAGTGTTTCAAGCGTTTCGCCGGCGACATGCTGTGTGGGCGAGTTGGACAAGATCACACCGCTTTCCTCCTCCAGTGCAACCAGATCGTCCATCAGGCGGTCATATTCCAGATCGCTCATGATTGGCGCATCGTGCTTATAGTAGGCAATATCCGCTTGCCGGATCTGCTGGATCAGCTGCTTCATTCGTTCATAGATCGGTTCGTTCATTCGTTATGTTTCACTCCTATCATCATTATGCTGCGTCCTTTTTTGCATCGTGGACTGCTAAAATCAGATCTCGCATACAGTCAAAGAATTTCTGTGAGCATGGACTCTTTTTTGCGCGATAGTAGGTAACAGAGCCGCAGAAGTCCTCCTGAACGGTTGCGCTTGCCAACCGCTCTTTGATCCATCCCTGTGTGCGGAGCGGCACGTCAATGTGATATTCGCGCATCAAATACAGAATCAACGAGGTTTCCACAAACGAGCCATCGTCTTTGTAATAGCAAAGCGTATCGTTTTTTAATGTGCCGCCGCTGCGGATGATTTGCAGTGCGGCATCGACCGCTTTTTCTTTTTCTGTATTGACAGACTGCTGGTAGACACGATCCTGCTCGGCAATCTGTGCCTGCCGAATCTCATCCTCCTGCTGTTTAAGCGCCCGATAGATTTTGGAAAGCTGTATGCAGTGGTCAAGCTCATCCGCCATCAATGCGCCGATATAATCCGGGAAGGTTTTGCCTTCGCTTTCCTTGCTGGCGGTATACCGCATAAGATGCTCATTGAGGATACCGTGGATATAGTCTGCCTGCCGGGGCGATTCTTTGCCCAGATGGTAGATCACAGTTCTCTCGATTGCGACAGCTTCCTCAATAGCGCTCTTTTGCAGACTGTCAAAATACGTTCGCCGATGTTCTGCACCGCCATACAGTTCCCGCATAGCCGGCAAATACCCACAATGTTCGGTCAGAAAATATTCTGTCATGCCAAGCGGTGCGAGGTATCCGTGGATCTCAACGTATAGCAGGTAGCGGTCAGATTCTACGCGGGGATAGTCTATATCTGGCGTTCCTGCTTTTGTCCAAAGACGATAGCGGTGCTCCCCATCGGAAACATCATAGAGGTGGACAGCACGGATTCTGCGGCCGCCACAGTTAAACATGCCGTTACAAAACAGCGGCATCATCAGCTTTGCATCAGACATCCGGCACCCCTCCATTCATAATGCAGCATGCGGGGACAGCGATGTCCACGTCAATTACCATCAGATACTCCTCGGTGAGATGTTCGTAGCGCCAGCTTGCGTGTAGAAAATGCTGTAAAAGCGCCCGGGAAAACTCCATGCTGAAAGAGCGCGTCTGGTTAGATTCCTCTGGGATCAGATCAGGAAAGTCTACCGTGGTTGCGGAAAGCGCATCCAGCAGACTGTGAAGTTCCGGGATGGAGAACCTTCCGTTTATCGATGCAACGCACCAGTAGTCATAGTCTTCTACCATCCTGCACAGCTGAATCGGACGCTGCAGCAGCGTTGTCAGGTGCTTCGAGAGAATGGATGTGCAATCTTCCCAGCACAGAAGGACTGCGCCAGTGATTCTGGATTGACTCATATAGAACCTCCATTTTGGGCCAGCTGTTCCTGCAGAAATGCAAGCAGCTGGCGATGATTGTGTTCAAACTGCTCCTGAAAGGGCTTGCTCAGGTCATAATTCCAGTAGCGGTAAAACAGGAACTGGAACAGCGAATGCTCGATCTGCGTGGGCGTCATCTGCCGGAGCAGCTTGCCGTACTGCCGGATCGCTGCGTAATCGGCTTTCACAAAGCGGCGGACATCCTTGGAAAAGTTCTCATAAAACCAGTCGCTGACCCGGATGCGGCCTTTGCCGAAGTGACCGGGGTAATCCGTGCAGAGAAAATACTCGAAGTCCTTACCGCGCCGCCCTGCATCCACAGTGAATGGGTACATTCGGCAGGCACGCGGACGGCGCGCATAAACACTGCAATGATTCCCGTTCAGGAAAATGCAGTGTTGATCTTCACCTGCGGTGTTCAGCAGGAAAATCGGGAAATACGGTTCCAGCGGCATGGGGTGTGCGTACTGCGCACAGATATCCTCTGACCTGACGGATTGCCCCTCGCTTTGAAAATGAAGCGCAAGCTGATAAACATCGTATGGCTCCAGCATGACCTTGTTTTCTACATGGCGGCAGCAGGCGCTGCATCGCTGGCACTGGAACGCGATCTTTTGATTCCCGGAAACCGGGATAATCTGTTCGTTCATAAAACCTCCTATGGAAAAACCGCAGCCACAAAAACTGTGGCTGCGGTCAGTGGGCTCGGCGGCAATCAGACGGGAGATCGCCGCCGGGGGTTCATTCATGCAGCGACGGCCATCAGAATTGATGCCGCAACTGCCGCTTGAAGCGGAGAAAACTTCACATGATAGTGCGTATTCAGCGTTTCAAACTTTGCTTCCTGTTCATTTTGCACCTGAATGGATGTGACCAGCGAGGTCAGAATAAACTGGCCCTCGTGGTCGATGAGCGCGCTGCTGCCAACCTTCAGCGGTCTGAGCAGTCGTCCGTGGAGCATCCTTGTGTGCTGATCCTTCATTTTGTCGCCTCCTTTCCGTTCCCACGGAACCGCAGATAGGCGGAATACAGACTTTTGAGCATTCGGCGCACACGCCGCGGGTCCAGCTTGTACTGCGCGGCGATCTCCGCAATGCTGTACCCGTGCAGGCGCAGCAGAGCAAACGCAGCCTGCTGCGGCGTTCCGCATTTTTGCAGCTCCGAGAAGAAATATGCTTCCGAAAGCTCCGCGTCACAAACGTTCTCCCTGCGGCCGCAAAGCGCACAGTAGGCTTCCTCTGCCTGCCTGCGCCGGCTCTCTCCGCGCTTCCACGACACGATGCTCTGCTGCATCGCGCGGTAGGCGACGGTAGAGAACGAAAAGCGGCGCAGATAGGCATGGGAACAATAGCGTTCCACGGCACGCAGGTAGCCCATAACGGCAAGATCGTAATATTCGCCAGGATCATACCGCTGCTCCTGCAAAAACGCATAGACCAGCTTGTGATTCTTTTCTGCAAATCGAATCTGCCGTTTGCTTAGCGGAGCAAGCTTTGTTGACTGCTTTTGTTTAGAGTGGCAGCTCGTCGCGTTCGCCGTCAATGACGCCCGGATAGGAAAAGTGGTCGCCGTTATCGGCGAGCTCCAAGGGAGCCGTGCCGGTGAGTGATTCCACATCGGACTTGTAGTTCTCCACACGCTGTGCCAGAAGCGATTTGACCTGCTCTTTGAAATTTGCTGCATAGCTTTTAACGGCCGCAAGACCTTCCCCCTCAAGATCCCGTACCTTTCGGAACGTGGCGACACTGTAGGTATAGCCGCCGCTTTCCGCGCGTTTCAGACCGATCTCCACGATGGCGGAATAGCTGGGGCGCCGGCGGGCGACAAAGGCGAGGTTCATGAAATCATTGAACGGGCGCAGGCTTGTGGGCGGCAGGGAGAGCTGCAGCGGAAGATACTCGCCGCTGCGCAGCAGATAGATCTGCCGCATATTTTTGCAGGCTTTTCCGCTGCCGTTTGCCGTACTGCCGAATTGGTTGAATGCACAGGCTGCGCAGACGCCGCCCGGTTCACCGTAGCCCTGCTTGCCGTCGAAGGACTGGCAGAATGGCGGCACGTTGTCGTCGTACTCGCTGCCCTCTGGCCAGTAGGCGTTGGCGAGATGGTGATAGAGAATCACGCCGACGAGCTTGCGCTCATAGTCGGGGTTGTCCGGGTCATCGCCGCGAATCTCAAACTGCAGATTTCCGCCGCCGGGGATCTTGACCCGCTGCATGGTCAGCTGTAAGCCTTCCATATCATCGGCAAGATCCTCACTCGAAAAATCGCTGTCCAGCGCCGTGGGAAGGATAAAATCCTGATACACATCTGCGGTGTTATTCTGAATACTCATAAAGAAAACTCCTTTTCAAATTTTACTGTCTGCCGTCATGCGGCAAGTTTTGTGACCTGTGTCTGATTGATCTTTTGCAGCAGCAGCGGCGACATCGTCATCACGCTGTAGCCGATCTCCTCCAGCTTCGTCGCGCGGTCATAGCTTTCAACATCCTGACTGAACCGCGTGACAGCGTTTGCGAGGCCATAGAGCGTAAAGTCTCCGTCTTCAATCAGATGCTGCAAAACGCCCTTGCCTTCTTCCTCTAAGATACCGAAGCTGGAACCGGCGAGCTTGACAAGACCGGGCAGGTCCTGTGTGTTGAGCTGCGCCTGCTTGCTTTCCCGCATCCGATCCAGCACCGTCGAGAATCTGGCTTCATCAACGGCAGCGCGCACAGTGTCCTGAATCTTCAGGACAAACGCGCGATCTTCTGCATCCAGCGTCTGCTGGGAATAGAGGGCGAAGTTCACATCCGTGGTGTTCACGCGGCCAATGTGCGCCCGGCGGGTGCCGGCTTCATTTACGACCATGCCGTTGGAGCATACCAGCCGGTAAATGAGTGGCTGAATGTTGACGGCACCAAGTCCTGTCTCGCTGTTGGAGATCATAATGCCGGCCTGCACAATATCACCGGGAACTACCTCTGCCTGCAAGCGCGGATTGACAACTTTTAGATACATCCGGTCGTCAGTGATCTCGCAGCTTTCAAAGCGCGCGCCCTCCATTTCGCCAATGATGGGAAGAACAACGCGGGCGATGTCCAGATTGTCGATGCGGCGATAGCGATTGCTGAGGAACGCTCTGGCCTTGCCGTCCATTGTGCGCAGCAGCTTCTGCTCCGGCTCCTTCTGGAACCAGCGGTTGACATTGTAGCTTAGAAGCGCGGGATCGCGCTGAAGCATCCGGTCATAATACTTGCTGGGAATGTCCAGATAGGTGCCGATCTGTTGATGCGCGGTCTGCTGGATCTCCAGCGGCTCGATCTGGTCGATGCCGTCACGGTCGAGCACACGGATCACGGGGCTGTCGCCATATGTATCCATGTGCAGACGGTCAGTTGCAACCAGATAGTCTGCCTTTGCTTTCTGCTGGCGCAGGATCTCGCGGCTCACATCCTGAATACTGCGTCCGCTTTTCATTCGTGTTTTCGCTCCTTTCTCAAAAAAATTACCATGATACGGCGATCTCGTGATCCTGAACGCTTGCGGTCAGGCCCTCGCTTTCCAGCACCTGTCCCAGACGCGGCCAGTAGACCTTGGGAGGGAAGGCAGTCAGATGCTCCTGCGGAACGTCCTTCGTGTCGTCGTCCTCATGGACGCACACGCTGCCGTCCTCTTTCAGCGTCAGGCTGCTGTGGCCGCGGGAATCCAGATCGGCGATCACGCGCTCCAATACCTCACGTCCCTCCACGTCATACCAGACCTGCGGATCGACCGGCTGCTGGTTCGGCGGTGTCGGCGCGTCCATGCGCGGCTGCACCGGCACGACCTTCAGGAGATTACAAGAGAGGTTGCCGTTGCGGTCGATCTGCACGTCTGCATAGTCATATTCCTCAATGCCGTACACGCGGATACGCCCCGTGCCGCCCTGCATAACGAGAGCGGTCGGATTTCCGGTCGTCCACTCCCAGCGGGCGCTCGGATAGACTGATTTGAGATACGCGGAGATCCGATGGTTGACGTGCCGCAGCAGAAGCTGCATGGCGTCGGCATTGGTCTGCGCCGTACTGTAGAGCGATGCTTCCCGCTGCCGTCTGGCGTCGTGCTCCTTCTTCCGGTACCCGCGGATAGAATCCCACGCGGGCTGAAGCTGGAACATGACTACCCACAGGCCCCACGCCGTAAAGACCAGGAGCAGCAGCGGGACGAGCCATGCGCCGCGCACCAGCGCCAGAATCGCAATGACCACACCGATCAGGACTGAGACACTTCCCCAGAGGGGACTGGATCGTTTCATAAAAAATTGCCACCTTTCAAATACATTTTTTTAGAAAAACAAAAAAACAAAAAAAGAGGAACCGCACCGACGAATCATTTCTGAATCATCTGGTGCGGTTCCTCTTCCGCTGCGCCGGCGTTATTCCGGCAGTTCCTCCCGGTCACCGTCGATCTGTTCGGCGGTGACTGGAAAAACATCTGTTTCATTCTGCGCTGGACAGCCTGTTTCCCGTTTTTGCGGAACAGGCGCCCAATCGTCCAATCTGAGCTTCAAGCGTTTATCCTTTGTGATGCCGTCTTTTTTTGTGAACTCTTCCAACTCCAACGTGCCGCTCAAAAAGATAAAATCGCCGTTACTCAATGTACACTTTGCAAGCCGCTGCGCCATGTAGCCCCATGCCCACACGTCAACAAACTGTGTGTGCCGCTGTGAACCGAAGCCGACATACTCGGCTACGGAAAAACGGACATAGGGTTCACCCTTGGCGCTGTGCTGCAATTCCGGGCCTTGCGTGATCAGCCCGATAAGACTCGCTTTTGCCATAACACTCCTTTCTGCCACCGGCATGAATATCTATATAAAAAATGCCGGCAGCGACATCTACCCCTTGCGGGCAAATACCATGCTACCAGCACTCAAATACAAACCTGACCAACGTGTGCAATGTGAGAAGCCCCACGCACAGACCATACGGTCTGCGTTCCGATGAACTGCACAAATATCAATTACATGAGTATAGTAGCACAATATCTTGCGATTGTCAATTATGATAAAACTATATGTGGATTTTGCGAGAGATAGAAGATGCCCTCTACTTATAAAATAGGGCGATGATACGTTTTTTCTGCAACATACAGAAAAAAGCGGCCGCAGATCTGCGACCGCTTCGGTTATGCAACTGTGATCATTGGCTTTACGGTATCCAGCGGAAGACCGGCTTTCTGGGCCTGTTCACGCTCAAACGTAAATCTTGTGATTTCCTCGATGAACTGCCGCTCTTTGGAGGTGGCTTTGCTCCAGCTGATGCCAACCTTGCGGCACATCTGCATATGGATTTCATAAAACCGTTCGCGTGAACCACTGAACTGATCCATGTACCATTTCATTTCGGCGTTTCTATCCATAGTATCACTCCTTCAACGGCCTGATTCATAGATCAGAATTCCTTTATGGAACACTTCGTTTTCTACAGTAAACTGATCCTTGCGCTCGTCAAAGCCGCTTTTTGTGCCGACCAGAATATCCATGGGGCGCTGCTTCACGTCACGGATTGCTTTATATGCAGAAGCGGCTATGGCGTGAAGATCTTTCTCGCCGTCGTCTACAATAATATAAAAGTCAAGGTCGCTCTCCACATGAGCGGTACCTCTTGCAAAAGAGCCGAACAAATAAATACAAATAGGATTGACCTGTTCAATGAGCTTTTGTTTTATGATTTCAATTTCGTCCATAAATGCCCCCCCTTTCGCTCATAATACTATAGCAAGCTGCAAAACAATAATCAATGACGAATAGAAAAGAGGGAACTTTTGAAAAAGATGATATTTATATGGGCGCTGTTGCTTCCTTTTGCAGAAATGGTGTGTTATAATATAAAAAACGAAAGATGATGCTGTGTTTTTTGCACCTTATATTGTGCGTTGTTCTGATAGTTCGTCTGTTCAGGTCAAGATTGATACAGCCTTAGCAGCAGACATTTCCGCAACACACAATGCCCCACTTTGGCAAACAAATTGGGATTCGCCTCTTTTATCAGACCCCTCTGTACAAAAATATGCAATGAAGACAGAAGATGGCGAGTTGGTCGCTTTAGCAGCATATCAGATCTCCGGTCGTAAAGCATACGTTTACATTCTTTACGCAGAGAGCGCACCAGCAAGCAACCCCGTTCTTACCAAGAAAGCGGAACGGAAGTATTGCGGAATCGGTGCAGCTTTGATCGCGTTTGGCATTAAATTCTCCATTGACAACGGATGCCGCGGAGATGTGGTATTTGACGCAAAACAGATGAGTTGGCCAAGCACTATGCGGAAGATTTCGGTGCCAAACGGATCCCCAGCGCAGCGAGCGGAGGACCGAAACGTTTTATGCTTGCAGACGAGGATGCTTGGTTGCTGTTCTCAAAGTACTTAGTAGAGGAGGAGCAGGAACATGGATAAAAAGAACAATGCACAATATGTGATCGACGAATTAGCATCGCAGGCGGGCGGCTACTTTTCAATGCCCACACAAGAAGACATTGCGTACACAGACTTGCTTTTCGATGTTTGCCGGCAATTTGGTATCCGATACTATTCGGCTTCTGCCAAGGAAAAGGCTTTCGTCGAAGAAGTAACAAGGGTGACATGGGCGAAGCAGCAGGAAACCGCGACGGGAATCAAACAAAATATTCGCCCCGCGTTCTCGGCGTAACATCCAAGGGTTGCTGCAGAATCTAAAATATCAGAACAAAGAAACGGGAAGATCCGAAATGCTTTCGGGTCTTCCCGTTTTATGATTATGGGATGACATATATGGGAAGCTGATACCGAGACACTGGAAAACAGAAAAGTGAGGCCCCGGCTTCGGAGCCTCACAGACGCTTTCTTTCGGGATATCCCTATTCAGCCTGCGGCAGCGCTTGCCCAAGCAGCACTCCACACCCGACCGAAGCTGAACCGGCCGGATGCTTCTACATGACGATAAACAGTCAAGCTGTTATCTGCATTTTAATTATAAGGTTTTTGTTGACTTTTTTCAACTGGTTTTTCGGACGCATCAGGGACGATACATATAGAATCTATTTCAATTTTTTCGACTGTCAACGCACAGGGCTGCGGCAGATATGCTTTTTTGACCTCACTGGCAACTGTACTGACCGGCAAATAGACCCGATAGGCTTGCCCCACAGACAGACACTTATTCTTTTCAACGCAGAAGATGACCTGTTCACCGTCTGCTTTTTGCAGAGTGACCCTGCGCTGGCGCTGAAACGGAATGCCGGAAACCGAAAGACAGACACCTTCTTCTGCATGATAGCGCTGATTTACAAGCAGTACATAAAGTTCTGCACAGCGGACACCGCAGAAAAGCAGCAGCAATGCACTGAGAATCAAGAACGTCCGGTCGCCGGAGAACGCTGAAACAATAGCCGCAGCCAGGAACGGCAGGCAGAGCAGCAGCGACAGCAGCCACTTCTGCAGCAGCGGCGCGGGCCACGCAAGGATCTTTTTCATGGTCAGCACCGTTCAAAGACGATCTGCTTGTGCAGATACAGGTTTGCGATTGCCGCCGAAACAGGGCGTGCCTGCCGGGAGGCTGCCATCAGGATTGGCAGATTCTCGCTGGTGGTTAACTCATCGTCATACAGGCAGTCCATGAGCTGCGCATCAGAGTGAAGCGTCCGCACGCCACGCTCTGCGCACTTGATCAGTTCTGCGCTGCTGAGAAGCGCCTGATTCGCCAGCCGCACGATCTGCCGTTCCTCTGCGCTATGCTTCGGACGGGAGAACAGGCGAATTGCTTTAGAGAACGGTGCACCGTCCCAAATCCAGAGCTTCAGAAACGCGCCGAGCCGCAGAAACGGATTTGCGGATACCGGTGCGATATACAGACACGAAAGCAGATCATAGAGCGATTCATACTCGCTGCCACCGCGCCCCTCCGCGACCAGCCCGCGGGTGACGAGCCTGTCAATACAGTCATCCAACGTCCGGCGGGATGTAAATGACAGCCCGCGCGTCAGTTTCAGATATGCTTCTGCGATCTGGCTGCGCGACAGGATCCGCCATGCAAGGCTGCTCCAGACGGTCATTTCCTGTACGTCGAGCATATATTCCTTCCGGCCGACGATGACGACGGGATATTTCTTGCCGTCCAGTGTGCGATGACATTTGAAATGCCCAACGGCTGCGTATTTCGTGTATTCCATAACAGTACCTCCAATGTGCTTTTATTTTTCTTTTACGGGTGTGCCAGAAGAATTTCAACAAGCGATGTCGAAAGCGTCCAGAAAATCCGGATCGCTGCGGAGCTTCTTTGCCGCGCGGGAGATCCATGCGCCGACATTATTGGAACTGGTGTGATAGAGAACCGCAATGTCCTTGCAGTCAAAGCCCTTCGTTTTCAGAACAAGCGCGTCAATACCGAGCTTTGCGACACCGCGATAGTGCTTCTTGCAGGAATTAAGCACCGCACCGGCATCCACACTGGAAAAGTGCGCATGGTCTGTGCATACCGGCGTTGGGAGACCTGCGTCCGGGTCATCCAAGGACTGCTCGGAAATATACTTACGCCAGCTTGTCTGCTTGCGGCAGCAGTCGATCAGATGGTTGCGGATGACCGTAATGGCGTAGGTCTTGAACGATGTGCCGCCATGGTAGCTTGCCGCTGCATGGCAGAGCGCAACGCACCCCTCCTGAAAGAGATCGTCATATTCCATACGGCAGTTGCTTTTGGGAATAAGATTTGCAATCGTCCAGTGGACAAATTCAAGGCTGTTTTCTACGAGCAGTTGCTGTTCAGCGGTCAACACGATACTGCTTCGATCCATTATATTTCACCTTCCTTTGTGCGTTCAGAAATTCTTTGCAGAGCGATATGACCTGGTCACAGCGATACTCCGAGAAGTTGGCAATATGTGCGTCAGCTTCCGGGATGCCGAGCCGGACGCACAGCCATGCGTAAGCATCCTGTTTGCGCATGAAACCTTTCTCCCAAAGCTGGTTGAAGGTCCGATGTGCCTGCATCCGCTTCTGCCGGAGCTCTTTGTTGGCAAGAGTCCCCATTGGAAGTCCGGTCGCCTTGTGCGCCTGTACATAAGCGTCGCAGGCGGGATACCGGGAGCAGACGTACAGTTTCGCTGCACGGTCTTTTGTGTGGATGCCGTAGATGCTGCTGGCCGGGCGAAGCTGTGCCGGCGCGTGGCAGTATGGACAGGTAATGTGGGCTTTTTTCAAATGGAAATCCTCCTATGTATTACTCAGAAGGAAGAAGGGAGAGTATCTGTAAACAGCAGCTTTCATCGTCTGACAGGCACCAGTTGAGATATAACGCATAAATATCCTCAAAGGCGCTGCGGGAGATGTTGCTGCGGCATTCGCTTGGGTCGATCCGCTGCGCGGTGAGACGTTCATATTCGGCAGCGGGGATCAAAACAGGCTTGCCGCCGGCATCTGCGCTCATCAGATAACCGGAACACGGCGAATGACATTTGCAGACACCGCAGGAGATGAAACAGGCATTTCGCCAGTTCCCGCGGCAGGCGGTCAGAAATTCTGCAAGCTGTTGAATGGTTGTCCTCATAGGTTTGTCCTCCAAATCCTTCTATAACAATACGCACCGCAAAACGACAAAAAGACCACTTGAGCCTGTGAATTTTCTGTAAATTATGAAAATGCACCCGGTCAGCAGTGCTGATCGGGTGCAGATTTCAGCCGATGATCCAGAACGGCCCGCCGGAACCGGCGGCTTTGCTGGCTTCATTCAAAATGATGGACAGATCCCAGCTCTGTTCGCTCCGCGTCCGGCTGGCTGGATCGGCAACGAGGATCTTTTCATCTTGGACGCCGCGCAGCACGATGAAATGCCCGGACGAGGTAAAATGCCCGGCGGACATGATGGCAACGACAAGCTTGCCGCTGGAAAGCGCGTCCGTGATCCGCTGCGGCTCTGATGCCGTGCAGCCAGAGACCGGCAGCCCCCACGCTTCGGCGGCTGCCGGGATGAGTGCATGATACGAACCACTTCCGCTGCACCAGTAACCGTGCTCATATGACCACTTTGCCATCTCCACAGGATCGACCAGATCGTCCGTGAGAGAAGACACTACCATTGCCATGCAAGTCGGGCCGCAGCCGTAGCCGCCGATATCGTCGGTGCCATAGGGCTTGTTCGCATAGCGTTCATCGAGCTGATTGTAATAGACGACCTCTGTGCTGCCATCTGTGTAGCGGATGTCTCCAAGCGCAGGGATCGTGAAGCCGCTCTCAGACGAGGAAAGATTCTGAAACAGG
>ENA-UOOD01000508-UOOD01000508.1-human-gut-metagenome-genome-assembly--contig:-CS67-NODE-508-length-47236-cov-18.705369_pt1 | contig 47236 bp, 45 predicted proteins | sample MGYA00242464_ERZ724011 | MGnify/ENA metagenome assembly ERZ724011 | reverse complement strand
CCATATACCGCAGGAAGTACCAGCTGGAGCCGGCCCACTGGGGCATGGTGTCCGTTTCGCGCTTGGCGGGGCCGCCGCAGCAGGGGCAGGTGGTGTTGACCCAGTCGGTCATCTTGCTCAGGGGGCTTTCGCCGTCGTCGGTGGGCTCATAGCTGTCCACCTGGGGCAGCACCAGCGGCAGCTGCTCCTCCGGCAGGGCCACCCAGCCGCACTTGGGGCAGTTCACCAGGGGGATGGGCTCGCCCCAGTACCGCTGGCGGGAGAACACCCAGTCGCGGAGCTTGTAGTTGACCTTCTCCTGGCCGAAGCCCTGCTCCACCACATACTTCTTCATGGCGGGGATGGCTTCCTTCACGGTCATGCCGTTGAGGAAGCCGGAGTTCACCATGACGGCGCTGTCATCCTTGGCCACGAAGGCCTCCTTGGTAACGTCGCCGCCCTTGACCACCTCGATGATGGGCAGGCCGAACTTCTTGGCAAACTCCCAGTCGCGCTGGTCGTGGCCGGGCACGCCCATGACGATGCCGGTGCCGTAGCCCATGAGGACGTAATCGGACACGAACAGGGGCAGCGGCTTGTGGGTCACGGGGTTCATGGCCTCGATGCCCTCCAGCCGCACGCCGGTCTTTTCCTTGTTCAGCTCGCCCCGCTCAAAGTCGGACTTGTGGGCGGCTTCCTCCTGATAGGCAGCCACGGCGTCCCAGTTCTTGATCTTGGGCTGCCAGCTCTTCAGCAGGGGATGCTCCGGGGAGATGACCATATAGGTGGTGCCGAACAGGGTATCGGCCCGGGTAGTGTACACGGTGACCCGGTCACCGATATTGGTATCGAAGGTAATCTCCGCGCCGGTGGACCGGCCGATCCAGTTGCGCTGCTGGATCTTCACCCGCTCGATATAGTCCACATCCTCCAGGTCGTCCAGCAGGCGCTGGGCATAGGCGGTAATCTTCAACATCCACTGGCTCTTTTCCTTGCGGATGACCTCACTGCCGCAGCGCTCGCAAACGCCGTTGACCACCTCCTCATTGGCCAGCACGCACTTGCAGCTGGTGCACCAGTTCACGGGCATGGTGGTCTTATAGGCCAGGCCCTTCTTGAACATCTGCAGGAAGATCCACTGGGTCCACTTATAATAGTTGGGATCCGTGGTGTCCACCACCCGGTCCCAGTCGAAGCCGTAGCCCAGCATTTTCAGCTGGCTGGTGAAGTTGGCGATGTTCTGCTTGGTGACGATGGCCGGGTGGATGTGGTTCTTGATGGCGTAGTTCTCCGTGGGCAGGCCGAAGGCGTCAAACCCGATGGGGAACAGGACGTTGTAGCCCTCCATGCGCTTTTTCCGGGTGACGATGTCCATGGCGGTAAAGGGCCGGGGATGACCCACGTGCAGGCCCTGGCCGGAGGGATAGGGGAACTCGATGAGCCCGTAGAACTTGGGGCGCTTGTCCCCGGTGACGGCGGCATAGGGCTTGGTCTCCTCCCACCGCTTCTGCCACTTTTTCTCAATGGCGGCAAAATCGTACTTCATATGCTTTTCTCCTTCTGATGATAAATATGACAAGAAAAAATCCCCCGACCGTATAACACGGCCAGGGGCGAAATCACTCGCTGTACCACCCTGCTTCCACGGAGTCTTACACTCCGCGCTCGGGGCGCCTGTAACGGGGCGCAGCCGTCCCGCCCTGTTCAGGCGGGAAACTCCGGGGCCAGTACAACGGAACGCCTCCGCCGGCTTGCACCATCCGCCGGCTCTCTGCAGGGGGACCTGTCCCGTCTTTTTCCCTTCATGGTCTTTTGCAAAAATCAAGTACATTGTAACCGCTGCTTCCCGGTTTGTCAACCCCCGCTTTTCCGGGAAAATTCCCCTCTCCGGCGGCAAAAATGTTGACGAAGCAGCCGCCAGCGCTTATAATAAAGAAAAATACCCGGCGCTTTCCCCCTTTGAAGCGCCGCAGAAGGAGCGTTATATGAAACAGATCATCCTCACCGGCGACCGGCCCACCGGCCGCCTGCACGTGGGCCACTATGTGGGCTCCCTGAAGGAGCGCGTGGCCCTTCAGAACTCCGGAAAGTTCGACGAGATCTATATCATGATCGCCGACGCCCAGGCCCTTACCGACAACGCCGAGCATCCGGAAAAGGTCCGCCAGAACATCATGAACGTGGCTCTGGACTATCTGGCCTGCGGTCTGGACCCGGAGAAGTCCACCCTGTTCATCCAGTCCATGATCCCGGAGCTGACGGAGCTGACCTTCTATTATATGAACCTGGTCACCGTGTCCCGGGTCCAGCGCAACCCCACCGTGAAGGCGGAGATTCAGATGCGCAACTTTGAGGCCAGCATCCCCGTGGGCTTCTTCTGCTATCCCATCAGCCAGGCGGCGGACATCACCGCCTTCCGGGCCACCGCCGTCCCCGTGGGCGAGGATCAGCTGCCCATGCTGGAGCAGTGCAAGGAGATCGTCCACAAGTTCAACGCCGTCTATGGCGACACCCTGGTGGACCCCCAGATCATCCTGCCCAAGAACCAGGCCTGCCTGCGCCTGCCGGGCATTGACGGCAAGGCCAAGATGAGCAAGTCCCTGGGCAACTGCATCTACCTGTCCGACAGTCCCGAGGACATCCGCACCAAGGTCATGTCCATGTTCACCGACCCCACCCACCTGCGCCGGGAGGACCCCGGCCACACCGAGGGGAACCCTGTCTTCATCTATCTGGACGCCTTCTGCCGCCCGGAGTATTTCCCGGAGTTCCTGCCGGAATACAGCGGGCTGGATGAGCTGAAGGCCCACTATCAGCGGGGCGGCCTGGGGGATGTGAAGGTCAAGAAGTTCCTGAACAATGTCCTCCAGGCGGAGCTGGCCCCCATCCGCCAGCGCCGGGAGGATTGGGAGAAGCGTCTGCCCGACGTGTATGAGATCCTCCGCGTCGGCAGCGAGACGGCCCGCCGCACTGCCGCCGCCACCCTTCGGGATGTGCGTCACGCCATGCGCATCGACTACTTTGAGGACAACAACCTCCTGCGCAAGGACTGATTTAATCCCAAAAAAGCGTGCTGCCTGCGGGCAGCACGCTTTTTTACGCTCCGGGGCCCTTGACAATATCGCGTGGCAATATTATAATGGCAACGTACAATATCGCGGCGCGATATTAATCGGAAAACGCTGGAAGGAGGTGGAACACGGCCATGAAGGAGCGGGGGACTCTGACCGAGTCCATGTTCTATGTGCTGATGTCCTTTTTACGGGGACAGATGTGCGGCATCGAGATCACGGAGTTTGTGGAGCGGAAAACTAACGGCCGGGTGCGGCTGGGTCCCGGGACCCTGTACACCCTGCTGGGGAAGTTTCAGGAGGAGGGCCTGATCCGGGAGACGGAGATACAGGGCCGCAAGCGCAGCTATCAGATCACGGAAGCGGGCCGGGCCGCCTTCCGGGAGGAGCTGGCGCGGCTGAGGGCCTGCGTGGAGGACGGAGAGGAGGAGAGCGCATGGACCGAGCAAGAAAAGTGAGGAAAATACTTCCGGTATCCCCCTGTGACATCCGGGGGCTGGAGGCCTGGCTGGAGGAGCAGGCCAACGCCGGGCTGTTTCCGGTGTCCATCGGCAGCTGGGCGGTCTTTACCACCGACGGCGTGCCCGGCACCCGATTCCGCCTGGAGCCCTATGACCGGGGCAGGACGGCTCCCACGGAGGAGCAGCAGGAGTTGTATCGAAGGGCGGGCTGGTCATATGCCCTGAACGTGGCCCCCGCCGGGTGCTGGCTGTTTTACACGGCGGACCCCGCCGCCGTGGAGCTGTACTCCGACCACGAAAGCCGGGGACTCTCCCTGGAGCGGCTGGAGCGGGCCGCGCGCCGGGCCTGGCGGAGCAGCCTGCTGCTGGGGGTGGTCCTGGCTGCCGTATCCGTGTGGCTGCTGCTGTTCTGGAGCGGCGGCATGGCGGCCCGGGGCGGTCTGCCGCTGGTGTGGCTGCGGGTATTTGACCCGACGTTTCTGGTGCTGCTGCTGTGCCAGGGGGTGGCATTCGGCAGAAGCTGCCGGAACGCGGGACTGCTGCGCAGAGCCTGTCAGGCCCTGCGGCAGGGGATGGATATGCCGCCCTCCGCCGGACCCAGCAGAGGGATCGTGTGGGAGAACGTGATCTCCCTGGCGGCGCTTTTCCTGCTGGCACTGCTGCTGGCGGGACAGTGTATGGAGCGCCGGGGCGTCCCCCTGGAGGACTTCCGGCAGCCCTACGTGGAGCTGCAGGAGCTGGAAAGCACCCCGGTGGTTCTGTTTGACCCATCCTCCGGCCACGATTCCCGGGCCTACAGGGAGCATTCTCTGCTGGTCCCGGCCTGGTATTCCGTCACCCAGCAGGCCCGCAGCCCGGAAAACGGCGCAAACTGCTACGCGCCCCAGCTGGAGGCTATGTATTTCCGCCTGCTGCTGCCCTCCATGGCCCGGTCCGTGGCCCAGGCCCAGATGGAGCAGTACCGGCTGGTGAATCTGTCCTGGAGCTATGAGACCCTGGAGCATCCGGGGCTGGACTTTGTGCTTCTGGCCCGGGAGCCGGAGGGCCTCTGGCAGATGGCGGCCCTGGGCCGGGGCGGCCAGGTGGCCGTGTTCCTGTACTGCGGCCAGGAGCAGCTGCGGGATCATCTGGACCTCCTGTCGTCCTGGGGGCGATGAAACAGCGCAAAAAATCCTGTCCCCACAGGGACAGGATTTTTTCTGGTCTTTTACGCGTCGATCCCCCGGCTGGTGAGGTACTTCTTCACCATCAGGGCTACCTTGAAGGTGATGGCGTCGTCAAATTCCCGCAGGTCCAGCCCCGTGAGCTTCTTGATCTTCTCCAGCCGGTACACCAGGGTGTTCCGGTGGACAAACAGCTTCCGGGCCGTCTCGGACACGTTCAGGTTGTTCTCAAAGAACTTATAGATGGTGAACAGCGTCTCCTGATCCAGGGCGTCGATGGGATTCTTCTTGAAAACCTCCTGCAGGAACATCTCGCACAGGGTGGTGGGCAGCTGATAGATCAGCCGGCCGATGCCCAGATTCTCATAGTTGATGACATAGCGCTCGGTGTCAAAGACCTTGCCCACCTCGATGGCGATCTGGGCCTCCTTATAGGCCTTGGCCAGATCCCGCAGGTGCAGAGCCAGGGTGCCGATGCCCACGAACACGGTGCTCTCGCCGTCCACCCGCAGGGCCTCCTCGATGGAGGCGGCCACCTTCTCCAGGTCCTTGCCGCAGGCGCCCTCGGGCATCTGGTGGATCAGGGCCACGTCGTCGTCGCCCACGCTCAGCACGAAATCATTCTGCCGGTCCGGGAACATATTCTGCACCACGTCCACGGGAATGGCCTCGGCCCGGTCGTCCACCGGGCGGATGACAAACACGCCCCGGGGCACCTCCGCCGCCACATGCAGTTCCTTGGCCCGCATGTAGATATCGCTAATCAGGATATTATCCGAGATGATGTTCTTAATAAAGGAACCCTTATCGTGCTTTTCCTCATAATAGACCTTGGCGGCGTTCAGGGCCACGCAGGCCATGGAGCACACGGTGCGTCCCACGCTGTCGTCGCCGCTGGTGAAAACCGCATAGTCAAAGTGGGTGCCCCAGCCGGGCATGGCCTTGAAGGTCTTGCCCTCCATGGTCACGCAGTTGCCCTCCGCCGCGGCGATAGGCTCCACATATTTGGTCCACTTCTTGCCGATACCGGTGAGCTCGCTGCATGCGATCACCGTGCCCTCGGAGTCGATAACGCCGATGGTGCGGTCCGTGGTCTCCTTGAATTGCAGCACAACATTTTGAAAAATTCTTCCAGACATTCTTGTTCCTCCCGCCGATGATTTGGGCTGTGGGTATTTTGTGCAAACTGTCAGGCCGTTACCCCTATTATATCGTCAGAATCACGGATTTGCAAGTATTTTTTTATCTTTTCTACAAATTTCCTGGAAATTTTTTTGCAGTTATGTCGATAAACGCCTCTACCGGCAGTCCGCAAGAGCTTTTTTCTCCTCCGCCGTCAGCATCCGGAAGGCCCCGGGAGCCAGCTCCGGGTCCAGCCGCAGGGGACCCATGGACAGCCGCTTCAGGTACGTCACCGGCTTTCCCCGGGCCGCCAGCATCCGCTTCACCTGGTGGAACTTCCCCTCCCGCAGGGTCACCAGGCACTCCCCCGGCGACAAAATCTCCAGCCCGGCGGGCAGGCACTCCAGTCCATCCCCCAGGGTCATTCCGGCGGCGAAGGCCGCAGCATCGGCAGGCTCCAGCGCCCCCTCCACCCGGGCATAGTACACCTTGTCCACGTGGGACCTGGGAGCCAGCAGCCGGTGGGCCAGGAATCCATCGTTGGTCAGCAGCAGCAGGCCCTCCGTGTCCTTATCCAGCCGCCCCACCGGCGACAGGCCCCGCCGCCGCAGCTCCGGGGGCAGCAGGTCCAGCACCGTCTGCTGGTGGGTGTCCTCGGTGGCGGACAGCACCCCGGCGGGCTTGTGCAGCATCACATAGGTGAACCGCTCCGTCTCCACCGGCTGGCCGTCCACGGTGATGGCGGCCGCCTCCGGGGCCACCTTCTCCTCCGCCGTCCGGGCGGTCTGTCCGTCCACCCGCACCCGGCCCTGGCGCACCAGCTCCTTTACCTCCCGCCGGGACCACCGTCCGGTTCCGGCCAGGATTTTGTCCAGCCGCTCCATATCTGCACCTCCTGCAATTTCTTCCGTAAGCATAGCATAGTTTTGGGCAAAATGGAATAAGAAATGTACGAGGTGATGGTATGGTGGTATTCATGAAGCGGCGGCAGCTGGCAGCCGCCGCCCTGGGGGTCCTGGCGGCCCTGACGCTACTGTTTGTGATTCCCGGTTGTCAGCGGGACAGCGGCGGGACGGAGCCGGTACAGGCCGCCGACAACGCCGCCCGGGTGGCCTATCTGGAGAGCCTGGGCTGGCAGGTGACGCCGGAGCCTCTGGAGACGCTGAGTCTCCTGCTGCCGGAGGACCTGTCTGCCCATGCGGAATATGCGGCCCTGCAAAAGGACCTGGGCCTGCCCTTTGACCGGTGCGGCGGCAAAACCGTCACCCGGTATACCTATACGGTGCTGAACTATCCCGATGTTCCCCAGGGGGTCCAGGCAAACCTGTTGGTCTGCGGCGACCAGGTCATAGCCGGGGACATCACATCCCTAGGAGAAAACAGCTTCCGCAAAAGCCTGGAATTTTCCCAATGAAAAAGCCTCCCCGGCGGCGCAGCCGTTGCGCCGTCCGGGGAATTGTGCTATACGAGGAAATACTCCCATGGACATCACGCAATTTGTCATGGCCTACGGTGTGGAGCAGGACCGCCTATCCCCGCCTGCCGCTGACAGCGGAAAACGCCGCCGCCATCCCCTGCCGCCAGGTGCTGGGAGCCTACTCCGTGTCCTTCACCCGGCAGGATTGAATCCCCCGCCCGCCGGCGGGTTTTTTCACTTGCAGCAGCCGCCGCTTTGTGGTATAATGTGCTGTATTATAGGATGGATAGGTAGTATTTTACGAGAGGAGCATCTGTTAATGCGCGTCATCGACCTGGAAAACATCAATTACGCCATGCGCAATGAGACGCAGTTCGTTCTGCGCTGCGAGGAAGTGTTTCACGACAAGATCAGCGCCGCTGCGGCGGCGATTCTGTCCAATCGCCAGGAAAAGCCCGTGGTTGCCCTGACGGGTCCCTCCGGCTCCGGCAAGACCACCACCGCCATGCGGCTTCAGGAATACCTGCAGAATCTGGGCGTGAAGGTGTGTCTGCTGAGTATGGACAATTTCTTCCTGCCGCTGGATAAGCGTCCCCCGGAGGCCACGGACTGGGAGTCTCCCTACTGCGTGGACGTGGACACCCTGCTGACCTGCATCTCCCAGCTGCTGGACGGCATGGAGGCCGATATCCCCTGGTACGACTTCAAAAACGGCGTCACCGGCGGCTATAAGAAGATGCAGGGTGAAAAGGACTGCATCGTCATCGCCGAGGGCATTCACATGCTCAATCCCCTGATCTTCGACAAGCTCCGGGGCATCGCCAACGGCGTGTATGTGGCCCCCCGGACCCGCATCATCACCAACGACGACAGAATCGTCCGCCCCGAGCAGCTGCGGGTGGCCCGCCGCCTGATCCGGGACTATAACACCCGGGGCCACTCCCTGCAGGAAACCGTGGAGCGGGCCGAAAGCGTGGACCGGGGTGAGATCAACTACATCATGCCCCACAAGGGCAACGCCGCCATTCATATCGACACCTTCCACGATTACGAGCCCTGCATCCTGGCCAAATACCTCAACGAAATTCCCCAGTTCCGCCAGGAGCTGACGCCGGAATATCTGGAAAAGCACGGCCTGACAGACCTGATGAAGGTGGTGGGCGGGGTTCCTCCGCTGCACACCCACTATGTTCCCCGCAACTCCATCGTCCGCGAGTTCGTGGGCGGCAGCTGCTATGAGTATTAAACCTGTCACCTTTTGATCCTTTGAAAGGAGTGGAAATATCATGAAAATCATCACCATCAGCCGTGAATTCGGTTCCGGCGGCCGCGAGCTGGGCAAGCGCCTGGCCGAGGAGCTGGGCATCCATTGCTACGATCACGAGATCATCGAGCTCATCGCCAAGGAGCACGGCTTCGATGAGCGGTATGTGGCCAACATCTCTGAAAAGTGCATCGAGGCCGCCTACCCCACGACCATCGGCCACCGTTTCGCCATGCCCCCGGTGCAGATCATGGACCAGGGCTTCCAGGTAGCCGCCGCCCAGCAGCAGATCATTGAGAACTTCGCCAAGCAGGGGGACTGCGTCATCGTGGGCCGCTGCGCCGACGTGATCCTCAAGGACTATCATCCCCTGAACCTGTTCGTCTATGCCGACGCCGAGTCCAAGATCCAGCGCTGCATCGACCGGGCCCCGGAGGGGGAGCACCTGTCCCGCAATGACATTGCCCGCCGCATGAAGCAGGTGGACAAGAACCGCGCCCAGTACCGTCAGATGTTCGCCGACTCCAAGTGGGGCGCCAAGGAGACGTACCACCTGTGCGTCAACACCTCCGGCCACCAGATCAAGGACCTGATCCCGGGCCTGGCCGCCTTCGTCCGTTGCTGGTACGGCGAAAAGTAAATTGTTTCGGATAAAAATCCCTCCGGTGTAAGCCGGAGGGATTTTTCCCGTTTATTCCACCATTTCCAGAATGCGTCCATAGATCCGCCGGGACAGCGGCAGGGCCTCGTCCAGCAGGATCTGTCCCCGGGTGCGATACTGGGCGGCAAAGGCCACGTCCCGGATGCTGCCCAGGTTGATGAGGACGTTGAGCCATGCCCCCTGGATGGCGCACCCCAGGTGCAGGGCCGCGCAGCCCAGGTCGCTGGCCGCATTGGCGTTGGACCGGTCCACCAGCCCCTCCGTCAGGCGCAGCGCCTCCAGCGACAGCTCCATCATCTCAAAGGGGGTCCTGGTGCAGCCCTGCAGGGCCTGCTGCATGGCCTGCGACCGGGCGGCCTTCTCCTCATCGGTGCCCTTGGGCATAGCGAACACGGCAGACACGGCGTTGAAGGCCTCCGTGTCCCGCTGCATCACGTCCAGGAACCGGTGCTCCAGGTCCCGGGCCTTTTCCAGGGTCTCCCGTGCCAGGCCATCGAATTCGGCGTACTTCTTTTTGCCCACGGTCAAAGACCCCACCATGGCGGTCAGGGCTGCGCCCAGGGCCCCGGCCAGTGCCGCGGCAGACCCGCCGCCGGGAGCCGGTGCGTCGGAGCCCAGCAGGTCCGCAAAGCCCCGTACCGTCAGTTCAGAAAGCTGCATGACGTCCTCCTTATTCCATACCCACCAGGTGATACTCCATCACCTGCTTATGGCAGTCAAAATTCTCCAGCTTCAGGTAGTATTCCGCGCAGTCCACCAGAGCCTTGGCCGGGGTCAGGCCCACCAGCTCCGTGCCGATAATGCGCACGCCCCACCGGTCCGCCAGAGCCCGGATCATCTCATAGGCGTAATACAGCGGCGTCCCCTCATAGTTCACCATATTCATGGACACCTGGGCCACGTTCCGATCCTCCAGCAGCAGGCCGATGGCCTTGCAGTATTTGAACCCGCCGGAGGAGCCGCGGATGGCCTTGGCGATGGACTTTGCGATCTCCACGTTGTCCGTGTCCAGGTTCACGTTGAAGGCCACCAGCGGCATCCGTGCGCCGATGGCGATGATTCCGGCGGTGGGGTGGACCTTCCTTTCGCCGAAATCCGGGGCCCACTCCGGCTGCTGGAGCTTCTCGGGCATCCCCTCGAACTGTCCCTTGCGGATCTTGGCCAGGTTCACCCGATCCGGAGACGTGGCGGAGTCCTCATACAGGAAGCTGGGGATCCGCAGCTCGTCCCAGATACGCCCCGCCACCTGCTTGGACAGCTCCACGCACTCCTGCACAGTCATGCCCATGGTGGGCACAAAGGGGATCACGTCCGTGGCCCCCATCCGGGGATGGGCGCCCTGATGCTTCGTCAGGTCGATGACCTCCATGGCCCGCTTGGCCAGCCGGAAGGCTGCCTCGCCGATGCCCTCCGGGGACCCCACCAGTGTGAACACGCACCGGTTATGGGTGCCGTCGGACTGCACGTCCAGCACCGTACACCCGGGAACGGCCTTGGCCGTATCCACCAGGGCGTTGAAGGCCGCCTCATCCCGCTCCCGGCTGACGCTGAAATTGGGGATGCACTCCACAAGCTTCATCATATTATTTTTCCTCCCTGTCCTCTGTGCTCTGATTCGTTATTTCAGCTCTCCGCAGACGGCCTCCGCCGCCTGGGACAGCGCGTGCTCCTTTACCAGCTCCTCCGCCCGGACCATCAGCGGGTGCATGACCACGTCCTCCTCGATGGGGGGGATCACGGTCCGGATGCGGTCGTACACGGCCCGGGTGGCGGGCGACAGCTTGTCCTCATCCCGCAGCCACAGAGCCTGTGCCCCGGCGAACAGCTCAATGGCCAGCACCTTCTGGCTGTTGTCCAGGATCATCAGCGCTTTCCGGGCGGCGGTGGTGCCCATGCTGACATGATCCTCCTGGTTGGCCGATGACGGGATGGAGTCCACCGATGCCGGATGGGCGTATACCTTGCTCTCCGACACCATGGAGGCCGCCGCGTACTGGGCGATCATGAAGCCGGAGTGTACGCCGCCGTGTCTGGTCAGGAAGGCCGGCAGCCCCTCGGACAGGGCCGGATTCACCAGCCGCTCCAGCCGCCGCTCAGATACATTGGCAAATTCTGCCACCGCGATGCCCAGGAAATCCATGGCCAGCGCCATGGGCTGCCCGTGGAAATTGCCGCCGGAGATGACCTCGTCCTCCTCCGGAAAGATCAGGGGATTGTCGGTAACGGCGTTGATCTCCCGGCTTACCGCGTCCCACACATAGCCGATGGCGTCCCGGCTGGCCCCGTGGATCTGAGGGGTGCAGCGAATGGCGTAGGCATCCTGGACCTTGTCCGGGTTCAGGGCGAAGGACAGCCGGCTGCCCTCCAGCAGGCGGCGCAGGTTCTCCGCCGCGGTGATCTGCCCCGGCTGCCCCCGCAGGGCGTGTACCTTGGGGTCAAAGGCCTTCCGGATGCCGTGCAGGGCCTGGCAGGTCATGGCGGCGGCGATGTCCGCCGTTTTGGCCAGGTCCCGGGCGTCATACACCGCCTGGCAGGCGATGGCCGTCATGATCTGGGTGCCGTTGATAAGGGCCAAACCCTCCTTGGCGGCCAGCTGGATGGTCTCGATGCCGGCGGCAGCCATAGCCTCCCGGCCCGGCAGCACCCGGCCCTGATACTCTGCCTCTCCCTCGCCCAGCATCACCAGCACCATGTGGGCCAGGGGGGCCAGGTCGCCGCTGGCGCCCAGGGAGCCCTTCTCCGGGATAATGGGATGGACGCCCCGGTTCAGCATAGCCAGCAGCGTCTCCATGGTGGACAGACGAATGCCGGAATTGCCCCGGGACAGGGCGTTCAGCCGCAGCAGCATCGCCGCCCGCACCACCCGGGCGGGCAGCGGCCGGCCCATGCCGCAGGCGTGGGAAATGATAAGGTTTCGCTGCAGCTCGGCGGTCTCCTCCTCCGGCACGAACACCGTGGAGAATTTGCCGAACCCCGTGGTCAGGCCGTATACCACGGCCTTGTCCGCCAGCTTCCGGTCCACATAGGCCCGGGCGGCGTTGATGCGCTCCACCGCCTCCGGGGCGATGGCCACCGTCTCCCCTTCCCGGGAGACGGCGATGACCTGTTCAATGGTCAGGTCGTGTCCGTTGATATAAATCATGGTGTTTCCTCCTGTTGTTCCGTTACCCCCACAAGCCGTCCCTTTTTCATCACCGTGTGCACCAGGTTGCTGCCGAAGCGATAGCATACATAATCCAGATCCGGCGCGTCCCACAGCAGCAGGTCCGCCTGCTTGCCGGGCTCCAGGGAGCCGATGCGGTCCGCCCGCCCGATGGCGGCGGCGCCATTCAGCGTCACCGCCGTCAGCACCTCCTCCGGGGTCATGCGATATTTCAGGCACGCAATGTTCATAGCCAGCTGCAAGCTGCTGCCGGGGCAGGAGCCGGGATTGAAATCCGTGGCCACCGCCACCGGGACTCCCGCATTCACCATGTCCCGAACCGGGGCATAGTCCGCCCCCAGATAGAAGCTGGTGGCCGGCAGGCAGCAGGCCACGGTGCCCCCCCGGGCCAGACTCCGGATGCCCTCCGGCGGGCAGACGATCAGATGCTCCGCACTGACCGCGCCCATTTCTCCCGCCAGCTGCGAGCCGCCGATGGCGTCGATCTCGTCGGCGTGGACCTTAGGCCGCAGCCCGTGGCGCAGTCCGGCCTCCAGAATGGTCCGGGACTCCTCCGCCGTAAACACACCCGTCTCGCAGAACACATCGCAGAACTCCGCCAGCCCCTCCCGGGCCGCCCGGGGGATCATCTCCTGGCACAGCAGGCGGATGTATGCCTCCCGCCGTCCCCGGTATTCCTCCGGCAGGGCGTGGGCCCCCATAAATGTGGCCGCCAGCTCCACCGGCTGCGTTTCCTTCAGCCGCCGGATCACCCGCAGCTGCTTCATCTCCTGCTCCGGGTCCAGGCCGTATCCGCTTTTCGCCTCGCAGGTGGTAACACCCATCCGCAGCATCTCCGCCAGAGCTTCCGCCGCCTTCTGCGCCAGCTGCTCCTCTGCAGCCGCCCGGGTGGCCCGAACGGTGGAGAGAATGCCGCCGCCCTGGGCCAGAATATCCAGATACGGCACGCCGCGGAGCTTCTGCCCCAGCTCATTCTGCCGCCACCCGCCGAAGATCAGGTGTGTATGGGCGTCCACCAGTCCCGGGGTCACCAGCCGTCCCCCGGCGTCGATGACCCGGTCGCCCTCCGCCGGAGCAGGGGTCCCCTGCCCCACGGCGGCAATGGTCTCGCCGCATAGCTCCACCCAGGCCTTCCGCAGCAGCGTCACGTCTCCCTGCTGCGTGCCCCGCCGGGCGGAATGGCCCCGGGGCGTGGCCAGCAGACCGATGTTCGTAATGTAGGTACCCATGGTCCCTCCTTACCGGGCCCCGTGGAGCACGGCGGCAATGATGTCGTCGTCCTCCGGCGCGGCATAGGGCAGGGTGATATGATCCTGCCCCGCATACAGGCGGTTATACTCCATGGCCGTGGTGACGGCGTTGTCGTTCCGGGCCCAACTGCGCCGGGCCACACCCACCATGGTGTCCCAGGGCATACTCATACGCAGGATGGTGTCCACCCGCTCCGAGCCGTCCAGCACCATGCCGAACCCGCCGTTGATGGACTTGCCGATGCCCACGCCGCCGCCGTTGTGCAGGGCGATCAGGCTCATGCCCCGGGCGGCGTTGCCGGCATAGCACTGGGTGGCCATGTCCGCCATGATGTTGGAGCCGTCCTTGATGTTGGAGGTCTCCCGGAAGGGGGAGTCCGTTCCGCCGGTGTCGTGGTGGTCCCGGCCCAGCATCACGGGGCCGATCTCGCCGTTTCGCACCATCTCGTTGAATTTCAGGGCGATGTTCATGCGTCCCATGGCGTCCTGATACAGGATGCGGCACTGGGTGCCCACCACCATGCGGTTGCGCTTGGCGTCCCGGACCCACACATAGTTGTCATAGTCCTGATACCGCCGGTTGTTTTCCAGGATATACGCCGCGGCGGCGGCGTCGGTCTTGTCCAGATCCTCAGGCTTTCCCGACAGGCAGCACCACCGGAAGGGCCCGTAGCCGAAGTCGAACAGGCACGGCCCCAGAATGTCCTCCACATAGGAGGGGAACACGAATCCGTCCAGGTCGTTTTCGCCGTTGCGGCACACTTCCCGCACTCCGGCGTCAAACACGGCCTTCAGGAAGCTGTTGCCGTAGTCGAAGAAATACGTCCCCCGGTCGTGGAATTTGCAGATCATCTCATAATGCCGCCGCAGGGATTTGTCCACCAGCTTCCGGAACTTCTCCGGGTCATGGTCCAGCAGCTCCGTCCGCTGGGCGAAGGTCAGCCCCTGGGGGCAGTACCCGCCGTCATAGGGGACGTGGCAGGAGGTCTGGTCGCTGAGCAGGTCCACGTGCACATCGTTTTTGTACAGGTATTCCAGCAGGTCCACCACGTTGCCGTGATAGGCAATGGCGCAGGGGGTCCGGTCCGCCAGGTGCCGCCGGGCCATGGCCAACGCCTCCTCCAGGCTGTCGGTGCGCTGGCTGACCCACCCCTGGGTATAGCGGGTCTCGATGCGGGAGTCGTCCACCTCCGCGATAATGGACACGGCCCCGGCGATCTCCGCCGCCTTGCCCTGGGCCCCGCTCATGCCGCCCAGGCCTGCCGACACGAACAGCCGCCCCGCCAGGTTCCCGTCGGCGGGAATCCCCAGCTTCAGCCGTCCGGCGTTGAGCAGGGTGTTGAAGGTCCCGTGCACGATGCCCTGGGGCCCGATGTACATCCAGCCGCCTGCCGTCATCTGGCCGTAGTTGGCCACGCCCAGGGCGGCGGCGCGGTTGAAGTTCTTCTGGTCGTCAAAGGCGCCCACCATCAGGCCGTTGGTGATGATGCACCGGGGCGCCAGCTTGTGGCTGTGGAACAGGCCCAGCGGGTGGCCGGACATAACCACCAGCGTCTGCTCATCGGTCATGACCTCCAGATACTTCTTGATGAGCCGGTACTGCATCCAGTTCTGGCACACCTGCCCCGTCTCGCCGTAGGTCACCAGCTCATAGGGGTACAGGGCCACGTCGAAGTCCAGGTTGTTGTCCATCATCACCTGGAAGGCCTTGGCCTCTATGCAGTTGCCCCGATACTGGTCAATGGGCTTGCCGTGAAGCGCGCCCTCCGGCCGGAAGCGATATCCGTAGATCCGGCCATGCTCCTCCAGCTCCCGGGCAAACTCCCTTGCCATCTGCAAATGATGGTCCGGGTGGATGTACCGCAGGGCGTTGCGGATGGCCAGCGCCTTGTCTGCCTGGGACAGATGCGCCTCCCGCCGGGGGGCCCGCCGGATCCCCTCCCGGAAGGCGGGGACCTTCGGCAGTTCATAGTCCAGCTTCACCGTCATCGCGTTGTCCACATCATAAAATGCCATATGCTGCCTCCTGTCTTGTATTACGATTATTCCAATTCAATATTATATTCGATTGCCGCAAATCTGTCAATTCATCGAAAAAAAGAATGGTTTTACCCATTCCATTTGTGCTTTTTTATAATATTCCCCCAAAAGTTTTCTCCGGCTCACCATCCCGGCCAAATCCGGAACCCCCGGCCCCCGCCGCTTTACTGCACTGCCGGGATGACCCCGCACTTTCGCGGATAAAATTTTTTCGTAATCATTTGTTACCGTCTTGTAATCGAATCGTTCTTGCTTTTCCCCCGACGGTTTTCTACAATATAAAACAGAATTGATTTAGGGGGACCTTCTCATGAAAAAGAAAACCATTGCCGCCCTGGCCGCAGGGGGAGCCCTGCTGCTGGCCGCCGTTGTCATCGGCGTGCTGAGCCTGGTCCGGGGCTATTTTATTCTGCTGCCGCCCACCCATATGCAGCTCAACGGCCGGACGGAGGAGCACATCTCCGCCTTCGCCGCCTACACGGACCCCGGGGCCCGGCTGCTGCGGGGCGGCGACCCCACCGACGCCGCCGTCACCGTGGAGGGCCGGGTGAACACCGACGTCCCCGGGGACTATACCCTGACCTATCAGGCGGACTTCCGGGGCCGCAGCTACACCGCAAAGCGCCTGGTCCATGTGGAGGACCGGGAGGCCCCGGAGCTGACCCTCACCGGCCAGGCGGAGGTCACCGTCTCCCGCTATGACCTGTTCCAGGACCCGGGAGCCACCGCCCGGGACCGCTGTGACGGCGACCTGACCGCCTCCGTCACCCGGGCCGGTACCGTGAACACCGCCTCCCCCGAGGTCTATACCCTGACCTATACCGTCACCGACAAGGCCGGCAACACCACCACCGCCACCCGGCAGGTGTCGGTGTATGAGAACTCCTCCGGCGGAAGCCCCGTGTACCTGACCTTCGACGACGGCCCCAGCGACCGGGTGACTCCCCGGGTGCTGGACACCCTGAAGGCGTATAACGTCCACGCCACCTTCTTCATCGTCAACTACGGGGAGTCCGGCAAGGCCCTGATCCGCCGGATGATCGACGAGGGCCACACCGTGGCCATCCACGGCTACTCCCACGATTACGCTGCCATTTATAAGAGCAACGAGGCCTTCATGCAGAACATCTACCGTCTGCGGGACCGGCTCCGTTCGGATTTCGGGTATGAAGCCGCCATCATCCGCTTCCCCGGCGGCAGCTCCAACACCGTCAGCCGCCAGTACAGCGTGGGCATCATGAGCCGTCTGGCCCAGCGGGTCCAGGCGGAGGGCTTCACCTATTTTGACTGGAATGTGTCCAGCGGCGATGCCGCCGGTACCCCCGCCTCCTCCGGCCAGATCTATAACAACGTCACCTCCGCCCTGCGCCATGGCCGCAGCAACGTGGTGCTGATGCACGACGCCGGGGCCAAGGGCACCACCGCCGACGCCCTGCCGGATATCATCCGCTACTGCCTGGCCAATGGCTACAGCATCCAGCCCATCACCCCCGCCACCAAGCCCGTCCACCACGGCATTGCCAACTGAATACGCCAGGAGCCCGGCTGTCGATTGATGCACAGCCGGGCTCCCGGACATTCTTCGGCAAAGCTCCCAAAAACAGCGCTTTCAGTCTGTTAAATCCTCCAAATATTCAATTCCCGCGTAAATGTGCGTTGCAGAACGGATGGCGCGGTGTTTACACTGGTAGAGGAGTGTCATCTGCTCCATCCAAGAACGGAGGCTTCACCATGAGAAACAGAATCAGGCTTTTTGGGGGGAAGAAAACGGAGATCTTCCATCTGGACATCCAAGTGGGGGCCATCGCCTTCATTCCCGTTCTCAATGTAATCTATTACCTTTTGACCCTGGTCACAGCCAGAGGGCGCAGATTCGCCCTCTTTCTGGAGACCGTCCTTCTGCTGGCCATCGGCAGTCTGCTGATCCGCTTATCGACCGGGTGGCTCCTCAGTGTGCTGTTTGCCCACGTTCTGACGTGCATCGGCATCGGCATCCAGCAGCAGCTGCTGGACACCTCCCCCGACTCCCGGAAGAAGCTGGGATATGTCATTCTGTTTTCCGCGGTATTTGTGCTGGCCATGCTGGCGATCGCATTTGCAGGCCGGAATGCGCAGAACAAAATGCAGCCGGTCTGCCAGGAGGCCCTGGAGGCTCTGACCCAGCGGGACGCGGAACGCTGGCAGTCCTGCCTCCACCCCACCAAGGCGGCGGATGAGCTGCGGGACATGGACGCCTTTTTGTCTGAGCTGGGTTTCCCCCTGCGCGGCGACTGGCAGCTGGAGCGTATGACGGGCCACGAGACGGAGATATCGGACAAGGACCACTACACCACCGCCGAGTTTCGCGCGTCGGCGGATGGCCGGACCTACCGGATCACGGTCACCCACCTGCGCAGCTATGAAGGGTCCGGCATCGTGGACTTCGCGATTCGCCCGGACTGAAATTCCGTTGAAAAATGAATCCGCGCAGTGCACCGGCACATGAAGCCGGAGGATCACTGCAAAAAGCAGCGGCGGCACTTTCGTGCCGCCGCTGCGCTGTTCTTCTTATCGCCGAATATCCAGGTCCGCCGTCACCTGGTAATAGTCGCAGGCGTGGGCGGTATAGCCGGTGACATAGCTGTGGGAGATCATGTTCATCTCCAGGAAGGAGCAGAACACATAGGCGTTGTCGTCCAGAATGGCCTGCTGCAGCCGGACGGCCAGCTCACTCCGGCGGGCGGTGTCGAACTCTCCGGCCAGCCGGCTGACCATTCCGGTCACCTCCGCATTGTCATACCCGCCGAAGTTATAGCTCATCCCCGGCACACAGCAGGAGGTGAAGAAATACTGGGGGTCTCCGGAGGGGGCGGTGACCATGGCGGAGGCGTACACGTCCCAGCTGTTCATGTCCGCCAGGAACTCCCGGCGGTTGGCCGTGCAGTTGATGTCCACCTCCATGCCGATGTCCTTCAGGGTGGCCTGGGCGGACTCCGCCAGCAGGGGAAGCTCCTGGCGGCTGGGATAGGTCAGCCAGCGGACGGTCAGCTTCACGCCGTCCTTCTCCCGGATGCCGTCGCCGTCGGTATCCCGCCACCCGGCGGCCTCCAGCACCTGCCGCGCGTCCTCCGGGTCATAGCTCTCGGTGGTCACGTGCTCGCCGCCGAAGCCGGAAAAGCCGTCCGGGAAAGCGCCGGTGCCCACGACCCCGTGGCCGTCCAGCAGAGCCGTCACAAAGCCCTGCTTGTCAATGCCCATGGCGATGGCCTTGCGGACGGCGGGGTCCTGCATCACGGGGCTGGTCATGTTCATGGAGGCAAAGAAAGCCCGGGAGGTCTGGATGGCCGAGAACTGATAGTCGTCGTTTTCAAAGTTGGGATACGCCTCATAGGCCATGCCGTAGGCCGCGTCGATGTTCCCGGCCTGCAGGGCCGCCGACAGGGTGTCGCCGTCGGAGATGGTGCGGATGGTCAGCTTGTCCAGCTTGGGACTGCCGTTCCAGTAGTTTTCGTTTTTGGTGAGGGTCAGGTGGTCGTCCGTGACCAGCTCCTGCACCACATAGGGGCCGGTACCGGCCACGATGCCCTTCTCAAAGTCGCTGGCGTCCACGTCGATGATGCAGCCGTAGGGGTCCCCCAGATAGTTCATCAGGGCGGGATTGGGCTGACTGGTGACGATGGTCAGAGTCTGGCCCTCCGCCTGCATATCGATGATTTTCGTATCGCCGGGGGCCCGGTCGTGATTTTCCAACAGGTGCTCCAGGCACTGCTTCACCGCCGCCGCATCCATCTTCCGGCCGCTGGAGAAGGTGACGTTGTCCTGCAGAACGATGGTCCAGGTCCGGTCGCCGTCGTTGCTCCAGGACTTGGCCAGCCACGGCTCCAGCTCCATGGAGTCCGTATACCGCACCAGGGTCTCGCCGATGCCGTAGCGGATGCAGGCCCAGCCGTTATAGGTCCGGTGGGGATCTACGGTCTCCTCCCAGTTTTCGGAGTTGAAGGTGGTGTCGCCGATGACCATGGTTTTCTCCCCGGTATCCGGCGCGGTATTCCCGCAGCCGGCCAGAAGCGTCAGCACCAGGCTCAGGGCCGTCAGCAGCAGAAGCGCTCTTTTTTCTCTCATCTCTCTTGTTTCCTTTCTGCTTTTCTATATCACAGCACACTGTCGATCAGGTGCCGGGTATACGCGTGCTGCGGGCGGCAGATCACCTCATCCGGCGTCCCCTGCTCCACGATTTCGCCCCGGTGCATCACCAGCACCCGGTGGCAGAACTGCTGCACCAGGGAGATGTCGTGGCAGATAAACAGGATGGCCAGGTCCCCCTCCAGGCCGCGCAGCAGGTCCAGGATCTCCTTCTGAACGGTGACGTCCAGGGCCGAGGTGGCCTCGTCGCAGATCAGCACCTTCGGCCCCACGGCCAGGGCCCGGGCGATGGCCGCCCGCTGGCACTGCCCGCCGCTGACTTCATGGGGATAGCGCCGGGCAAACTCCCCCGGCAGGCCGCAGCGCTCCATAAGGCGCACCGCCTCCTGCCGGGCCTCCCGGCGGGACAGGCCGCGCAGGCTCTCCCCCACCCCGTCCCCTAAGGTGCGGCGGGGGTCGAAGGACTCCGCCGGGGTCTGGAACACCATCTGTATCTTCCGGTACACCCGGCGCAGGTCCCGGCCGGTGACGGTGGTGATGTCCTCCCCGTCCAGGAGGATGCGCCCTCCGTCGGCGTCCAGCAGCCGGGTGATGAGGTTTGCCACGGTGGTTTTCCCGCTGCCGCTTTCGCCGATGATCCCCAGGCGCTCCCCAGGCCGCAGGTCGAAGCTGACGCCGTTTACAGCCGTCAGCTTCCCCTGCCCCGGGCGGGAGAAGGTTTTGGTCAGCTCCCGAACAGACAGGATCGGTTCCATTTCACGCCCTCCTCAGCTTCGGCACGGCCTCCAGCAGCCGCCGGGTATAGTCCGCCCGGGGCTGCCGCAGCACCTGCCGGGTCTCTCCGGCCTCCACGATTTCGCCGCGGCGCATTACCAGCACCCGGTCCGCCATGGCGGCCACCAGCCCCAGATTGTGGGACACCAGCACCATGGCCGTTCCGAAGCTCTCCCGCACCAGCAGCAGCTCCTCCAGGACCTGCTTCTGGGCGGACACGTCCAGGGCGGCGGTGGGCTCATCCGCCAGCAGCACCCGGGGCCGCAGCAGCATAGCCGCCGCAATGCCCACCCGCTGCTGCATCCCGCCGGACAGCTCAAAGGGATAGCTATTCAGGATACGGGGGCCGTCCTCCAGGCCCAGCCGGTCCAGCAGCGCTCCGGCCTGCTGCCGGAAGGCCCTCTTATCCATCGGGCCGTGGGCCCGCATCATTTCGTATAACTGATCTCCCACCCTGCGGACCGGGCAGAAGGCGCTGCCCGCGCTCTGGAAGATCATGCCCAGCTCCGGGCCGTTCAGCCGCCGCCGGGCCCTGGCGGACAGGTCCGGAAGATTCTCCCCCCGATAGAAGATCTTTCCCCCGGTCACCAGGCCCCCGGGGCCCAGCAGGCCCATGGCGGCCCGGAGCAGGGTGGATTTGCCGCAGCCGCTCTCCCCTACCACGCCCAGGATTTCCCCGGCGTGGAGGGTAAAGCTCACGCCGCGCACCACCCGGACGCCGCCGTAGCACACGTCCGTCTGCCGGTATTCCAGAAGCGCCTCCACGTCCTCACCTCCCCCGGTTTTTGGGGTCCGCATAGTCCCGGACGGCGTCCCCCAGCAGATTGAAGATCATCACCGACACGAAAATGGCGATTCCCGGGGAAAAGGTGATCCACGGCGAGGTGGTCATCAGGCTGCGGGCATCGCTCATCATGCTGCCCCACTCGGCGATAGGCGGCCTGGCCCCCAGGCCCAGAAAGCTCAGGGCCGCCAGCTCCATCATCATGGTGCCGATATCCAGCACGGCCGTCACCAGAATGGGGCCCAGGATATTGGGCAGCATATGCCGCAGCAGAAGCCCCGCCGTACCGCTGCCAGAGAGCCGCGCCGCCTGCATCCAGGGGGCCTCCCTCCGGGCCAGGGTCTGGCTGCGGGCCAGCCGGGCATATTTGGGCCAGGACACGGCGGCCAGCGCCAGAATGGCGTTGTGCAGCCCGCCCCCCAGGGCCCCGGCCACCGCCAGGGCGAACACCAGCCCGGGAAAGGCCAGGAATATATCGGACATGCGCATGAGCACCGCGTCCGCCCATCCGCCGAAAAAGCCGCCGCAAAGGCCCACGGCGGTGCCGAGCACGGTGACCGCCGCCACCAGCAGCAGCGTGGAGAAAATGCTGGTGCGGCTCCCCACGATGACCCGGGACAGCATATCCCGGCCATAGCGGTCCGTCCCCAGCAGATGCTCCGCCGAGGGAGGGGCCTTGGCCTGGCTCAGGTCCTGCAAATAGGGGTCATAGGGGGTCAGATACGCGGAAAACGCCGAAAACAGAATCAGCAGCAGGGCCAGGATCCCGAAAATCACCAGCCGGGTCCTGACGCCGCGCCGGATGGATGGCTGTCTCATCCCCGGCTCACCCCCAGTCGGATCCGCGGGTCCAGCGCGTGATATAGAAGGTCCGTGACCAGGTTCACCGCCACATAGATCACGGCCATCCACACCACATAGGCCTGGATCATGGGATAATCCCGCATGGTGATGGCGTCCACCGCCAGCTTGCCCACGCCGTCCCACTGAAAAATGCTCTCAATGATGGCCGTGCCCCCCAGCAGACTCCCTACGGACAGGGCCAGCAGGGTGAGGATGGTCAGCATGGCGCACCGGAGCACGCTTCCGCCCAGGATGACCCCCTCCCGGACGCCCCGGGCCCGGGCGCCGGTGACATAGTCCCGGTTCAGCTCCTCCAGCACGGCGGCCCGGACCTGGCGCATATACTTGGCGGACATGGCAATGGCCAGCGTCAGAGTGGGCAGAACGGCGCTGCGCAGGGAAGTCCCCTCCGACAGCACCGGCAGCAGCCTCCACCGGATGGAAAACACCTGCATCAGCAGCAGGGCCACGAAGAAATTGGGCAGGGCGTTGCCGATGAAGCTGCAAAACCGCAGGAAATAGTCCGTGAACCGGTCATGGCGCACGGCGGCCAGGATGCCCAGCGGCACCGACAGCAGCACCGTGGCCGCCACGGACAGGGCCGTCAGCAGCAGGGTGGCCGGCAGCTTGGACACGAAGGTGCCGAACACGTCCCGCCCGGACACATAGCTTGTGCCCATGTCGCCGGTCAGCAGCCCCCCCAGCCAGGAGAAATACTGGCTCAGAAACGGCCGGTCCAGTCCCAGCTCCGCCCGCTTGGCGTCGATAATCTCCTGGGACACCGCCCCCTTGTCGCCGTACAGCTCGGTGATGGCGTCACTTCCGGCCAGGCGCATCATGGCGAAGGACAGAAACGTGACGCCCAGCAGCACCGGGATCAGCTGCAGCAGCCGCTTGAGAATGTATCGCCTCATGCCGCCACCTTACTGCGGCAAGGGACACTTCCGGGCCTCCACCAGGAACATGGGGGTGGAGGCGTTGTTGATCCGCTCCTCCCGGGTCCAGACCTGCCGCCAGATCTCGGTGTCCGCCGCCGCCTGCAGCCCCAGGCCCCGCAGGACCCCCAGGTCCCAGCCCGGCCGCATACGGGCCGACAGCGGTGCCTGCCGGGCGATGGCCTCCATGGCGGACACGTCCGTTCCCGCCGTCTCGTCCCGGACGTCGGAGGCCCACAGGTTCTCCCGGTCCCGGGCATGGGCCTGCTCCGCCCCCCGGTCCCACAGATAGCGGTACCAGTTGGCATCGAAGTTCAGCAGCACCCCGCCGGGCTTCAGCACCCGGGACCACTGGCCATAGGCCCGCTCCGGGTCCCGGAGGTTCCAGGTCACGTTCCGGGTGACCACCACGTCGAAGGAGTCCGCCGGAAAGGTCAGCTCCTCGGCGTTCATCTGCCGGAAGCGGATGCACCCGGCCAGAGTCCCGGCGTTGCGCCGGGCCTCCTCCAGCATGGAGGCCGTGTAGTCCACCGCCGTCACCTGATAGCCCAGCTCCGCCAGAATGATGGCAAAAAAGCCCGGCCCGGTGCCCACGTCCAGCACCCGGATCTCATCCGGGCGCTTCCCGGGGTGGTTTCCGGCGATTTTCCCGGCGATCACGCCCCGCCACACGGCCTTCTGATCGGTGGCCAGCTCCTCCTGGTTGACGGCGGAGTAGCCGGAGGCCCGATGGGTCCAGTAGTGGATATTTTCTTCCTCATAGGTGGCAAATGTACGCATGATGTGCTCCTCTCTTTCCGTCAGGGCTTCCGGGCCGCAATGCCGAACATGGGCGCGTGCTCCAGGTCCAGGGGCCCCAGGATCCGCCGCCCCACCCGGGTGTCCACCCGGCAGTCCGCAAAGCCGATGCCCTCCAGCACCTCCCGGTCCCAGGCCGGGCGGGCCCGGCCCACGTCCATGGTCAGGGTGATCTCGTCGTTTTCCCGCTGCAGCCGGTCGGTCATGCCCACATGGCCATAGGGGCTGTCCGCCGGCACCCGGCGGTTCTGGGTGCTGCGGCTGCGGACGTTGGCGGCGTAGTCCGCGTCGAAGTTCAGCAGCACCCCGCCGGGCTTCAGCACCCGGAACCACTGGCCATAGGCCCGCTCCGGGTCCGGCAGCGTCCAGGTGAGGTTCCGGCTGATAACGGCGTCAAAGCATCCGTCCTCATAGTCCAGAGCCTGAGCGTCCATCTCCCGGAACGTGATGTCCAGCCCCCGCTGGGCCGCCAGGGCCCGGGCCTCCTCCAGCATGGCGGGAGTCAGGTCCACCCCCTCCACCCGGTGTCCGGCCTGGGCCAGCAGCACCGCGAAAAAGCCCGTCCCCGTTCCGACATCCAGAACCTTTAATTTTCCGTTTTCCGGTAAGTGCTTTTCCAATTCCCGAAACCACTTCCGGCCCATCTCGTCCTCCAATTCGTTCCTCCGGACGGTTCCGAAGTCGTGGGACCGCTGGGTCCAGTAGCGCTGCACTCTCTTTTCCAATTCCGAAATCATGGCCATGCTTCCTTTTCCGATTTCCGTTTGCGGCTATGGTGCGCCGCATTTTTCTCTATTGTAGCGGCTTCCGCCCCGCTGCGGAAGCCTCCCCGGGGGATAAAATTTCAGGAATTTGAAGCAGAGGGATTGTTCCGCAGCGCCCTGAAATCGAAAAAATGCTGCGGCTTTTGACCGCAGCATTTTTTCGATTTCATCACTCCGCCCGCTGAAGGGAGGACGAGAGCACCTCGTCTATCACCGGAATAGACGGCGCCGCGCCGGGACGGGACACGGCGATGGCCGCCGCCCGGGAGGCCAGGTCCAGGCATTCCTCCTCCGGCCGGCCCTGGGCCATGCAGGCCACAAAGTAGCCGGTGAAGGTGTCCCCGGCAGCGGTGGTGTCCACCGTCCTCGTGCGATAGATCCCCTGCCGGAGCCGCCGCAGGCCGTCGTCATACACGCAGCCCCGGCTGCCCAGGGTCAGCAGCAGACGGCACCGGGGCCATCTCCGCCGCAGGGTATCCAGGATCTCCGTCTCATCGGAGCGGCCCGCCAGGGCCGCGCCCTCGATCTCGTTGAAGATCAGCAGCCATGCCTGGTCCAGAGGAAGGTCCCCGATGTGTTCGTCAATGGGCGAGGGGTTGAACACGATGCGCATCCCCCGCCGGGCCGCCTGCTCCATGATATAGGGCAGGCCGTTGATCTCGTTTTGCAGGATGAGATAGTCCCCGGCCTGAAAGTGCTCCAGCGCCCGGTCTGTCTCCTCATGGGTGATCTCCTGATTGCTGCCGCCAAAAAGCAGAATGCAGTTCTGCCCGGCGGGATCCACCTGAATGACGGCATGGCCGCTGGGACCATCGCCGACGGACACGAAGGCGGTGTCCACGCCGCTGTCCCGCAAGGCATCCGTCAGAACGGCTCCGTCACGGCCGACCCTTCCGGCATGACTGACCGCGCCTCCGGCGCGGGCGGCGGCGATGGACTGATTGAGCCCCTTGCCTCCGCAGTGGACGGTGCGGCTGGCAGAGCTCAGGGTCTCCCCCGCCTGCACAAAATGGGGCACCTGATAGACAAGGTCCAGATTCAGCGAGCCATAGCTGAGAATGCGTGCCATACGCTCCTCCTTATGCCTGCTTCTTCCGGCCGCTGAGCAGCTTGCGCAGCAGGGGCCAGCACAGGGACACCAGAGCCAGCACCAGGAAGAAAATGCAGATGGGACGGGTGAAGAAGATGGACGCGCTTCCCTGGCTCAGCAGCAGGGACCGGCGCAGATTGCTCTCCGCCAGGGGCCCCAGGATCAGCGCCAGCACAATGGGTGCAATGGGAATCTCCAGCTTCAGGAAGAAGTAGCCCACCACGGCGATCAGCAGCATAGCGCCCACGTCGAACATATTGTTCCGCAGGGCATAGGAGCCCAGGATGCACAGCACAAAGATGATGGGGGTCAGGATATAGGGCTTGATCTGGATGACCTTGATAAACAGGCGCACACCCAGCAGGCCCAGCAGGCCCGCGATGATGCCCTTGAGCATGTTTTTGCCGGAAATGCTGGCAATGATGGTAAGGCCGAACACGGCCAGGCAGAAATACTCCGGCGGGCCGAACTTCAGCGCCAGCTTGGCCAGCTGGGGCGCCACGCAGATCAGCACCAGCGCGCTGATGGTGCCGCCGATCCAGGAGGCAAAGGTGGACAGACCGATGGCCCGGCCGCCCTCGCCCCGGGCGGTGAACTGCCGGCCCTCGATCATGGTGGCGGCCGAGGCAGGCGTGCCGGGTGTGCCGATCAGGATGGCGGTGATGGAGCCGCCGTAAATCGCGCCGAAGGAGATGGCCAGCAGCATGGAAATACCGGCCGCGGGGTCCATGCCATAGGTAAAGGGCAGCAGCAGCGTCACGCCCATCACCGAGGTCAGGCCCGGCATTGCGCCGATCATGATGCCGCCCATAGTACCGGCGATCATCATCAGAAGATACTGAGGAGACAGCAGCTCACCCAGCGCTGTAATTACTCCCATATAAACCTCCGTTCTAACTCATATCAGCCCAACAGGCCGGAAAGGATTCCGTTGGGCAGGGGGACCTTCAGGAACATACCGAAGATGGCATACAGCACCACAGGCGCCAGGATCGACACGGCCAGCATCAGCGGCCACGCCTTTTTGAACGGCTCGTTGAGCAGCAGGGCCATCATCACAAACACGACCCAGATGCTGTCCAGCACGAAGCCAAGAATTTTCAGCAGAACAAAATAGGCCACGGCGGCGGCAATGCCGATCAGCAGCTTCTTGCTGAACAGCTCCGCCTTTTCACTGCCGCCCTTGCGGAGCTCCTGGATGATCAGAAGGACGCCGCACACTGCCAGACCCACACAAACGGCCTTGGGGAAAGCGCCGGGACCGATCTCCGTCTGACCCGGCAGCATCTTGAAGGTATCGGCGTAAAAGAAGAAAAATGCGGCAACCGCTATCAGAACCACGGAGAATACAATATTCAGCTTTTTCATAAGTTCTCCTTTCGAGTGTGGGCGGTACACACCCCTGTGCGTACCGCCCACTTGAGTCGGTTAAGACGATCAGTTCGCAGAATTCAGATAAGCGTTGATGATCTTCTCAAAGTTGCCGGACATGCTGTCCAGAATGTCGTTGGTCTCCTGAGCGTTCAGGGGCATGTAGGTCATGTTGGCAGCCTCGATCTTCTCGCGGCAGGCATCGCTGTTGATGACCTTCTCAAAGCCGTCGCACAGAGCCTTCTTCACGTTGTCGGGGGTATCCTTGTTGACGCACAGGCCGCGCAGGGCCACGATGGTCAGATCCACGCCGACCTCCTGGAAGGTGGGCACGGCTGGATAGGCCTCCAGGCGCTCGGTGTTGGCCACAGCCAGGACCTTCAGCTCGCCGCTGGCGATGTTGGAGGCAGCCTCGGCGGCGGAGCAGGTCACGGCGTCCACATGGCCGCCCAGAACGGCGGTGAGGGCGGAAGCAGCGCCGTCAAAGGGGACGTGGTTGAAGCTGGCGCCGGTTTCCAGCTCGATGCCGATGGCAGCCAGGTGCCAGATGTTGCAAGATTAGCGGTATCGGAGAAAATAAGCTGCGCGAGCTTATGGATAGCGGCGAGCTTGAATATATACAGAATGGAAACCGCCGTTTGATAGCTGACGCTGCAATCTGGGACTGGTATCACAGAGCAAAGGCGACAGCGAAGCCCCCGGCACGACAGGGAGGTTAAGCTATACCTTCCGGTAAAGCTCTGCGTCTTTGCGTCTGGCTCTTTTGAAATGAATTTTGACGGTATCCTTATTTCAGCAGTTTTTCGTAAGTGAAGTTTCCAGCAGCCCTCTTCACAAGCAATATAGCAAGTGCTGCCAGAACAATACCCACTCCCCAGAGAAGTCCTGCGCTGATTAGAATAATGCCCGTAAATTGTCCAATGAGCAAAGCGAGGATCGGAAAAATCAGGAATACTGCCCGCTGCTGTGCTTCTTCGATAGTCTGTGCCTTTGCAGAACTCCGCACAGTTACAGCAATTGCAACCAGAGAGATCGCCGGTGCGATCAAAAGCATGATCGCCAGCCAACTCGCTGCGGGAAGGAGCAGATTACCGGTTAGGAAAAAGGATTCCAGCTCCATTACCAGCAGCATGGCAGCAAACGAACTAAAGGAAATCATCATTCCAACCGAGAAGCCTGCCAGTATTTTGGATTGGAATAACTGCCCCAGCGAGAGCGGAGAATACAACAATATTTCTAAGGTGTGCTTTTCTTTTTCGCCCACGAAGGAGCTTGCCGCCATGACAGACGATGCCATGATCGGGATGATCAGAAAGAAGGATGGCATGATTTGATTCAATATCAGGCTAAAAATTTGCTGTTGCTGGCTGTACTCCCCATCGGGAGCAGGCAGCATATCCAGTAGTTTTCGAAAATCTGAGGCAGCATCGGGAGCAAATGATATTACAAACACAAAAATGGACGGCAAAGCAATGGTAAGCACAATCGGTACGATAAGCAGAACCGCGAAAACCTGCTTATTTGATGTAATGCTTCGCATATCCTTTTTTATTAAGGCGAATTGTCCAACATTCATGTATTTTCACGCTCCGTTTCCGCATGTTCCCGGTCGATCAGAGAAAAGTAGATTTCCTCCAATGACATCTGTTGTTCCGATACATGGTACAAATCACCACCGGCCTCTACAATTCTTTTTACGATGAGCGGGATGTCATGCTCTGAGGCCACATCCACACCATAGATGTGATCTCCGATTTCCTGATATACCATGTCCTTTGGCAAGCAGCTTGCTTTCACACGCACCCTGCGATTTCTGCTCACCATAGCGCGCAGTTCGGTAATATTCCCCGTAGCGAACAAATGCCCTTTATCCATAAGTCCGTATGTCGTACAGATTTCCTGCGCATACCGAAGCTGATGCGTACAGAGAAATACGGTGATCCCTTCGGCAGCCTGCTCCTGAATCAGAGAATTTACATTCTGAGCGCTTTCGGGGTCAAGGCCAGAAGTCGGCTCATCCAGAAACAAAATCTGCGGACGGTGAAGTAATGCTCTGGCCAAAGAAAGCCGCTGGCGCATACCGGTAGAATAAGTGGCCAACTTGCGATCCATCACATCTGCCAGTTCCAGTCGTTGTAGGAGCAGTTTTGCTCTATCTGCACATTCCGAACGGCTCATGCCAAAAAGAGTGCCGTAAAATTGCAGATTCTCCCAAGCCGTCATGTGATCGTACATTTGGGCATGTTCTGTTACTACGCCGACCTTTTCATGCAGCTGCTCCGGGTTTTGGGTGGGGTCAATTCCCAACACCTGACATTTGCCGCCCGATGGGGTAAGCATACCGCAAAGCAGTTTCACGGTCGTGGTTTTTCCCGCTCCGTTTGGCCCTAAGAACCCGAAAATCTCTCCCTGATTCAATGAGAACCTGATGCCATCAACCGCAACGGTTCCTCCAGAAAAGGTTTTTGATAATGCTTCTACGGTAATTGCTTTCATCTCATATTTCCCTCTATGTGGTCGTCTGCTGTGTTCAGTTCGAGATTCATCAGGTCAAAATCAATATATTCTCCATTGATTTTGAAAAAATGGGGAAACGTACACAGCTTCCGAAAGCCATATTTTTCATAAAGTCTGATGGCGCGGGCGTTGCTGCTGCGCACCTCCAGATTCAACTGCTCAAAGCCGTTCTCCTTGGCAAAGGCAAGAATTGCTTCCATCAGAGCAGATGCCGCGCCGCAGCCCCACCACGCTTTTTTCAGACTGATACCGAACTCTCCGCGATGGCTCATGCGCCGGGGCTTGCGGTTCAGGCTTGCCGTGCCGATGATCTCGCCATATACCTTGGCGAGATACTGCACATTGTCCGTTGATTCGTACTGCGAACGCAGATAGTCTTGCTCTGCTTCAAGGCTGAGCGGCACTCCCTCCGCACCGAAGCTGAGATTTTCGGTTTCGCCGCCCACGATTTTCAGATAATCCAAGAGGGCCGCCGCATCCTCTGCCCGTGCGCGCTCTATGACAAACAAGCTGTTATTCATCTTTAACCTCACCTTTTATTTCACATAACCACACAACTAAACCCCAAAAATCAGACCGCTGACCCGCGCCTTGTGCGCACAGTCAGCGGCTTTTTTTACCCAAAATCAAGAAAGGAGCGAATATTTATGCCAAAGAAAAAACTACCGCAGACCATCGAGGAATGTAACGCCGAACTGGAACGCACACAGAAGCTATTACAGCAGTACGAAAACCGAAACAAGATGCTTAACCGCAAGCTGTCCGCCGAAAAACGCAAGGAGCGCAATCACCGTATTTTCCTGTTTGGCGGCTTTATGGAAAGCATCGTGCCGGAGCTGAAAACCATGACGGAGGACGAAGGCAAGGACTTTCTGTATCACATTGCAAAGAGTACGGAAGCACAGGAGTATTTGAAAAAACGCGCCGAGGGGGTGGAAGCTGGATAATACCCTTGGTAACAAGGGCGCACTTATACACCCTTGCGGGTGTTGTGCGCTCTGCCGAGGGCTTGTGGGCGCATGGAAGTTCCCACGCACCCACATTGGCGGCTTGCGCCGCACAGGGAAAACTGCATTTTCCCTGCGACAGCTTGCGCTGTCTACCCTTTTGCGTCCCCACGAAACGGAACACCTTGCTGCGGCAAAGTGTTCCGTTTCATGGGGCTGAATTTCGAGGATCGGAGGTAAACCGTTATCGCAATCTATCATTGCAGCATCAAAATCATCAGCCGGGGAAACGGCAAGTCAGCCGTTGCAGCAGCCGCCTACCGAAGCGGCGAGAAAATCACAAACGAGTGGGACGGCATGATCCATGACTACACCCGAAAGCGCGGCATCGTCCATTCGGAAATCCTGCTGCCGCCCAACGCGCCCCCGGACTTTCAAGACCGGGGAACGCTTTGGAACAGCGTGGAGCAAATTGAAAAGGCGTGCAACTCCCAACTGGCGCGGGAATTGGAGGTTGCCCTGCCCATAGAGTTATCCAGAGAGGAACAGGTACGGCTTGTCCGTGCGTACTGTTCCTCTCAATTTGTTTCCAGAGGAATGTGTGCAGACTTCAACATTCACGACACAGGCAGCGGCAATCCGCACGCCCATATTCTTCTCACCATGCGCCCAATGGACGAACGGGGCAAGTGGCTTCCGAAGTCCAAAAAGGAATATGTGCTGGATGAAAACGGCGAGAGAATCCGCCTGTCCAGCGGCAGATACAAAACCCGCAAGGTTGACCTTGTGGACTGGAACAGTCAGGAGAACGCCGAGGTCTGGCGCAAGGTGTGGGCTGACCTTGCCAATGAGTTTTTGGAACAGAACAACCGCCCGGAGCGCATCGACCACCGCAGCTACGAGCGGCAGGGAATCGACCAAATCCCAACCGTTCATATCGGTGTGGCAGCGTCACAGATGGAGAAGAAAGGCATCGCCACCGAGCGCGGCGAACTGAACCGCAGTATCAAGGCGGCAAACCGTCTGCTCCGTGACATCAAGGCACAGATCGGTAAGCTGAAAGAATGGCTGCTTGATGTGTTCAAGGCAAAGGAGAGCTTGCGCGCCGAGCCGCCGCAGCCGAAATCCCCCGACCTCTCCACGCTGTTGTTCCGCTATCTGGACATTCAGAAAGCCAATGGCAGGAAGTATTCCCAAAGCTGGCAGCAACAGCACTCCGCAGACGAACTCAAAGCAATTTCCAAAGCTGTCAATCTTCTTTCAGAAAAAGGTATCTATACGCTGGAAGAACTGGATGCAGCCCTGTCCATTGTCCATGACAAGGCAAGCGAAATCCGTAGTGCTATGAAACCGAGGGAAGCGAGAATTAAGCAGCTCCAAAAGCTGATTGAGCAGGCGCAGAACTTCCAAAAGACACAGCCCATCCACGATGAATACAAGCAAATCCGCTGGAAAGGCAAGCAGGAGAAGTTTGCAGAAGCACACCGCGCCGATCCTGCAGTATGGGATGCAGCTAACCGCTATCTGCGGGCAAATCTGCCGGACATGAAGCTGACACCGAAAGCATGGCAGACCGAGCTTGCCGCGCTGACCGCCGAAAACGAAGCAGAGTATGCGAGGCTGAAAGTCCAGCGGGAGGAAGTTACCGAGCTGCAAAAGGTACGCCGCTATGTAGATGTTGCCCTGAAAGCAGACGCACCACAAAAGGCGAAAACCAAACATCACGATATAGACCGATAACCCATCGGAGAAAGGACACCACCATGAACACCGATAAGCAATTTGAACACGAAATCGACCCTGATCTGCTGGCAGAAATCGAGGAATGGGAAATGGCAGACCACGACGAGCCAGCGGAATATTACTTCTCCAATCCAGACCCATATCTGAAACCGCAGCCCTTACCGTCCGATCATCCCCGGCACAACTGCTACTTTAACGAGGACGGGCATCTCTGCGCGAAAAATCTGTCCGCTTTCTGGGTTCCCGAATTGACTGTCACCGAGGTTATTCACGGCACGGTTTACACCGTCACGGGCAGCTATGAGGGAACAGAGAGCTTTGTCCGCAAGCTGGAGCGTATTACCAGCAAAAAGTTTGCAGAAAAGATGGAGGATTCCGAATGACAAATACAGAGTCTCTTGGTACAATAGAAGCAACCAATCCTGTACTGACAGTTGCTCCACCAAAGGAGGATTCAGAAATGAACGGAGCAACAAACAAAATCACAGCACTCTACTGCCGTCTTTCGCAGGAGGATGAACGAGCCGGAGAGTCTTTGTCCATTGAAAATCAGAAGGATATGCTTTTGCGGTACGCACGAGAACACCATTTCCCAAATCCCACATTCTTTGTGGATGATGGCGTAAGTGGTGTGACCTACGACCGCCCCGGTTTTCAAGCAATGCTCGCAGAAATCGAAGCGGGCAGAGTGGCGGTCTGCTGCACGAAAGACCTATCCAGACTGGGGCGAAACTCTGCACTGACAGGGCTTTACACCAACTTCACCTTTCCGCAGTACGGTGTCCGCTACATTGCCATCAACGACAATTTTGACACCATTGACCCCAACAGCACAGATAATGATTTTGCGGGCATCAAGAACTGGTTCAACGAGTTTTATGCGCGAGATACCAGCCGCAAAATCCGCGCTGTCAAAAAGGCGAAGGGGGAGCGCGGCATTCCGCTGACAACTAATGTTCCCTACGGTTATCTGAAAGACCCGGAAAATCCGAACCGCTGGAAGGTTGATCCGGTTGCTGCCGATGTGGTGAAACGCATCTTTTCCATGTGCATGGAGGGCAGAGGTCCGCAGCAGATTGCGAACCAACTGAAAGCGGACAAGGTGCTGACACCGACTGCCTACAAGACCTTGCAGGGGATCAAAAGCCCCAATAAGAAACCGGAAGACCCGTATGGCTGGGGTGACAGCACGGTTGTCAGGATTCTGGAACGCCGGGAGTACACAGGCTGCACCGTCAACTTCAAGACCTACACCAATTCCATCTGGGACAAAAAGCAGCGAGAAAATCCTCTTGAAAAACGAGCCATCTTTCCCAATACCCACGAGCGCATTATTGACGATGACGTGTTTGAAAAGGTGCAGGAGATCCGCCAGCAGCGGCACCGGATGACCCGCACGGGAATAAGCAGCATTTTCTCCGGACTTGTTTACTGCGCGGACTGCGGCTCCAAAATGCTGTACGGTTCGTCCAACAACGGCGATTTCGATCAGGACTTCTTTGACTGCTCTCTGCATCGCAAGCACAAAGAGAAATGCAATGGACATTTCATCCGTGTCAAAGTCTTGGAACAGCTGGTTTTCAAGCACATTCAGGCAGTTATGGGGTATATCCTGCGCCATGAGGATTATTTCCGCACGATCATGGAAGAACAGCTCCGTGTGGAAAGCTGTGAGCAAGTCCGCATCCGCAGAAAGCGTCTGGAAAGCAACGAGCGGCGCATTGCCGAACTGAAAAGACTGTTCATCAAGATTTACGAGGACAACGCCAGCGGGCGACTGACGGATGAACGCTACGATATGCTAAGCCAGACCTATGAAGCGGAGCAGAAGCAGTTAGAAGCGGAAACGATCACCTTGCAGCAGGAGATCGAAGTACAGGAACGACAGAACGAAAACATTGAAAAGTTCATTCAGAAAGCGCACAAGTATGTCGGCATTGAAGAACTGGACGGCTATGCTCTGCGCGAGCTGGTGTCTGCCATCTATGTGGACGCACCGGACAAGTCCAGCGGCAAGCGGGTACAGCACATCCATATCAGGTACGACGGGCTGGGCTTTATCCCTCTGAATGAGCTGATGAAAAAGGAAACGGCGTGACCGAAGTCACGCCGCCCCTTGAAAATACAAGGTTTTCACCATTTTTTGATTTTACTGTTTTACGACCACCCGGTATTCGCCCCGGCTTGTGCTTTAACTATGAATGAAGTTTTCCATGGCTGCGTTCACGCCTTGCAGTTTGCCAAGTCCCTGCACCGCCAGCAGCGGAAGTCCCATCGGGCTGATCAGAAACGCCAGCACAAGGAGGATGATGCCGTTCTTTGCGGAGTAGGTAATCAGCACGGCGAAAGCCAGCAGGGAGAGCAGTCCGCTTGCCAGCTTGAACACGAAGCCGGAGCAGGACAGCAGCCCCGCGCACAGCCAAACGAACAGGGACAGGATAAGCGACAGCGGCGCAAAGAGAATTTTCAGGATGAACATTTTGCGGCCTCCTTTTCACAAAGTGCGGTCAGCGCGTTTTGCTCCTCAATGATCTGCGCTTCTTCCTTTTCGGTCAAATCACGATCACCGCCCGTGATCTCCAGCTCGCGGAAGCTCTCATAAGCGTTCAACAGAGAGTCCCGCAGCGCTTCGGGCGTAGGGCAAAAGTCCACGGTGTTCCAGTCCTGACGGTGGTTGTCAAAACCCATGACCGTGTAGCCTCTGCTGGTCAGGACAACTTCAAAATCCGTATCGCGGTTGAGGTAGTCAGAAAATACCTTCAGCACAATTTCGTTTGTCAGCATACGTTCCGCAGCTCCTTTCCAAGCGGTCAAATCTTTTTCTGATATTAGAATACTTTGCTCATTGGTGTTTTGCAAGGATGCGGCAAAGTCATACGAATAGTTTTCGCCTTTTGCCCGACATCTAACCATATCACAGAATCTCGCTTTAGTACAGCTACCTGAACTAATTTTCTCCAGATGGGAAATATAATGTTGGTACAGTTACAGGGACGGGAGGTGTGGTACTTGCAGTTGAATGAAGCCGTCAGCAAGCGTTTGGTTGAGCTGATGCAGGAGCGGGGCATGACGCAATATCAGCTCTATATGAAAAGCGGCGTACCGAAGTCCACCATCGGCAATCTTGTGAACTGCGCATACCCGTCCATGAAGCTGCGGATCATCCACGAGCTTTGTCAGGGATTGGAGATCGACCTGAGCAGCTTTTTTGCCTCGCCGCTGTTTGATGAAAACAATCTGGAACCGTAGAAGCTCCGATGCTGTTTTGCGTCGGGGCTTTTGCTTTGTGTGAACAGGGGCGGCGGTTATTCCGCCGCCCCTGCGACTTATTTCAGCGCCGCCAGCGAGGAAACGATTTTCTCTGCCGCCGTCCATATCCGTTCCTGACTTTGCTGAATGTCCTCCAAATCGGCCTCATAGATGCGGCCTGTTTCGTGAGCGCGGCGGGTAAGCTGGTTGAGGTTGTTGCTGGAATACCGAAGCAGGGACACCAGCTCCCGCAGCTCCGGAAGGTCGAGCTTCACCACATATCCGTCAATCGCCATTTTGCGGAGATACGCGGCCATGTTGGTGGTGCCGAACTGCGCCATCTTCGTTTCAATCATTTCCCGCTCCTGCGGCGTGACGCGGAATTTGAGCTGAATATCCCGCTTGCGTTTTGCCATCGCTCAACGCTCCGGGGCTTTGGACTTCGCCGAAATTTTCGGCGAAGTTGTTTCAGGCGGCTTTTTCAGCTTGTCCCGGACAGAGGTTTTCTGCTGCTCCTGCGCGTAGGCTTTGCGGGTCTGACTGAGAAACAGATCGACCAGACCGGGATGGCTGTTGACGGTCAGATAGCAGTTGCGGTCAGTACCCCATGCGTCGGGATTGGCGGGGATGGACATAGCGTTTTCCCATATCATCGATCAGCGTCAGGTTGCCGTCCGGTGTCAGCGCATCGCTGCCGCCCGTCATGCCGCCGATGCTCGCGGTACTGTCAGCGGCATCGGTAATGGTCAGATAGCCGCCGTACACATAGCCCACACGGGCGGGCAGCAGGATTTTCACCCAATCGCCGTCCCTGCCGATCACGTCGACCGCTGTGCCGTTGGGAAGCTGTGTAAACGCGGTGTTGTCCAGCCCTGCGCCGGTGCGGACATTCAGGTTGCCGCCGTTGGTCGTGACCGTGCCGATCTGTTTTGTCTCCTGCGCATCTGCGTCGCTGCTTTCGGCGGCGGGCAGCGCATCATCGGGATAGTCGCCACCGCTGGCAAAGGCAGAAACGGGGAGAATCCCGATACACAGGAGCATCAGCAGCAGGCTGATAAAAATGCGCGGTGTGTTTTTAGTCATGGTTCAACGCCTCCTTTTCCGAAGTGGCCGGTGCAGGCGCGGCCTGCATACGGCGGAACAGCTCGGCAAACTGCTCAATCGTCATGCCGTTCTCACGCACCATGCCGATGATGTCGGTGTCCTCCAGCTCACGAATCTGCTTTTCCAGCTCGCGGTTGCGGCCTTGCAGATCAGAGATTTTGCCTTTGTTCTTCTCCAGCTCTCCACGGAGCTTCATGATTTTCGGGTTCATATCGTTCACTCTCCTTTACGGCAAGCGCCCATAACGGTAGAAATGGGACTGCCAATAGCTTGAATTTAAGTTTGCATAAGAGATCGGATCTCCGCAGTGGATCATCATATTGTTGCCAACATAGATACCCACATGGCTGACACCGGGGGTATCATACGTTCCGGTGAAAAACACCAGATCGCCCGGCTTGACGTTAGCAGAGGATACAGGCGTGCAGATATTGCAAAGTCCCTGCGCGCCCAGTCTGCCCACATCCCAACCGGAATGATTGATGACCCAACTGACGAAGCCCGAACAGTCAAACGAGGTGGAGGGGCTGCTGCCGCCCCAAACGTAGGGGTAGCCAAGATATTTTTTCGCTTCCTTGATAATGGCGGCGAATACCTCATCGTCCAGCGCCTCCGGGGGAATGTCGTAGTCGGTATAGCTGCCCTCCACATACTTGCCGATGTAGCCTGAACCGGGGAACAGGTCTGGACGGTTGCCCAGGGTCGCCATGTAGGTGGCGTACATTCCAAGCTGTTCCTCGCCCATGATGTAGACGGGAACATGGCTCAGATTGAAGTTTTCCAGCGTGACCGTGCAAATGTAGTAGTCATACGGCACCTGATAGGTGTCCGTATGGGTGTTGCCGTCCGCGTCCGTCCATGTGTCGGTTTCTGTGCGGTAGCGGGTTTCCACCACCACATCCTCGGTCAAAATGTACTGGCGGTCAAAGAGCATTTGGAGCGTACCCTGCACCTCATCCAGCGTCCATTCCCCTTGATGCAGCGCCGTAATCATGGAAATGAGTACATAGGGGTCATGCTCGATGGTGTCCAGATCAAAGTGGTACTCATCGTAGTCATGGGTGCTTTCGTAGGTGTCGAGGTAGCGCTGAAGCTCTGCCTCCATTTCGCAATACTGCGCTTCCGCACCCAGCATATCGGCGTCCTGCGACGGATAGGTACTGGCCGCGATCCCGGAGCCGACGCCATCCATTATCACCGAGCAGGAGGACAGGCCGTTGAGCAGAAACGCCAGCATCAGCAGAATCGCGGCGGCAATGGCAAAGCCGCGCCGGTGTTCCCACACATATTTGCCCGCTTTCTCAGCCTTTTCAGCGGCTTTTTTCGCGGCCTTGGCGGTATTCTCTGCCGCCTTTGCCGTAGTCTGCGCCGCCTGATTGTGCTTGGCAGCGGCATACTGCTTCTTAATTGCCTGCTTCTGCTGCCATTTGGAAACGGGACTGCTGGTGGGGCTGTCGATCTCTGCTTTCTTCTGGAGCGCGTCAAGATTGGCTCGTTCCAGCTTTTTCTCTGCACGGATGGCAGCACGATAAGGCTTGAGCTGATGGGCGCGGTGGGCAGACTGCACCAGCCGCCCGCCGCTCTCCACGGCTTGCTCTACCTTGTGCGCGGCCTCTACGCCTACATTGTCATCCTCGCTCTGCCGCACCTCCCGGTGAACCTGAGAGAGAACAAAGTTGGCGGGGGCATCCTGCACGGCATGGGTCAGCTTTGAGGGCGGCTTTTTCTTATCCACTTCCTCAAAACGGAGCTGCGTTTTGACCTTGCCGGTGGCAGGATCAAAGCCGCGTTCCTTTTTGACCACGGTTTTCTTGGGGATTTTCGCCTGCGCCTTATCCGCCTTGGCCGCAGCTTTTTTTACCCGCTTGATGGGCTTTTCCAGCTTCGGCTCGGCAAGATCGGCGTCGGAAAACTGTAAACGCGGTTCTCTTTTCATGCCGACGCCACCTCTTGCGGCTTGGTGGTCATAACATATCTTATTTTTGTCGTTACTATAACACCCCCTGCGATATAACTACTTCGCGGCTCGATTTTTCGGTTTGGAAAAGGATGAAAAACCTTGCCAGATAACCGAAAACCCTTGATATACGGGGCTTTTCCGGTTTGTCGTAATTATACCGTAAGGGCATACGGCGGCTACGAATATGCACCAACTGACGGGCGACTTCTACACCGTAGGCGAAGTATTAGGACATACGCTTTCGGGTATCGGCGTATCGCTTGGACTGTCTATGAACTAAGCTGTTACCGCCCGTTATGTGGACGTGCGGCTTGAACGCAAGAAAGAAGTCTTAGACGCTTATCATGGGGCGGTCAAACAGGCTGACCCGGCAAAGGCAGAGAAAGCCGAGCCGAAGAAAGCAAAGAGCGCAAAGAGCACGGCAAAGAAAAAGAGCAGCGATTCAGAGCTTTAACCGCTGTATCTCTTTACCGCTTCTTATATCGTTTTATAGCCCCGCGTGGGATTTGGGCACCATTTGGGCACCATTTACCGAAAAAGCACCACTAATACAGACGATAAAAGAAACGCCGAGAACGCGCAAAAACATAGAGTTTATGCGGGTTTCCGGCCTTTTCTAATCACTCAACCGACCTAAAATCATCTTGCGGTAGAGAGAAAAATTCTACTATTTTTTATTAGAAATGTAAAAAGGGAGTCAGTGAGAGTCCTTGCAAAATCCCCGCCTCAGTAGATGAGGCGGGGATTTTGGGAAAAAATCTTGGGCTTACGGCAGGAGCTTGTCCCACCAATCCGACCAGGAGCCGAAGCGGGTGTCGTCGTCGTCATCGTCGTCATCGCCGGGGATGATGGGGAAGATAGAGGGCTTCTTGTTGTGCACCGGGCACAACTCGCCCTCCTCCTTGCCGGTGAGGGTCTGGAGCAGGTACTCGTCGTCCTGGGCCTTGATGTCCTTGATGATCTCGCGGTTCCAATCCAGGGCGGCGATCTCCACCACGCTGCTTTCCGGGCAGTATTCCGTGGCCAGGTGCTTGCCGTCCTTGCAGTAGCGCACCATCTTGTGGACGTTGCAGCTCTGGGTGGGGGCGGTGTCTGCCGCCACGGTAACGGTGGTGACGCGATTGCCCCGCAGATCGCGGGTGCAGGCGTCGGTGGCCAGCAGGCCGCTGTCCTGGCACACGGTGACCTGGGTCAGGCCGGAGCAGCTGTTGAAGTCCTTGTTCTCCAGGCCGTCGTGGATGCGGCGCATGACCTCACGCCACAGAACGGCGGAGGGGTTGCCCAGGGACTCAGAGAACCGCTCGTTGGACTTATAGCCCGTCCACACAGCGGCGCTGTAATAGGGGGAGAAGCCCGCGAAATAGCGGTCGCGGTTTTCGTCGGTGGTACCGGTCTTGCCGGCGATGGTCATGCCGGAGAACCGGGCCTCGCCGCCGGTACCGCTGGTGATGACGCTCTTGAGGGTCTGGCGGATGATGTAGGCGGTGGTCTGCTTCATGGCCACATGGGATTCCTTGTTGTTCTCACACACCAGGTTGCCCTGGGAATCCTCCACCCGGTAGAAGGTCCGGGGCGGGGTATACACGCCGTCGTTGACGAAGGCCCCATAGGCCGCGGCCATCTCCTCGGTGGTGACGCCGTATTCGTAGCCGCCCAGGCCCATGTTGCCGGATTGCTGGCTGTCGGCCTGGGTCAGGGTGGTGAAGCCCAGCTTCTCCACCATGAAGGTGTAGGACTGATAGGTGCCCAGCTCCTCCACCGTGCGCACGGCGCAGGTATTCAGAGAGCGGACCAGGGCGGTATAGAAGGAGGTCAGGCCCCGGAAGCCGCTGCCGGAGTTGGAGGGCCATGCGCCGTAGCCGGGCAGGTCCCGGACGGGATAGTCGTCGATGGCGGAGGCGGCGGTGATGGTGCCGTTGTCCAGAGCCGGAGCGTACACGGACACGGGCTTGGTGGCAGAACCCGGCTGACGGGCCGACGTTGCCCAGTTCCAGCCCCGGTCCACCTCCTTGGCGCCGGTGCCGCCCACCATGGCTACCACGTCCCCGGTGTAGGGGTCCACAATGGTGATGGCCGCCTGGAGCGGCTCGCCCTTGGAGTCGGTATACTTGGCGTAGTTGGTGTTTTCAAACACGGACTCGGCGATGTCCTGGATCTTGGGGTTCTGGGTGGTATAGATCTTGTAGCCGCCGTTATAGACCTTGCTGACGGCCTTTTCAAAGGCTGTGCGGACATAGCCGTCGGCGTCTGCCGGATCATCGGTGAGACCGAAGAGCTCCACAAACTTCTCCGCCACGTCGGTGATGACCTCGTCGGTGAAATAGGAGTTGTTGGCGGTGCTGACCACGGCGGGCTTTTCGTCCTCCTCCTGGGGGCCGACATAGTTGCCCAGATTGGTGTAGCCGTTGGTGAACACCACCTCCTGGGCCTTGGCGGCGTCATAGGCGGCCTGGTCGATCTTGCCCTGGGCCAGCATGGCGTCCAGCACGTCCAGCTGGCGGTTGCGGTTCTGCTCCCGGGTCCAGTCGCTGCGCAGGGGGTCATACTGAGAGGGGTTGTTGGTGATGCTGATGAGACAGGCGGCCTCAGCCAGGTTCAGCTCGGACACGTCCTTGTGGAAGTACATCCGGGACGCCGTCTGCACACCGTAGCACTGGTTGCCCAGATAGATGGTGTTCAGGTACATCTCCAGGATCTCGTCCTTGCTGTAGTCCTTCTCCAGGGCCAGAGCCCGGTACACCTCCGTCACCTTGCGCTTGACGGTGTTCTCGTTGTTGCCGGTGACGTTCTTGATGAGCTGCTGGGTGATGGTGGAGCCGCCCTGGGTATTGCCGTTGGTGAGGGTGCGGAACACGGCCCGGACAGTGCCGTGCCAGTCCACACCGTGGTGGCTCTCGAAGCGCTTGTCCTCGATGGCGATGGTGGCATCACGGAGGTTCTTGGGGATGGAATCAAAATCCACCCAGATGCGGTTTTCGTCGCCGAACAGGGTCTGGTACATGACCGGCTCCTTGGTATCCGGATCCTGATAGTACAGCTCCGTGGACACCTTCTGGTCGTACTCGGACATGTCCACCTCCACATGCCCCTTCAGGGACGTGTTGACGTAGGTCATGAAGATCCCCACGAAGATGGCGGAGGTCAGCACGGTGACCAGGAGGATGGTACCAAGGACGATGCCGATGGTCCGCCCCACACGGCGGCCCTTTCCGGACTTTTTCCCTGTTTTGGCGCTCTGCTCTGTCTTTTTCGGCTGGTTGTCTTTGTTCATAGACAGGGCACCTTCCTTTCTCTGTTACTGGTGTATGCGCCGCACCGATTGCGGCATGGATGAGAAAACATTCTATTCCATAATAAAAACCATTGTACCATACCTGTCAACTGCTGAAAAGTGTCATTTGATAAAAATTTCGAACTATTACATAGATTTTACGCGGAAAAACCGAAAAAATCCTCCTGTTCTCTCACCATATGGCCGCAAATTCACCTCCCCGTTCCCTCCAAACCCCTCCCCCGGCGGACTCTTGACGGATCCCCTCCCCTGTCGTATAATCAGTGGGCCGCCGAAGGGCGGTCAATTCTCAGAAAGCCTGGTGCAAGCTGTGTTTATCCATCGACTGCGGGGCCAGATGTCCGAATCCATGCTGACAGCCTCCTTCATCATCGTATCCGGCGGCCTTCAGGACGCCTATACCTATCTCTGCCGGGGCGGCGTTTTTGCCAACGCCCAGACCGGCAACATTGTGCTGTTCAGCGCCTATCTGTTTGAGGGGGCCTGGGACCACTGCCTGCGGTATCTGATCCCCGTTCTGTCCTTTATGGCGGGAATTTTCGCGGCGGAATGCATCCACCGCCGCTTCAAGCACATGGAAAAGGTCCACTGGCGTCAGCTGATTATCCTGGCGGAGATCGCCGTGCTGTTTGCGGTGGGCTTTATGCCCCAGTCACTGAACACTGTGGCCAACTCCCTGGTGTCCTTCTCCTGCGCCATGCAGCTGCAGACCTTCCGCAAGGTCCGTGGCCATGCCTACGCCAGCACCATGTGCATCGGCAACATGCGCAGCGGCACAGAGGCCCTGTGCGCCTATTTCCACACCCATGAGCCGGAGGCCCTGCGCAATGCCCTGACATATTTCGGCGTCATCGGCCTGTTCGCCCTGGGTGCCGGTCTGGGAGCCCTGCTGACCGGCGCATCCGCCGTCCGGGGAATCTGGGTGTCCTGCGCCCTGCTGACCGTCAGCTTCCTGGTCATGTTCATCCACGAGGAGCGCCGGGCCTGAGCATCCGCTCATCGTATAAATATATCCCCCGGCGCAATGCGCCGGGGGATGCCTGTTCTATAGCCTTATTTACTCACCACTCCAGGTTCTTTCCGGTCTCCTTGTCGAAAACGTGGGCCACGTTGCCGCCGAAGATCATGTTCACCGGGCTGCCCATGGGGAAGTGGGCGGCGGCGCCGTTGGTGGGAACAATGACGATCACGTCCTTGCCCTCGGCAGTAACATGCAGATGCACGGAGGAGCCCATCATCTCGGACACGTCCACCGTACCCTTGACCCCGTCGGCGCACAGCATGATATGATCCGGGCGCACGCCCAGGGTCACGTCCTGCTCCGCCACGTTGTGCTCGGCCAGGCGCTGCTGCTTCTCGTCGGACAGCTCCACGGTGACGCCGCCTACGGTGACGGCATACCTGCCGTTCTGCCGGGTCAGCTTCGCGTCGAAGAAGTTCATCTGGGGCATGCCGATGAAGCCCGCCACAAACAGGTTGGCCGGGTGGTCAAACACCTCCTGGGGGGTGCCGATCTGCTGGATGAAGCCGTCCTTCATGATGACGATGCGGTCGCCCAGGGTCATGGCCTCGGTCTGGTCATGGGTGACGTAGATAAACGTGGTGTTGATCCGCTGGCGCAGCTTGATGATCTCGGCGCGCATCTGGTTGCGGAGCTTGGCGTCCAGGTTGGACAGGGGCTCGTCCATCAGGAACACGGCGGGGTCCCGGACGATGGCCCGGCCAATGGCCACGCGCTGCCGCTGGCCGCCGGACAGAGCCTTGGGCTTGCGGTCCAGATACTGGGTGATATCCAGAATTTCGGCGGCCTCACGGACCTTCTTGTCGATCTCGTCCTTGGGCAGCTTCTTCAGCTTCAGGGAGAAGGCCATGTTTTCATACACGGTCATGTGGGGATACAGGGCGTAGCTCTGGAACACCATGGCGATGTCCCGGTCCTTGGGCTCCACGTCGTTCATCAGCTTGCCGCCGATGTACAGCTCGCCGCCGGAGATGTCCTCCAGACCGGCGATCATCCGCAGGGTGGTGGACTTGCCGCAGCCGGAGGGGCCCACCAGCACGATGAACTCCTTGTCCGCAATGTGCAGGTTGAAGTCCTGCACCGCCACCACGCCCTCGTCGGTGATCTGCAGATTGCCCTTTTTCTGGGGCTCGCCCTTTTTGGTCTTCTTGCTCTCCGCGTTGGGGTACACCTTCTTGAGGTTTTTCAGAATGACCTCTGCCATAATATACAGACTGTAACCGTTCTGCCTCCGCATGGAACGGTCTCGCGCCCGGCGAAGCCGCAGCGCCTTACGGCAGGTCTCCACACTGCCGCACCGCCAGTCTCAGCGGGACCTGGTTCCTCCTTTGTTTTTCCGCCGGGGGCCAAAAAGTGGAGTGGCCGCCGCCGGTTGGAATAGGATATATTTATTTTACCACCCCTTGCCGCCCTTTGGCAACCGCCTTTGGTCAAAATTTTCCGCATTTCGCTGCCTTTATAGGAAAACTCTGCAAAAAACGCCGTCATCGCCCGTTCTTTTTTCTGATATAAGCAGAAATTATTGTATTTTTCAGATTCTATCTATTGTAAAAGGATGCGAATTATGTTATATTGCTGTGTGCCTGTTGGCGCACATATTATAGATAAAGTGTTCTTCGTGCAAGGACAGGTAAATTATTTCAAAGGAGCGGGATAACATGCACAAAGCGTTCAAAGCCTGCACCGCTGTTCTGCTGGCCCTGGTTATGACGGTCAGCCTGGTCAACGGCGCACTGGCAGCCGTCGTCCGCAATGACGACGACACCATCAGCTACGAGCCCCTGGAGCAGGGTGTTTATTCCAAGGGCGGCTACACCATCGACAAGGTCTCCCACCCCACGCTGGGCGCCGGAGAGGTGGACGGCATTCTGACCGGCGATCTGCAGGACCGGGGCCAGAGCTACTCCTGGTCCATGGCTGAGGCCGGTGACTACGTTTACATCGGCACCTGCTACAACTCCACCTACTACATCTATCACAACAACGTCAAGACGTCCCTGGACGCCATGAAGAAGGAGGGCAAGCTGGACCAGAACGTGGACACCAGCCGGGCCGCGGCAGATTTTGTGAAGGTCATGTTCGGCACGGACACCTTCGACGAAACCCCCATGTCCCAGTGGACCCCCGTGATCATGGCTGTGAACCGCTACACCGGCGAGGCCCAGGTGATCTTCCGGGAGCGGGACATCCTGAAGGATTACCCCGACATCTTCCCCGGCTATCCCCCCTATCTGAAGGGCGTGAACTATCTGGCCGGCTATCGCATGGCCTTTGAATTCAAGGGCAAGATCTATTTCGCAGGTATGGGCAGCCCCACGGCCACCCTCATCGAGGTGGACCCCGAGACCAACGAGTGCTCCATCGCTTATCACAACATCAACTACGCCCAGGGCGTGTCCAACGGCGTTCACGGCCTGCTGGTGTTTGACGACGAGATCTATATGTGCCTGGCCTCCGACAACTATGACGGCAAGGGTACCCCCGGCGGCATCATCGTGGCCAGCTCCGATCCCACCGCGGGTCTGAGCTCCTGGCGGCGTGTGGCAGATCAGGACGACTTTGACGGCCTGCCCGCCGTTATGAAGACCGATGGCCTCAACGGCGGCGGTATCTGGGACATCATCGAGTATAACGGCTCCATGTACGTCACCGTGGTCACCGACAAGTCCATCGACGGCCACATCAACAAGCAGGGCTTCGCCATGTATCGCGGCGACAAGCATGAGGACGGCAGCTTCACCTGGACCCAGGTCATCGGTGACCACGGCACCAGCGGCTACGACTTCGGCCTGGGCATCAACTACTCCATGAGCTGCAACATGTGGGTGTACAACGGCTATCTGTACCTGGGCACCTACAACGATCCCATGCTGGACCTGGCGGAGATCCCCGCCTCCGGCAACTTCGAGCTGCTGTACAACGATCTGGACCACTCCATCTATCTGTACCGCATGGACGCCGACGGCAACTTCCAGCAGGTGGCCGGTAAGGACGACAACCACTATTTCCCCGACGGCCCCATCGGCAACCTGGGCGCGGGTCTGGGCAACAACTCCAACCAGTATATCTGGCGCTACGGCGAGCACAACGGTGAGCTGTACATCGGCACCTATGACACCTCCACTCTGACCTATCATTTCACCCAGATCACCGACGGTCAGGTGGCCAATATGGACTATGCCGACATCAGCGGCCGGGCCGATATGCTGAAGGACGCCGTGCTGGAGGTTCTGCAGCAGCACGACAACAAGTATCTGACCTGGTTCCTGGACAAGGTCCTGTTTACCAAGTATACCGCCCATCTGTATCAGATGCTGGCAGGCTTTGCCACGGATATGTCCGCCGACAAGAACCCCGTGCCCAATTACCGGAACATGCTGGAGGAGTATGAGGCCTTCAAGCAGAAGGTGTTCGACCTGCTGGGCGTGAAGCTGGACAGCGCAAGCTTTGCCCAGGAATACGCCCAGGTCACCGGCGTGGCTATGTGCAGCGCCGACACCCAGGGCCTGAAGGATGACCTGCAAAGCGCCGTGAAGGCCATCTTTGCCGCCCTGGACAAGGCTGTGTATGACGACACGATCCACAACTTTGTGTACTACTTCGGCTGCAACTACTATGCCCAGCAGAGCGAGAACGGCTTTGACCTGCTGGTGTCCAAGGACGGCGTGAACTTCGACGCCATCACCCGGGACGGCTTCGGCGACGGCTCCAACCACGGCCTGCGCACCATCTGCTCCACCGAGAACGGCGTGTATATGGGCACCGCCAATCCCTTCTACGGCACCCAGCTGTGGCGCATGTACAGCGCCGAGGACAAGCCCCTGGTGAAGGAGCATACGCATCAGTGGTCCGATACCTGGTCCTCCGACGGCGAGAATCACTGGCATGACTGCCTGGCTGACGGCTGCACCGTCACTGACAACAGCCAGAAGGACGGCTTCGGCGCCCACACCTTCGTGGATGGCGTCTGCTCCGTCTGCGGCTATCAGCAAACCGGCGGTGGCGCCGGAGGAAGCGGCCAGCCCGGTCAGCCCGGTCAGCCCGGTCAGCCCAGTCAGCCCGGTCAGCCCGGTCAGCCCAGTCAGCCCGGTCAGCCCAGTCAGCCCGGTCAGGGCGGCGACTCCGGCAACACCGGCAACACCGGTAACTCTGGCAACGCTGGCAGCAACAGTCCCAAAACCGGCGACATGGGCACGGCCCTGTGGTCCACCCTGGCCGGTCTGTGCGGCTGCGGCCTGGTGGCCATGGCTGTCAAGTCCCGCTATAAGGGCAAGCGCGTGGCCTGATTCCCCTTAAATTTATCAAGGCTCCCGGCCAACCGGCCGGGAGCC
>ENA-UOOD01000506-UOOD01000506.1-human-gut-metagenome-genome-assembly--contig:-CS67-NODE-506-length-47293-cov-12.068102_pt1 | contig 47293 bp, 48 predicted proteins | sample MGYA00242464_ERZ724011 | MGnify/ENA metagenome assembly ERZ724011 | reverse complement strand
ACAACGAGGAGCAGGATGTCAAGAAGAAGATCATGATGGTGGTCGGAGCCTGTATCTTCCTCATTGCGGCAGCCCAGGCACTTCCTCTGTTCTTCGGTCTCTCTTAAAGCACAGGCGGTATGGACGGCAGAGAGGAACACTATCCCGATTATCCATTGTTCAAGGGGCTTCAACGTCCCCTTGAATTTATGGGTATTCAGGGACGATACATCTATTGGGCGGCAGCTACGATAGGCATTGCCATAGTCGGCTTTATCATAGCCTACTGTCTGGCAGGATTCGTTCTCGCACTGATTGTACTGGCAGTTACCGTAACAAGCGGTGCCGGACTGATTCTGTTCAAGCAGCGCAAGGGGCTGCACAGCAAACGACAGGAACGAGGAGTGTTCATCTATGCCTATTCCAAGAAAATGTAACAGAAAACCATTTGACCATGAATGGATATATTGAATGTTGAACGTGGGTAGGCTTGTCCTTTGATTAGGTCAGCCTGCCCTTAATTGTAAATAACCGAATGATTACATACATCTTCCTGATTTTTATTGCCATTTGCGCAGGCATGGCCATTTCGGTCTATGCCTTTGGCACGGGAGGCAAACGGAAGCGGATATTCCAGGACATCTATTTCTCCGTGGAAAATGCAGACGGTATCGGTGTGATATATACCAAGACAGGCGAATATTCCGCTGTGCTGAAAGTGGAGAATCCGGTGCAGAAGTATTGTGCCAACATCGATGCCTATTACGAGTTCACCCAACTCTTTACCGCCATAGCACAGACATTGGGAGAAGGATACGCCCTACACAAGCAGGACATTTTTGAACAAAAGAGCTTTGAGGGAATGAACGGTGAGGAACGTGAATTTCTCTCTTCATCCTATTTCCGTTACTTCAACGGCAGACCATACACCGACAGCGAATGTTATCTGACCATCACTCAGGAATCCAAGAAGAGCAGCCTGTTTTCATACGACAGCAAGAAATGGCGTGATTTCCTCGTGAAGATACGCAAAGTGCATGACCAGTTGCGTGATGCAGGTGTTCAGATAAAGTTTCTGGGCAAACAGGAAGTCAGCGACTATGCAGACCGCTACTTCGCCATGAATTTCAGAGACAAGGTAGTCTCCATGACCAATTTCAAAGTGGATGACGAATGTATCTCCATGGGCGACAGGCGTTGCAAGGTATATAGCCTTGTGGATGTGGATAGCGTAAGCCTGCCTTCCGTCATCCGTCCTTACATGAATGTGGAAGTCAACAACAGCAGTATGCCAATGGATTTGGTATCTGCGGTATCATCCATACCCAACGCCGAAGCTGTGGTGTATAACCAGATGATATTCATTCCCAACCAAAAGAGAGAGTTGGCCTTGCTTGACAAAAAGAAAAACCGCCATGCGAGTATGCCCAATCCCGGCAACCAGATGGCAGTCGAGGACATCAAGCGTGTGCAGGAAGTGGTGGCACGAGAGAGCAAGCAAATGGTATATACCCACTACAACCTTGTGGTAGCCATATCCGCAAAGACCGACATCCACAAATGCACGAACCATCTGGAGAACAGTTTTTCGAGGATGGGTCTCCACATATCCAAGAGAGCCTATAACCAGTTGGAACTGTTCGTCAATTCCTTTCCCGGCAACTGTTACAGCATGAATCCGGAGTATGACCGTTTCCTCACTTTAGGAGATGCGGCCACCTGTCTGATGTACAAGGAGCGCATCCTGCATAGCGAGAAGACACCTTTGAAAATCTATTATACGGACAGGCAGGGTGTACCTGTGGCTATCGACATCACAGGAAAAGAGGGCGCGGAAAAACTGACCGACAACAGCAATTTTTTCTGTTTGGGACCTTCGGGAAGCGGCAAGAGTTTCCACATGAACAGCGTGGTGCGCCAACTTCACGAGCAAGGGACTGATGTGGTCATGGTAGATACCGGTAACTCATACGAGGGATTGTGTGAATACGTGGGAGGCAAATACATCTCCTACACGGAGGAACGCCCCATTACCATGAATCCGTTCCGCATCAACCGACAGGAACTGAACGTGGAGAAGACCGGTTTTCTGAAAAACCTTGTCCTGCTGATCTGGAAAGGAAGCCAAGGGACTGTCTCCAAGACAGAAGACAGACTGATAGAACAGGTCATCACAGAGTATTATGACACCTACTTCAACAAGTTTAACGGCTTTACACCGCCCCAAAGGGAGGATTTGCGCAAAAGTCTCCTGATTGACGAGCGCAACAAAGGCGGCAACCGTTCCGAAAACGAAGCGGAACTGAACGCACGGATAGAAAAGGTTATCGACGAGATAGAGCGAAGAAGAAAGGAACTGAAAGTGGAATCATTGTCATTCAACACATTCTATGAGTTCTCCGTACAACGCATCCCCGACATCTGCAACGAGAACAGCATTTTGGGGATAGACTTCTCTACCTACCGCTATATGATGAAAGACTTCTACCGGGGCGGCAATCACGAAAAGACCCTGAACGAGAATATGGACAGTTCGCTGTTTGACGAGACCTTCATCGTCTTCGAAATCGATTCCATAAAAGATGACCCGCTCCTGTTCCCCTTGGTGACGCTCATCATCATGGACGTGTTCTTGCAGAAGATGCGCATCAAGAAGAACCGCAAGGTCTTGGTCATTGAAGAGGCATGGAAAGCCATCGCTTCCCCACTTATGGCGGAATACATCAAGTTTATGTACAAGACCGCCCGAAAGTTCTGGGCAAGCGTGGGTGTGGTGACACAGGAAATCCAGGATATCATCGGCTCTGAAATCGTAAAGGAAGCCATCATCAACAACTCCGATGTGGTGATGCTGCTTGACCAAAGCAAATTCCGTGAACGCTTCGACACCATCAAGGCGATACTCGGACTGACCGATGTGGACTGCAAGAAAATATTCACCATCAACCGATTAGAAAATAAAGAAGGACGTTCATTCTTCCGTGAGGTCTTTATCCGCCGTGGCACAACCAGCGGAGTCTATGGTGTGGAAGAGCCGCATGAATGCTATATGACCTACACCACGGAACGAGCGGAGAAAGAAGCGTTGAAACTCTACAAGACAGAGCTGCAATGCAGCCACAAGGAAGCTATCGAGCGGTATTGTGCCGATTGGGAGGCTTCCGGGATAGGCAAATCCCTGCCGTTCGCCCAAAAAGTGAACGCTGCCGGGAAAGTATTGAATCTTCATCAGCCAAAGACAAAACAACAATGAAACGGTTCGCTCTCATAATAATGACAATAGCCACGATTTTCGTCCAACAGGCCCACGCCCAGTATTACAGCGTGAACTTCGATGCGAAAACCGTGGCCGCAATGGTTGCAGCCTACGGTACAGGAACTGTTGCCGAGGCATATTATGACGAGCAGGTACAAGCCATCCTGAAACACTATAAGGCTTCGGAAGTGGCAACAGCCGGTATATTCGCAAGCAAATTCCTGGAGCGCAGAGCACTCACAGATTTGGGCATCTGGAGCAGCACCACGGAAAATTATTACTATCGGAGAATCTATCATTTAGTGGCACACAAGATTATCCCCAAGACATGGATTGTCGCCAAGCTGATGCTCCGTTCCCCTCAGACAGCCCTTCATTGGGGCAGCTATCTGATGAAGGTGTGTGATGATACCAAAGCCCTCTGTATGCAGTTCGAGAGCATTGTCACCAACAGCACCTTGTCATTTTCTGACATCGCCTTTTTGGAGTTCAACGAAGAGATAGCCGCTATTTTGAAACTCTCGGAAATCGGCAATGTGGATTGGAAACGCCTCTTTGACGACCCATCCAAAGTTCCGGGCAATTTCACGAAAGAGAACCTAAAAGCCGATTTGGACAAACTCTACCAAATAGGAGCCGGTCTTGCCACTTCGGGTATCACCAACATCGGTAACGCCCTTTTGCAGCAAAACTCTTTCCATGAGCTGATGAACGGCAAGGTCAGCAAGGTCATTGACATCTACGAGCATTACAGCGGTCTCTTCGAGCAGTTGGAAAACAATGCAGGACAGACCATACTTGGTATCGTGGGCGGTCCGGACAATGTGGCAGGATTGTTCAAGTTCAGTGATTACAACCTCACTTCGTGGATTACCGATTATTTAGATGAGACTTCGGGCAGCTATTATACCCAGCGGTGGTATATCGCCAGACGTGACCGTGGCAGCGTGCCGCTTTGTGACTATGTGCCTCCGACCGATGACAAGAGCATTCTTGAAGGTGGCGAATGGACCCGCTTCAAGACAAGCGATCCGAATTTCTATCCCAATGCCTCGCAACGGGAACAGGCCCTTTCCAATTCGGAGCGTTATGCAGGATGGTCAAGAAACAGGGTGCAACAGCTCAACAATGCCAATGACGGATTCAATTACGCCATCAATTATTATCAGCACAGTTACGTCATCAAAAAAGGAAAGAAGCAGACCAAGAAAGCATACGCCTACGAAATCCACGTCACGAAAAGTTGGGACAACGAGGAAGTCGTTTACGAGGATCTGTTTGACTCCTACTCCATAGACTTGAACACTTTCAAGGCACAACTAAATGCACTTTTGTCAGAGTTCAACGAGAACGAAGACGGGTATGTCTATTATATCGCGTCCGACAGCCGGAACTATTATCAGGCAACCAACGAAGAGAAGCTGAAAGGCTGTGAGACGGTAACAATCAGTGTGACCTGTTCGGATGGAGCGACACTTGGGCAGGGAACGACCCAGTACAAGTGCCGTAAATGCGGAAAGTCGCTTAACGCCCATTCTAAAGAGTGTGCGATGAAGACCACAGCCGAGAGCGAAGAACTTGACTTATCGGAACTGGACGCTCTACAACGAGAAGCGGACAACAAAGTCTATTCGCTCCAATCTCAAATATCGGCATTGGAGAAAGAAAATGAATCGCTGATCAAGCAGATAGCCAATGCCAGCGTAGAAGATGCCATCCCTCTCCGGCAGAAATACAATGAGAACAAGGCGGAAATAGAGAGGCTGAAGCCGGAGCTTGCCACCTGGCAACAAAAACAGGCTGAAATCGCACAGGCGAAAGAAGAATCAAAAAACGACAATGATGTGGCGACCGATGACTACTACCGCATCCCGGCAATCATGCAGGACTGCAAGACGGCTTACAACATCACCTGGCAGGACAACGGATCGTGGAACGGCTATACCTTTATCAGAAAAGGGACGATACCCAATATCAACGGTATCATCACGTTCAAGGCAACACTGAAAATCGCACGCAAACCGAAATATTTTCTGGGCATCAAGATACACAGAGCCATCCTGCAAATCTCGTGGGACTTGACCACGGAATATTCCGATACCCACGTGGTGGAAGTGATGACACTCGAACCCGGCATGAGCGAAAAGGAGAAGGCAAAGTTAGTCAACGACCGTATAGCCGAGATTGCGAAAGAATATCCGAAATGCAAGATAACCACGGAATATGCCCGGACAGCCCCGCAGGAAGATACAAAGACCAATGACATGTATCATCTGATTTGGTCAAGTGACCGTCTGGAGATTGCCCGTGAGGTGGATTCCCGGCTTACGAAGATTTATGCGGACTTGGTATCGTTGGAAAAGATGATGCACTACAAGCGCAGTATCATCGACGTGCTGAAGGATGTGCTGCCACCAATCAATGACGAAGAGGGGCGCAGGCTGTCCCTTGTGGAAGAATGCCACGACCGATGGATGGAGAACGCAAGAAACAAAAAAATCAAGGAGGGCAAGCGATGAACACAGGCAAGACATACATATTCGGACTGATACTCATGCTGCTTGTCCCTTTGTCCGCAAAGGCACAGTGGAGCTTTGACATAGGTACGGTGGAAGCCTACATCAACGACCATAAGCAACAGCGCAGCCTGTTGCTGGTCCGCTCCACATTGGAACACAGCAACAAACTCCTGCACGAATACAGCCGTAAGGAAACTGTCGGCTACAAGGAGCTGAACGTGGATTTGGATAAATACACCAGAGCCTTCGATGTGATTGACGTAATGTACCAGTCGCTACGCACGGCGTTGAATGTCCATTCCACCTATCAGGGAGTAAGTGACAGAATCTCGGACTACAAGGCGATGCTTGAAGATTTCAACGAAAAAGTCATCAAACGGAAGCACATCGAGCTGGTAGATACGCTGATACTCTCCATCAATGCCAGAGCCATACGGATGATAGCCCAGGAAGGCGAATACCTCTACAAGTCCGTGAGCGATTTGGTATTGTACGCCACAGGAGCGGCAGCCTGTTCCACTTCGGATTTGCTGATGGTGTTGAACAGCATCAACTATTCTTTAGATACTATCGAAAGGCATCTGAACAGGGCCTACTTCGAGACATGGCGGTACATACAAGTCCGTATCGGCTATTGGAAAGAGAAAGTCTATCGCACCAAAAGCAAACGGGAACTTATAGACGATGCTTTCGGCAGGTGGAGGCAATCAGGAAAACTGGATTATTGACAACGAAAAAACAGAGAAATATATGAAATGGATATTGACAACAGTAATGATGATGGCTGTGACAATCGGAACGAAAGCCCAATATGTCACTTACAACCACGATTCTCCCAAGATGAATCAGATTACAGTGGGAGAAACCGGAGCCGGTGCGCTCAAACCTGAACTTTATTACACGTTGCTGCACAACAAATACAAGAAAACGGCAGCAGTAAAGAACAAGCTCGCATTCCGCACGACGGCAGGTGTGGCGTCCTATCAACAGGTGGACGAGGCAGAAGCCATTGACTCCGCACTGACCAGCCGGGCCAAGATTGAAGCCTTGAATGTGGCAGACCGACAGGTGGATCTTGCCTGGCTTGCGGAAAAGGACAAGGTAGAATCCCAGATGCGGCAGTTTCAGAAGAACATAGACCGCATATTGCTGACAGGCGGCTTACCAAAAGAGAAAGAACGTTGGAGCGACTACTACCAGGTATATCAATGCGCCATCAAAGCGACAAAGGATGCCTATATGCCCAATGCAGAGCGAAAGCGACAATATCTGCAAATCTATGCCGATGTCTCCAAGCAGAATGATGTGCTGGTCAAATACCTCGTCCAGTTGAGCAACCGCAATTCCACGAAAAATCTCCTTTCGGCAAGCAACAACCGCTCAATTGACAAGAGAAGCATCATCAGCAATGCCATGAGCCGCTGGAATGAATCCCGGTCGGCAGTACGAGGGTCGCAAGGCGATGGCGGAAGCGATGACGGAAACGGTAATGAGAGTGTAAACGGATAATAATAGTATGATAAACAAACAGACAAATGGCAAGCGGAGATATACTTTCAGACTTCGGCATCAATCTGCTTGAAGAAGAGATAGATGACGTGATTTTTCAGACCAACGAGTTCCTGACGGATGCCACGTTTACAGGTTCACAGGGGCCGTTTTGGTGGATATTGCAGATGTGTATGGCACTCGCAGCCCTGTTCGCCATTATTATGGCGGCAGGCATGGCGTATAAGATGATGGTCAAGAACGAGCCACTGGATATTATGAAGCTGTTCAAACCGCTGGCAATTTCCATCATTCTCTGTTGGTGGTACCCACCGGCAGACACAGGCATGGTAAACAGCGGCAGCAACTGGTGTGTGTTGGACTTTCTGTCCTATATCCCGAACTGCATCGGTTCTTATACGCACGACCTGTATCAGGCAGAAGCTACACATATTGAGGATAAATTCCAGGAGGTGCAACAACTCATTTTTGCGAGAGACACGATGTACACCAGTCTGCAAGCACAGGCAGATGTGGCGCACAGCGGCACTTCCGACCCCAACCTGATAGAAGCCACCATGGAACAGACAGGTGTGGACGAAGTGACCAATATGGAGAAAGATGCAGCCAAACTATGGTTCACCTCTCTCACATCGGGAATCGTGGTAGGAATAGATAAAATCGTGATGCTCATAGCCTTAATTGTTTTTAGAATCGGTTGGTGGGCGACAATTTACTGCCAGCAAATCCTGCTCGGAATGCTGACGATATTCGGTCCGATACAGTGGGCTTTCTCGCTATTGCCCAAGTGGGAAGGAGCCTGGGCAAAGTGGCTGACAAGGTATCTGACAGTACATTTTTATGGTGCGATGCTCTACTTCGTCGGGTTTTATGTGCTGTTGCTTTTCGACATCGTGCTTTGCATACAGGTAGAGAACCTGACGGCAATCACGGTAAGTGAGCAGACTATGGCAGCTTACCTGCAAAACTCCTTTTTCTCGGCAGGCTACCTTATGGCAGCAAGTATCGTGGCATTGAAATGCCTGAACCTTGTTCCGGACTTGGCCGCCTGGATGATACCGGAGGGCGATACCGCATTCTCAACCCGAAACTTCGGTGAGGGTGTGGCGCAGCAGGCAAAGATGACAGCGACAGGTGCAATCGGCACATTGGCAAGATAAGATTAACAAACAATTAAACAGAATAAAGAAATGGAATTACAAAAGAAATTTGACAAATGGCTAGAGGACGAAAAGTTTGTGACCTTTGCCAACAAGCGTTTGAAAGACGAGATTTTACACGTACCAGAAAACCATCTTCTTGACCCTAAACATGAAGAGTTGGAAGAGGGCTTTGAGAATTACGACTGTTATGCAGCTCCTTTGGCGACATACCTGACCTACTGTTTGCAACTGGCCAAATGCAGCAGGAATGCCAAGAAACGCAAACGAGGCATTTGGTGGGTGTATGTACAAGTCCATATACTGGGATTCTACACCAAAGTATTCGCTTGTGAGTTTGAAAATCTGGTCAGGATGGTTAATGAAGAGATTATGCTCATACTCCACAGTGAATATACCCAAAGTTTAAGAACACAAAGACAGTAAGGTATGGTTATCAAGAATCTGGAAAATAAAATCAAACTGGTCGGCATCATCTGTTCGCTCTTCCTTGCCGGCTGCATCATCATCAGCGTGGGCAGTATATGGACGGCAAGGACGATGGTGGCAGATGCACAACAGAAAGTATATGTATTGGACGGCAACGTGCCCATACTGGTCAACCGCACCACCATGGAAGAAACCCTCGATGTGGAAGCCAAAAGCCATGTGGAAATGTTCCACCACTTCTTCTTTACGCTTCCGCCGGATGACAAATACATCCATTACACGATGAACAAGGCGATGTATTTAGTGGATGAGACCGGATTGGCACAGTACAACACGCTCAAGGAGAAAGGATTTTACTCCAACATCTTAGGAACGAGTGCCGTCTTTTCAATCTATTGCGACAGCATTGCCTTTGACAAGGGAAAAATGGAGTTCACCTACTATGGCCGTCAGCGTATCGAGCGCAGGAGCAATATCCTGATGCGTGAATTAGTGACGGCAGGACAGCTCAAACGAGTGCCCCGAACAGAGAACAATCCGCATGGGCTGTTGATCGTGAACTGGCGCACCCTTCTCAATAAAGACATCGAACAGAAAACGAAAACAACTTATTAAAACATACAGTTATGAACATCAAAGGATTCCGCAGGATGCTGGTCGGCGAGAAAATGCCCGACAAGAACGATCCTCAATATAAAGAGCGGTATGAGCGCGATGTGAATGCAGGACGCAAGTTCGCCAAGGCGACACGCATAGACAAGATGGCGGCAAAGATACAGGAGTTTGCCAACAGGAACAAGATCCTGTTCTTGGTCATAGTATTCGGCTTTGTCATCGGCACCTTCACATTCAACATCTACCGTTTGGCAAAAGCCTACCACCACGGACAGGAAACGAGAAGTGCCACGGAAGTACAGGGCAGCCTGCTCAGAAAACGGCACAAGGATTTGGTAACACCCATAGTTGAACCCCGACAATCAGAACAGTGATGAAGAATATATTTGAGAAAATCAATTTCAAGCAGCCGAAGTATATGCTTCCTGCCATTCTGTACATACCGTTGCTGGCTGCCTCGTATTTCATTTTCGACCTGTTCAATACGGGAAAAGCGGAGATATCCGACAAAAGCCTCCAGACAACGGAGTTCCTGAACCCCGACCTGCCCGATGCCACGATTAAGGGCGGAGACGGAATCGGAAGCAAATATGAGAATATGGCAAAATCGTGGGGAAAGATAGCCGATTACACGGCGGTTGACAATATAGAACGAGAAGAACCCGATGATGACAAAGAAAAATACGAATCGCAGTACAGCCAGGACGAAGTCGCCCTCTTGGGCGAACTGGAACAGCAGAAAGCGTTGGCCGCAGAAGCAGCCGAAGCCGGAACGAGAGAACAGGAAGCCCTCAAAGAGTTGGAACGTGCCCTTGCCGAAGCAAGGCTGAAAGCGCAGGAGCAGGTTGCCCCGATTATGGAAGACAGCCTTGAAGAGCAAGCCGACATTCCTATTGCCGTCAGCGGAACCATCGAGGAAGACAGCCGTGCCGTAAGTGCACCATCCGATGCCGAGAAGCCGGGTGAAATGGTCAAGAAGGTCAAGGTACCTTCCGATTATTTCAACACCATTGCCCACAACGAACACGAGCCGAACCTTATCAAGGCAATCATTGACGAAAATGTCAAAGCCGTGGAAGGCAGCCGTGTAAGGCTTCGTCTGTTGGATGATGTGGAGATAAACGAGACGGTGGTCAAGAGCGGTTCCTACCTCTATGCCATCATGAGCGGCTTTTCCTCGCAAAGGGTAAAAGGGACTATCAGCAGTGTGCTTGTGAACGATGAAATCATCAAGGTCAGCCTTTCCCTTTACGACACCGACGGACTGGAGGGGTTGTATGTACCATCAAGTTCCTTCCGTGAGACCGCCAAGGATGTAGCCAGCGGAGCGTTCAACAGCAATATGAGCATGAACACCGGTGGTAATGGGAACAGTCTGACCCAATGGGGTATGCAGGCTATTCAGGATGCCTACCAGAAGACCAGCAACGCCATCAGCAAGAACATCAAGAAGAACAAGGTCAATCTGAAATACGGCACGTTTGTCTATATCATCAACTGCCAGGAGAAAAAATAATACAGAGTAAATAATCCATTCAAAGATTCAGAGATATGAAAATCATCAAAACTATCTGTACCGGAATTGCGGCAGTGTTCTCGATTCTGCCGACTTTCGCCCAGCAGACCTACGAGGAATTGGAGCAGCTGACCGTCAACGAGCAGGTGACGACCGTCATCACCGCTTCCGAGCCCATCCGTTTCGTGGATATTTCCACGGACAAGGTGGTTGGAGACCAGCCTATAAACAACACCATTCGTCTGAAGCCCAAAGAGACCGGACATGAAGACGGAGAAGTGCTTGCCATCGTCACCATTGTCACGGAACGCTACCGCACCCAGTATGCGTTGCTTTATACCACAAGAATGCAGGAAGCCGTAACGGACAAGGAGATAGAATTCCGGGAACGGAATGCCTACAACAATCCGGCAGTCAGCATGTCGGTATCGGACATGAGCCGTTATGCCAGACGGATATGGAACTCTCCTGCAAAATACCGGAATGTGAGCAACAGGGAACACCGCATGAATATGAGACTAAACAACATCTATGCGGTCGGAGATTACTTTTTTATTGACTTCTCCATTGAGAACAAGACAAACATCCGTTTTGACATTGACGAGATCCGGTTAAAACTCGCTGACAAGAAAGTTACCAAAGCGACAAATGCCCAAATCATAGAATTGACTCCGGCGTTGGTTCTTGAACAGGCGAAATCATTCCGTCACGGCTATCGCAATGTGATTGTGGTCAAGAAGATGACCTTCCCCAACGACAAGGTACTTACCATTGAGATGACAGAGAAACAGATAAGCGGCAGGAACATACGTCTGAATATCGACTATGAGGATGTGCTTTCAGCCGATTCGTTTAATGCCGTATTGTTAGAGGAGGAATGAGCATGAGAAGAATTGTATTGGCATTGGTGGCAATCGTTGCATTTGCCATCACCGGCAAGGCACAGAGTAACAGCGACCGGCTTTCTTTAGGTGTAGGTTGCCTGTATCAAAATGGTCTGGATCTTACCCTCTCTTACGAACATGAAGGCAAATACCACCATGCTTGGGAGTTTTTTGCCAACGGTTACATCAAGTGGGCTGAATGCGCCTCCTGCAAGCATATCTGTCCCGAATCATTCTGGAAGAATTACCGAAGCTATGGATTCGGTGTCGCCTACAAGCCTTGTGTGGTACGTGGGCGCAATCATTACGGCAATGTCCGTATCGGTGCGTCGGCAGGAAGTGATACCCGTCGTTTCTTGGGAGGCATCCACCTCGGATATGAGCACAATTATGTATTGCGTGGTGGCTGGCAGTTGTTCTGCCAGGTCAAGACCGATTTGATGATAAAAGGCGAAGACCTGTTCCGCACAGGTATTGTCTTAGGTGTAAAATTACCATTAAATTAAGGGAAAGATGAAAAAGAAGATATACAACAAGATAAGCAGACTGGTCGGGATGTTGGCCATTACCGTTTTATTCGTGGCTTGTGACGAACACCGGGATTTTCCGGACACGGCAATGAAGCCCTGTCATATCCTATGCACGGACGGAAAAGTATTGTCGGTATCGAACTTCAGGGAATCCGAAAAACAACCCATTGCCGTGGTGTTCCATATCAATCACGATGAGAACACCGAGGGTAACGGCTATGCCGTCTATCTGTGGGATTTGGAGCCATTGGCTTTTGCCGACAGCATAGGCGTGAAGCAAAACACCTCCGCCGACATCGCCGCACTGGACGGATTTGAAAATACTTTCGCCCTATTGGATGCGAGAGAAACATCCTCGCCACTGGCAGAGAAAGTTTTTGATATGTGGAGATACGGCCAATCCGCCTATGTCCCATCGGTAGCACAGATGCGCTTGCTTTATCATGCCAAGGAGCAAATCAATCCTGTTATCAAGATGTGCGGTGGCGACACGCTGTCCATTGAAGCCGATGATTGCTGGTACTGGACAAGTACGGAGGTCAATGAACAACAGACCGCCAAGGCATGGCTCTATTCTATGGGAAGCGGAACGATTCACGATACGCCCAAAATACAGGCTCATAAATCAAGGGCAATCATCACATTGAGAGATTGAAAACCAGATTATTAAAGGAATTAGCGAATAACAGCTATGGAAGAAAGTAAAGAATTACAAGGCTTTTACAAGATATTCCGCTCGGTCATCTATATCTCCATCTTGATGGAGTTCTTCGAGTATGCCATCGACCCTGCCATGCTTGACCATTGGGGAGGTATCCTCTGCGACATACACGGACGCATCAAACGGTGGGTGATATACAATGACGGAAATCTTGCGTACAGCAAACTTGCCACGTTCCTGCTTATCTGCATCACCTGTATAGGCACGAGGAACAAGAAAAAACTGGAGTTCAATAGCCGCAAGCAAGTCCTCTATCCTATCATAGCAGGTATAGGGCTGATTGTGCTGTCCGTATGGCTGTACGGTTATCCGATGGAAACAAGGCTTTATTCCTTGCGCCTGAACATCTGGCTCTATATGATTGCCTCCGTGGTCGGCGTGATACTGGTTCACATCGCCCTTGACAATATCTCCAAATTCCTCAAAGAGGGTTTGCTCAAAGACCGCTTCAACTTTGAAAATGAAAGTTTCGAGCAATGCCGGAAGTTACAGGAAAACAAATACTCGGTCAATATCCCCATGCGCTATTATTACAAAGGCAAGTTCCGTAAAGGTTGGGTGAACATCAACAACCCTTTCCGAGGCACTTGGGTAGTCGGCACACCGGGCAGTGGTAAGACTTTTTCCATCATCGAGCCGTTTATCCGGCAGCACTCCGCAAAGGGCTTTGCCTTAGTAGTTTACGACTACAAATTTCCGACATTGGCTACCAAATTGTACTATCATTACAAGAAGAACCAGAAGCTCGGAAAGCTGCCCAAGGGGTGCAAATTCAACATCATCAACTTCGTGGATGTGGAATACAGCCGCAGGGTAAATCCTATCCAGTTGAAATACATCAACAACCTTGCTGCCGCATCCGAAACCGCAGAAACCCTGCTTGAGTCCTTGCAGAAAGGCAAGAAAGAAGGAGGCGGAGGCAGCGACCAGTTCTTCCAGACCTCCGCTGTCAACTTCCTGGCAGCCTGTATCTATTTCTTCTGCAACTGGGGGAAAGAACCCTACGACAAGGACGGTAATATGCTCACGGCGGAAAAGGTACAGGACAAACAGACCAAACGGATGATCACCACCGGGCGTGTATTCAATTCCGCTGGCGAGGAAGTAGAGCCGGCCTACTGGCTCGGAAAGTATTCCGATATGCCTCATATCCTTTCGTTCCTTAACGAGAGCTATCAGACCATCTTTGAGGTGTTGGAGACCGACAACGAGGTGACGCCGTTGCTCGGTCCGTTCCAGACCGCCTTGAAGAACAAGGCAATGGAACAGTTGGAAGGTATGATCGGTACGTTGCGTGTCTATACCTCGCGTTTGGCGACCAAAGAGAGTTATTGGATATTCCACAAGGACGGTGATGACTTCGACTTGAAAGTTTCTGACCCCAAGAATCCCTCATACCTGCTTATTGCCAATGACCCGGAAATGGAGAGCATCATCGGTGCGCTGAACGCCCTTATCCTCAATCGTCTTGTTACAAGAGTAAACACCGGACAGGGCAAGAATATCCCGGTAAGCATCATCGTGGATGAGTTGCCTACTCTGTATTTCCACAAGATTGACCGCCTTATCGGTACGGCACGAAGCAACAAGGTGTCGGTAGCGTTGGGATTTCAGGAGTTGCCGCAGCTCGAAGCGGACTATGGAAAGGTAGGTATGCAGAAGATTATCACCACTGTCGGCAATGTGGTCAGCGGTTCTGCCCGTTCCAAAGAGACCTTGGAATGGTTATCATCCGACATCTTCGGTAAGGTAGTACAACTCAAAAAGGGTGTAACTATCGACCGGGACAAAACCTCCATCAACCTCAATGAGAATATGGATAGCCTTGTTCCGGCATCCAAAATCTCCGATATGCCTACCGGCTGGATATGCGGTCAGACTGCACGTGACTTTGTGCAGACAAAAACAGGAAGCGGTGGAAGCATGAACATTCAGGAAAGCGAGGAGTTCAAGACCTCCAAGTTCTACTGCAAGACGGATTTCGACATGAAGGAGATAAAAAAGGAAGAAGCCGGCTATGTACCGCTTCCTAAGTTCTATACCTTCAAATCAAGGGATGAACGGGAACGCATCCTTTACAAGAACTTCGTACAGGTTGGAGAGGATGTAAAAGAAATGATACAAGAGATTCAGAAATATAAAGTCAAATAAATATGTAATCACATGGCATCAATAAAATTAAAGTTTAGAGTGTCCTCTCTCCCAGAGAAAGAGGGCACTTTGTATTTTCAAGTTATCCACGAAAGAGTGGTAAAACAAATAGGAACATCTTATAGGATATATGAATCCGAGTGGGATGAACATCGTTGTGATATTGTCATGCAATCGCTTATTGCTCCGAACCGACTGAAAGCTATCAAATCTGTTCGAGAGAAAATTGCATGGGAGAAAAACAGATTGAATAAAATCATTGAGCAATTTAAGAATAAAGGAAGATGTTTTTCGGTAGATGAAATCATACGAGAATATAATACCCAATCTTCTAATAAAACGACAGTTTTTGAATATCTCAAAATTCAAATAGAGAAATTAAAAAGTACAGGAAAAGAACGGACAAGTGAGACATACAAGCAGATGCTTCTTAGCTTTATGAAGTTTAGGAATGGAGAAGATTTGTTTTTTGACATAATTGACGAGGCTTTGATTTGTCAATATGAAAGTCATATGCGCATATTCGGTTTATGCCGAAATACGACCTCTTTCTATTTAAGGGTTTTCCGCAGTGTCTATAATCGTGCGGTAGATGATGGACTTACAGAACAGACCAATCCTTTCAAACGGGTTTATACCGGAGTAGACAAGACTTCAAAACGTGCTATTAGTTTGAAAGAAATAAAAAAGATTAAAGATTTGGATTTGAGTAGTACCCCTACCCTTGATTTTGCAAGGGATATGTTTCTGTTTTCTTTCTATATGCGCGGAATGTCATTCATTGATATTGCATACCTGAAAAAGAAGAACCTTTCAAATGGATTTGTCGTGTATAATCGTCGAAAAACAGGGCAACAGTTAGTTGTAAAATGGGAAAAACAAATGGAAGCGATAGCCAATAAGCATCTTGATTCAAATAATCCTTTTCTTTTCCCTATTATCACAAAAGAAGATGGAACTGAACGTAAGCAGTATTTGAATAAAATGATGCTAATCAACAGGTATTTAAAGAAGATTGCAGAACTTGCGAAAATTCCTATTCCACTAACCATGTACGTGGCCCGGCATTCTTGGGCAAGTATAGCCCAATCGAAAAATGTGCCTATGCAGGCCATCAGTCTTGGTATGGGACATGATAATGAGGAGACGACACGCATCTATCTTGCATCTATTCAGACTAATGTCATTGATAATGCTAATAATAAGATTTTGAATCTTTTGGAGAAAAACAAATAATATAACAATTTAGTTGTAGTAGATTTCAACTATATCCAATATGGAAAATATTGAATGCTAACTACTTGTACCGTAATATCTCGTGGTAAAATGTGGTTGTTTGATAAAAGTTCTCACTCTTACATAGAGTACATCAACCATTTGCAAAGTTACAAATTTATTTGCAGATAATATGCTTTTCTTTTCAAAAGTTTCATCACAAAAGGTAAATGTTTGACGAAATACTTCAAACATATTATTTAAATGCCACGGATTCAGTGATATGAGAATGCGTACTAACTCTATGTAAGAGTACATACAGAAATATAGTTTCAAACATCAATATTAAATAAATTAGAGCATTATGATTAACCTGCAAAAAGGACAGCGCATTGAAATTGGCTTGTCAAAAGTCGGTGTTGGTTTAGGATGGGATCCTAATGAGAGTACTGGATTTGATTTTGATTTAGATGCTTCAGCATTTATGTTAGGTAGTAATAAAAAACTTCCACAAGACGAGTTTTTTGTTTTCTATAATAATCAAAAATCACCAGATGGAGCTGTCGAATCTTCAGGCGATGATTTGACGGGAGGTAATAGTGATGGTGGTGATGACGAAACTCTAACCGTAGATTTGACCAAAGTTGATCCACGTATTGAGGAAATAATCTTCACAGTAACAATCCATGAAGCAATTGCAAGAAAACAAAACTTTGGACAGGTACATAATTCATATATCCGAATTTACAATGCAGTAACTAATGAAGATATTGCCCGTTACGACTTAGATGAGGATTTCTCTATTGAAACAGCAGTAGAATTTGGTCGTTTGTATAAACGAGGTTCTGAATGGAAATTTGAAGCTATGGGAATCGGCTACAAGGGTGGTCTTCAATTTTTCGTGGATAAATACATCGGATAATTATGGCTGTAAATCTTGTAAAAGGAGAAAATCGGATACTTGAGCTTAATAAGTTTCATGTTGGGCTTGGCTGGGATGTAAATGAAGATGCCTCTCAGTTCGACTTTGACTTGGATGTAGCTGCATTTATGATTGGAGCTGACAAAAAAACGATTTCGGATGATTATCTGGTCTTTTATAATTCTGAAAAAAGAGTAAAGCCTAATGATCTCACTAAAATAGTCCCAGCATCATTGTGGTCAAATAACGATGATTTAAGGCAGGAGTCTCGTCCTGTAGATCCCGAGTTATCTGTTATCGGTTCAATTGATGATGAGGATGGTAAAACATCCGAAGATGGTGATGATGAAAGCATGGATATTAATCTGGACAAAGTACGTCCGGATGTTCAAGAAATCATTATCACGGTAAGTATATATGACTATCAGAACAGAAAACAGAATTTCGGACAGGTAGAAAGAGCGTATGTGCGTTTATATAAGCCAGGGAACGATGCTGAAGGACAAGAAGATTATCGTTATGACTTGACAGAGGATTTCTCAACCTGTGCTTCCGTGGAATTTTGTAGGATATATCGTAGGAATAACGAATGGAAAGTTCAGGCTTTAGGTGTTGGTCATAAAGGTGGCTTGGAAGAATTAGTTTCTAAATATATGTAGGTATGGCTATAGTATTAGAAAAGAACGGAGATAAACATCGCATAAATCTCACCAAAGGCGGCAATATTGTTACCGGCGAAATTAAAATCAACTTGGATTGGAGTAAAGGCGGATTTCTCAAACAACTATTTGGAAGTGCAATAGACCTTGACCTAGGTTGTTTTTATGAACTTCGTGATGGAAGCAAAATGCTGATTGATGGGTTGCAGTTCTCACATGGACGTGGAGGTCGAAGAGAGCAACAAACTCGTCAGGGTTGCTACACGCAAGCTCCTTATATATGGCATAAAGGAGATGACAGAGGTGGCTCTTCTGAGTCTGGAGAAACAATCCTTGTAAACCCATCAGGAATACCCAATATCAAGCGCATTATAGTATATACCTTTATATACGAGGGCGTGGCTAAATGGTCTGAAACAAATGCTGTCGTAAAAGTTTCCGTACCGGGATGTGAGGATGTAATTGTTCAGATGGGAAACCAAAGTAGCAACAAAAAGTTTTGCGCCATAGCTGCAATTGAAATAGGCAGTGATAATTCCATGGAAGTTCAAAAACTTGTCACATTTCATGATGGACATTCTGACTGTGACCGCTGCTATGGATGGGGATTTAACTACTCGCCTGGTAGTAAATAGTTTACAACGCTGCAAGTAATAATCAATAAAAAAGTCATAGTTAAATTGTAACGTTACAGAAAATCCACTCCAAGGTGAGTTAGATAGTACTTTTGCAGTATAAACAATTAAAAGAATACGCATATGATTAACTTAGAAAAAGGACAACGGGTAAATGTAAATTTGCCTAAGTTCACAATCGGTTTGGGTTGGGATACCAACTCATCAAGTACTGGTGAAGATTTCGATTTGGATGCATCAGTATTCATTCTTGGAGAGGATAAAAAATTGATTTCAGATGACTATTTTGTCTTTTATAATCAGCTTGTATCTCCAGATGGAGCTGTTGAACACACTGGTGATAACCTTACAGGTGAAGGCGATGGTGATGATGAAAGCATCAAGATTGATCTAACCTCCATCACACCTCAAGCGTCAGAAATTGTAATCGTCGTTACGATTCACAAGGCTGCTGAGCGTAAACAGAACTTTGGTCAAGTCCACAATTCTTTCATCCGTATTTTCAATACAGATACACAGGAAGAAATCTTAAAATATGAGCTTGAAGAGGATTTTTCTGTTGAGACAGCCGTTGAATTTGGTCGTATCTATAAAAGAAACGGCCAGTGGAAGTTTGAAGCAATCGGCATGGGACAGAAAGGCGGCTTACAAGAATACCTTAACAAATACCAATAAAAGATTATGGCTATACGATTAGAAAAAGGACAGCGCATTAATCTTGAAAAGAATAATGGCTCTAAATTGACCTCATTTTGCGTGGGTTGCAACTGGGGTGCAATCGAAAAAAAGACATTTTTTGGTCTAAGTAAAGAGACGATAGATGTTGATTTGGACCTGAGTTGTGTAATGTTCAATGAACAAGGAGAAATCTGTGATCACATTTATTCTCCATTATATAAACCTGATTTGCTTTCTAAATTTGGCCTACCTCCAGGAAAAGTGGACTCGTTAGATCGAGCATTGCATCATTCCGGAGATGATTTGGAAGGTGACAAGGGTGGAGACGATGGACTTGACAACGAAATCATAACTGTTGATTTGAATAGATTAAATCCATCTATACATCAGATATACTTCTTTTTGAATAATTGCGGACAAGAGGATTTTTCTCAAATTCCTTATGCTGCAATTAGGATGTATGAAGGAACTCCTACTAAAGTGAAGGAAATATTTGCGCAATATGACGTTGCTGCCGAATCAAAATATCAAGGCAAAACTGCATTGATAATGGGCAAGTTGTACAAGCGTAATGGTGAGTGGAAATTTGCTGCTATCGGTGATGCATATGATGATAAATTCTTAGGCTTTACTATTCATCGCATTATTAAAGATTACATGAAAAAATAACACTTATGGCAATACGATTAGAAAAAGGACAAAGAATCAATCTTGAAAAAAGCAATGGTTCTAAATTGGAGAACATTTGCGTAGGTGTCAATTGGGGTGCTATCAAGAAAAAGAATTGGCTTGGATTCACTACAACTGAAGCCGTTGATTTGGATGCGAGTTGCGCCCAATTCGATGCAAATGGAAATGTTATTGACAAAGTTTGGTTCAGGCACCTAAACTCAAACGATGGTGCAATCAAACATAGCGGAGACGATCTAACCGGTGATACAGATGGTGATGATGGATTGGATAATGAAGTAATAACAGTAAATCTTAATCAATTGAATCCTAAAACGGAGAAAATAGCTTTCGTGCTAAATAGTTTTAGAGGCCATGATTTTAAGACGATACCTTTTGCTTCAATTAGAATCTACGAAGGCACTCCAACCAAAGTAAAAGAAATATTTGCAACTTATGATATTGCAAACGATCCGACTTTTGCAGGAAATGTCTCAATGGTAATGGGCGTTTTCTATAAAAGAAATGGAGAATGGAAATTCAATGCCATCGGAGAACCGACAAAGGACAGAGATTTTGAAAGTACATTACAAACTGTTAAACAAAGATATTTATGAGAAGATTACCGGTTTATCTATTGTTAGATACTTCTGGTTCGATGTATGGCGAACCTATTGAAGCTGTTAAAAATGGCGTACAGGTACTCGTTTCGACATTGAGACAAGACCCATACGCTTTGGAAACAGCATACTTAAGCATTATTACATTTAACAGCAGTGCGCAGCAAGTAACCCCTTTGACGGAATTATCTTCTTTCCAACAGCCAAACATCGATGCTGGTGGCTGTACAGCTTTGGGAGAAGCGTTGTCATTGCTTGCATCAAAAGTTGACAGTGAAGTTACCAAAACAACAGCAGAAGTAAAAGGTGACTGGAAGCCATTGGTCTTTATTATGACTGATGGAGAGCCAACAGATGATTTGAACAAAGGGTTGGCTGAATTCAAAAAACGCAAATTTGGAATGGTTGTAGCCTGCGCTGCCGGTCAAGGCGCAAATACAGACACCTTGAAAAAAATAACAGAGTGTGTAGTACAACTGGATACAGCAGATAGTGCTACAATCAAATCATTTTTCAAATGGGTTTCTGCTTCAGTGAGTGCAGGCAGTATGAAAGTCGAAGAAACTTGTCAAGAAGTTGGCGGTTTGAGTGAACTTCCTCCTCCACCTCCAGAAGTTAATATTGTTGTATAACTCAAACGGATAAAAATGAAAACTTTACAGGAATATAAAGCAGAGATTTTGGCAGATGGTATCATTGACGCCAATGAAGTTAAAGAATTGGAACAGTTACTTTTTGCTGACGGGAAAATAGATTCTGAAGAAGCTGATTTCCTTTTTGAACTTAATGATGCCGTTACTGGCAAAGACAATGACTGTTCATGGAACAAATTGTTTGTTCGAGCAATAGTTTCTTATTTGTTGGAGGATGAACTTTCTCCAGGGGAAATAGATGACGAAGAAGCCGATTGGTTGTATAATAAAATCAAAGGTGATGGGCAAATTGACACTCTCGAAAGAGAATTGCTTTTGCAACTGAAGTCTCAGACGAAAAACTTCCCTGCTAAATTAGAGGAACTATTGTAATACGGTTCTACATGAGAATGGGGTATTTCAGTTGTGAAGTATATCGCTTTACTATTGAAATACCCATTCTGTAATATTCAACACCAGCATAAAAAGAAATAGTAATGATTAGATAAAATGAGACGACTACCTGTATACTTACTTATAGATACATCCGGTTCAATGAAAGGGGAACCGATTGAATCGGTAAAAGTTGGTATTGAATCTATGATTGCAACATTGCGTCAAGATCCATACGCACTGGAAACTGTAAACATTAGTATTATAACATACGATAGAGATGTTAAGGTTATTCTGCCATTAACACCTTTGGAGGACTTACAGTTACCCAATATAACAACTCCGGATTCTGGTCCGACTCATACCGGTGCCGCCTTGGAACAGCTTTGTCATCAAGTAGAACAGGAAGTAACATTAAGTACTCCCGAGAGAAAGGGAGACTGGATGCCATTATTGTTCATTATGACTGACGGACATCCAGCTGACATAATGGTATATAACAAAGTTGTACCAAAGGTCAAGAAAAAGAAATTTGCAAGTATCATAGCTTGTGCAGCAGGAATGAAAGCAAAGATTGAACCGTTAAAACTATTGACGGATCAAGTGTATTCCTTAGATACAATGGATAGTTCCAGTTTCAAGACCTTTTTCAAATGGGTTTCTGATTTAATTGAGGTTGGCAACAAAAGTGTCGGAGCTACCGATGATTTAATCTTACCTCCTCCACCGGAAGAAGTTAACGTCGTAATCTAACAGCAATATGAATGTAAAGTTAGTTGGAAATTTCATACAGCATATAGAAGTCGAGCTTATGTATGGCGAAGAATTTTATGCACAAAAAGGTACTCTTATATATTTAGAACAAGGTATAGAGAAGGATGTTGTGCTGAATGGCGGCGGAAATGGAACTCTTGGTACTATTGGCAATTTATTAGGTGCAAAACTTACAGGAGAATCTATCTTCCTCGTCCGTTACGTTAATAAGTACAATAAACCTCGTAAAGTCGCTTTCGGTGGAAGTTTTGGGCTACACCCAGTTAAGATACAAAACGAAACCCTGATTTGCAATAGAGGTGTGTATGTGGCTTCCAACAACTTAGTTCAAGTATCTGCCAAAATTTCAATTGCAGGTATAGTTGGCGGTATGGGTGGACTTTTGCAGAAAATATCAGGAACATCAACTGTATTTCTGGACTGCAAGGGGCAACCTATAACAAAGGAGTTATGCGCAGGAGAAACTATTGAAGTTGATGAAGACCACATTATTGCCATGCAAGGAATTTCAGAGCATCAACTTTCTTCTGCTTGGTCACTGAAAAATGTATTCGGGGGTGAAGGACTTAGTATGCTTCGCATAACAGGCCCCGGTAAAGTACACTTAAGTCCTGGCAGTATCATACCTCAAACAACGAGGTAATACCCACATATATATTAAGAAAGGCATTAATATCAGAAAATACTAATTATATGAGACGATTACCTATATACTTCCTCATTGATGTATCGGAATCAATGGTAGGCGAACCAATAGAAGAGGTTCAAAACGGCATACGGACAATCATACAAGAGCTACGCTTTGACCCATACGCTTTGGAAACTGTATATGTATCCATAATTGCTTTTGCAGGAAAAGCAAAAACAATTTCGGAATTGACAGAGTTGTTCAAATTTTATCCACCTAAGTTCCCAATAGGTGGAGGTACATCATTGGGAGTCGGATTGAATCATCTTATGGATAGTATAGACCGTGATATTCAAAAGACGACATTGGAGGTAAAAGGCGACTGGAAACCGATAGTTTTCCTATTCACGGATGGCACTCCTACTGATAATCCAAACAGAGCCATACAACGTTGGAATACGAAATACAGAAAAGACTGTAATTTAATAGCTATTTCTATCGGAGACAATGTTGATACCAAGATGCTTGGTAGCATTACAGATAATGTTTTAAGATTAAAGGATACTGATACAAATTCATTCGCTACTTTCTTCAAATGGATAACTGCATCTATTAAAACATCAAGTGTATCTGTTTCAGAAACCGCTAATGATGAACTAAAATTGGCTCCTTTAGATGGCATTAATCTGGAAAAGGTTGATACTAATCAGCCATGTCGCATTGATGAAAATTTCGCTGTTGTCATGGGAAAATGCCAAACTACCAAACGTCCTTATCTAATCAAATACGCAAAAAGAATCAGACCATTGGATGTCGAAGGATTAGAACATTTCAATGTCACAGATTTCAAATTGGTAGGAGCATTTCCTGTAGAGGAAGAATCATACAAGATGCTATCTGATGAATCACAAACAAAAAGGAATATCAACACAATAGAATTACTTGGAGTACCGACCTGTCCATGCTGCGGAAATCAATTTGGATTTGTAGTCTGTGAATGTGGTAATATATTTTGTGTTGGAGATACGGAACACAACAAATGTCCTTGGTGTGGATTAGAAGGTACATTAGGAGAAAGCAAAGCAGAGGGAATGAATGTAAATAGAGCAAGGGGGTAATAATATGACTGGTATAATTGATATATTAATTGAAAAGTATTTTCCTCAAGGAGTATCATCAGAAAAACGTTCCGACATACAAGAGTTCTTTCTGGAAAAAATATATAACGAATACAACGAGTACTATATGGATAGAGAATTGGTTATAAAAAATCGGATTGATGCCTTAAATTTGGCGTTGCCCAATGCTAAGGTCAGAGAGGAATACTCTCAACTTATAAAAATAGATGATCCTGATGTCTGTGAATACTGGTTGGAAGGACTGGAAGATACTGGCTTGCAAGCAGAATTAGAAATCATCTTAAATCCGACGGAAGAAAAAATAACGACAGATGATTGTGCTTCTGAATCAACTATACCTTCTAATGAAAACAATGCACAAATTGATGTTACCGCTTCTGCTGGTCTAAATGAGATAACAGAAGCAGAAGTATTCTCTGACACCAGAGTCGTTGGTACTAAGAAACGCGGAATTGTGGTTAAAGGTATTCCAACCAAAGCTGGTGATTATGATATTACTCTAAAATATAAATATCAGAATTGGAACGAAGGATGTAGTATTTTGGAACGCAAATTCAAAGTTGCAGTAAATCCAGACCCTCGCTCACTTTGGAAAGACATTCCAACTGATAAGAACATCAAATTTTTCAAAGAGGATTATGCACACGAATACATAACAGTCGTGGAAAATGAAAAAGGTCCTCAAAAGGACATAGTTGCAGCAAGCAAACGTGGACGTTCTCACGCTCATGAAGGGAAAGCACGAGATGATGACTTTAAAATCTTCCACAATGACAATAATGGCTGGTATATCATAGCTGTTGCAGACGGTGCTGGTTCTGCCAAATATTCCCGGAAAGGTTCTGCTGTGGCTTGTGAAACCTGCGTTGAGTTCTGTAAAACTGCATTGGAGAATCCTATTGAACTGGAAAAAGAAATCATTGCACTAAATACCACAACAGAAGGACAATCAAACAGAGCTATCAGTACACTTATTTACAACATAGTAGGAGGTGCAGCCCATAAAGCACACAGAGCCATACTTGAAACCGCCAGTGCTAACGAAGATCAGCCACGTGATTATTCAACGACACTATTGCTAGCCATCTGCAAGAAATTCGATTTCGGCTGGTTTGTCGCTTCTTTTTGGGTTGGAGACGGAGCGATGTGCATTTACGACAAGGAACACCAGTATATTAAATTATTGGGGACTCCTGATGGAGGCGAATACGCCGGTCAGACACGTTTCTTGACGATGAAAGAAATTTTCACTCCGGAATCAATAATGTCTCGATTGAAATATTCTATTGAGGAGGACTTTTCTGCTCTTTTGTTAATGACAGATGGTATTTCAGATCCATTCTTTGAAACAGATGCCAATCTTAACAAAGTAGAAAAATGGAATGAGTTGTGGGATAATATCAAGTCAGAAGTTGATTTAACTGATGATAACACAGAGTCTCAATATCAATTATTGAAATGGTTGAATTTCTGGTCGCCAGGTAACCATGATGATAGAACCATCGCTATTCTATATTAAAAAGGGAAGATATGAGTAAGACTATTACATTGACAGCGACCGATGGTTCGAAAGTCGAATTTATAGATGATGTTATTGGGTCTGGAGCCATGAAAGATGTGTATTTCAGCCCGGACAAGAGCTACGTTGTTGGATTTTTTAGAGAACCGCAAGATGCAAATTCTAAAGACCGGCTAACAAATATAACAGGAACATACCGGGAGAGAATATTCAATCAAGTTGGAGGTGAGTATTGGAAGAATCTCTTTTGCTGGCCAACTAAAATGGTTGAATGGAATGGCAAAATAGGAATCGTATGCCCTACTTATCATAAACACTTTTTCTTCGGCTCTGGGAATTTCAAAGGAAAAGAAAAAGAAGGAAAATGGTTCGCTTCTGCTAAATTGAGAAATCGTTTTCTTCCAGCGGAAGAAAAAGGAACTTGGCTTACACATTATCATATGTGTATTCAAATAGCTCGTGCCGTAAAGAGATTACATGCCGCTGGTTTGGCACATTCAGATTTGTCGTATAAAAATGTACTTGTTGACCCAGTGACAGGTAAAGCCTCAATCATTGATATTGATGGATTAGTGGTCCCTGGTAAATATCCACCAGATGTTGTTGGTACACCTGATTTCATCGCACCGGAAGTGCTTGAAACAAGAAGTTTGAAAATTGGAGACCCAAATAAAAAACTACCAAGTATTCAAACGGACAGACATGCTTTAGCTGTACTCATATACATGTATTTGCTATACCGTCACCCGCTTAGAGGAGGTAAGGTAAATGATTTGGATGCTGCTAAAGACGAAGAATTGTCTATGGGTTCCAAGGCATTGTTCATTGAACATCCGTCAGACAAGAGTAATCGTCCTAAAGTCGATCAGTTATCAAAAAGTGAACTACCCCAAGGTGATGTCACCAAACTTCCATATAGCATATGTGGCCCATATATGAAAGAACTGTTTAATAGAGCTTTTATAGATGGTCTGCACAATCCTACTTTACGACCTACTGCTGATGAATGGGAACAGGCATTGATTAAGACAACTGATTTAATGCAGCCTTGTCAAAACCCTAATTGTGAAGCAAAATGGTTTGTGTTCGATAACTCTACAAAACCGAGATGTCCATTTTGTGGGCAGGAATATCATGGTCAACTGCCTGTGCTGAACTTGTATTATTCCCCTAAAAAAGGAGTATTCAAGCCTGAAAATTATCGTCTTATGGTCTATAACAAACAGACATTATACAAATGGCATGTAAACCGTTTTGTTACTCCAAATGAAAAGACAAGCGATGAAGATAAAAAGCCTGTTGGTGATTTCCATTTTTTCAACGGCAAATGGATTCTTATTAATCGTCGTTTGGATAGTCTGTACGATAAAGACTTAGATAAGAAAATAGAAATTGGTCAATATGTAGAATTAACCGAAGGCAAAAAAATTCTCTTGTCTACAGAGGATGGCGGACGGCTGATTATTGTTCAACTGGTTAATAATTAATTGTCACTATGATAAAAGAACAATGTGAACAATGCAAGAGGAATAACATCAATTGCCAGGAAAACATAGAATTTAATGGCCTATCATGTGAACAATATGTTAAGCGCATAAATCTGGAGAAATCAGAAAAGAATGAGATTCCAGATGGCAATAACATTATACAGCAAAATCAAGAGACATCTGCTACCATAGAATATCCAGACCCCAACTATAGTATTCATGGCTGGCTTACTTTCTTCTTGTTTTCGATAGGACTTGGCGGATTAATAAGTGCCCTTTACCCTATTTTCACATATAACATTGCAGAATACGATGGAAACCATTTTCTGGCCATATCAGATGTGGTTTTAGGGGTAATGTTGCTCATTTTATCCTGTTACACAATATATTCTTTTTGTAAGAAGAAACCCAATGCAGTATTCTTAGCAAAGATGTATGTTATTGTAACATTTACATCCAACACTCTGCTTTTATTTATGGGGGAATATGAAACTTCGGGATTAGGAAGTTTACCCCAAATAATTCGTAGTCTTATCTGGGGCATAATTTGGTTCTCATATCTGTCTCTTTCAGAACAAGTTCATGATATAATACCTAAATCATATCGAAAGGTTTTTAGTCGGGATTATTATTTGATGACGGCATTTATCATTATTCCAATATTATGCCTTGCCATAGGTATTGGGAATATATTTTCTCAAAGGGAAGAGTTGGAACAGAACTTTATATCAACCACTAATCTTGACTACAATGAATACACGGATGGGCGCATAATATTTACGAAGCCAGACGGATTTACTTGTGAAAAGCAAGAATTGAATGACCCCCAAATCACCGTTTTCGATTTAGAATCGGAATACAGCTATATACGTATTGTTAGTGACTACGATTCAGATGTTTCAGTAAAGAATTTCAACACATACTGGAAAGGTTGGAATGATGATGATTTAAAGGATTATTCGTATAAAGAAATCACAAACGAAAAAAGAGAAGTTAATGGTAATCCATACTTCATAAAATCAGTGAAATACGATACAGAAACACCTGTTATATGGCATTTCATTCTGTTGTTTAGCCCTAAAACAGGTAAAGTTTGTGTCATCTATTCCATACAAACAGAGGATGAAACATTTGATATCAACGACCTTATCAAAACTATTCGTTTTTAGACTATGATATATGTGAGAAGAAATAATCAGGAGTTTGGTCCGTATGATGAATCTACCCTTTTGACATATGTCAATTCAGGGCAGATTCTAAAAAGCGATTCTGCTCGAAGTGATACTACAAATGAAGAAAATACGGTAAAGTATTTTCTGAAAAAGGCAGGATTAAAAGCAAAAGTGCCTCACAAGGGAAGCCTCTTTCACCAATTAGCAATGATTGGCAGTGAGTTGATACTGCCTAAATCTACCATTATTAGCAAGCAATGGCTTTCTGATAAGAGACTATTGCTTTTGGCTATAATCGGTCTGTTCCCTACCATTTTCATGGCAATACCCTTTCCGGCAATTGGAATATTCTATGCTATTGCATTATACTTTTCATGTATATGGGGAATATTCTTTTACTATTTTTTCAAAACCAAGCAAGTGTCATTAAAATACACATTAATCGTATTTTTTATGACGCAACTCTGTATATTCTTCCTATGGGATATCGTAGGTTGGACAAAACTTAATCCATTTTACAACCTTGTAAATCTACCATTCCCATTTAATTTCATCGGATACACTTTAGGAGTTGGAACAACAGAAGAATTTGCAAAAGCGATACCTCTTTATATTCTTATTGCCCGAGCAAAAGAGCCATTAATACCACAAACATTAGTGTTTTATGGTTTAATGGCTGGTATTGCATTTGGTGTATATGAGGGAGTTGGATATCAAACTTCAGTTAATACTCAGCTTGATTATACCGGAGCATTTTTCATGAACATTGCACGATTGACCAGTTTGCCGTTCCTTCATGCAATATGGTGCGGTATCGGAGGATATTTTATTGCTTTCGCTAATTTATATCCGAAGTATCGTATATCATTGTACTTCCTATCATTAGCTATTCCGGCTTTGTTGCATGGACTATATGATACGTTGTGTGGTTATAGCGTATTGATATTTATCGCTGTTGGCATCTGCTTTATCGCTGTATTGTTGCTTATGACTTACTTAAAGCAAGGAGTAAATTACCAGTCTAAACTTAGAAACTAATATAACTATGGGAAAATGTCTATACTGCGGTCAGGGTGCTGGTTTCTTTCGTAATAAACACAATGAATGCGAAGCAAAACATCTTAAAGGTTTGTCTTCTATTAAACAAATTATAATAGATTGTTTTACACATAAGGAGGATTTTTATCTGAAAGATTCAGAAATAAGAAAAATCATTCACGATTCGCATATCAACAAAACGTCTTTAGACAATATGTTTTGTTCTGCATTTGATGAAGCTATTGACGGCTATCTTAATGATGGGATAGTTGATTCAGCAGAAGAGAAAACTGTTGCCAGATTCATTCAATATTCCGGGCTTTCACAATCATTCCTCAATGCCAATAAATCTCTTGAAAAGGTCTTGCAGTCAAAAGTCCTTCGTGATATTTTATCAGGAAATATTCCAACACCTCAAATAACCATTGCAGGTGATTTTCCTTTTCTGCTGAACAAATCAGAGCATTTAGTATGGCTATTCCGCAATATCACACTTTACCAACAAAAGATTCAACGAGAATATGTAGGACGAAGTAGAGGTGTTAGCGTTAGAGTAATGAAAGGCGTTTATTATCGCACGGGTGGTTTCAAGGGGCATCCTGTTGAAACAACCGTTATGCAAAAAATTGGTTCTGGAAGTGTTTGCCTCACCGATAAACATATCTATTTTGCTTCTCCTGAAAAAAGTCTGAAAATACCATACTCAAAGATTTTGAGTATTGAATCATATTCAAATGGGATAGGATTGCAAAAGGATGGGGCTAATGACAAGCCTATATTCCTTGAAGGAATTAACAGCTGGTTCGCTTATAATGTTGTTGCAAATTACAAATAATCGTTATGTATAATTTAGAACAGATTAAACAAACTATCATAGCAAACGGAAGCATCACTTCAAGTGATATTCCAGACTTGCGCAAGATTGTATATAAAGATGGTCGAGTAAGCCGAGAAGAGGCTGATTTTTTATTTGACTTACGAAAAGAGATACTAAATTTTGGCAATCTAAAAGAATGGGATATTTTTTTCATTCAGGCCATTTGTGACCATCTATTAGAAGAATCACATGACACAATAACTGACGATGATGTATCTTGGCTCATAGACAAAATCGGTGCGGATAAATATATTGACCATATAGAACAAGAGCTACTTTGCAAGTTGAGTTCTAAAGTGAAGTATTTCCCATCAAACCTAAAGGCAATTCAAGAACATACAAACATTGCATATGATCTTGGGTGCAAAATACTGTCATTATTGTGCAGAAATTCAAAAACAGGTCGTAGTCTTCAATTCGGTATAAATAAAGTCGGTTGTAGAAAAAACAAAATAGTAGTCTAAACATCTATATGCGATACATATGATTAGTTGAATTTGTAGTGTCGTTATCATCGCAGTATTACGCATAAGTCACATTTGAAAAATATTATTAAATAGAATCATTATATGGAACAAAAGAAAAATTACATTGGCTTAACTGATGCCCAAGTGCTAGAAAGCCGGAAGAAGTATGGAGCAAACATTCTTACTCCACCAGAAAAAGATCCGTGGTGGAAAGAATTTCTTGAAAAATTCTCAGACCCGTTAATCATCATTCTCCTTGTTGCCGGAGTGCTTTCAATCGGAATTTCATTCTATGAGTTCTTTGGCTTAGGGCAAAATTGGAAAGTTTTTTTTGAGCCAATAGGTATCTTCGTTGCCATAGGATTGGCAACAACTCTTGCTTTCATCTTTGAACAAAGGGCAAACAAGGCTTTCCAAATACTCAATCAGGTCAACGATGATGAATTGGTTGAAGTTATGAGAAACGGTACGACTACTACAATTCCTCGAAAAGATGTAGTTGTAGGTGATATTGTCATCATTAACACAGGTGATGAAATACCTGCCGATGGTGAACTTCTTGATTCTGTTACTCTCAGTGTAGATGAGTCAACGCTTACAGGTGAGCCTCTTTGCGCCAAAACCATCGACCCAGCGCATTTCGACAAAGAAGCAACCTATCCGTCCAATCATGTCATGCGTGGTACAAAAGTAATGGAAGGTCACGGCGTGATGCGTGTGCTGAAAGTCGGTGATGCAACAGAGATGGGTAAAGTATTTGAGGAAGCGCAAATTGACGATTCTGTAAAGACACCGCTCAATGAACAACTTGACGGACTCGCAGATTGGATTACGAATGTCAGCTATGGTTTTGCTGGATTGATAATTGTTGGTCAGTTGATTCATTTCCTCGGATGGAGTAACTGGCAAGCATGGACGCTTATTGTTCCTGTTGCTTTATTCTTTTGGCTTGTCATCAAAAAATTTGAAGATTGGTCAAAGGCTAAGTGCATATTTACTATCATCGGATTTTTCGTACTGTTCTTCGCTATGGTAATTGGAGCGTTCTCAATGATACACGCTGGCGCAGATAGTACCACTTGGTCGTTGCTCCTTGCTCATACACTTAAAACCCTCATGGTGGCTGTAACCTTAATTGTGGTTGCCGTACCGGAAGGATTACCTATGGCTGTAACCCTTTCACTTGCATATAGCATGAGCCGTATGCTTAAAACCAACAATCTTGTCCGCAAGATGCACGCTTGTGAAACAATGGGTGCTACAACCATAATTTGCACAGACAAGACAGGTACACTGACGCAGAACCAGATGCAGGTCTATAAAACTAATTTCTTTGGAGAGCCTTCAGATGAAATTCTTTATGAGGGTATAGCTGTAAACTCAACGGCTCAACTTGATTTGACCGGAGATAAGCCACAGGTTCTTGGCAATCCGACCGAAGGAGCGTTGCTTCTTTGGCTGAAGGAACACAATACAGATTACAAGGCTTTGCGTATGAATGCCACGCGTATTGAAGAACTGCCATTTACTACTGAACGTAAATATATGGCTACCGTGGTGAAATCTGCGACAGGCAAGAACATTCTTTATATAAAAGGTGCGCCGGAAATTATTTTCGCCATGTGTAAGAATACTTGCGGCGTTTCCAAACAAGAGATAGACGCTCAGCTGCTTGCATATCAAAATCAAGCGATGCGTACTCTCGGTTTTGCATATCAGGAACTTGGAGATAAGGATGCTACTATTGAAAATGGCAAGATCGTAGCCGATAAACTCACATTCCTCGGAATTGTTGCTATCTCTGACCCTGTACGTTTAGATGTACCTGATGCCGTTAATGAAGTGATTGCAGCCGGAATCAAAGTTAAAATCGTAACTGGTGACACACCTGGAACGGCAAAGGAAATCGGTAGACAGATCGGGCTTTGGAATGATGCGACGGACACAGACCGCAACATTATTACTGGAGTTGAGTTTTCAGAACTGTCAGATGCGCAGTTGCGCGATCGTGTAGGCGACTTGAAAATCATAGCCCGTGCCCGTCCTATGGATAAGAAGCGTCTTGTAGAAGCACTGCAAACGAACAATGAAGTTGTTGCTGTTACCGGTGATGGAACGAATGATGCCCCGGCTCTGAAGACAGCTCATGTGGGCTTGTCTATGGGAGATGGAACATCTGTTGCTAAAGAAGCATCTGATATTACGATTATAGACAACTCTTTCTCGTCAATCGGCCGTGCTGTAATGTGGGGACGTTCACTTTATAAGAACATTCAACGCTTCCTATTATTCCAGCTTACGGTTAATGTGGCAGCTTGCTTCCTTGTACTGTTTGGCTCATTTATGGGTACCGAATCTCCATTGACTGTTACTCAGATGCTTTGGGTAAACCTTATTATGGATACATTCGGAGCAATGGCACTCGCTTCGCTACCCCCTTCTGCAAGTGTGATGAATGATAAACCGCGTCGTCGTGAGGCTTCAATCTTGACTCGTCCAATGATGACAGAACTACTTGGTGTGGGTTTGTTCTTCTTTGCCTTGACATTGGGCTTCTACTGGTTGTTCAACCATGCTGAAGTAACCTCGATTACACAGATGTTCTCAGCAGTTGTAGGTGGTGAAAATCCGATGACAGCATACGAAGCTACACTTCTCTTCTCCATTTTTGTATGGACACACTTCTGGTATATGTTTGATGCCCGTGTATTTGAAACAGGAGAAAGTATTTTCAAAGTAAAAATGAGTCGCGGATTTTGGACTATAGTCGGAATTATCATTATTGGTCAGCTATTTATCACTGAGATTGCATACGAATTCTTTAATGTAGAACCGATGCTTCACACCCTTGATTGGCACTTCAATCCCACAGGTGCCATTGACTTGTTGATAATTGTTAGTGCATCTTCACTCGTTCTTTGGGTTCGAGAAATTTGTCGATTGTTTACAAAAAAATAATACGTAATTCTATGGGTGAATGAGATTCAAATTCACCCATAGAATTATCTCACTTATTGTGTATGAAAAGAATAATTATCACATTGTTTGTTGTTATAGGAATGACTTGTTCGATTTCCGCCCAAAACATCAAACGTCCGGATTCTTACAACTACAATCGTGGCGTTGAAGCTATTCAAAACAACAATGCAGAAGAGGCTCTTGAATACCTTAACAAGGAGCTGGAAGATAATCCAAACAACGGATATGCTTTGGCTTGGATTGCGACTGTACGAAACTATCAAGAGGAGTATGGTCGCGCATTAACCGCTGTAGATTTGGCAATAAAGCATATTCCTAAAAAGGACAAACAATATAGAGCCTTTGCATATATTGTTCGTGCAGAAGTTTATGTGGGACTTGGTGAAAATGAAAAAGCACTTGTCGATTTCACATCCGCCATAAAAGAAACTCCTGATGCTGCTGATGTCTATGAAAAGCGAGCCAATCTATATTATTATATGGATAAATATGACTTGGCAGATAAGGATTACCAGAAAATCATATCAATAGATCCTGGTAGTGTAATGGGCTACATGGGAATTGGTCGAAATGCCAATGCGGAAAAAAGATATAATGACGCAATCGAGCAATTCAATTATGTGACACGATTGGCATCAGACTATTCTTCAGGGTATTCTTTTAGGGCTGAAAGTTATTTTGGGCTACAACAATACGACAAAGCTATTGATGATGTTATCAAAGCGTTAGATATTGACGGTGACAATAAAGCATTTCATTTAATGCAGCAAGTCGCAGATTCCGCTATGATTCCGTTAGTAGCAAAATTAAAGGTGCAATCCGCAAAAAATCCCAATAATGAATATTGGCTCTATTGTTTGGGAATTGTACACGAACGTACTGATGCTTATAAAAAGGCCATTGAATATTATACAAGTTGCTATAATAAAGATGCTTCCGATGTAGTCGCCTATCGCATATCACAATGCCATAGCGAAATGGGGAACTTTTCCTTGGCCTTGGATCATATTGATAATGCGATTGCCTTGGATTCTACAGACTTTGATTATGTGATGGAAAAAGCAGATCTTTTGTATGAATCCGGGAATACGAAAGACGCTATCGTTGAGTCGGGTAAATATATCAACCATTATCCTGATTATTTTGGAGGGTACTATCGTCGTGGCTGGTTCAAGGACAATAGCAACGACACAGACGGAGCCATTGAGGATTATACAATGGCTATAGTTTTGCAGCCAGATTATGCATATGCATATTTGGGACGAGGTGATATGTACATCCTGAAAGGAGATAAAAAATCCGCAGAAGCAGACTATAGAAAAGTTATAGAACTCGATACTATTCCAAGTAATAGTTCTTGCGCTCAATACGCATATTGGGGATTAGGCCAAAAAGAAAAAGCCATTGAATTTATGGACAAGGTGATTGCCAATGATTCGGATAATGCCGGTAACTATTATGATGCAGCTTGTTTGCATTCAAGAATGGGCGAATTAGAAAAGGCTATTGAATTTATGCGAACGGCATTGGAAAAAGGTTATCGCCGTTTTGCTCATCTTGAAATGGATGACGACCTAAATCCGATAAGAGAATTGCCAGAGTTCAAGGAAATGATAGCGCAATATAAGAAACGGTTTGAATCAGAAATAGAAGGCAAGACACAAGATACATCCCTATATGAGGAAAAGACTGTTGAAATACCTTTTACCAAAGAAGACGGTGTCTGTAAGGTAAAATGTGCAATAAACAATCTGTCTTTATACTTTGTTTTTGATACGGGGGCGTCAGATGTATCTCTCTCCTCTGTCGAGGCTACATTCATGATGAAAAATGGCTATTTGAAACCAACGGACGTAATAGGCAAACAGAATTATATGATGGCCAACGGAGAAGTAAGTGCCGGTACGGTTGTCAATCTCCGTAATGTGAATTTCGGTGGTTTAGATTTGGATAATGTCCGTGCCTCAGTCGTGCATAACCAGAAAGCCCCTCTTCTGTTAGGGCAGTCCATTCTCAACCGTTTGGGAAATATTGAGATTGATAATGCAAATAGAGTGTTGAAGATAACGTATAAAAAGAAAGTAGAGGAAAACAAATGAAGCGAGAAATCAATAGGTTAAAAGTAGTTTTGGCTGAGAAAAAGCGAACCAATCGTTGGCTTGCGGCTCAATTAGGAAAGAATGAAGCCACCATATCCAAATGGTGTACTAATAAGAGTCAGCCAAGTTTGGATGATTTAGTCGCCATCGCAAGGTGTTTGGAAGTCGATACAAAAGATTTACTCCATTCGATAACTGAGTAATTAACGTAGATACCACCTATTTTGGGGTGGTATTTTACTTTAGTACCAAAATAACTTCCAAAGAATGAAGTGTTTGGATTTTAAAAATCACTATTTTTGTATAAAGATTTAATACACTACCGATATGAACTCAGCAAAATACGAAGAATATATTTCAAAATACAATTTAAGGCGGTTCGTTGATGCGCATCGCCAGATATACGGCTCTGCCTTGACGGAAATTCGTTCTGGCAAGAAACAATCGCATTGGATGTGGTATATATTTCCACAACTTCGAGGTCTTGGGCATAGTCGCAATGCTGAATATTATGGTATTATAGACCGCGATGAAGCAATTATGTTTTTACTTCATCCTCTGTTAGGCAGAAACCTCTACGAAATCACAATGGCAATGCTTACCATTGACGGAAAATCCGCCGAGGAAATTTTAGGTGGAATAGATGCCTTGAAATTCCGCTCATCAATGACGCTTTTCGATAACATATGTCCTAACGATATTTTCTCTGATGCCTTACAGAAGTATTACGATGGTAAATCTGATGAACGCACATTGGAAATGTTGCAAACAAGTAAAGTCAAGGACGAACAGCTTATTTCAGGGGGAATTATTGGTGCTATAATCGGAGATATTGTCGGTTCATTTTATGAGTTTTGCAATCACAAGTCAACCAATATCGCTTTATTTACGATGGGAACTCAGTTTACAGACGATACAGTAATGACCATTGCTGTAGCTGACTGGCTTTTGAGTGGAGTTCCATTGCGGGAAGCTATGCCCGATTGGGGTAAAGAATATCCTAACAGAGGATATGGCGGAATGTTCTATGAGTGGTTGTTTTATAGTGAGACCAAAGAACCATACAATAGTTTTGGAAATGGTGCCGGTATGCGTGTAAGTCCTTGTGGATATTATGCCACATCGCTTGACGAAGCACTTGAACTTGCCAAACAATCAGCAGAGGTTACACACAATCATCCTGAAGGAATCAAGGGCGCACAGGCTATTGCTTCAGCAATCTTCTTGGCTCGCCAGCATAAATCCAAAGATGAAATTCGGGATTATATTGAACAGACCTTTGGCTATAATATGCATCGATCTTGCGATGAGATTCGCCCGACATATCAGTTTGACGTAACTTGTCAAGGCTCCTGTCCGGAAGCGATAATTGCATTCCTGGATAGTCACAACTACGAATCGGCCGTCCGTTTAGCTGTATCACTCGGTGGTGACAGCGATACAATAGCCTGCATGACAGGCGGTATTGCGGCAGCCTACTATGGTATTCCCTCGTGGTTGGTTAAGTATGTGACGGTGGAATTTTTGCCACAGTATATACGTGATGTTCTCGATAGATTTGATAAAGCGTGTACAGAAAGAAATTATTAACGGATTAGAGAGAAATAGATAATATGAGTATGCCAGATGATAGAAAACCAAGAATTATCGACGTAACACGCAAGCCGATAAAATGTCCGGATTGCGGTGAAAGGGTCGTTGATATAGTGTATGGTACTGGAGATATGACTGAAATTGAGTTTGCACTTCAATACCGAAAGGAAGCCATAATGGGTGGAGATAACATACCTCGTCGTCCTCCAATATGGTGTTGTTCATGCGGATGTAAGAGGTTTAGAAAAGTAAATCCTAACGGAACGGATGCTACAGTAAAAGTAAAAATGCTAAAAGACATCCGTAAAGCACCTGCCTCTAAAATAAATTGGAGTTCAAAGATGATTGAAACAGCCTTAGATAACAAGGATATCTATACTATACATCACTATCATGCAAAGATAATTACAGAACTTGGTGAATGTGAAACTCTTTCTCTAACTGCCGTAAGTACTGAAGATGCAAAAGAACTGGCAAAAGAATTAGTATCAAGTGGTTTACTTGGACTTGACGGTCGTACTTGTATGAATATAGAATTTATAGAATAGTTCGCAATGGAAAAGACAATCAATGGAGTAGTATACTATCTTCCGAGCAATTTAACATCGGAACAAGAAGCCATTTATGTTCAGATTATAGACTGGAAGCGTAAAAATATCACCACGCAAAGAGGTTTGTATAGAGGACATGAATATGATGCCATTTTCCCGGATGAGAGCCCTATCCCAGCAATGCTGTACAAACCAATAATACCATTACTGGATAAAATGCAACAAGGTAAATTTGCTTATAAACCTCATAAGTTTGCCTTTCATGCCGTAAGTTCTCAGACTGCCTGCATCAATCTTTTCATGCCGTTACTCCTTTCTGAAGATGCAGACCGCATATTACCTATGATTCCAGGATGTCCTGCTGATTTCAGTAAGATAGCAAGGAACAAGCTGTTCAGTGGGTTCTGTTTTGAATATTAGGGACAAGATATTAAACAAGGAACTGGTGTATTGAATGACCATTCCAAGCAAGCCGGGACAGATGCTGATGTAGCTATAGCTTACTATAATACAGAAGACAAATTATGTCTGTGGCTGATAGAGCATAAACTGAGTGAGCGGGAGTTTACAGAGTGTGGAGCATATAAAAGCAAAGCTAATAAGAACAAGGATAATTGCACTAAGTGCAATCTCATGGATATAGCCAAAGATCCTCAGAAATGCCATTATCACACGATAGGATATAAATATTGGGATACTCTAGAGAACCATCTGGATAGATTCCAAGGTACACTTGAAATTAAGGGATGTCCGTTCAAAGACGGACTTAACCAGCTTTGGCGCAATCAGATGCTTGCCTTCGCTTTACAGGAGACAGGGACATACAATAGAGTAACATTCTCGGTCTGTCATCATGGAAAGAATACGATGTTGGATAAGTCTATCAATCAATACAAAGCCTTAACTAACGAAGACAGAATGTTCAGTTCGTTTACCAACTATGACGTATTGAATGCTGTAAATGTGCATGATTCAGAATTACAGAAATGGCTCCAATGGTATAAGGAATTATATTGTTTCTGATAATCAGTTTCTATATATTCATAGTTGGGCTAATGTTGATATACAGTCTTTTTGTACCGTCTCTATATGTTTGAAAATAAGTATGGGATCTATATAATTTCCATTGTATTTGCAGGTTATATGGAGATGTTCTCCAGTGCTGCGCCCTGTGTTACCGGTGATTCCAACAACATCACCCGACAGAACGTCCTGCCCTTGTGATACGGAAATTTGAGACAGGTGGCAATAGCTGACGGTGAAGCTGCCGTGTTGCAACGTGACATATTTTCCGGATACTTTGTCCTGTCCTACCTTCAACACTCTCCCCTGTATCATGGCAAATACCTTGGAACTTCGGGCATGGAGGTCAATGCCGTTGTGAAACTTCCTCTTCCCTGTAAAAGGGTCTTTCCGATAGCCGTAGGGCGAATTGATTTTGACAGACGAGAGCGGATAGCATACGCTGAGATAGCGTGCTACCTGCTCTTTCTTTTTGGTGTCCGTACTTGACAAAGCAACCTTGTCGGGTACGGACTTTTCGTTTTCAGAGGTGATGCTTTCGGGTGTCGCCTCTGTTTCGTTTGTCGTTTGAGATGGATTTTCCACAACGACTTTATAGCGATTGCCCGGACAGGAAATCGTGTTGAACTGCGCTTTCATATGTTTCCCGGACAATAGCAAAAGAAGGGTTATAAGGATTCGTGTTTTACTCATAGATGCAAATGTAGGAACAGTTTTCCGTCCACGCCAAAAGATGTCTTGATTTACGATTAAAATATAACATTAAATAAGTTCAGAGTATGATTATCATACTACAATCATACTTAAACCATAAATAAACACAAATAATCGGGCTATTTGAAGCAATAAAAATTGAAGTATGAATAATAGTATATACCTTTGCCAAAGTATAATTAAAATATTACATCAAAATATGAAACAAGTACGATTTGAATTTGAAGAACTGCCATACGACACCCTATCGCAGTTCGGACTTACCCAAGAAATGATTGAAGACCTGCCCATGCAGACCTTGGAGGCAATCAGTCACGGCAGACACTCTCCCGTACTGCCCATCAAGGTAAACGACGAGAACGGAAACACCGTTACCGAGCGAAGCCGTTTCGCTTTCGTGCGCAAGGAAAATGGAGAAGCCGATGTGATATTCTTCCCGATATTAAAGAAGTCGCCTTTGGAGAAATACAACGAGGAGCAGAAAAAGCAGCTCCAATCCGGAAAGACCATCCTTGCAGACTCCGTAACGGCTGACGGCCGCAAGACCAAGGTATTCGTGCAAATCGACACCGAAACCAATCAGGTCATGTCCGTTCCCACACAGGTCATCGCCCGCAACCTTCAGGTATTGGCAGAGGAACTGAAACTCAGTAATGCCGAAATCAAGGTGATGCAGCAAGGAGAACCTTTGACCTTTGTGATGGAAGACGAACCGGTTACGGTCGGCATAGACCTGAACGAGAAGAACGGCATCCGCTTCTGCCAGGGGGACTGCCAGAAATGGAGCGAGCACACCAAAAGAGAATGGGACAAATACACTTTCGGCTGTTACGGCTGTTGGGTCATGGACGATGACGGATGTCTTGACTATGTACCCGAAGAACAGTACACGGAAGAACTCTGGAACGAACAGAAAAAGAGTGCCCAGCGCAATATGGGCGCAGGACTTCACAAATAACCTTCAATCCTTATGATTATGGCACAAAACGCATTTTACCCCGAAGACGTTCTCATCGAGAAGATGGAGAGCGGAGAATACGGCTGGCTGGATTATGTCAACCACTTTTCTGCCGAATGGCAGGATGAACTGGCGGAATACTGCACGGAACGCGCATTGGAAATCAACGATGCTTCTGCCGAACAGTTCGTCCACTACAAAAGCAAACAATTAGAAGCCGCCATGGAGAGCGGTGAAGCATAGATGATATGGCCATACGAACCCACACAAATCCAAGGATAGCGGACTTGCAACCCGAAATGCGTGATCTGTTGATGCGCAACGGAATGCAAGCCCATATCGTGCCTGCCGGAGAGGGCTACCAGCTGGTAGTACAAGGGCACGACTCCCCGTTAATACGATATCCAATCAGTAAACAGCAGTTTTTGGCTCTTACCGACTGGGGAACGAACTATGCCAACAAAAAGGCATATAACACCTTTACGGATATAGTAAAGAATGACTTTGACTTGCCACGCAACTTTGTCCATGCACGTAACGCCAACGGCAGAGTAGCCATGGGACTGCACGGCTACCGCATCGGCATTGGAGAATACGGCAGGGTCGGCAGATATGGGATGCCGCCTCCTTTTCTGGGTTGGACACCTCGACAACAGGAAGGCTACCACCTCCGTAGAGTGGGCGGTCGGCTTTTTTACGCAGGAACCCCTATGGTGGCGGAACGTCCTGACGGACGGATGAAGCCTGGAGAACTCCAATCGGGAGGGTACGGATTTTATTACAAAGGACATCAGCAACAGCAGCCGGCACAACCAGTCAAGGAAGACGTGTTGCAGGAACTGCAAGCTGTTATCACCCCAATGGTAAGTAAGCCTAGAAGCGATGAGCCTGCAAAACCCTACAAGGAGCTGATCACCTCCCCTGTCTATTTCTCTAATGAGAAGTGGCAGGAATGCCTGTCCTCACACGGCATACTCGTAGACAAAGAAGAAAAGACCCTGACCATACAATCGGAACAAATCCATGCCGATATGGTCTATGACATCACAGATGCGGAATTATCCGCACTGACCTCCAATTCCATCGAAGAGCACCCGATAGAGCGACGATTGGAGCTGTTGAACACGGTTATTCAGGAAGACTTCGCCGATAAGATCACGATGGATTCCCTTAATCATACCGAGCGCATCGGTATCACCTTGCATCCCGAAGTAGAGCAAGATTTGGCGGCACGCCAACAGCAGGAACAGGAAATACTCCTGCCCTTGGAAGCTGATAACGGACTTGCACCATATTCAAACGAACAGGCCATATTGCAAGAAGATGAATCCATTATCAGAGAGCCACAGGAAGGGGCTTTGATTGACGGACGAGACTTGCCGTATCTCCATGAAAGCAAGGGATGGTATCGGGAAGGAGAACACGGACGGGAGGTGGAAGTGGAAGCGATTGCCGTACAGCCGGCAGAAGCGGAAGGCAAATACAGGATGACCGCCATTATCAATGGAGAAGCCATCACCCAAGAAATCAGCCAAAAGCAGTACGACAAGTTCCTGGCAGTGGATGACTACCACCGCATGAAGCTCTTCTCAAAAGTGTTCAACGAGGTAGATATGAAGACACGCCCGGAGATGCGGAGCAACTTGGGTGCAAAGATATTCGCAGCCCTTGCCGCAGGAACAGTCGTGGCTTCCGACCTTGTCCACGGCATTCACCACCCCTGCCCGGAATTATACGGCGAGCATTTCTGTCATGCGCCCCGTCCCTATTTCAAGCCCGGAGTGGATTCACCGAGGGATGTAGCCGCGCGGAACTTCGAGGCACAGATGAACCAAGAAATAGCGGAGATACGAAGAGGATTTTAACTAATATGATACACAGATGGCAAACGGAGAACTGACATACGATGACTTCCTGCAACGCTTGGACATACAGGACGTACTGGTGGATGCAGGCTATCACCTGAACAAGCGTGACGGCCTGCGTTATCCGTCCTATATCCGCACGGACAGCAATGGCACACGCATCCGTGGAGACAAGTTTATCGTGACCGGAGGTGGCAAATGTTGCTTCCAGCCCCCACAGCAAAAGCTCTACAACATCATCTCCTTTATCAAGTCGTTCCCCGAAAAGTTTGCGGAACACAGAAACGGCGTGTCTCCCGACAGGTTGGTCAACCTTGTCTGTAACCGACTGTTGAACCACCCCATCGAAAACAGACCAATCTGTATCATCCAACCCAAGCAGCACAGCCGCCCGTTCAGTCTCCAAGATTACGACATACACCATTTTGACGTAAACGACCGGGAGACCCACAAGCGTTTCTATCCCTACTTCAAGAACCGTGGCATTGACATCTTCACGCAACGTGCTTTTGCCGGCCATTTTTTCTTAGCCACCAAACACAGGACAGACGGTCTGTCATACGCCAACCTCGCCTTCCCGTTGGTATTGCCCAAAGAACCAGACAAAGTTGTCGGTTTAGAAGAACGTGGACGTCCCAAGATGGACGGCAGCGGCAGCTACAAGGGCAAAGCCGAGGGCAGCAACAGCAGCGAAGGCTTGTGGATAGCCAATTTCAGCGGAGAACCTTTGCATCAAGCCGGAGGTGTCGCCTGGTTTGAAAGCGGCTACGATGCGATGGCATTCCACCAACTGCACCGTGACACCTTCCGTGACAATCCCGAACTTTCCAAGAAAAGCGTGTTTGTCTCCACCGGCGGCACGCCCACCGATATGCAGATACGAGGAATGCTCTCCGCCACCCCGAATGTGAACCACTACCTGTGTTTCGACAACGACAGTGCCGGGCGCGAGTTTGTAAATAAATTCCGGCTCATCGCAAAATCCATGCACATCAATCCGGAACAGATAAGAGAAATCCCTTTGATGCCCTGTTACAAGGACTGGAACGATGCCCTGCTTGGCAAGACGAGCGAGGAATACCTTGACAGCATCAAAGATGCGGTTATTCCTTTGAGTGCGCCACTCGGTACAAAAGGAAGCACAGCCGGCGAAGAAGAAGTAAACGAACAATCCACCATCCACAGATAAGAGCCATGCAGAACAGACAGCTATACAGAGACATTTCGCTTCGTCCGAAAACCACGCAGTTCTTCATTGATGAGCTGCCTTTGTTGTTTGTGGCTATAACAGGCTTGGTCTATGGCGGTATGGATGACGCGCCCCTTGGCTCTATCGCCACCCTCTTTGCCGTGCTTCTTTCCCTCTACTTGGCCTACCGGCTCATCTATCTGAAACGGATACGCTACCACATCGGGAGCGAACAACTGACGGCAGCGCATGGCGTGTTCCAACGCAGCACAGGTTATATCGAACTGTACCGAGTAGTGGATTTTCACGAACACCAGACCCTGTTACAACAGATTTTCGGACTGAAAACGGTAACGGTACTCTCTATGGACAGGACCACACCCAAGCTGGCTCTGATTGGCTTGCCCAAACAGACAGCCATCGTGGAACTTATCAGGGAACGTGTTGAGTTTAACAAAAAAAGAAAAGGCATCTATGAGATCACCAATCATTAAAATACTGGTTCTGCCACTCGTCCTGTTGCTGACCCACACGGCAAAGGCGCAGATTGTAACTGCCAACCCTTTGGAGTACGTGGCATTGGCAGAGGGCAACGAGCTGATTCTCGCCAAGGTCAGAGACCAGATTGACGGTCAGAAAAAGACCGCCCTTTTGCAGAACACCATTGCCGCAGAGTTCGAGCAGATGCGCCAGTGGGAAAAGAAATACAACAGCTATCTCAAAACAGCAAGCGGATTCGCCTCTTCCATCAAAGCCTGCACCCATCTGTACAATGACGGCGTGAGGATTTTCATCACACTGGGCAAGTTGAAGAATGCCGTAAGCGACAATCCGCAAGGCATTGTGGCTTCCATTAGCATGAACAATCTCTATATAGAGACAGCGACCGAACTTGTAACCGTATTCTCCCTGCTCCGTGATGCCGTGGCCAAGGGCGGCAAGGAGAATATGCTCACGGGAGCGGAACGTAGCCAGACCTTATGGGCATTGAACGACCAGCTTTCCGCATTTCAGAAAAAGCTCAATCTGCTCTACCTGAGCATCCGCACCTACACGATGACCGATGTATGGAACAATGCCACCGCTGGGATGCTGGACCGGAACAACGGAGAAATCGCACAGATAGCGATGCGAAGATGGCGCGGGGCGGCTACAATCAGATAAAAACAGAGAGAATACAATGAGACGGACAATCTTCATAACAATCCTCCTGATGTGTATGGGCATAAAAGTCCACGCACAGTTAGACCCTACCCTTACCGGAATGGTTCTCATATACACCGAAAAGGCAAAGAAGACCTTGAAGAACCAGGAGAAAGTCATGCTGCTCCAAACCACCGGCCACATCTGGACAAAGGAAGAGGTGGAAGCCGTCACCGACTTGCAGAGGGAGTTCAACGACTATCTGGATTCGTTCCGTTCGATTGTCAGCTATGCCGCCCAGATATACGGCTTCTACCACGAGATAACGCACTTGACGGAGAATATGGGCGAGTTCACCGGGCAACTCAAAAACTCTCCGACAAACGCCTTGGCGGTTGCATTGTCCACAAACCGGAATAAAATATACCGAGAATTGATATACAATTCCATAGAGATAATCAACGATATACGGACGGTTTGCCTGTCGGACAACAAGATGACGGAGAAAGAACGGATGGAAATCGTGTTCGGCATCCGCCCCAAGCTGCAACTGATGAACAAGAAACTGCAACGGCTGTCGATTGCGGTCAAGTACACCACCATGGGCGATATATGGGCAGAAATCAGCGAAGAGGCACGCCCGAAAGCCAACAAGGTGGAAATCGCCCGTTCTGCCATAAGACGGTGGAAACGGAGCGGCAAAGCCGGAGCTTATTAGAATAACGAATAAAACATAAGAATATGGGATTTTGGAGTTCATTATTAAAAACCGGCGGTAAAGCCATATCATACGGTGGCAAGGCAACTGTCGCTACCGGGAAAAGTGTAGGCAACGCTGTGCTGCACCCCTCACAGACACTGCGTGGAGCAGGAAGTGCGTTGAAGACAGCTACCGTCGGAGGTGCTGTCGGTTATGTCGGTTGGGAGAAACTGACCACGGACAAGAGCGTGGTGCGTATCGTGAGTGATGCCGTCATAGGCGAGGAAGCCACCAATGCCATCAGCGGTACAGCCAAGTCAGCCGGGGACAAAGTAAGCCAGCTTACCGACAAGGCAGAGCAGACCATGGCCAATGTAAACCAGGCGACAAACAACCTCTCATCCACTCTCAACGGAGCATCCAACTTCTTGGGTAATGTTTCCAATGGGAACGGCGGCAATATGTTGGGTAACTTCTTCAGCAACCTTGCAAACGGCAAGGTATCGGGAATGAGCATTGCCGGACTGATTGCCGGAGCGTTTTTGGTATTCGGCCGTTTCGGATGGCTCGGCAAGATTGCCGGTGCCTTCCTGATGATGATGACCATCGGCAATCACGCCAACCTGCTGCAAGAAACCAGAGTCGCCAACGCACGCCGACAGACACCCTCCCAACAGGAAGAACAGACCCATAGCGGAGGAATGAGAAGATAACATCCACGAAAACAATATTGCAACAACAATGAAATATACGGAAGAAATGATTTTACATTCCACAAGCGGCTACTGTATGCCCTTCGAGGAAGATAAAAACAAAGAAGTAACCTTGTCAAAGGGCTATGGCGAACAGAAAGATGCCGTAACCGGAGAAACTTTCTTTAATCACGGCATAGACTTTAATGCCAGCCACCGCCCTTTGGCGGCAGTGGCAAGCGGTGTCGTATCGAGCATCGGTACGGACAAGGAACGTAGCGTGTATATTGTCATACGCTACGGTAAATACGAAGTGACCTATGCACATCTTGCCAATATATTCATACGTTTCGGTCAAAAGGTAAAGGCCGGTCAGACGGTAGCCATCAGTGGAAGCGACCTTCACATGGAAGTGGCGTTTGACGGAGAAGAACTGAATCCGATAGAGTTCCTGACCATGCTCTACGGCAATATCCAGGCATTACGCAAAGCCGGGCACGAAGCCACCCACGAATTTATCCAATTTGACGGTGAGATGAAGACAAGATACGACCGTGACAAGGAAGAAATCGAGGAACTGATGATCCGTTTCCTGCCGGTCTATATGGAAGACCTGTTCCGTGGAGCGTACACCGTACCCGAATACACCGAGCAATCGCTGCGGAACGTGTTTGCAGTGGGTGCCACCAAAAATTATTTCTTTGAGACTATGCCGAGCATGGCAAATCCTCTTGGTATCGGTAGCCGTGCCCTGCCGTTGGCAAGCAAGGTACAGAATCTCCTGATAGCCGATTTCCTGAATTACCTCGCACTCAGGCACAATGTCTATCTCTCCACCATGGATGAAGAATTAAAAAAAAACTTCAATCCGAGGCCATAGCGAGCAGTGGAATCATTGACCCTTTGGAAGAACTGGAGATTGATGTGCAGAGTTTTGACATTCCGAGAGTCGTGTCCGTCTATCCCGACCGTGCCGGAGTCCGATGGTGGACAA
>ENA-UOOD01000504-UOOD01000504.1-human-gut-metagenome-genome-assembly--contig:-CS67-NODE-504-length-47351-cov-19.049835_pt1 | contig 47351 bp, 33 predicted proteins | sample MGYA00242464_ERZ724011 | MGnify/ENA metagenome assembly ERZ724011 | reverse complement strand
AAAAATTGGAAGTCAGATTGTACGATGCAGCTTAGCCCCGTGAGGGGACGGTTACTCAATCGTTTTTAGCGACAGATAGACTGGGGGCAGATGCAGCTTAGCCCCGTGAGGGGACGGTTACCTCCCCCACAAACTGATGGCGGGGGAAGCCCTGGATGCAGCTTAGCCCCGTGAGGGGACGGTTACAGGGAGCGCTGCGCCGGCCGGATCGGGCGCACGATGCAGCTTAGCCCCGTGAGGGGACGGTTACCGGAAAACCCCGCAATGGCTGCTGGTCCATGTGGATGCAGCTTAGCCCCGTGAGGGGACGGTTACTTCGCCGAGCCGGTCATCACCGTGTACGGCTCCGGCGGATGCAGCTTAGCCCCGTGAGGGGACGGTTACTCCTCTGACAGACGCTTTGCGCGCGCCTTGACTTGATGCAGCTTAGCCCCGTGAGGGGACGGTTACTGCATGGAAGATAGCTTCACGCCGACTTGCACCGATGCAGCTTAGCCCCGTGAGGGGACGGTTACGGGCGCTGAGCGAGGTGGAAGCGGCGCACAGCGGATGCAGCTTAGCCCCGTGAGGGGACGGTTACTTTAACCATGTACCCGTGATTCTTCCACTCGGCGATGCAGCTTAGCCCCGTGAGGGGACGGTTACTTTATTTCCCGACTTGTAGCGTGTCCATGCGGGGATGCAGCTTAGCCCCGTGAGGGGACGGTTACGCTTGCGTACTTTTTCGCCCCCCATGTCAAAAAAGATGCAGCTTAGCCCCGTGAGGGGACGGTTACCGTTGATGTATGCGTCCATCTTTAACTACTCCTAGATGCAGCTTAGCCCCGCGAGGGGACGGTTACAGGACACGCGAACGGCACTTATCAAAACCGTGTTCGATGCAGCTTAGCCCCGCGAGGGGACGGTTACAAGATGTGGTCTCCGTCAAAGTCATTCTGCATGATGCAGCTTAGCCCCGCGAGGGGACGGTTACGTTTTAGGCACAGCTGCCTTCTTCACCGTCACCGATGCAGCTTATCCCCGCGAGGGGACGGTTACCCGAATCCATGTGGCGGAACACATAACCATACCGGATGCAGCTTAGCCCCGCGAGGGGACGGTTACGACGTTACGCGGCCGATGATCGTGATCTGATTGAACGATGCAGCTTATCCCCGCGAGGGGACGGTTACTCAAACTTCGCGCCGCACTTGGCGCAGGTGCATTCTGATGCAGCTTATCCCCGCGAGGGGACTTCCTCCATGTGCTTTCTCCGGCAAATTTCCGTCATTTTATTGACAATTCGCACATTCTCTGCTATACTTCATGGTGAACTTTTCCTTCTTGTTAACGGAGGTGGTTTTTTGAACGAATTAACTTTACAGGCAACCTTCGCCGGTCTGCTGCATGACATCGGCAAACTTGTCTGGCGCGCTGGACTGGGGAAACGCACGCACGCGTTCGTAGGCGCGGAATACTTGAAAGCACATTTTGCTGATCCCAAAGCGCAGAATTTCCTCGCCTGTGTGCAGTATCATCACGAGAAGGAGCTGCGTGCGGCTTCCTTGCCGGCAAATCATCCCGCCTATATCACCTGTGCAGCCGACTCGATTGCTGCCTCCATCGACCGCCGCGGCATCGAATCGGGCAATCAGGATTATGATGCTTCACAGCCGCTGCTGTCCATTTTCTCGCATCTCAATGGCGAACACCACAAGCAGTTTGTCGCTCCTATTCAGCCAAGCGGCAGCGTTCCGTTTCCCGTTTCCAGCGCGTCCGCTGCGAAAAGCGACTATGAGCAGCTCCTCCACCATTTTGAGCAGGGTTTATCGCACATCGGCTATGGCGCGGAATGGCTGAATGCGCTGCTTGCCTTGCTGGAAGAATGCACGTCCACCGTGCCTGCCAGCACCTATCGCGCACAAAGCGAGGATGTTTCGCTGTATGACCATCTGAAAGTCACCGCTGCCGTCAGCGCCTGCATCAGCGAATATCTGCTGGCACAGGGGATTGACAATTGGCGGGACTATTTGCAGTCTCCCACCTCTGATTTCCGCAAAACCAACGTTTTTCTTTTGTACACCGCTGATATTTCCGGTATTCAGAAATTCATTTACACCGTCGCCACCCGCGGCGCACAGCGCGCACTCCGCAGCCGTTCCTTCTTTCTGGAGCTGTTCATGGAGAATTACATCGACCTTGTGCTGGATGCGTGTGGTCTCAGCCGTGCGAATCTGCTTTACAGCGGCGGCGGGCATTGTTATCTGCTGCTGCCCAACACGGATGCCGTCAGAGCTACAGTGCGTGAAGTCAACCGAAAGACAAATGACTGGCTGATTGCGCAGTTCGGTATCCAGCTTTTCCTTGCCAACGGATGGTGTCCGTGCAGTGCTGATGCGCTGTGCAATCGCCCCGCGGAAGAATCCCCCTACAAGGAGATTTTCGCCAAGGCTTCCGCTGTCCTCAGTCAGCATAAGCTGCAGCGTTATTCCGTTGCGTAAATCAAGCGCTTGAATCAGTTTGCCGATGCGCTTTCCGGGCGCGAATGCACCGTCTGCGGACGCGTGGACAATTTGCAGGAGAATCGCTGCCCGTGGTGCCGCGCATTCGAGAACATTTCGCGGAAATTGCAGAATCCGCAGTATACCGCTTTTTGCATCACCCGCAATCCATCCGCATACGACTTGACCCTGCCTGACCGCAATGGTCAGGATGTTTCCCTGCTTTTGCTGACGGAGGACGAAGCCGCCAAGCAAATTGCGCAAGACCGACAGCTGATTCGCTTGTATGGCAAAAATCGCACCATTCTCGGCGCGCAGATCTGCACACGGCTCGACTTGTGCGATTATTATGCCAGCAATCTGAACACATCGTTAGCGGCGCAGTCCGAGGGGATTCGCCGCCTTGCCATCTGCCGCATGGATGTGGACAATCTGGGCGAAGCGTTCGTTTCCGGCTTTGAGCAGAAGGACAAGCCGCTGCCGAAGAAACGGTATCATTTCGTCACACTCTCCCGAACGACCGCGTTTTCTCGGCAAATGTCGCTCTTCTTCAAGCGCTATATGAACCTTGTGCTAACGCAGAATGAACAAAAGCCGCTGCAAATTGCCGTCATTTATTCCGGCGGTGACGATGTGTTTCTGCTGGGCGCGTGGAATGACGTCATCACCGCGGCAACGCGGATTACGGATGCTTTCCATGCTTATACATCCGGCGCATTGACCATCAGCGCAGGCATTGGGATGTACGATGCGAAATATCCCATCCGCATGGCTGCTGAAGAAACGGCCGCCTTGGAGCAGCGCGCCAAAAACGAGCCCAGCAAAAATGCGATTGCCTTGTTTGATCCGCAGGAACATCACACCTATTCGTGGCCTGTCTTTACCAGCGCCGTCCTGGGCGAAAAATATCAGGCGCTGAAAACCTTTTTCGATGGGCAGGATGAGCGCAGGATGGCTTTCCTGTACAACATCACGCATCTGCTTCGTCTCGCATCCACAGACAAGCTGAATCTGGCACGGTTAGCCTATCTGCTGGCACGCCTGAAGCCAAGCAGCTTTGATAAGGAAAAAAGCGCACAGTACGACGCATTCTCCAAGGCGGTGTACCGCTGGGCAGCCATTCCGCAAGAGTGCGGCCAGCTCATCACTGCCATCTACCTATATGTCTACTTGAACAGAAAGGTGGAAGATTCAAATGGCTTACAACAATAACTACAATAGCTATAACAATCAGCGGCAGCCATCCAGAGGCGGCTTCACACCTGCGCCTGCCGCTCCGGTTGAACCCAAGGCAATCCCGGCAAACTATGTTGATCTTGCAGAAACGCTGATGAGCGCAAATTCAAAAAGCATCACAACATCCAAGCTGCGCAACTGGTTCAGCATTGCCAACGATATCTATAATGTAGAAAGCCGCAGCAGCGAAATCGGCCTGAAGCCGGAAAGCTGCACAAAACTGCTGAATTTGCGCGTGCGCATTGTCTACGATGCCGGTAAGGATTCCAAGATTAAGGATTTTGTCACCAGCGCGAATTTGCTTTCGTATATCAAAGGCATCGGCAGCAGCCGCGAGCAGATGATTCGTTTTGCGCAGTACATGGAAGCCTTGGTTGCCTATCATAAATACTTCGGCGGGAGGGAAGCATAACAATGTACGGAAAAATTATCATCCACTGCGTTTTGACCGTCAAAACAGGATTGCATATTGGGGATTCCTCTGCCTTTTCTGCCATTGGCGCAGTGGACAGCCCGGTTGTTCGCGACCCTTACACCAATCGGCCCATTATTCCCGGCAGCAGTTTGAAGGGAAAAATCCGCACGCTGCTTGTTCGCAGCAAATGCAAGGATATTGAGCATATGCCCGACCACAAGGATGACGACTCCGCCATTCTGCGGCTTTTCGGTTCCGCTGCGCCTGTCAAACGTTCCCGGCTTCAGTTCGCTGACTGCTTTGTATCCAATGCCAGCGATTTTGCAAGCATTGGTTTGACGGAAGTAAAGGCGGAAAACACCATTAACCGTCAAACCAGCCAAGCTAATCCGCGGCAAATTGAACGCGTTACAGCAGGCGTTCAGTTTGGCTGCACCATTGTGTACGATATTGAAAATTCCAGTGAGCTGACCCCCGATTTGCAGCTGCTGGCGCTTGGCATGAAGCTGCTTCAGATGGACTATCTGGGCGGTCATGGTTCGCGCGGCAGCGGGCGGGTCGGCTTTTCCGATTTTTCTTTCCAGCATTTTCAGGATGAAACCTCCGACCAAACGTTGATGGACATTTTCAAGGAGGCCGAGAACTATGAATTATTCCCTAATTCGTCTGCGATTTGATGGCCTTGCTCACTTCGGCACTTCCGATTCTGCGCTTTCCTTATTCACATCAGAAGATCATTTCTATGCCGATACGCTCTTTTCCGCACTTTGCCACACTGCATTGTCCCTCCGCGGCATTGACGGACTCCATTCGCTCCTTCAGCAGGCTGCGGATGGTTCATTGCTGCTCAGTGACAGTATGCCGTGGCATCGTACCGCGCACGGTGTTGATTACTACCTGCCCAAGCCTTGCAGGACTTTTTCTCGTCTCCCGCAGAAACAGGACATGCCGCAGGGCAGCCGCAAAGCAATGAAAAAGCTTGCATGGATTCCCGTTCGCAGCTTTTCTGATTTCTGGCGTTCTATTGCCGGAGAAGCCTCTTATCAGCCGCAGCCGGATGCTTTCGGGACACTTGCAGGCAGAACGCAGGCCGCCGTGTCCGACGAAACGGATGCCGTTCCCTATCAGGTGGGCGCATATCGCTTCTTTCCTGATTGCGGTTTGTATGTGCTGATTGGCTGCAAGGAGCAGCGTCAGCTGGATTATTGCGCCGAATTGTTTACGGTGCTTGGTTTGTCCGGCATTGGCGGAAAAACCAGCGTCGGCTACGGGCGTTTTACCGTCGAAGAGCAGATTCGTTTGGACGATTCTGATGATTCCCAGCTGGTATTCCTCCAACATGCGCTGGCGGACGCATCTGCGCCCTATCAATTGCTGCTGACAACCAGTTTGCCGCGCGATGATGAGCTGGAACAAACCATGCAGCACGCGCAGTATCGGCTGATTCGCCGGAGTGGTTTCATCCAATCAAACACATTTAATGCAGAGCCATTCAAAAAGCAAACGCAGTATTACCTTGCCGCCGGCGCAACTTGTACGCAGCGTTATCACGGGGATTTGTACACCGTTGCCGAATCGGGCAATCACCCCGTTTACCGCTATTCCAAGCCGATGTTTCTGGGGGTGAAGGCATGATTGAATCAGGAACGCTCCAATGCTTTGACTTGACGCTGACAACGCAAGGGCTGCTCCACGTTGGGGACGGCAAAGTCATCCCGAAAAAATTTTACATGCTGAACGGCAATACCATCTCCTACATTGATGAAGAACGGCTGTTTGCCCTCCTCCTCCGTCGAAATCAGCTGGAGCGTTTTGAAGCCTATTGCCTTGGTGCGGACACAGATTTAGGACGCTTCTTCAAGAGCATTGCACTTTCTCCCGCTGAGCAGCATGCGCTTGTGCGCTGCACCTTCCGCAGTGCCGATGCACTTGATGAAAACCACTCGTGCAAGGAAATTCGTCCGTTTATCCGCAACACGGCCAATCAGGTTTACGTTCCCGGCAGCAGTATCAAAGGCGCGCTGCGCACAGCTCTGCTTTTTTCCATGATTCAGCAGGATGGCAGCAAAAAAGCCCCTCTTGATTGGCAGAAGCCAAGGGGCGCTTTTGAAGCACGTTATCTCCATCAATTGTATCCGCAGATTGAGCGCGATACACCGCAGAAAGACATTCTACGCGGACTTTCTGTTTCCGACAGTCAAGTCATCGCAGACAGTGCCATGTGTTTAAGCTGCAAGTGCGATGCCAGCGTCAGCGGCGCTGTCCGCAAACTGCCCCTCTGCCGTGAGTGCATTGCGCCGGGGCAGCTGATTCATACTACGCTGACGTTGAACCAGTCCATCCTGCGCGGCAGAATTACCAAGGAATCCTTGCTGCGTGCCATCCAAACCTTTGCTGCATACCATCAAAAAACGTACGCTGAACATTTTACCGTGCCTGACCATGCGCATTATCAGCTTGCAGCGTCAACGCTCTTTCTTGGCGGCGGCGCCGGCTTTTTCAGCAAAACGCTGTCGTACCCCTATGAGGGAAAGCAGCTTGCTTTGCAGCATGTTTCTGCGTTCATGTGCAAGTCTTTCCGTGCGCATCATCATGAAAAAGACCCTGCACTGGGCATCTCCCCGCATACTATGAAATATGGACTGTATCATCAGGAGTTATTCCCGTTCGGTCCATGCAAGGTGGATATTCTATGATAAAACAATACCGAATCAGCTTGGAAAGCAAGCAAGCTGGGCTCAATGCGTCGATTGCCTATCCGCTTTACGCATGGCTGTTGTCACAAGTGCCGACGGAAGTTGGTACGGCGCTTCACGAGCAAGCCACCCGTCCAATCAATCAGTATATTCTTTGGAATGCTGCTGCCAATCGCGGCGAATGGGTGGTTAACCTCATGACCGACGAGATGGTCGAAATATTTTCGCCTATCTTGAATGCGCTCTCCGTCATTGCTCTGCGAAGCGGCACATTGCTTGCCACCGCAGGAAGCACCGTGGAAGTCCCAAATTTCCAGCATCTGTTGAAGTGCGGCGAATCGATGTCAAGCGTTCAGCTTTTTCCAATCCACTTTCTAACGCCCACAACGTTCAAGCAGGATAAGCGTTATGTGATTTTCCCGCAGGAATCGTTGATTTTACAGTCCCTGATCTCCCGCTGGAATGTCAGTTTTCCTGAAGCTCCGATGGATGACGAAGATGCGTTTCAGGCACTTCTGCGCAGCATTCACATTGTGGATTACAATTTGCACACCACACGCTATCCAATGAAGCAAGTGCGGCTTCCTGCATTTCAGGGGCGGATTAGCATCGAAACGCGCCTGCCTGCGCCCATGATGGCGCTGTGGACAACGCTGTACAGCTTTGCCCCTTATGCCGGGATTGGTGTCAAGACGACGCTGGGGATGGGCGGCGTGTCAATGATGAAGGCATCCAATCTGCCTGTGTGACCCCTCTATTTAATGATATATTTTTGATGCCAACACATGAACGACAGGCGTTCCCGATGGAAAGCTCCTACGAGTTAGCAACGTCTCCGCTCCTCTCCGGCGAGGACGCAGTGGACGGATTCACGAGCATCTCCCGCGCACTTGCGTCGCGTAGTAGAATTATTTGGAATAACATAGCACCAAGACGACGAACACGGCAAAAGAGGAAATGTCTTTTAGTTGACCCAACCACCTCCTATGCGAGTAGAAGAATCGCATGGGAGGATTTTTGGTGCGCCCGGCATAATACTGCGCCATTGGCTTGCGCCTTTTCCACTGAATCGTGCGGGAATCCTATTTGAAGCCGATAGTGCGGAAAATTTCTTCATCGGCGACTATTTTCAGCGCTTTGTGGATACCCTGCGGTTTTTGAACGATGACGATAGGGCAAAACGCAATGAATGCTGGAAGGATTTTGCTGATGCGTCCGCAATCAAAACGGGGTTTAAGTTCCTGCGAAGAATACGGGGTGGTTTTCAGCCATTTAGCAGGATTCTGTGTGAATTTTGCGAGAAAATCAACTTCTTGGATGATGCGGCGAAAGACCTCGATGCGCGCAGAATGAGTTTGGATGGAATCAAAAGAATTTTAGATGACTTTGATGAAATCTATGGCGATTATCAGCTGTCAGCGCGCGTCGATATGCTGCTGAAATTTCTTGCGAAACGAGCGGCACAGGAATATCGGTACATCAGCTTTCAAGAGAAGTCCCCTGACAATGATGCCGTGCAAATCATGACGGTTCACAAGGCAAAAGGGCTGGAATTTCACACGGTTTTTCTGCCTGAACTTACGAAAAATGAGTTTCCCGCGCGTACGCTGGGCGGGAAGCAATACTATCATGTGCTGGGCGGCACATTTGCGGAAAACAAAGACAAATATCAAAGTACGCTTGATGATGAGCGGAAACTCTTCTATGTTGCTGTCACCCGCGCAAAACAAAACCTGTATATGTCCTATGCATCGGCAACGCAGCCGGTGTCATGCTTCGTACAGGAAGCGGCACAGTCACCGTATTTGCAGATAAACGACCGCGATTTGACCTGCAATCCGAAAGCCTCCGCTGATTCCGACAAGGCAGAGCTCGCCCAGTATGCACGCAGTCAGCTGCAAGATTACTACACGGAAGCGTGCCGCATTCTTCCGGAGGCAGATGCGGACTTAAAGCGCATCGAAGGACTATCGCCCGACGAGATGATTGCGGAAGCAGAAAGAAACAGCTTGCTGTAACGAGGTTTATTTCTCGTGCGAACAATGCGCTTGAATTGCACTTTTTCTCGGAATTTTTGCCCGGCAGGGATGACGCAGCTGGGTTGGACTCAATTATGAGGGGTATCCCTAATCCTCCACGGCGTTTTCCGACACTTCGAGGTGAAGCCGAGCGTGCTGCAGCCGCTGTGGAATTTAGCGTGCGACATGGCGGTGGAGGGGGTCATCAACGACTTGAATCTGCCGATGCTCACGAACGCGCAGACGGCGGGGCAGGTGCAAGTCCTCCAGCAGATTGCGCCGAGGGTCAACAACCTGCTGACGGCGGAGAAGCTCTATACGTATCTGCGGATGAATCCGCCGAGCGAAACGGAATTTGCCCGCCTGAAGCGCCTGTTTTCGCCGGATAATCACGCACTTTGGTATGCACCGACTGCGCGCGTTGCTATGGCGGAGGAGCAAGCAACGGTGGATAACGGTGGCGGTACATCAGGTACATCACAGCGCGATCGGCCGGATGACGATCGGCCGGACGACGATCAGCCGGACGACGATCAGCCGGAGGATGCCAGCACGACGCAGGCACAAGCGGCGCTATCCGCCCTCTTGCAGGACTGGAAGCACATTGCCGAGCAGATGCAGACCGACTTGGAGACGTTCCACAAGCAGCGCGGCGACGAGGCAGGCGGCATGATGCAGAATCTCCGCGCCGTCAACCGGGAAAAGTACGACTACACGGCGTTCCTGAAGAAATTCGCCGTGATGGGCGAGGCCATGCGCATCAATGACGATGAGTTCGACTATGTGTTTTACAGCTACGGGATGCAGCTTTTCCCCGAAAAGCGGATGCCGCTCATTGAGCCGCTGGAATACAAGGACGTGAAGCGCATCCGCGAGTTCGTCATCGCGATTGACACGTCCGGGTCGGTGATGGGCGAACAGGTGCAGGCGTTTTTGCAGAAGACGTACAACATCCTGCAAAGCACGGAGAGCTTTTTCAGCCGCATCAACGTCCACATCATCCAGTGCGACGAGGACATTCAGGAGGACATCAAAATCACCTCGCGGGAGGAGTTTGACCACTATCTGCAAACGATGGCCATCAAGGGGATTGGCGGAACGGACTTCCGCCCGGTATTCCAGCGGGTGGATGAGATGATTCGGGACGGGGAGTTTGCCAACCTGAAGGGGCTGATTTACTTCACGGATGGCTACGGCTTATTCCCGGAGCGGATGCCCGCCTATAAGACCGCGTTTGTGTTTGTGGAGGATGGCTGCGAGATTCCCGAAGTGCCGGTGTGGGCGATGAAGCTGGTGCTGACGAGGGAAGAGGTGGAGAAGATGGCTGAAAGCACCAATAAATGACGCGGAGGAAAAGCAGATGGATACAGTCTTATCCGTTGCCGCGCTTGTAGTATCCTTGTTTTCGGCGGGGTTCACGCTGTATACGTTCATCTGGACGAAAGTCCGAGACCGAAAGCAGGCGACACTGGAAGCATACAATCGGCTGCAAGAGCAGGTGCTGGATCATTTGAACGTGTACATGCCCAAGCAAATTGCAGAGATTGCGAAGAACACACGTTCCGAAGAGTACAAGCAGATAAGCGCCTATGTTGCGCGAATCGAGCATTTCTGTGTCGGTGTAAACCAGAAGATTTATGATCGAAACGTGGTTTACGAACTGGCGCAGGGCTACTTGGACGGCACGATAAAGAGCCGAATTGAGCCGATGATTGAGAAGAAGAACCGTTTTGGACACGATTATTACGCCAACATTCATCAATTTTACGATTGGATGGAGAAGGCGCGAAAAGAAAAGGAGCGTAAAGGAAAATGAGCGACTTTCAGATTGAAAATGGTGAGCTGGTGGAGTATACGGGAAGGGTGGGGATGTGGTGATCCCGGATTCGGTTACATCCATCGGGGATAGGGCGTTCTATGATTGCCACAGACTGACGAGTATAAGCATTCCGGACAGCGTTACGTCCATCGGGAAAGAGGTGTTCAGTAACTGCAGCAGCCCGACGAGCATAAGCATTCCGGACAGCGTCACGTCCATCGGGGAAGAGGCGTTCAGTGGCTGCAGCAGACTGACGAGCATAAGCGTTCCTGATTCCGTTACTTCCATCGAAGCACCAGCATTCACGGAATGTGAAAATCTGCAAGACTTCACCTGCCCTTCTTCTTTCGCGAAGCAGCTGCAAACCATACTGCCGCAAACGAAAACGCTCATCATCCTTCACATCCCCGATATTTCCGACATCAGCGCCAAATTCCGCCCCGGCGCAGCAGTCGGTTTTGCGGAAGACAACCGCGATTGCACCGACGAAAACGGCAAAGCATATGTGAAATACATCAAAGCCAACGCCGCCAAGCTGGCTGGTTTGGCAATTGAACATCCCGCGTTGTTCTACCTGATGCTTCGCGAAAAGCTGATTTTCGCCAAGGATTTGGACGCATTCACAAAAGCCGTGCAGGACAGCGGCAATACGGAGCTGATTGCGGCAGTGCTGGACTATGCCAACAGCAGCGTTTCCGAAAAGGACAAGGCAAAAGTTCAGCAGAAGAAAGAAAAGCTCGACACGAATGTGACGAATTTCCTGTTTGATGCGGAACAAATTGAGCAAATCAGCGGGATAACGTTCGCTGTCACAGGCAGGCTCAAGACGTTCGCCAACCGCAACGAGCTGCAAGCCTGCTTGGAAGCGTGCGGTGCAACGCTGACGGAGAGGCTTTCGCGCGACGTGAATTACCTCATCACGAACACGCCGGATTCGGGCACGGCGAAGAATCGGGAGGCCGAATCGCTGGGAATTTCGCGCATCACCGAGGCGCAATTCAACGAAATGGTTGGCAGAAAAGTGTAAAAAATGCCCTCCGCCGGTTACTCACAACCGCGGAGGGCATTTCTATATCCTCATTTCGTCCTCTAAAAAGTGCGAATTTGATATTTTGATACACAAAAGGTGGAAACCTGTTGAGGAGATTAGCACCTTCACCTCTTGAACCCCATGAAAAGCATTCGACGACCCGCAAACCCTTGCGCCACAAGGCTTTGCGGCACTTTCACAAGTGCCTAATAACCCCGAAATAACCCCGAACTCATGAACGGAACAATTTTAGCCCCTGTGCTGTGTATGCGGTTCAATGTCAAGGCGACAATAAGCACAGGAGGTTTTCTTTGATGAAAATGACGATGACGAACGAACTGCCTGCCGAAATCATGGAGAACGGCATTCACTACACCCTTGTGGGCGACTACTACTTTCCTACCTGTATGCTGGCGGATAGGTCGCCCAATGGCAAGTGGGCATCCCTGTATGAGCGCTATTTGCAGGAGAAGCATCCGCACGAGTATATTAGGCAGATTTGGGCGGATGAACTGGCGGCGCTGCTGGAATCCGTGCAGAAGGAGTGCGAAGAGCGGGTGGAGGTGCTTGTTCGGGAGATGGCGGAGGTGGAAGGCGTGGATGAGGAGATGAAGGAAAATGAGCAGATGGAGTGGGTGCGGAGGATGGAGATGATTTGCGGAAGGGCGGAGGAGATTGTGCGAGGGGAATTGATGGGATAATAGAAGAAGAAAGGAACGGCAGCAGGGACGTGGGAGTTCCTGCTGCCGTTTGGGGTGGATTATAATTGCTGTTGTGGAAAAACGTATATATTCGGCACTCACTCATTGGAGAAACGGACAGCCGATGCAGAAGAAATATTGAAAAAACGGATGAAATATGATACAATCATCATGGAAAACGGGGCAAGGAGGATTTCGGATGCTTGCAAGAAAGATTGAAAAGCAATTTCGGTGCTTCCATGAAGCGGACGACAGCTTTGACCAGATTTTCGAGACTTATTCGCCTTCGACCGTAAGGAAGGTGCTGTGATATGGCGGTGCAGAAGAAAAAGGAGCTTGCCCTGCGCAGTTCTGCTGCAGAATATCTGACCTTTGTCGCCGCCACCGGCGAGAGCGACGTCAGCTTCGAGATGCGCTATGAGGATGAAAACATATGGTTGACACAGAAGATGATGGCAACATTGTATGACGCAGGGCTTTCCACCATCAATGAGCATATCAAAAAGATATATGCGGACGGAGAATTGACCGAAGCGGCAACTATCCGGAAATTCCGAATAGTTCAAACAGAGGGTTCGCGGCAGGTCAGCCGCGAGGTGGCTCACTTTAATCTGCAAATGATCATTGCCGTCGGCTTCAAGGTCAATAATCAGCGGGCCGTGCAGTTCCGCAAATGGGCGGGTCAAATCGTGAAAGACCATACCATTCAGGGCTGGACAATGGACGTAGAGCGCCTGAAAAAGGGGCATATGTTTACGGACGAATACTTCGAGCGGCAGCTTGAACAGATTCGGGAAATACGGCTGAGTGAGCGAAAATTCTATCAGAAAGTCACAGACTTGTACGCAACGGCGTTTGATTACGATAAGGACGCCAAGACGACACGCCTGTTCTTTCAGACAGTGCAGAACAAGATGCACTTTGCCGTCCACAGGCATACGGCTGCGGAGCTCATCGTGGAGCGCGCGGATGCCAGCAAGGAGCATATGGGGCTGACTACATGGGAGAATGCGCCGAATGGCAAGATTTTGAAAACGGACGTGACGGTAGCCAAAAACTATTTGAGCGAACAGGAAATGCACTATCTGGAGCGCATCGTCTCTCTTTATCTGGATTATGCGGAATTGCAGGCGGAGCGCAAGATTCCCATGAGCATGGAAGACTGGGCGAAGCGTCTGGATGGCTTTTTGGAGTTTAACGGAAACGAACTGCTGACAGGCCCTGGCAAGATTAGCGCGGAGCAGGCCAAGCTCCATGCGGAAACGGAATATGAAAAGTATCGGATTATTCAGGATCGACTGTACGAAAGTGATTTTGACCGTTTCCTTATGCTGGAACAGGAAGCGAATCACAAACCATGAAAATTTTTTACTGAAACTTGATTGTGCAAACATATTAAGGCAATCCCGCACAAAGAAAGAACAGCCAAAAGGTCGGAAAAGAGGTATAATAAAGAGGTGAAGAAGCAATTGACGATGAGCCTGATCAGCGACGAGCTGGGACAGGCAACAACAAAGAAGAAAGAGTTTCTGGGAATCATGGAGAAACTGATTCCGTGGTCGGAATGGGTCGGGATCGTGCAGCCGCACTATTACAAAGGAGAGCGCGGCAATAAGCCCTACGACTTGGAATTGATGCTCCGAATCTATGTGCTGCAGCACCTCTACAACCTCGCGGATGACGCGGCGCGCAATGAAATCATCGACAGCCGTGCGTTCTCGCAGTTCTGCGGTGTGGACTCCAGCAATCAGGTGCCGGATGGCGATACCATCGGGCGTTTTCGGCATATCCTTGAGCAAAACCAGCTCGGCGAGGCTTTTTTCACGAATGTGGTCGAAAGTTTGCAGAAGTGCAATCTGATGCTGAAAAAGGGAACGATTGTGGATTCGACGCTGATAGCCGCGCCTTCATCGACGAAAAACAAGGAAAAGCAGCGTGATCCGGAAGCTCATTCCGTCAAAAAGGGCAACCAGTGCGCTTGAATTGCGCTTTTTCTCGAAATTCGGGTCGGCGGGGATGACGTGGATGGTTGGGGCGCAATTATGAGGGGCATCCTTAAATAAAATCGAGTCTCATCAACGCACGAAAAATACCTTACACGCCTGGAAGTTCCCTGCTGTACGCTGTGCAGCAAAAAATTTTATGCTGGATATTCTCGGCTTACTGTGCTATACTCTTGTTATCTGACAAGCAAAAGATCTTGGCTATATGGAGGTGAAGGCTGTGATCAATGTGGCAATTGTGGAAGATGAGCAGGAGGCCGTTGAATATCTTTCGGACTGCCTTCACCGGTATGGAGAGAAAACAGGGGAGACATTCAGCTTCACGCACTTCCCGGAGCCTATCACATTTCTGGAGAAATATAAACCGGTTTATGATCTGGTGTTCATGGATATCAGGATGCCGATGATGGACGGCATGCAGGCTGCGAAGAAGCTGCGGGAGGCAGATACATCGGTGCTGCTGGTTTTTGTGACCAGAATGGGCGATTATGCCATTCAGGGCTACGATGTAGGCGCGACCGCTTTCATCAAGAAGCCCATCAGTTACTTCGATTTTGAGATGAAGATGAAGCGGATCATCTTCAACATTCGGCAGCGGGACAGCCAAGTCATCACAATTGTCAGTGGCACCGCTGTTCACCGCCTTCATGTGCGGGATCTGATGTATATCGAGGTATCAGGGCATCGCTGTACCTATCACACCTGCGACCATCTTGTCGAGACGCGGAACTCTCTGTCCAAGCTGTCCGAGGAGCTGGCGCCCTATCATTTTATGATGTGCAACAGCTGTTATCTGGTGAATCCGCACTATATCCGCTCCATCAAGGGCCATACTGTGACAGTGGGGCCGGATGAGCTGACCATCAGTCAGCCGAAGAAAAAGGCCTTTATGCTACAGTTCAACGAGTGGATTTCCAGAGGAGGTGCGTGAAGCGATGATCGGATTTCAGTTCTATGCCGCCGGCACCTTTCAGTTTTTGATCATTCTGGTGCAGGGCGCGATCTTGTTTGCAAAAGGTGCGAACAGGTCGGAGCATTTTGCGCGTCGTTTGACGTTGGACCTGCTGGGGCTGTTCCTGATCAGCCTCCCACTTACCCTGGGGTACTGGCGCATCGATCAGGCTGCCGGGAGCGCTGTGCTCAGCAACTCGGCCATTGTGGTGCTTTATCTCACGCTGTATCTGTTGACCGCCGCGATGCTGAAGCGATGCTTTCAGCTATCCTGCCGATCTTGTTTGATGGCGGCTGCGACCGGCTACGTCTGCCAACACATTTTTTACGAGATCCGTTTGATCGTGAATGCGTTCCTCAAGCTGGATGTCGCTCTCTATGCTGCCGTGGGCTGGCCCGCGGGATTCTGGGTTTCATTTTTTCTGGAGCTTGCCATGGCTGAAGGCGTCCTGTTCCTTCTCCGCCGCCTCTTCGGGCAGCGTGCAGCAGCGTTCAGCCTGGATGATGCCAGCAGTTCCGACGTGACGCTGATGATCGTTGCCACGCTGGGGTTGGTACTCATTGTCAACGCTTTTTTGAACATCTATGCTTCCGAGAGCCAGGCGCTGGCTATGATGGTACGGGCTCTGCTGACGATCGCCTGCCTGTTCATTCTGCTGCTCAGGGCGGGCTTCCTAAAATCCGGCCATCTGCAAAGCGAATTGGAGGTCCTCTCCCGGCTTCACGAGCAGGAGAGACGGCATTATGAGCACTTGAAAGAAAATATGGAGGCCATCTCCATCAAATGTCATGACATTAAGCATTTCATCAGCAGCCGCATGGCCCGGGCGGGGATCGACAACGAAGAGCTCAGCGAGCTGGTGAGAATCTATGACACACGCATCAAAACCGGCAATGATACGATTGATGTGCTACTGTCGGAGCAAAGTCTCGTCTGTCAGCGCCGAAACATCCGGGTGACCGTGCTGGCGGATGCCTCCGGCCTCAGCTTTATCGGGACGACGGATATATGCTCACTCTTCGGCAATCTTCTGGAAAATGCTGTGGAAGCGGAGGAGAAGATCGAGGATGAGCGCAAGCGGGTCATCAACGTGGAGATCCGCCCTGTTGCGGATCAGATCTTCCTCTGCGTCGAAAATTACTGCGCCGCTACGCCGGAAATGCGGCAGGGTCTGCCGGTCACCAGCAAGGGGGATGCTCAGCGGCACGGTTTCGGCATGAAGAGCATCCAGGCGATCACAGAAAAATATGGCGGAGTCCTCTCCTGCACGCTGGATCAGGATATTTTCAGGGTCAGCATCCTGTTTCCGGCACAATAACACCGCTCTATAGGACAGCTTTGACCAATAACACTTAGTTTAGGACAGGATTCCTGAACTTAGGTCAAAGCTGTTTTTTTGCTGCGCTGAAAAGACTATCATGATACCATCAACCGCATCATGGGCTGAAGCCGTTTGAGAAGCTGAAGCAAGCACGATCGTTGACATATACACCCCCTGGCATAAACTTCACAGGGCCTGCGCGGAATGGGCCGCGAAGGAGCCTGCTGTGAAGGTGCAAAATAAAAGGAGGAAAATACCATGATGAAGTCCTGCAAGATCCTGAACGTTGCCCGTCTGCTGGCACTGGCGCTGGTCGCTGTGCTGCTCATCCCCGCCTGTTTGCCGGTGGCTCATGCAGCCACTGCCACCAAGCTGGCTCTGCTGATGGAGGCTGAGAAGTATCAGTACATCGAAGGCGATATGTTCGATCCCGAGGGCCTTGTGCTTCGTGTCACCTATGATGACGGCACCACCCAGAACATCACGGAAGGCTTCACCTTTGACGAACGTCCCCTGACCTTGGAGGACGAGGAGGTGAAAATCACCTATGAAGGCATGACTGTCGTGCAGGAGATCCAAGTGGCGTCCGCGGCTGACGCCCTGATCATCCGCTTCGGCTCCGGTGACTGCATCCGCTGCTACGGCAACGGCACTGCGATTGCCGGCGGTACCCAGATGAACAGCTACATCTGGGTGGATGGCGACGATACCAGCTTGGCCAACCTCGTCGAGGGAGGTATGGCTATTGCCTATTCCGCCTGCAATGTCGGTACATGGAGCTGGGATGGCGAGACCTTCACCCTGGTCATCAATAACCACACCGTGGATGTGGTCTGCCACGTGACGGTGGATCAGGCAACCCACACCTGCGTGCTGGATGAGCCTTATCCCTTTGTGGACTACGAGAATCGAGTGTACAATTTCGGCGGTTCTGCCGATCCTGCTGCTGTGGAAGCCTATCTGACCCCCGACCGTGTGTGGCCTGTCGTTCGTGTGGATGAGGTGGCGGAATGAAAGCTGCAAAAGCGTTCCGTGGGTTGACATGCATCCTTTCGCTTCTGCTGGCCATTTCCATTGGACTGACGTCTGGCATGTTCTCCGCAGAGGGACACATCAACCGTTTCCTCGGCATTGAGACCACTGTGCTTGTGCCGAAGGCAGAGGGGGTGGGTCAAGCCTCCTCTGCCCGCTATCCCAGCAGCTTTTCTGCGGATATCGCCCATTACACGGCCGAGGAAGAGGACGCCAAATCCAAAGCCGCCGATGAATTCATCGAGTGGGAGATCGAGGAAAGTGCTGTTCTGCTGCGCAACAACCATGCCCTGCCCCTGACAAAGGAAGAGATGGGTCGCGTAAGCCTGTTCGGCCGCGCTACCGTTGACCCCTATTTCAAGTCTCAGTCCGGTGGCGGTGAGGGTGGTGCCGGCGAACATGTGGATTACCTTGCTGCGCTAGGCGAGCGGGGATTCACGGTGAATGAGACCCTGCTGAACGCGTACCGGGCGGATCAATCGCCCAAAACCACCTATGAGCATCTGGGTGAATCCCCTGCCTCCGTGTATACGGACGACGTGCTGGCTTCCTTTAAGGATACCGAAGTGGCCATCGTCATGTTCTCCCGTATGGCTGGCGAGTCCCACGACCTACTGCCTGAATACAAGGACAGCGACGGCGCCATCATTGGTATGCTGGAGCTCTCCGCCAATGAGCGCGACATGATGACTCTGGTGAAAAAGTACAAGGACAGCGGCTGCTTCAAGAAGATCATCGTTCTGCTGAACACCAGCAATGCCATGGAGGTTGACTGGCTGGATACTTACGGCGTGGACGCCTGCATGTGGATCGGCGGTCCTGGCAGCGGCTGCGGCTTCCGCGGTGTTGCTGACCTGCTCACCGGCGCATCCAATCCTTCCGGCCGCCTGACGGATACCTATGCCACCAGCGCCATGTCTGCCCCTGCCATGATGAACTTCGGGGATATCTCTTACACCAACGGCGGTAACTATGTGGTGTACGCTGAAGATATCTATGTGGGCTACCGTTACTACGAGACCCGCTATGAGGACGCGGTTCTGGGGCAGGGCAACGCCGCCTCCAAGGCTGGCGTGTGGGCTTCCGCCGACGGATGGAATTACGCAGATGAGGTAGTCTATCCCTTTGGCTATGGTCTCAGCTACACCACCTTTACCCAGAAACTGGACAAGGTGGAGGAAACAGACGGCAAGCTCCTGGCAACCGTGACCGTCACCAACACCGGCGACACGGCCGGCAAGTCTGTCATCGAGCTGTATGCCCAGACCCCCTACGGCGACTACGAGAAGACCAATCTGGTGGAAAAGTCCGCCATACAGCTGGTGGCCTTTGATAAAACAAAGCTGCTCGCCCCTGGTGCCTCCGAGACCCGTCAGCTGGAAGTGGACAAGTACTTCCTGACCGCCTACGACAGCCACGGTGCCAAGGGTTACATCCTCAGTGAAGGCACTTACTATCTGTCTCTGGGCGACGATGCCCATGACGCTCTGAACAATGTGCTGGCCCGCAAGAACGCTTCCGGGCTCACTGCCCCGGATGGCAGCGCCGTTGCCGGCGATCCCGCGAAGGTCTATACCTGGACGGAAAAGTTCGACGATGAGAGCTACCGCCATTCCGTCACCGGGCAGGAAGTCACGAATCGTTTTGACGACGCCGATATCAACTATTGGCAAAGCGGCGCTATGACCTACCTTTCCCGTCAGGACTGGGAGGGCACCTACCCCAAGAGCCTTCGCGGAGAGAATGCACTCACCAGGACCGAGAATATGGTGGAGCCGTGCTATGTGAAGCCCGCCGATGCGCCGTCCGCTGCCGCTGTGGTCACCGAGAAGGTCACCGGTCTCAAGCTCCAGGACATGTGGGGCATGGAATGGGAGAGCAACTACTGGGATGAGCTCGTGGACGAACTCAGCGTGGATGAGCTCATCAGCCTCACCCAGGATTCCCGCTATCTGCGTCCTGTGGAAACCATTGGCTTTCCCCAGGGCAATGCCGCGGACGGCCCGGACGGCGTTCCCAACGGCAATGCCTACGCCAATTTCAACCTCTCCTGCTCCAGCTGGAACACCGAAGTGCTGGCAAAGCGCGGCGATTTCATCGCTGAAGACTGCATGTTCCAGAATGTGCAGTTTCTGTGGGGTCCGGGCTTCAACGTCCACCGCACGCCCTACAGCGGCCGTAACTTCGAGTATGTTTCCGAGGATAGCTGCCTGGCCTACAAGCTGGGTGCAGCGAACATTGCCGCCATGCAGGCCAAGGGACTGAACGTGGGCATCAAACATTTCTTTGCCAACGATCAGGAGACGCACCGTTCCGGCCTGGATACCTTTGCGACAGAGCAGACCCTGCGCGAGATCTGCATGCGGATGTTTGAGGGAGCCTTCGTGGAGGGACACACCCTTTCCACCATGCTGGGTACGAACAACATCGGAATCACTAGCGCCAGCCAGCACAAAGGCTCATTGCTCGATGTGCTGCGCGGGGAATGGGGATTCAAGGGACTGGTTATCACCGATGCCTGCGGCGGTAGCGAAGGCAACGTCAAGACGGTAGAAACGATCGCCTTTGGTGCCAATGTCTTCTGCTTCAGCGATGCCAAAGCCCGCTCACGTAAGATCAAAAACGCCATCATCGTTGAAGACGACGGCGCTCTGCTGAACACGCTCAAGGAACGAGTGAAGGAAACGCTCTACGCCTACGCGAATTCCAATATGATGAACTGCCTGACCTCGGACTATGAGATTGTCACCGTGACTCCCTGGTGGAAGACGACAGTTTTGGGTATTGACGCCGGGATTGCCCTGCTGACCATTGCCTCCTTCCTGTCCTTCCTGCTCTCATGGAAAAAACTGCGCAAGAAGGAGCGGAATGCGTGATGAAAATGCAGAAGAATCAGCCGATTGGTTTCCCCTGCGGATCGATTGCCCTCCTTGTGGGCGTCGTCAATGCCGCGATTTACCTGATTTACAGCACCTCCGTGCATCATTTCTCACCGCTGGTTTTCGCGGCTTTGGTTGCTGCGGCTATCAGCTGCCTGCTGATCATGTTCACCCGCCTGAAGCTGGCCACTCTGATCTCTGCCGCCCTGTTCGCCACTGCATTCGGCTTGTATGTCAATGACCGTCTGATCATGTTCGAGGAGATGATCAACAAGATCTACGGCATGACAGAACAAGGCGCTATCCTCTGGGTCGTCCTGATGGTCTTTGGGCTGATGATAGTCGGCTTTGCCGCCGTTACCTACGCGGCCTTCCGGGACGATCTCTCTACAGCGATAAAGAGCTGACCGATCGACCGTTCATATCGTATCACGGCACATCCTCCGTCTGTCTGGGGCGGAGGATGGATTCATACGGAAGGTAGTTTGGGACGATAAGGCTTAGTTTGGGACGCGATTCCTGAACTTAGGCCAAAGCTGTTTTTTTGCTGCGCCGGATGGATTATTATATAAACATCAGCAGCAAGAACGTTGCAGAAGTTGAAAGCGTATATGAAGGAGGAACAGTATCAATGAAGAAAAAGATGTCCAATCGCCGCTTCATGTCAATCTGGATACCCATCGTCTCCGTCATGGTCGTTCTGGCCATCGGAGCGAACATCGCCGGGAGTGTTTTCGGAGGAATCCTGGATACGTCCCTCGGTCGCGGCGAGCGCCATGTCCTCCACCTGGAGAATGTGGCCAACTGGGATACGGAGTACTATCCTCAACAGTACACCACACTCGCCCAAGCGCGGGAGGCCGCTGAACGCAAGATGTATGAGGTTGTGAGCGAAGGCATGGTGCTGCTCAAAAATGACGGCGTCCTCCCTCTGGAAAAGGGAAGCCTCGTCACGCCCTTTGGCCGTGGCTATGCGCATCCCATTTACAACGGCAATGCGATCGGCGGCTCCATCAAGTATACCTCCCCGGAGGATGGCATCACCCCCCGGCAGGCACTGGAGCGTCAGTTTACGCTGATCAGCGCTGCTGCGGATAAGCAGCCTGCACAGCTGGGCCGAGAAAAGGGCATGTGGACGCAGAACAATGGCAGCTGGTTCCAGCCCATCACTTACAGCGGCTATCCGGATGTCCCGGTCGCGCTGGAAGGCACTACCCGCCACGACGTGGATGCCTTCGGCGGTGACAATTACATCCTGGAACTGGATGTCTCCGCCTACGATGACATTGGAGCGGAGGAGCTGGACAGGATGAGCGGATCAACCGGCATCCTCTTCATCTCCAGAAGCGGCAATGAGGATGCCGACAAGAAGAGCGACGGCTACACAGACGGTACCCCGCATTACCTGGCGCTCTCAAAGAATGAGCGCGATATGATCGCCTGGGCGAAAGCGCACTGCCAGAGCGTGGTGCTGGTCGTCAACTCTTCCAACCCGGTGGAGCTGATGCCCGTCATGCAGGGCGAGTTCGAGGTGAACGCCATCGTCTGGGCTGGACATCCCGGCGATGTGGGCTTTGATCCGCTGGCGGACATTCTCTGCGGCGAGGTTAACCCTTCCGGCCGCCTCGTGGACCTGTTCGCTACTGATTTCCTGAAGACGCCTTCCTTCGCCAATTGGGGCAATTTCCACTACACCAACAGCGAGAGCGGTGCGGGTAACGAACCCTATGTGGAATACGCAGAAGGCATGTACAACGGCTACCGCTACTATGAAACGGCCTACGATTTGAAGGCAGCAGGCTTTAGCTACGGCGAACTGAACAGCCAGGGCGCGGCCACGGCCGTGGGCGAAGTAGCCTACCCCTTTGGCTACGGCCTGAGCTATACCACTTTTGATCAGAAGATCCTCTCTGTTCAGGGCAAGGAAGAACTAGAAGTGACTGTCTCGGTGACCAATACAGGTGACCGGGCAGGCAAGGAAGTGGTACAGCTTTATCTGAATCCTCCCTACACGGATCTGGATCGGGAGATGAAGATCGAAAAGCCCACCGCTACGCTGATCGCCTTTGCCAAGACCGGTCTCCTGAAGCCCGGCGAGAGCACCCAGCTGGTGCTGCGCTTTGGGCGGGATGAGATGGCATCCTACTGCTACACCCGCGACAATGGCGACGGAACGACGGGCTGCTACATGCTGGAGGAAGGTCAGTACGTCCTGTCCCTGCGCCGGAACAGCCATGAAGTAATCGAAACCACCAACTGGCACAACAGCCAAACCATCTGGTATGATCAGAGCAACCCGCGCCCCTCGGAGATCAAAATGCAGGCTGCAATGGATGACGATGGTACGCTGCTTGACGTGCCTGAGCGGGCAGAGGCTGACACCGAGGCAGGCTTCATCGCTGCGACCAATCTCTTCCCCTATATGAATGAGTACATGAACGATGAGGTGGTTATGCTCACCCGTGCCAACTGGGAAGCAACCCTGCCCTTCGGTGAGAAGATCTCCGGCAAGCAGATCAACCAGAAGTATATTGATATGTTCGGACAGGAGAACGCCTTCAACGCCGCTTCGGACCCGAGGCTGGGCAATGTCCAGGGCAGCGATGTCTACGCGGCAGATCCTGTGCAGGAAAAGCAGAAGAACGATCTGACACTTATCAGTCTTCGAGGCAAGGACTTCTACGATGAAGCATGGGATCTGCTGCTGGATCAGCTGGATTATACCGCAGATCATGATGACATCCGTCAGATCCTGACCGGCACCAGCTATTCCACCAATGCCATCGCTTCTATCGGATTGCCCCAGAGTCTGCACTGTGAAGGTGCCAACGGTGTCCGCCTGGACAATGGCGACGGCATTGGATCCGACCACAGCCGCGATACCTCTTCCTGGTGCATGGCGCCCGAAATGGCAGCAACATGGAATACCGAGCTGATGCGCGAGATGGGCGAAGCAATGGGACAGGAAGCGCTGCTGGGTGGCCGTCAGGGTCGAATGGCTCCGGCGATGAACCTGCACCGCAGTCCCTTCCAGGGCCGCGTGTTTGAATATTACAGCGAGGATCCCGTCCTTTCCGGCAAGGTCGCGGCGGCGGTTGTGACAGGTACGTCCTCCTCGGGCATGTTCGACTTCATCAAGCATTTTGGCCTGAATGACCAGGAGACGAACCGTGCCTCGTTCCTGCACACCTGGGCAACAGAGCAGGTGGTCCGAGAACTCTACAACAAGCCCTTTGAAATCTGCATCCGTGAGGCCCGCAAGACGATTCGCTATACGGCGGATGAAAACGGAACGGTGGCCACCAAGGTGATGCGTGGCTGCAGCGCGATGATGGGCGCACAGAACTGCTTCGGCCCTGTCGTGGCCTTTGCGAATGCCGATCTGATGACCAGTCTGGTGCGTGATGAGTGGAACTTCCATGGCTACATCATCACGGATATGTACAATGGCTCGAACGAATTCGTGGAGATGACCATCCGTGCGGGTACCGACGGCTGGCTGGTCTGGAATACCCTCAACAACATGAACGACTTTGACAGCCCCACTGCGAAGGCTGTGATCCGGAACGCTCTCCACCATGTAGCCTTCACGATCGCCAACTCTGCCGTCCTCCAGCATACCGCGCCCGGTTCTGTCGTGTACTATGACGAGGCGCCCTGGCGGATCGCTGTAAGGTGGACGACCATCGGCATCACGGTGCTGGCCGCGTTCATGATCGTCTGGACGCTGCTCCGGGCTGCTGACAGTAAAAAGCATCCTGATCAGTACAATGTCAGCAAGCGAAAGGCTGCCAAAGCGAAGTAAGTACTGAGCAACGGTTTCCTCTGGCGCTGATGACCAGCCCGTACTGTTTGCTGCTTGCTTCACCATTAAACAAACGGATCCTTAACACTGCAGCACCGGCCTGATACCTGTGATCAGACGGTGCTGCATCTTTTCCTTTGTTTTGCAGTCAGAGAGGAGCCTTCCCATGAAAGATCGGGTTTTCAATCCCTATCTCCCCCGGTGGGACTACATCCCCGACGGTCGGCGATCGGGTCTATGTCTACGGCAGCCATGACCGCTTCAACGGTGCGCTGAAATACCTGTGATAACAAACGGCCAACAGGCTATGTTCACCGCACCACTGACTGTTCCGGACGGCAGGCAAGCCCTGTACTTCCGTTTTTCCGGGCAGGGCGCGATCGCCTTCTATGCGTTTGAACTGGTGGGATGAACCGACAACAGCGGTTCCGACAAATCATCTGTAAGGTTTTCTGAACCTCCGCTTGAAGCGGGGGTTTTCGTTTAAGGCAATCCCGCACAAAGAAAGAACAGCAAAAAGGTCGGGAAAGGGAACAATTGTGGATTCGACGCTGATAGCCGCGCCTTCATCGACGAAAAACAAGGAAAAGCAGCGTGATCCGGAAGCTCATTCCGTCAAAAAGGGCAACCAGTGGTACTTCGGCTACAAGGAGCACATCGGCGTGGATGCGGACAGCGGACTGGTTCACACGGTGGAAACAACAGCCGCCAATGTGCACGACAGCAACATGGTTGTCGAGCTTCTTCAAGGAACGGAGGAGGATGTTTATGGTGACAGCGGGTATCTGGGTGCAGAAAAGAAGGATGATGCAATTCTTGTCAACAATGAAAGAAAGCCTATCCGGTATCAAATCAACAAGCGTCCGTCGCAGCTGAAGAAAGCCAGCGGCGAAAAGTTCGAGCTGCTCAAGGCAATCGAACATGCGAAATCCTCGGTGCGTTCCAAAGTGGAACATGTGTTTTGCGCACTGTTTTCCGCCCTTGACATCCCCTCGAAACGCTGTTATTTTATAAACAAGGCGGCAGCAGCTTGCGCCGCTCCCGTCTTGCATAAATTTTGCTCTATTTGCACTACCTTTTGCAGTTTACACAGAATTCGGGATTGACCCCTCTGTTCAGAAGAGTCTCCTACTCATTTTTGAACATGCTTAAACTATTATAATTCAAATGCATTCTTTACAGATTGATAGTCCCAGTAGTATTGTCCATCAATTCCTTTGTATATCATGGTTGCGTGTGTTCCAAGGCACCTAATAGCATCAGGACATTTTGACCTATCAATCTGCGTTGCTTTGTATAGGACGATTATTTTTATATCAGCTTCAATGGCTTTATCACATTCAAACTTGATAAAGCTGCGGTAATCAACTCTGCGTCCCCTCGTGCAATATTTAATATAGCTGTTGTAACTTTTGCACAATTGGCAGCCACCAGCTGTAACAGACGCAGTATGCTCGCCAACAATAAGGACAAATGTTTTTGATGCATCCATACGGGTCTTCAATGATGCCTTTATCGTGCAGTTTAGACTACTGTCGCGCGACGAAGTCAAGTCATGCGCGTCAGTAAATGAAAGGCTCCAATGATTGCTATCATTCCATTTGTGCAACTGATCTACTGCGTCTTTGTCATTGTCCCAATCTCCTGCAATGTAGGTTCGTGTTCTATAAATAGCCATATTTCCTCCTTATTTTATGTTCATAATTGCAATCTCATTCTTTATATCATTGCGCACAACAATATGAATATCACAGTTAATCTCAGCTTTATTTATCCTAAAAGCATTTATTAAATACTTCAAGACATCTTGCTGGTCCTTCTTTGTTCTGGAAAGTCCTGTACCCACCAGCGGAAGGACAACAGGGAAGCCTTCTGATTCCTCATTGCATGATTCAATGAGCTTCTGCACTGCCAATGCGTACTCTTGCATTGATGTATGTGCCTTAAGTTTGTTGTCAAATGTACTGAGTGCCCATAGAAAGAAATGTTCATTTTCGTATCCGGGCAAGTCCACAACAGTTCCAACAGGATAGCGCTTACGATTTCCTTCTGGTTTTTCTTCCTCTGAAAGACTCTTGTAGTTGGTGTTTTCTAATAGTTTTCCTATTGCCATCGATAGGAATTCTTCTGTGTATTTTCCGGATGCATACAGACTACTAAAGGTTGCTCCATGAACAGTTTGCGCTGAAACGATATGGTTATCAACGTGCGTATCAAAGCAACGGTTCACAGGAACGACAATATTGCGACGCTGACTGGAGTCTATCACTTCATTTGGGTCAAAGATATTTCCATACTGTAAATATAGTGCGTGACCATTATTGGCAGAAAAAACTTTAAAACGTTTTTTACGAGCCAAACGAATTGAGACAACAACAAAGCAACAGCCCCAGATGCCTATGAGAATAGCTACACTAATGATGCCCCTTATCCATACAGGCATTGTATCCGGCAGTATTTCATTAAGAGAAACAAATGTCCCTATAAGTCCCAAGAACGCATAAAATCCTCCAGTCATAGTAGAAGCGATTTTAGAAATATATCCTTTATTAATCCAAACATACCTCATTTTATATCACCACCTGCTGTAGAATACTCTTTACTTGCCGTCTGCAAAGGATAGACGCGCAAGCCAACATAAACGATATGAGCAACAGAATCGTTTGGCAATGTAACTCCACCGGGATTCGTATAAAACACATTCTATCCGCCTTCTTCACCATTTGGTGGCACATGGTAATTTGTCGTATATTGAAAAATCCGCCGGAAAAAATAACCGATGCCCTTGTTATTGGACTTGTCACGCTGACAGAAATCCTCGTTGCCAATCGATTCTTCCCACATTGTGCAATATATGGTCTTATCGGAAATAAGTTTGGCGGGATTCTTATCAAACTCAAAGCAAGCTAAAGTGTTGAACTCTGCTTTTTCAATGCCGAATGCCAACCCGTCACTCCCAGCAAACAATGCAATCGATGAAAACATTTTCATTACTCCGTTCTCTTGTTTTTTCTTGAAAAGCACATCACGCCTGAAGTATTATACTCTAACCCATCACAGATTTACATAGTTTGCAGACATAGACCACCCCCAAGAACATTACACTAAATATTATAGCAGGAAGCTGTGAACAAATCAATCGTTTTGGGAGTTTGGGCACGAAAATCAATTTTGCAAGACCGTAGACAAAAGGTCAAGTTTCAGCAGGAAATCCAGCATAATTTGCGACAACGGACATTTGAAATTGGTCTGCGCTTTGTAGCGCCTGATAAGCGACAGCGCAAATTTACGCAGTGAATTTAAATTCTGCTGTGCTGTGTTGTTTGCAATCCGGCATTAATCTTCTCCATAATGGAAATCAAACAGCCAGTGCATCGACTCTGCTGCCCAATCCATCCGTGCATGATGAAACAGCTCTTCTGCCAACTGCTTCCGGCTGAAAATGTAGTAATGCCACTCCTCAGTGCGCTTGCCGGCAATCTCGACTTCCTTGCGGATTGCGCCGATGCAGCACAGCCTTTTCCATTTTTCCTCCCCGCATAGCCATGCAGCATCATCGGCCGTATACGCTGTCCGAATTTCAATTCGCTCGTCGTGATTCTTTTTCACTGTCCGTTTCTTGTCATGCGACTGCGAAGCTCATCATCCTTGAAATATTCGGTGATTTCTTTTTCTAAATGTGCCGGTTTGCCTTGACATTCAGCAGATAATCGGTTTTACCTGATACGATAGCTTCTGCTGTTTTGGTTCGCTGTTTGCATTTTCAGCTTATCCATTATGAATTTTCTCTGTTTTCTTTCCAAAAGTGAAATATCGGATGCTTTTTGAATTTCTCTTGCACTTGTTTGTCAAGTTTTTCAAAATGCAATTCTGCGGCAGCCTGCTGATCCAGCAGCAAGTATGCACCGACAAGAAGATCTTCACTGATACCCGGCGTTTCAATTACTCGAAGCAGTTGCTTAGTCTCGTCTTTCGTTAGTGCCCGTTCACGTTTTTCGGTTTGCAACTTGTTTAGTAGTTTTGCCTCATAGGGCAAAGTCTCATCGTTCGAAGAAAAAATCCAATCAGAAAACGCTCTTGCCACAGATAGTAATTCAGTTTTTGAATTAGCTTTGTCGTATGCTTTAAGCAACTCGAGCAAGAAGAAATTTGCTCTTATAATAGTTTCTTCATTTTGCGCGGTATTTTGAAATGATGGCAATATAGTCTCATAGCGTACATTATCGGCTTTTACCAAATCATCTGCATGAAGTATTACATACTGAGAAATTGACAACATTTCGCCAGCATCATTTTCATACACGATTGGTATTTCGGTTTTAAAAAAGTCAAATATATTGTATGTGCCGTCTCTCCCTTCAATTTTTTGTAGATGAACTATAAATTTTAATTCACCTACATCCATGACTATTACCGGAGGTAAATCGTTTTGGAGATGTTCTACAGGTTCTTTATCTACAAGGGCTGAAACAAGACATCTAATATTTTTCCAGTCTTTATCCTTTAGTGAACTTAAGTTTAAGTCCTTGCTGCATCTCAACAAGTCAAGCAACGCGACCATCTTTTTTGCGTATTTGAGCTGTGACTTTTCTTCATTTACCTTGGAATCTGGAAAAACAGTATTTTTATCAAATGGGAAGTCAAACCCATTCCATTGGAAACTTCCTGCTTCGATCCATGAAAGCCAGAAATCCAAATCAACTATCATGGTTCTTAATTTATCAGAGCGCGTATAGCTGATTTTTACTGTTTCATTGTTTGAAGATGTCTTTATTGAAACGCTCTCTCCAAAAACAGTCGTAGTTGTCATCGCACTTTTGAATACATTTACGGTTGAATAGAAGAGCCGGTCTCCGATAGAAACATGTGCACTCAGTGTTTCGTGCGTCGTCATTTCTTGAGGGATAACTTCGATTGGCTGAGGAATAGCACTGCCCTTAACTTTTGCGTAAATATATACTTCGTTTTTCAGCAAGGCCGTTTTCGGGTCGGTTCCTCCGACGGTTGAGACAGGAATGGATATTCCTTCCAATACACCTTGGTGCTCAAGTTCTTCAAGCGACAATAACGGGGCATCTGCAAAACTTGCTTGCTTCTGACAATCTTCTAAGCATTGAAGAAATATCGTTGCTTTCTCGTTTGGGTCTGTCGGAAACTTTTTGAGTTTAATGCTTTTGCTTTTTTGTTCTTTTGCATCTGCAAGATATATTTTGAGCTTTATTGGAGGTAACGCAGCATAATAAATCTGCCGAGACGCTCCGTTATTTCCAATGTAAACAACAAAGAACACCGCACCGCCGTCACAAAGATAATTGTTGAGATCGACAGTTGATACTGGAAAGGATATTTCTTCTTTGCTGAAATCATCATTTTCCGTGCCCTTGATTTGAACTGGAAGCCGTCCTTTGAGCTTTTCCTTCTTCTTGCTTTTGTCACTATATATGTAGACAAAGCCATCCCAAGTCGGCTCTTTATCGTTGTCTGCAATGAACTGGTCGAGAAAATCAGATACAACAACACTATCCCTGACAGCATTGACGGCGAGCGTTTCAATGGCTTTTGGATCCAACTTTTATCCCTCCAACTATAAACGAAGAAACTCTATAACTTAATCAAAAGGATAGAAACATTTTCTCGTGGTACTGGTAGAATGAAGATGCGAAAAGCTCTCGACCAACCACAAAATGAGATGCCTCCTGAGTACATTATAAAGCACTCGGAAGAAATTTGCAAGAGTCTAAATCAACTGCAATTTATAGAAATTCTGACCAATGTTTACTTGGAAGACTATAAACGAGCAAATTCCAAAAGGGAACCAAAAGGATAGAGACATTTCCTCCCTATGGTGGTAGAATGAAGATACCAACACCACTCAACGCCCGCCACGAAAGGTGATGTCTCATGAGTACATTATAAAGCAATCGGAAGAAATTTGCAAGTGTTTGAACCAGCTGCGGTTCAGAAAAATTCTGTCCGATGTATACTTGGAACACATAATGGCAATCATCCATTCGGTTTTCATGCCCGGCTATCATGGGAAAATAGCCAATACGAAGTATTTCAGCGAAAAGCACAGAACTTCCGTCGCCCATTTTCTGAATGACGGGAAGTGGGATAGCCTCGAAGTTGAGCGGTCATTCAGAAAGCAGGTTGTTGATACGGTTTACCACGAATCCCGCAAAAGCGGACAGCCCGTTTTCTGCATCGTGGACGATACGATTGCTTCGCATACAGCGCCTTCGTCACAGGCGTTGCACCCCATTGAAGCGGCGTATTACCCCATGTCGCACTTGAAAAAGTGCCACGATTACGGGCATCAGGCAGTTGGCGTGATGCTGTCCTGCAGTGGACTCTCTTTGAACTACGCGATGGTGCTGTATGACAAGTCGCGTTCCAAGATTGAGATTGTCCGGCGCATTGCGCAAGAGCTGCCTGTGCCGCCGAATGCTGCGTATTTTCTCTGCGACAGCTGGTACACGTCGAATGAACTGATGTCTGCTTTTGCGCAGAAAGGTTTCCAGACCATTGGCGCATTGCGCACCAACCGCATCATCTACCCCAACCAAATCCGACAGCAGGCAAAAGCATTTGCCCCTGCCATCCGCAAAGATGATCCGAATGTCAGCCTCGTGACCGTTGGCCATCGGCGCTTCTATGCGTATCGGTATGAGGGCAAAGTGAGCGACTGCAAAAAAGCGGTTGTTTTGCTGTGCTATTCGGAAAAGTCCTTGGGGAATCCCGATGCACTGCGAGTGTTTATCTCGACGCAGACGAATCTTTCCACGCAGGAAATCCTCGAAATGTATGCAAAGCGCTGGAGCATTGAGGTGTTTTTCAGAAACTGCAAGCAGAAACTCGCCTTTGATAAATGCCAGCTTCGGAAGCAGCGAGGCATCGAAAGAATGTGGCTGATTCTTTAGCTTGTGCATTTCCTTTGCTGCACGCTTCCGGATTACAGTGGCTCCTTTGAAAAAGGCTTTGCCTATTTTCGAGAGCGTCTGTTGCAGGCGTAGGGTGAGCTTCAGCGCTATGCTCAAAGAAAAGTTTGGATGCTTTTTGGAATTTGCTCATTCATAGTTGGAAGATATAACGGCAATCATCCATTCGGTTTTCATGCCCGGCTATCACGGCAAAATAACCAATACAAAGTATTTCAGCGAAAAGCACAGAAACTCCATCGTGCATCTTCTGAATGGCAGCAAATGGGTTGGCCTTAAGCTGGGTATTTGCTTAGAAAACAGTGTGTTAAGGAAGGTGCTGTGAAATTGCGGCGCAGAAAAAGGTAACTGTTCGGAAATTCCGAATAGTTCAAGCCGAAGGTTCTCGGCAGGTCAACCGCGAGGTGGCGCACTTTATGTTCTCAGCGGCTCCCTGCTGGGCGTAGACCTGAAGGATGTGCGCTCCGTTCCGGTCGGGTACATGGATGTGCTTGAAATGTATCCGCTTGATTTTGAGGAATTTGCGTATGCCAACAAGGTTTCTCCGAAGATTATCGCCGCGCTCCGCAAATCTTTTCAGGAAAAAACGCCCGTCGATGCCGTGATTCACGAGAAGATGATGGAATTGTTCCGGCTGTATCTGATTGTCGGCGGAATGCCGGCTGCCGTGATGCGCTATCTGGAAACGAACAATTTGCAGGAAGTGCTGCGCATACAGCGTTCCATCATCACCCTCTACAAGCGTGACATTGCCCGCTGCGACCCGGAAGAAAAGCTGTATCTGGAGGACATTTTCGATTTAATCCCCAGCGAATTAAACAGCAAGAACAAGCGCTTTATTCTAAAAAATCTGAATGAGAACTTCAAATTTTCCCGTTACAGCAATAGCTTTCTGTGGCTTCGGGATGCTGGCGTTGCCCTTCCTGCCTTCTGCGCCAATGAGCCGACCGTTCCGCTGCTGCTTTCCAAGGCCACGAACCTCTTCAAGCTGTTTCTTGCCGATGTTGGTTTGCTGGCGGCGATGTACATGAACGATATTCAGATTAAAATTCTGAACCGCGAAAAAGACATCAATTTCGGCGCTGTTTACGAAAATGCTGCCGCACAGGAATTGAAGACGCACGGCTTTGATTTGTATTATTTCAACAGCAAGAAGCAGGGTGAGTTGGATTTTCTGGTGGAACAGGCAGGCAGCGTACTCCCCATCGAAATCAAGTCCGGCAAGGATTACACCAAACACGCCGCACTAAGCAACGTGCTGGCGAATCCGGATTATGCGATTCCCGAAGCCTATGTGTTCCACAATGGCAACGTCAGCACGGCGGGAAAGGTGGCTTATCTGCCGATTTATATGCTGATGTTTGTGGAAAAGGAAAAAAGCGAGGCGGAAATGATTTATCGGATTGACTTGAGTGCGCTTCAGGAAGATTGATGAATTTTAAATATATCTTGTTTGGAGGTTCACTATGGCATTGGAAAACAAATTGGGGCTGACAAAGCTGCGCTGACTGACGACATCAACAGTCGAGAAGTTTATATGAAAGGGATTGATTGTAGCTACTATTACGAGGGGTATGTGACTTTCAAGACGGAGGAGTTGTAAAGTATAAGTGCTGCAATAATGGCACTATTGATATGGGAAAATTTATTATCCTTGCGGAGCAGATTACAACCGACGAGCGCAAAACTGTGGAAGCAGACACTGGCAGGGAAAGCGTTTGAAGTCGATAACTTTCTGCCCTGATGGGAGGCTTTTGCTTCCGTACCAATTTGTTTCCTATTCCAACACAGCTTCTTGAACAAAACAAATTATCTGCTTAAAGCTCAGAATACAAGCGATCACTTTGTCCTTCTCTTCGATAGTCATCCGCAATCTGTCGAAGTATTGCTGTTGTATGCGGATAGCTGATGCTTAAAGCTCGCGCGTCAGCCGTAAATTTCGCTGCTTTTTGCATTTGATCACTTCCATCCAAAACAAAACGCGCACCTCGATCATCGCTATAAGCAACATAAACTTGCAAATCCAATCCATCACTATCAAACTGCTCTAACAATTCGCGAATGGACTCATGTGGGAAAATACCGTCCGCACCTGCAATTGCACGACCATAGATGTTTCCAAGCAAATCAGTTTGATTTTCTGCAATGAGCGATTCCGAAAAATGTTTCAATGCATCCAAATCCGTATATGCGCTGGTTGGTAGACGATACATAGAAAACAAATTCCAGAATTTACCGTCATTCGTTTCTTTGCAGAAATTCAAACTTTGAATGAATTCAAGCGGGTGCTCAAAAAAGTATCGCTCGGCTGGTTCGGAAATTTCTGTGAGAATGTTGGTCAGATAGAGTTCAGCACAGAGCTTTCCCCATTTATCCGAATACAAACTGTTGGTGACGACCTCTAAGATTTCAGATAGAGCGCATTTATCATCTGACGTTAGAATATTACCAGCACGCCATGTAGTTTTGATTGCACAGAAGACGTTCATGACCAGATCTGTATTTGCATTCGAAGCTGTGTTGATAATTTCAGCACAATAAGGCAGTAAGCCTTCAGGATAATAGGTTAGCAGCGTTTGAAATTTGTTTTCATCATATTGATCCATCTGTTTTCCAGAACAATACGCTTGCTTTTCTTCTTCTGTTGATAGCCAATCAACCGCATCCATTCGCGACATGGCACTGTATACTTGCAAGCGTTTATCCGCAGGAATATAGTCGTATATGGCATAGAACGTCTCCTTTGCTGAAGCATCAAGAAGCCCTGCCAAAGTACGCATTCGATTCATCTGAAGCAGCATGTTTGCAAGTTCTGTGTGATAAGCTTCCGGCAATGTATTTGCAAGAAAATTTCCCCAATCAGCGTTATCATCCATTTGAGATATCAGCGTTTTTACACCTTCGACACCGAATTTTCTGAAAATCTTCTCGAAAGCATCTTGCCTGATAGAAAACATTTCTTGTTGCCTTTTGTAATAGTCATCATCCCTTGAAAGCAGTCTATCATCAGGACATTTTCGATAGTCGAAAAATAACCATCGAAAAGGAATTTCGTGGGTGTCTGTTTTCCGAATCCAAGTTTCAAATGCAGGAATGTATACTTCCATTTTGGTCAAACGATGATGCAAAATGTCATATCGCGTCTTCCGCAGTGCATAATTGAGCTTGGCAAGCGAAGCCGCATCAACAGAATTTCCTTCAAGCAAGGGGGCTAAGTCTATGAGAAACTGCGGACGATAATTGACATAGTTCTCAAAAACTGCGATGATTGATTCTATATCGCTGACGCTAATGAAATAACGGAGACATGCTTCGGCAATCTGTTCGATTGCATGATAATATTCAGCATAGTACAATTCCGTCTCATGATATTGACCTATCCTTCCATATTGTGAAGGCAAGAACATAACTTTTTTGTTCAAAATTCCAATATTCAATTTGGCACCGTGGTAGGAATCTTCTTGCCAAAAATCAAGAAGCAACTCAACCTTTTTGCTTATTGGAAATGGAAAATAGGTGTTGGTAAAACACAAAGCATTGAGTAGTGAACTATATGGTGAATTAGAATATCTGAATTTATCTTGATCTGCTTGATACAGGCGGAAGAGAATTCGACAAGCTCGTTTAGCGCTTTCTGAATAGAATGTCAGCTTATCCAGTGCAAATAGTATATTCATGTACCGGCTATCAGATTGCTGTGGATGATTAAATAAAGACATAATCATTCCATTTAGTTTTTTCATTTCAGCCTTCAATGCATCCACCACTATCTTCGGCGCTGCTTGCGCGAGCATTGATAAGTGATAGATAATGATATCCGATGCATTAGGTTTGTCCATGAACGCCATAAAATCATGGATTGTTTTGTCCAATTTCTGCGAATTGTCATTGTTGTAAGAAAAGTAAACGTAGTTTTCAAGGAGGTTTTGCAACAAGTTTGATCGTCCTACACGAGTGTTAAATATCGCTGCAAACTTTGAATCTCTATCAACCGCATCAAATATGGAAAGAATCGTATCGGTCAAGCGGTCATACTGCGTACTGTAAACGTTATATTGCAATGCATCCCATATTTCTTCGTAATTCACAAGGATGTAGTATCCATCTACTGCCTTGATTGGCGAATCTTCCTTGCGCATCATTTCAGCATATGCTTTATCTACGTTACCATAAGAGAACCCAGCCAATTGTTCGACAATCGCTCGATCAACATCTGAACTTCTATTGATATTTCGCATAAACAGCAATGGGGCGAGGAGATCTTTATCTTCGCGTTTTGCCCAGTCCGGCTTGCTTTCGGTTGACGTCCCCGGAATTCTCCGAATCAACGCTCTGAGATTGCCGTGCGTAAAGGTATAAAGTTCTTCCGGATCAGGGACACCCATGTCCTTAAAAGCGCGAATATAATGAAATTTAGGCAGTTCTACAAGACTGACACTTCCTCGAATGCTGGTGTCTTCTTTGCCATAACATAGGATTACATGATTTCCATTTTCCGTGCTAACATCATGCTCGCAATAGTAATTCAATATAAGCATTTTTGACTTTACACAGTGATTGACTTCCGGGTAAGCACTTGGAGCATTGATAACGATGCTTCGTTCTCGAAGCTCTGGTTTCTGCATCATAGCAGCAAGAACGAATCCGGTTGCCTCTACGCGAGTAGTTGCTTTTACGCGGACAATTTTGTTTTCTAATGTATCGAAAAAACAAACCATTTCTTGTTCACGATCGGCAAGAAATAACGAATCGGACATGGCAGGCGATGTTTTCTGGGCAAACAGATTCCAAGCATGGGCCAAAGTAGAAAATTCAATGGTGTGATTATCCGAAAACTCCTCCAATAGCCAAGCACGAACAGCTGGTGTTTGCTCAATCCAGTCGCATAATACGCTGGCATCATATATTTTTACCAGTTTCCAATCGGCGTGTTCTGCTTCCCATGCGGTTATTGTCTGCGGATACGCCCACACCTTGGGTGCCACAAGGCAAAAGCTCGTTTCTTCAATTTTGATTCCTAAGGGGTTTTGCGTTCGCTTCTGATAGTCATCATTAATTTTCTGGAGCGTATTTTCATTGGTGCCAAATTCCCAGACGCTGCGTCCGGCAGGAACATAACGATTCCCCTCGGAGCAATCAACAACGCCATCGAATCCCGGTGCCCAAATGTCATCACCATGCGGCATCCGAATGCTGGAAACCGAAGTACAGCTGTTAATGATAAGTCTCTTCACGAGTTCGGGCAGTAATTCTTGAAATTTCCGCTGATGCTGTTTGCTCATAGCATCCAGCCATTCTGCATTAATAATCATAACATTCCCCCTATCTGTGAGCGTAAGTAAGTTTCTGGCGCTCAACTTGCTGGAATGGAAAGTGTCCGATGCAACACTTTGCATTGTGACGAAATTCCACCAGATTTTGTTGCTTCTCATAGGAGTATTCGCTATGCAGAGCCGCTTTTCCTGCTGCTTCTTCAAATTATTATTCTTTATGGGACAGCAGAGTAACAAGTCAGAATGACAAAACATCGAGAGACGATGTAAGCCACTTGATTTGGCCTTGCAAATGCTGTATAATGGAGTTATCGACGATGAAAGGAGGTTTTCTATGGCTAAGAAGAAAGGAACATCAAACTGAAAGCAAATTTCTCTCGCAATTGCCTATGGAAAACCTGCATAGATTAGGACTGCGAAAAAGGAACTCTGACAAATGGTCAATGCCTGCACAGTTCCCTGCTGTCCGGATGGCAGATGCGAAAATATAACCATAGATGTGCTTCCGCTTACCTGCGAAGCGCGAGTTGTGGAAGCATTCTGAAATATATAGTTATCTCAGTATCCAAAAAACAGAAAGGTGTATTTCAATGGCGAAGAAAAAAGTTGAAGATACTCTCAATCTTGATTCAATTCTCTTTAAGTGCCGTGATATTTTGCGAAAGGCTCGCAACTCCGGTTCTTTCTTTGAAAAGCGCGACATGATGCTCACGCTGGTTTTCCTGCGTTTTATTGGTGAAAAATTCGATGACGGCATCGAAGCGCTGCGTCAGAAACTGATTGAGATGGATCTTGATCCTGATGATGATGAAATCCGGGCTGCCTTTTTTGATGATGCTACATTCACCGACGGTACCTATAATCTACCCATTGAGGCTCGCTGGTCAACGATTATCAATACAGAGGCTTCAAAGCTAAATGTTGCGCTGGACACAGCACTGACTCGCCTCGATGAAAGCAGCACCCCGCTGAAAGGCTGTTTTGTTAAGGGCACTTTCACAACACGCAATCTTGCGGCTAATGACATCAAGCAGCTTGTTGATGAAGTCAATAAGATTACGCATAAAGCCTTCGGACTCGAAAAAGACCTGATTGGCCGTGTATATGAATACTTTCTCAAAGAGTTTGCTGTGAATGCAACCAAAGAGGAGGGCGAATTCTATACACCGCACGATGTTGTGCAGCTGATAGCCACCATGATTGAGCCTTTCGATGGAACACTGTATGATCCCTGCTGTGGTTCTGGCGGCATGTTCATCCAGAGTGCCGCATTAGTAAAGGCCAAGCAAGGCGATATTAGCAGAATCAATATCTATGGTCAGGAAAAAGACTCTGCTACATATCGTCTGGCTAAGATGAATCTCGCGCTGCGTGGCATCAGCCACAATCTTGGTGCGACCTACGATTCTTCTTTTACCAATGACCAGCATAAGGGACTCTATTTCAACTATATTATGGCAAATCCGCCGTTCAATCTGAAAGGCTGGTACGATTCCGACCTTGAAAATGATTCTCGCTGGGCAGACTATGGTATGCCGCCGGAGAGTAATGCGAACTATGCATGGATTCTGCATATACTGTCCCACTTGAAGCCGCTGGACGGTGTGGCCGGATTCCTGCTGGCGAATGGTGCCCTTGGCGATTCAGATACCGTAGAAATTCGCAAGAAGCTTATTCAGAATGATAAGGTCGAAGCTATTATCGTGCTGCCGCGCGAGTTGTTCATTACGACAGACATCAGCGTGACCCTATGGATCCTGAACCAGAACAAGAAGGGTGGCAAATATCACAACCGCATATTGCGCAACCGTGAACATGAGATTCTGTTCATGGATTTGCGCACATGGACTGAAAACCCGGTGAAGGATTCCAACAAGAAGAAAGTCATGCTGGATACCGCGCAGATTCAGCGCGCTGCTGACATTTATCACACATGGCAGAGTGATGGCACGGACGGAAACAATTATGCTGTGCCAGAACTGTACCGCAGTGTCAGCATTGATGAGATTGAGAAAAATGGCTGGTCGCTTGTCCCCAGCAAGTATATCGAATTCATCGACCATGATTTGGAGATAGACTATGCTATGGAGATGACGCGGATTCAAAATGAGATGCGTGCTCTGGTCGTACAGGAACGGATATCTCAAAGCAATTTGATTGAAGCATTTAGGAGAATTGGTTATGAGCTATAACAGCCCGTTTCGCAATATAGCAACGATTCGTCTTGGCGACTTTATTGAACGTTCAACGACTAACAACCACAATTTAGAGTATGGAGTGGAACTTATAGAAGGTGTAACCAATGAAGGGGTGTTTGCAGAACCTAAGGGAAGCACCCTTGACATTGATTTGAAGCCTTATAAAATCGTCAATAATGGAGCGTTTGTTTACAATCCATCACGTTTAAATCTTGGCTCCATCGCTTATCGAACAAATGGCATGTGTATTGTATCGCATCTGTACATCGTTTTTTATCTAAACGATTGTGGGAAAGAGATAATTGATCCAGAATATCTGTTTATGTATTTCAGACGAAATGAATTCTATAGAGAGGTAACTTTCCGCAATTTTGGAAGTCAGCGGCCAGAGTTCAATTTCGTTGACATGAGTAACATACACATTCCGCTTCCCCCTCTGCCTGTTCAGCAGAAATATGTCGCCATCTACAAAGCTATGCAAGCCAACCAGCAGAGCTATGAACGCGGGCTGGAAGATTTGAAACAAGCATGTTTTGAGAGCATTGAGAAAGTACGCAAGGAACAGAGGTTGTTCCGAATTGGTGAGTATATTTCCCCTTGCAAGGAAAGAAACTCCAATGGTAAAATAATTTTAGAGCAAGGTATCAATATAGATAAGCAATTCATTACACCGCAACGATCGAATTCAAATCTGCTTGGGCGAAAGATAGTAAGAAAAGGGCAGTTTGCTTATTGCACTCAATTAAACAATGCAAATGTGGCAATTGCTTATCGTGAAGATTCTGATTGCGTGGTATCATCTGTATATGATGTGTTTGAAATAACCCGAAAAGATGAGCTTCTTCCTCATTATCTTCTTTTGTGGCTCATTCGTCCTGAGTTTGGTAGATTTGTTTACTGGGCATCCGAAGGCAGCGCATATGAATTTTTAAATTACAATAACCTATCCAATTATAAAATTCCGATACCAGATATCGAAACGCAAAAAAGCATCTGTGATTTATATCAATGTTACACAGTTAGAAGAAACATAAATGAAAAGTTAAAAGTATATTTGAAAGAAATGTGTCCCATTCTCATCCGTGGTTCACTCTCAGATGGAGGTTAAACAGCTATGGCAAGGCTGAAAACTTATGACGGTCGCTTTTGCGAGTATGAATACGAAAGCACCTTCATTTCTTTTCTGGAAAAAGAAGGATGGCACTACTTGCCCGGAAAGTCTATTAACCGCGCTTCACAGCGAGAAGTGCTGTATTTAGACGACTTGGAGCATTTTTTGAGCAGCACCAATCCTGATTTATTAGCCGAAGAAATTCGACAAATCATGGATAGGGTTCGGTTAGCCGGCGCTGAAAGCGATTTTGCAACATTGCATAAGCTGTATGGCTGGATGGTTAACGGTATTCAGTTTACTCCACAAAAAGGCTTGAGCCGTATGGTTCAGCTGATTGACTTTGAAAACCCAGATGCAAACGTGTTCCGCGTAGTCAATCAATTTACAGTGGAGTACATGGACCACGGTATGGTTGAAAACCGACGCCCGGACATTCTTCTTTTCGTCAATGGTATGCCGTTGTGCATAATAGAGCTCAAAAATCCCGCAGATGCTCATGCGACAATTTCGGATGCATGGGAGCAGATTAATGTTCGCTATTGGCGTGACATACCGCATCTGCTCCACTACTGCCCGCTGGCCTGTATTTCTGACGGCGTAAAAACTCGTTTGGGTACTGTGCGCACCCTTTATGAACATTTTTACGCATGGCGCCGCGTAAATGAGGGCGATGCAGTATCCACGCTCCCGTTTGAAGAGACGAAATCCATGATTAGCGGTGTGTATCGTCCAAGCCGCTTTCTGGAAATTTTCCGGGATTATATCTACTTTCAAGATAGCGAATATGACAGCTATGAACGCGAAATCGTCTGCCGGTATCCGCAGTTTTTTGCTGCGCGCTTACTGAAGCAGAGCATTATTCGCTCTGTTATTGAGAAGAGCGGCAAGGGCGGCACATATTTCGGCGCAACCGGCTGCGGCAAGACTTACACGATGGCGTTTCTGCTCGTCAGCTTTCTTTGCGCTGCACGAATATTCCGCAGATTGGCTCACCAACCATCATTCTGATTGTTGACCGTGATGAGCTTCAAAAGCAAGGGGCAAAACTATTCACTAAGAGCAAAGAATTTCTTAGCCTTGGTGAAGTCAGCATTGTCCGGAATCGTAAGCAGCTTCGTGAAGAACTTGGCATACGCGCAAGCGGCGGTTTCTACATTTGCACAATCCAGAAGTTTTGTGACCGCGAAGACGACAAAATCGGATTGATTAACAATCGCAGAAACATCATTTGTTTCTCAGATGAAGCTCACCGCACCCAGCTGGAGCATTCCAAGAAAATTCAGTTCAGCAAAGATGCTGACCAGAACATGAAAGCCATGATTTCAAAGCCATATGCGAAGGTTTTGAAAGAGGCTTTCCCGAATGCAACCTTTGTCGGCTTTACCGGGACGCCCATTGCAGAAACATATCAAACCTTTGGCGATGAAATTGACCGCTACACGATGGATCAGTCAGTAGCGGACGGTATCACCGTTTCCATTAAGTATCATCCGCGTATTACTAAAGTATTGCTTGACAATGAGAAAGTCAAGCAAATTGAAGCCTATTATCAAAAGTGTGCTGATGATGGTGCTACCGAGGACGACATTGAAGCAAGTAAGAAAGCTATGAGCTCCATGGAAATGATTCTCGGAGAACCCTTACGGCTCAAACGCCTTGCCACAGATATTCACGACCATTATGTTTCTGCGTGTGATGCCGATCCCAATCGTGTGCAAAAAGCAATGATTGTGTGTTCCAGCCGCGAAATTGCTTATCGCCTTCTTCTGCAATTTCGAGCAAAGTACCCCGAATGGTTCGAGGAAAAGAAAATTCCGGATGGCGCAACCGCATCCGAAGAAGAACTACGAAAATTAAAACCCATGCCAGCGATATCCATGGTCGCCAGCGTGGGCAGTAACGATAAACCTGAAATGTACAAGTATCTCGGAGGCGTCAAAAACGACAAACGTTCTGACGCGCTTGATGCTGCTTTTAAGCAGGAAAAATCTAACTTTCGGATTGCCATTGTCGTCGATATGTGGATTACAGGTTTCGATGTTCCATGTCTAACTTATCTGTATAACGATAAACCGCTAAAAAAGCACTTGCTGATTCAAACTATCAGCCGCGTCAATCGTAAATACCCCGGCAAAGAGTATGGCATGATTATCGACTACATTGGCATTCGTGACAATATGCGCGAAGCGATGAAACTCTATGGCGGCAATACCTCTGTTGCCCCGACGAAAGATGACGTTGAGCAGGCAACATCTGTATTCCGTGAAGAACTTTCTATACTTAAAGATCTTTTTGCTGGGTATGACCTGATGCCGTTCCTCAATCCAAACGGAGATCCAACTGAACGGTATACGTTGCTTGCAAAAGCAGCGGAGTATGTTTTTGCTTGCAATCAGAAAATGAACATTGAAAATGGCTTAAACGTCAGTAAAGTTTCTTTTAAAACATACTTCTTGAAAACCGTGAAGAGAATGCGCGCTGCATATGATATTTGCCAGCCTTCGGGTGAACTCAAGGAAGATGAGTCCGCGCTTGCACAGTGCTTCATGGCGATTGCTGGTTTCGTCAGAAAAATGAATGGTACAAGCGAAGTAGATTCAGATGTTATGAATCGTTATGTTGCTAAAATGGTTGAAGAAGCCTTAAAGTACAACAAGGTTGAGAGTGTTCTTGAAGACGGCGAGCAAGAAGACATATTCAGTCCTGAATACTTTGAGAAACTGTCCAGTATAAAGATGCCCGCAACAAAACTTGAAATGCTGATAAAGATGCTGCGTAAGCAAATTACGGAGTATGGAAAAACAAATCAGATGGCAGCAAAACGATTTCAAGAAATGTTGGAGGAAACCATTAAACAGTATCATGAACGCAGAAAGCATCTAACCGTGGAAGAAGCAGGTGAGACACAAGAAGCTGCAACAGAAGAGATTATCAGAAGCGCCACTGAGCAGGCACTACAAATTCTTAGAGAAATGAATGCAGATCGCGAGAGTTTTCGGAGGGTCGGGCTTACCTTTGAGGAAAAGGCGTTCTATGATATTTTGATGGCTTTGCGCGATCAGCATAACTTCGAGTACGGATCAGATGTGATTACGGACGGCATAAAAGTCAACGAACGATGCCGGGCGCTGGCAAAGAAGATTAAGGAAATTATAGACACGAAATCTTCCTTTTCCGATTGGCTCAATAACCAGATTGTGCGCGATCAGTTAAAATTCGATATTAAAGTGTGCTTGATAAAAAATGGTTATCCGCCGCAGTATAGTCCGGAGGTGTTTCGCAAGGTAATGGAACAGGTAGAAAACTTTGAAGAAAATAGCTAACTTACTCGGATGGAAGTATCCATCAGATGCGTAAGATTCTACTTCTTCTCTCCATAGCACACGTTCAAACACTGGGCATCAAACTAAAACATTTAAATAGCAGCAGGCATCATCCAGTCTCGCTTCGCTATCAAAAAGGGGTAGCCCTTTTGCGTGTGCCAATAAGACAGTAATTTGAGGCAACTACAAAATCGGCATCTGCAAGCGTCGTTCTCTGGGAAGCGTATATTTGTGTCCGTGCAAAACACCCCACAAAGCCGTGAAATCAACAGTTGGGTATTTCGATGCAGAGCCTATCCGATACTTGGAAAACTAAAATCAGCTTACATTTGCAGAAAGAGTGCATTTTAATGCGATAAATTCCGGGTGTCATATTGAAAACAGCTCCATCCTTATGATATAATGTGTGTACACACTTTCAAGGAGGTGCAGCATGGCTACACCAAAGCTGAAAAAACAAGATGTTATTGATGCCTTGAACTTTATCGACGAGAACGGAGTTCCCGAACATAATACAAGCGTAAAATATATACTTGTGTCCGAGGATGGGAAAAAATATCCGCCGAAGTATGTGGTAGCCGTTGCTGACCATTTGGCAAACAGCACGGATATTTCGACAGAATCCTTTAACAGCGTTGACGCAAAGAACTATCTGGAAAGTCTGGGCTTCTCCATCGAGACTAAGCAGCAAGAAAAATTTGAGTTATCTATTACTGCCGAAAGCGTCGAGTCAACAGATGAACGCTTTACAATGAATAATCTGAGCCTCGGTGATAACTATAAGCCGCTGGATGCCTGTTTCAAGAGGGCAAATGGAGACGTAATCAAGCGAGCCTACAGCAAAGGCGAAAGAAGAAATTCCAATCAAACCTTGCCCCGCATTGCCTGTCAGGTGTTCGAGAAGCAGCTTGCTGCATTATCGGTTGAGGACAGGGAGAACTTCCCTGTCTGCAAATATAACCCGGACAGCGACGTAATCAGAGGTATTTATGCGAGTGTTGACGATTTCAAGAAGCACCGCAACACAATAGAGTACCTGACATACGGCTATGACAACGGACGGCAGTTTGTTATCTATTGCTGGAATATCTTCTCTACGATTATCTTCGTTCAGGAATGTTTGAAGCGTTTCGGTGAACCGGGAGATCAGTTCATTTTGACATACCGCGAAAAAGATGAGAAGGAAACCGCAGCGGCAGAAACGGAAGCTGCTGTTCAAGAAGAGCTTGTTCAACAGTTCAAGGGATACCGAAATCCGTTTTCTTCCATGCTGATTGAATCAAAAAATCTGATTTTCAGAGGTGCGCCCGGTACCGGAAAATCTTATCTTGCCAAAGAAATCGCTACGGACATTATCAGCAATGGGTACTTTGACGATTACACACTTCTTACTGACGAGCAGAAAAAACAGGTTGAGTTCGTTCAGTTCCATCCGAGTTATGACTACTCTGATTTTGTTGAAGGACTAAGACCAAAACTCAATAAGGATGGGACAATGGGCTTTGAATTGCAGGATGGAATTTTCAAGAAGTTTATTGCCCGTGCCAGAACGAACTATGAGGACTCCAAAAAATCCAGAGAAACCGTAGAAAAGGAAGTTACGGTTCAAGAGTCCATGACAGAGTTTTTCTCTGGGATTGAGTTTGGCGTTGATCCATTCAAGACGAGTAATGGAAATGAATTTACCATTACCGACGTGGATGACGGGCATATCCATATTTCCATTCCCGGAAATGCATCTGTCAACAGTCTTGCACTGAATCTGGATGAAGTTAGAAAGATGCTGGAATCCGGGCAGAAGTTTGAAAAAATAAAGGATATTACGTCCTTTTTCGGAAAGACGTTTGCTACGCAAGGATACTCCTATGACTTTGCTATCTATAAAGCAATCAAAGCGAAGAAAAGAACAGCTTCAAAAGTAAAGGCAAAACACGAGGAACTAAAAAAATACATATTCATTATAGATGAAATCAACCGCGGCGAGATTTCAAAGATTTTCGGTGAACTGTTCTTTGCAATAGATCCCGGTTATCGCGGAAAAGCCGGCGAAATCTTCACGCAATATTCTAATCTGCACCCTGATCCTGACGAAAAATTCTATATTCCTGAAAATGTCTATATCATCGGTACCATGAACGATATCGACCGCTCTGTGGACAGTTTTGATTTTGCCATGCGCCGTCGCTTCCGTTTCGTGGAACTTAAAGCGAATGAACGCCTTGAAATGCTTGCATCGCTGGAAAACGAGGAATTAAAGGCTGAAGCGATCAGAAGGATGACCGCGCTCAATAAGGCAATCACAGAGGTTGAGGATCTGAATGAAAATTATCAGATTGGAGCGTCTTACTTCCTGAAGTTGAAAACACTTGATTTTGACCAACTTTGGACTGATTATTTGCAACCGCTCCTACAGGAATACATTCAGGGAATGTACGATGAGGAAGGAATTATGAATCGGTTCGCAAGGGCATACGGCTATCAGAAACCTGCCAGAGGTGATGCGAATGAAGCTGCTCAGGATCAAGGATAACTCCCAGCAGAAAAAAGATGCCTTTTCTCAAGTAGCGAGGCTGACAGGCAAAATTGCAGATAAAACATTGGAACAGCTTGAGCGTGAAGGTGTGTTCGTATTTCCTGAAACCGTAAAGGATGCAGAGGATATTACGCAAGATCAGATGATCCTCCAAAGCGTCAATGATACCTATCGCTCTGGTAATGTGATGGGCTTTCTTGGCTACGGTGATGAGCGGCTTGTGATCGCGTCCCGTTTTTGCGGAGAGGGTGAGGATTACTTTTTCCAGTATCTTTTAGACAAAGTTCTGGACTTTCCAAATATCGTAGATTTGGATGCAGATGCCAATCAAGACAATCGGCTGTTCAATTTCCTGCTGTTTCTGTTTCCGTATTACCTCAAAGCAGCGATGCGGAAGGGCTTGTTCAAAAAGTATATCCGCCACAGGTACAATGATGGAAATGTAAAGGGCACGATTGATATCGCAAGACATATAGAGAAGAACACCCCATTTGTAGGAAATGTTGCATACAGCCAGAGAGAGTTTTCCTACGATAACAGTCTGATGAAGCTGGTGCGGCATACCATAGAGTTTATCAAAAGAAAGCCTTACGGCAATAAACTTCTTATCAAAGTGAAAGACGAGGTAAAACTCGTTATAGATGCGACTCCGGGATATGAGCCGTATGACAGGCAGAAAATCATTGAACAGAATAAAAAGAATACCGTCCGCCACGCTTATTTCAGAGAGTATCTCGCATTACAAAGGTTGTGTCTCTTAATCCTCCGACACCAGAAACATCAAATTGGCACGGGAGCGAGGCAGATATACGGTATTCTGTTTGACGGTGCATGGCTGTGGGAGGAATATATTAACTTGCTCATTGAAGATATCTTCTACCACCCAATGAACAAGAGCGGCACAGGCGCTCAGAGACTGTTTGATGGAAATGTAGGCTTGATCTATCCTGATTTCATCAGCCGTAATAGCGAGATGCGGATGATTGCCGACGCCAAGTATAAGCCGATTGACGATATTGGCAACCGAGATTATTTGCAATTACTTGCCTATATGTTCCGTTTTGGTGCGAAGGCTGGTTACTATCTCTATCCTGAAGCAGATGGGGCTGACGATTTGAAATTACAGTTGAATCGTGGTTCTACCTATGAGAAAAATGTTACGCCGCGTGATGACATCAGCATTACCAAGCACGGCTTGAAAATTCCTGTAAGTGCACAGAATTACTCGGAATTTACCGCAAAGATGAAGACTCAGGAACAGAAATTTATATGCGTGTTTTATGCGTAATTTTACAGAAGTACGCAGAGCAGCATATTAAGGTAACACCGCACAAATGAGGTGGTCGGCTGGCGAATGGATTTTTCGTCAGATACAAATGCAAATTTCGAAGATTTACTGTCGGTAAATCGAGGAATTTGCATGCCGCAGATGGCGGAAAAGACATCGCAAGACGCGCCGCCGAATTGTGCGGTGGTGCCTTAAATAATCGACCAATAATAACCCGTAGGAATTAAGCGCAAACCTGATGCCAAATGAGTATTCCGCGCGAGATTGCGCAGCACGACCGCTCAAATTGAGCATCCA
>ENA-UOOD01000500-UOOD01000500.1-human-gut-metagenome-genome-assembly--contig:-CS67-NODE-500-length-47453-cov-6.387316_pt1 | contig 47453 bp, 36 predicted proteins | sample MGYA00242464_ERZ724011 | MGnify/ENA metagenome assembly ERZ724011 | reverse complement strand
TATTTTTCAAACACACCACTGCCTGAAACCTTTATTATATTTCCCATTGTATTGTTATTATTCAAAGAATCGCTGTTCATTATTATATTTATTGTTACTATATTGACACTTGCAATCAATATAATAAACTCTATCTGTTTTTATACCCTTTGTCTTGCAATACATATCACATATAATAATAAATTATTACATATACTTATTATTTTATTATCACTTGTAATAATGCTGACATCTATTGCTATGCTTAAATCCAAAATAAATATTGATATTAATACTTTCAAAAAAATTAAAACAAAAAATCTGACTCTAATCCTACCTGTAATATTTGTCGATTTTTTTCTGTCAGGTGTTTCTTGTTTACTATTTTACCAAAATATAAACTATATAGGACGCCGACTGTTAATGTTGGCAATTTACATAATGATAATACTAAGTATTATTATACTTGTTTTGTATTTTCGTATTTCACATATACATTCTGAGCTTGAACAAATTGACAATTTAAAATCAAAAATGCTTTCATTAGAAGAGCAGTACTATAAGGACCTGCAAAATAAAAATATGGATTTGCGTGCCTTTAAACATGACTACAATTATCATATAACTGCAATGCAGGCACTTGCTCAAAATAATAATTTTGAAGATTTAAAAATTTATGTAGAAAAACTCACACAAATAAAAGCAAATGTATATTTTATATCTACCAACAATGTAATTGCAGATGCCATCATAAACTATTTTTATGAAAACTTACCTAAAAATACTGAATTTAAAATCGACGGAAAATTTTTAGAAAATACTTTTGTAAGTAATGACGACCTCTGTGTTATAATTTCAAATTTGCTAAAAAATGCTTACGAATCTATATGCCGTATCACACCTACTGACCAAATTTCAGATAAAAATAATAAACAACAAACTGATAAACATATATATGTTTCGCTCTATAATGACGAAAATAATATCACAATGTATATTGAAAACACCTGCACATCACTTCCAAATCAATCTGGCACAAACTTTTTCACTTTAAAATCCGATAGCATAAATCATGGTTTTGGACTAAAAAATGTAAATAATACAATTAAAAAATATAACGGAAAACTTGAACTTAAATCAGAAAAAAATACTTTTTATACCTATGTATTCTTGCATAATATAATATAACTTATCAGAAATTATGAAGTAATTTCTGATAAAAGGCACTGTTCTTGTGCCGCCAATTGATTATAAGGTTCGCGAAGCGGTTCCTATAATATAAAAAATTACCACTTATCGCATAAATTGACCACTTATCGCATAAATGTTGTTTTTTATCCTTTAACTTGATAACATAACAAATATATACTTTATAACATCAGGGAGGAACTTTAACAATGAAAATCGGAATCTGTGATGATGACTTACAAATAAGAACACAACTATTAATTTTATGTAAAAAGCTTGGTTACAATGATATATCCCAGTTTGAGTCAGGCGAGAAACTCCTTAGTTCCAATATATATTTATCACTTACATTACTTTTTTTGGATATTGAAATGAAAGACATGACAGGTATAGAAGTAAAAAATATCTTAGAAAAGAGTTCTCCCTTTACCTTAATTATATTTATTACATCTCACAATGAACAGATAAAAGATGCTTTTGGACGAAATGTAATTTCATTTATTTCCAAACCATTTTCAGAAATATCAATAAGACATAACATTGAAAAAGCAGCTTACCTAAGCCATAATTTTTTACCAGTCAAAATAGACGACAACATCGCTGTTCCTTGCGAAGAAATACTATATCTGTGTTCAGAACAAAAATATAGTATTTTTCACACAAAAAACGGAAACTCTTTTTCAAGCCGCAAATCAATGAAAGAATGGGCAAAAGAACTTGAAGAATTTAATTTTTGTCCTATTTCACGCTCAATAATCATAAACTTAAAACACTATAAGAAAATTCAAGAAAAAAAAGTAATCTTACATAACGGAATTTCATTTCCGATAAGTCGCCGTTACACCAATTTACTCAAACAAAAATTTGATGAATATGTTTTAAATATGCTTAGAATATAAACAACAACATCCAATCAAAAACATCAGCCTCATCCTATAAGCACTTCTTTGCCTCTAAACGCAAAGCCATAGTGTCTGATATTTTCTTTTTTCACACCTCTTTTTATAAGCTCTGCATCATAATTTTTTTCTTCTATCTGCTTTAACGCCTCATTTACCGTATCTTCAAGAGAACTCTCTTTTCTAGGATTTATCACCTTAAATTCAATCACTATTCCAGGCAGTTTGATATTCTCCTTGTCCTTTGGCTCAAGCATTATATCATATCTTCCGAAACCACTTTCGCGATTTGAAGTAACTATATAATCTTTTTTCTGACTAACCATAAGTCCTAATACAAATCCATGGTAAAAATTCTCAGGTCTTATCCTTGATTCATCTTTTCCCGCAACATCAAAGCAGCTGAAAGTACTACATGTAATTTCATTCATATAATAATTCATAGCATCTAAATCTCCGCCAAACATAGCTTTTACAAATTCGTCCGATGAATCGTCTCTTGTCTTAAACCACGCTTTTATCATATTTTCAAACATTAATTTCACTTCAAAATTTGTAAGACTCAATTCATATATATTTTCACCTTCCACATTTTCAAAGTCTACATGTTCTAATTTAAGATACCCACTTGCCAAAAGCAGACTCCATATTGCCTCTGAACTTGAATCGAGCTGATTAAATACTATCTGTTCATCTAATTCAGTTTTTAAATGCTTTCCTTCCAAAAGTTCTTCCATTATCCTTTTTATATTCACTGAGCCCGCCTGTATAAGTTTTGATACAAGACTATTTGAACTTGTCGACGCCCAAAAGGTACGATATCTCTTTTCATCAAGGAAATTAGTAATCGACCACGGATTATAAATATCTGTTTTGTTTCCAAAAGTAAAACCATCATACCATAATTTCACCTTTTCTTTTTCATCTGAAAGTCCCTGCTCATCAAGTGCGTTAAAAACTTCTTTCTCCGTAAAACCAAAACAATCAGAATATTCATCACTTGTGACCGTCACTACTTTAAGATTATTCAAATCAGAGAATATACTTTCTTTTGAAACCCTTGTTATCCCTGTCATAATGGCTCTCTCAAGATACGGATTTGTCTTAAATGTTGAATTAAAAAGGCTTCTTGTAAACGCTGCAAGTTCTTCCCAATATCCGCTTACATATGCCTCCTGCATAGGTGTATCATATTCGTCAAGCAGAATTATTACATCCTTTCCATAATATCTGCTAAGATAATCACTTAAATCATTTAATGTATATGAAATATCCTGCTCATTTGGATGCTCCAAAAAAGAAATATATCTTGCTTTTTCTGTATCACTTATTATATCTGAATCAAGCAAAAATCTGTTTTCTTCATATATTTTTACTATTTTTGCACATATCTGCTGTTTTGCAGTTACATAATCCTTTCCTTTTACCCCCGCAAAACTAAGAAAAATAACTGGATATGTCCCCTGAATCTCTCGATACTTTTCATCTTTCCATATATCAAGTCCCTCAAACAAATCCCCTCTGTCTGCATACTTATTTGAGAAAAAACAATTGAGCATACTCATATTCAATGTCTTTCCAAAACGGCGTGGGCGGGTTATAAGTGTTACATCATCTTTATACTCCCACCACTCTTTTATAAAGGCTGTTTTATCCACATAAAAACAATTTTCCTGTATGATTTTTTCAAAATCCTGTTTTCCTATACCAACCACTCTCGCCATATGCCTACCTCCCATAATTCAAGGATCACTCTCTATATCACTAACATTTTACCCTTCTGAAAAACTTTATTCATCCTATAAGCACTTCTTTGCCTCTAAACGCAAAGCCATAGTGTCTGATATTTTCTTTAAAATAAAGCTATCATATAGATTATTTATCATATAGATATGTTTATCATAACATTCCCAAAAAACAAAGTAAAGGCAACAGTGCCATACATATTTTGCAACCATACTCTCAGAACGCAAGCGTTACTGAGCGTGCAAGATATATGTATGGCACTGTGTTAGTCTCATTTGAAACTATAAATACTGGGACATATAGAGGTCGTAATACGCCCCTTTATTTTCAAGAAGTTCATCATGACTTCCTGCTTCCAAAATACCACCTTTATCAATATACATGATTTTGTCAGCATTCTTAATAGTAGAGAGTCTGTGTGCAATAATAAACGATGTTCTTCCTTTAAGAAGATTGTTAAGACCTTCCTGAAGTACGATTTCCGTTTCAGTGTCAATACTTGATGTAGCCTCGTCAAGTATCAGGATTGCCGGATTTGCAAGAAGTGCCCTGGCAAATGAAATAAGCTGTCTCTGTCCGACCGAAAGTCTGCTTCCTCTCTCATTTACCTGAGTATTATATCCTTCTTCCATCTCCATGATAAAGTCATGTGCACATACTGTTTTTGCAGCCCTTATCACTTCTTCATCAGTTGCAGTCTTATTTCCGTATCTGATGTTATCCATAATAGTTCCCGAAAATATAAAGCTGTCCTGCATCATCACACCCATCTGTGTTCTAAGTGAATGTATTTTTACTTTTGATATGTCAATTCCATCTATAAGAACCTCTCCGCTGTCAACATTGTAAAAGCGGCTCAAAAGATTTACAATTGTCGTTTTGCCTGCTCCTGTAGGACCTACTATCGCTATTGTCTGTCCCTGCTTTACATCAAAACTTACATCTTTAAGAATAGGCACACCATCCTCATAGCTGAATCTTACATGTTTAAAAGACACATCTCCTTTTATCGGAGGCATATCAGTTGCATCCGGTGCATCCTTAACCTCTACAGGCTCATCTATGGTTTCAAATATTCTTTCAAGATAAGAAATTGCAGTAAGAAGGCTGTTATAAAAACTTGCAATAGTATTTATAGGTGCCCAAAATCTGCTTATATACGCCGTAAATAAAATAAGCACACCGACTGTCACACCTGACTGTTCGCCGTTTATAATACACGAAACACCAACTACATATATAAATGATGTTGTTATTGTTGATATAAGGTCAACCATCGGTCCCATCGCAAAGTTATAATATACCGCTTTAAGCCACGCATTTTTATATGACATACTTAAATCATTAAATATATCCATATTTTTTTCTTCTCTTACAAATGCCTGTGTAACTCTGATACCGTTAATACTCTCTGCTATGTAGGCATTTAAATTTGACTGTTTGTTACTCTGAACCTGCCATGCATGGCTCTGTCTCCTCTTTAAAAATACAACATATATTATAAGCACAGGCAGTCCGCAAAGACATATAAGTGTAAGTTTTGGACTCATTGCAAACATAAATATCAATATAAAAATAAGATTGCAAAGGTCTGTTATTGTATTTATGATACCATTTGAAAGAAGGTCACTAAGGTTATTTACATAATTTACCACCCTTACCTGAATCTTTCCATGCGGTCTTTCATCATAATAACTAAACGGAAGTTCCTGAAGATGTTTAAAAATATCTTCTCTTATCGTATGAATTATGTCCTGACCAACCTTAGTTGTTACATCTATCTTTACTCTCGTACTTATTACCGAATAGAGAACGATAACTCCGGCAAGTACAGTGAGCATCACAATGGATTTTATATCTTTGTCTGGTATATACTTATCCATTTCAATCTGCAGAAACTTCGGAAGAAACATTCCAAGTCCTGATGATGAAAGCATAAGCACGAGTACAAAAAACATTTTTCCCTTATAAGGTCTGATATAATCAACAAGTCTTTTAAGCTGCTTTATATCAAATTTCTGCTCTACTACTTCGTCAACATCATATTTATTTCTAGCCATCTATTTCACCCCCTGTTCTCTCAATTTAGCTGCCATAGGATACTGGTGGTAATAAACTGTTGCATAATATCCATTCTTTTTAACAAGTTCATCATGCGTTCCCTGCTCAATAATTCTTCCCTGGTCAAGCACAAGTATTTTATCCGCATCTTTAATAGAAGAAATCCTGTATGCAATTATAAATGTCGTGCATGCATGATTTATATTTTCAAGCTGTCTCTGAATATAACTCTCCGTTTCCATATCAACAGCTGACGTTGTATCATCAAGAATGAGGATTGCCGGGTCTTTAAGAAGTGCTCTTGCAAGCGAAATTCTCTGTTTCTGTCCACCTGAAAGTCCAACTCCACGCTCACCTACAATTGTGTCATATCCGTCAGGAAGATTTTTTATAAATAAATTGGCATCTGCCATTTTTGCAACTCTTTTTACATCCTCAAAACTGCAATCCGGTCTTCCATAAGCTATATTTCCCTCAATCGTATCCGAGAAAAGAAATACATCCTGCATTGCAATACCTATATTTTCTCTAAGTTCGTACATATCCATGTCTTTTACATTTACACCATCAACATAGACACTTCCCTCTGTCGCATCAAAGAAACGGCATAAAAGATTCATTACCGTAGACTTTCCTGCACCTGTAGTTCCTATTATTCCGACTGTCTCACCCTTCTTGACCTCAAAGTTAATATCATGAAGAATGTCCTCATCATCTGCCTGATATGAAACATGCTCAAATTTTACATTTCCATCAAGCTTCTTGCGGTGAACCGGATTAAAAGGTTTCTTAACATCCGGCTCGGCAATATATGTATTGTAAATTTTTTCAACAGAAGTCGTAAATCTCTGCATATCGTTGATAAGCCATCCCGCCATACGAAGCGGCATTGTAAGCATCCAAAGATAACCGTTTACGGCAACAAGGTCACCCATAGTCATCTGTCCATTAACAACCATAATACCGCCGACAAGCATAAGTACCAGTGTCAAAATATTTGAGAAAACTTCAAAAAGCGGTACATATTTCTTCCACACATTTGCCGCACCAAGCTCTGAATCCCTGTATCTGTCATTTTCAACGGCAAATTTCTCCATCTCATAATCTTCTTTTGCAAAAGCCTTTACAACCCTGTTTCCACTTACATTTTCCTGAACAAAAGTATTAAGACTTGAAAAAGCATTACGGCAGTTTCTAAAAGCCGGTTTTACGCTTTTTGCCTGAAAATATGTTGTAAGTGCCGTAAGTGGCAATACAAGTACCATACATAACGCCATTTTTAAATTTGTTGCAAAAATCATGATAAGTGCTATCACAAAATATAAAACATACTCGTATGTAACATATATTACATATGCCACAAAATGTCTGATAGCATCCATATCACCTGTCTGGCGGCTCATCAGGTCACCTGTTCTGTTCTTATTGTAAAATGCGAAATCCTCCTGAAGAAGTTTTCTGTAAACCGTATCACGCATACTGTAAAGAACATTCTGAGAACTTGTCTCAAAAAGTACCTGCGAGAAAAATCTGCATATTCCCCTTATTATAATAGTAACAATAAGTACAATAATGAGATTTCTAAGCATACCATACTGTTCATTCTGAATAACCCGGTCAACGATAAGCTTTGAAACATATGGACTGACTAAAGCACAAACTGCAACAATAGTAGTCAGCACTATTCCCCAAAACATACGCCAGCGGTATTTCTTCAAAAATGAATAAAACCATTTCATCGGTGTCATTTTTCTAATTCTCCTTTTCCTGTTCCTCTTTTTCATATGTTTTTTCAAACTTATAAGTTATCTGCAAAACTATTCACAATGTTATTTATTAAACATTAGACAATTCCTGTTCTGCATATCTTATGATGTTGGGATTAAAAAGTATTTTGCCCCTTGCATCATCTTATAACTTACGAAAGTTTTTACAGTATATCACAGCAGACATATATATAATATAATAAACCTATAAAAAAATTGTATAAATCTATCATATATTTAAAGTTTATAATACTATTTTGAGTCCAATAAACACTATTTTGCTTTATTTTCAGCTTACTATTCCCAAGAATAATATTATTGAAAAAATCGTTTATATATTATATAATATTTTCAAACAAAAACGGCATCACCTAACCTTTTCACACCTTTTTTTAAATGATATATTATTATCAATAAACAAGAACGGAGAACCAATATGGAAAAAAACATTAAAAATCTTTACGAATACTGCGACGGATTAAATTCACCTATAGAAGCCTTTGTGCATACCTCGACACCTGACAATTTTCCAATTCTCCCTCACTGGCACTACTTTTTTGAGATTATCCATATATTAAATGGCAATACAGAAGTTATCTGCAATGAAAACATCTATAATCTCTCCCCGGGTGACCTTATTATCTTCTGCCCAAAGCATATACATTCAATTTATGAAACTCCTGCCGAAGCTATTTCCATTGTTAAAAAAGGTCTTTCTCTTACGAAGAAATCCTGTTTAAGTCCGCTTTCATCCGATGAAATTCATCCCAAAATTGACAAAAAGCATGGTTCCATCCAACCAGTACCCGATAAAAACATGCTATCTGCAAACTGTGATATAAGCTATCAGGTACTAAAATTTGATTTAAATTTCCTGCACATATCAGGCAATTACAAATCACGCTTTTCAAATATGTTCAATATTGCTTACGAACAAAATCCCGAAAATATATTTTTTTCAAAAAAGGATTTAAAAAACTACCAGATTTACGAACTTTTTGAACAATGTATAGAAGAAATAAAAACAAGACAATATGGATACGATACACTTATCGGCTCAAATATAGCAAAACTTCTTACATATATGAGTCGTATATGGATTTCAAAAGGCGTTGCTGTTGATGAGAAGGTACTCTGTGCATCCGCCCCCGACAATCCCTTTGACAATATTACAGAATATATTGACAGGCATTATAACGAACAGCTTCAGGTAAAGGAACTCGCCAAAATGTGCAATATGAGTTACTCAAACTTTGCACGCTCATTCAGACAGCTTTACAACCAATCCTGCAAAGAATATATAGAATTTATACGTCTGAACCGTGTAGCAGACCTGCTTATATTTACTGACCTTGATTTAAATTATATAAGTCAGGAAACAGGTTTTTCAGACTGTAGCCATTTAATACGCTCATTTAAACAGTGGAAAGGGATGACACCGAAGGTTTGGAGGAGGGAATATGGAAAATCGTGAAAGAATTTCACAGTATTAAATTAATCTCTTTAAATTATATTTTCATATAACATTCTCTATCATACTTATTTATTTTTTAACTTGTCATCTAATTTGTTATGACAAATTGTTATTTGTCAATTATTCATGTATATTTTCTTATATGCTTTTATTTTTAACTCGTTATCTAATTTGTCATTTAACTTGTCATAACAAATTAAATCAACATTATGGCTCCACCATAATATATTTAGCATATTTTCCTCCACTGCTCATAACAATAATATTTTCTTTTCTCATTTTTTCAATAGTTCTTCTAGCCTGCTGATTACTAAATCCACATAATTCTTGGACTGTCATTCTGTTTATAAATCCATGTTTTTTTATATATTCAACAATCATGTCCTTTGCTTTAATATACTGCACCGTTTTATCTCTAGTATATTCAACATCTGATTTTACAGCCTCATATACTCTCGCAGTCAACATATACTCTTTTGCAATATTTTCAATCAAACCAAGCCGCATCAAATCAGAACAACATTTTCTTGCTTCATCATCTGATATCTGCGCCACTTTCTTTACCTCAGACAATGTAATCTTTCTATTTTCAGCAATATACCTTAAAATCATCAATTGAGCCAAAGAAAAAGTTATTTGCTTTGTATCCTGTTCTTTTATAATAAACTCAACAAAATTTGGTTCTTCCATCGCACTTCCTATTGTCAGCTGTACCGCATCATTAAACATTCTATAAATCGGATATGGCTTTCCCATAGTTACCATTTCCTTATAAATTATATCTACCCCTTGCCCAGTTCGCTGCACATATCTTAAATTTTGCAATGTCTCTGCAATTAATTTATTTCTCGGTGATGATGGATGAGTAATAATATTATCCGCTGTTATCCCATCTAAAAATCCCCCAGGATTCTCGATTATAACTTTATCTGAATAATGTTTAACATACACTGCCCCCTGTTGCTGATAATCTCTGTGAGAAAGTGCATTTAACAAAGCCTCCTGAAATACCTTAGTCGAAAAATCAGCCACTTCAAGTCTAAACAGTCCAATCTGAACCAACCTTATCTTATTTTCATTTTCTATTTTTTCCGTAAGCCTGTCTAATATAGTAATTATCGGTTGTTTCATATCTATTCGTGCATTATACTCTTCAAGATTATCTTTACCATAATGTAAATATATGACTTCCGCCTGTGGCAATAGTTTTTGAATTGATATATCCTTTCCAACAAACAACAATCCTGCTATTGTAAGTTTTATTTGACCATCTTTATTCGCTATTAACTTAAGATCTTTCAGAAAAGCCATATCATCCAAATCTGGTAAAGTTGATACCGGATCATGCAATTTTAATTTTTCTTTCAAAGCATATACCACTAAAAGATTTATATCATCAATGGAACTCTCTGCTATTATTTGTGAAGAGAAATCATTAGTATGTTCTATTGAATATATATGTGCCATTTCATCCGAATAAAAAGGCTTAGAATTTTTTCCCAGTCGCTTAAGACATCTTCCATCCGTTGTTGCATAAGTCTTTCCATCCGCTTCCACTGTAATCGCAATTACTGTTTTACCATCATATTCAATCTCTTCAATATCAGTAAACATTGGTGGTCTTGTCTTATCATATATTGATTCACAGATAGACTGTAAATCGTACTTTCCTGTACAGCCTGTTACTTCTCCATCATCTTCAACTCCAAAATATACTGTCCCACCCTTACAATTAGCAAATGCAATCAACTCATCAACAGCCAACGAAATTCTTTCTTTCATACTTGATGTTTTTATCCAAGATTTGAATTCTATATCTACTGCTTCTCCTACTTTTAAAGCATCCTGTAATGTTTTCAAAAAAATCACCTCTTTATATATTTTTATTTGCTATTATTATCCCCCGATAATCACCTACAAACATCAAGCAAATAACTCTTTTTATTATAATATTATAACCGCTTTTTACTTTAACAACAAGCTATATTCCGGTCAAGGATATTCGCAATCTGCTTCACTACTTGCTCATATAAAATTATGCCGTCGCAAAATCTATTTATATACCAGAAATGACGCACATCATAAACTATTTAAATTTTTTTATGGGTAATTTAAACTGAAAAAAGAATGACACCGAAGGTCTGGATGAGGGAATATGGAAAATCGTGAAACATTATGATATACTTGTCTAGTTAGTTGTCCCACCTATACTTGGCAACATGAAAAGGTGTTTAAATGAATAAATCATATCTTTTTGCCTATATAACATCATACATACGCAAAAAGGTTACGCAATATACAGAATACTAGAAATGAGGAACAAAAAATATCATGAACTACCTAAAAAATTTTTACGGTCACCTTTGCACAATTCTTCACCACAAAAATCTTGTAAGGCACTACTGCTTTAAAGCCGGTCTTTACAAACAGGGAATTATGCACGACTGGTCTAAATATAATCCTATAGAATTTTTTGCAGGTGTAAAATATTATCAAGGCGGCAAAAGAAGTCCGAACTTTGCCGAAAAAGAAGATAAAAAATACTCTTCCGCATGGCTTCACCACAAAGGACGTAACAAACATCATTTTGAATACTGGATAGATTTTGCGATAAATCCGAGAGATGGTCTTGTTGGTATGCCTATGCCTACAAGATATGTACTTGAGATGTTCTGCGATAGGATTTCAGCAAGTAAAAACTATAACCGTGACACCTATAATGATTCTTTTCCACTGGCATACTACAACAAAAACAAAGATTATTATGTACTGCATCCTGACACACGGGCATTACTTGAAAAACTTTTAACTATGCTTGCTGATAAGGGCGAAGAAACAACCTTTAAATATATCAGGGATAATATTGACTGGAAGTAATCGAATAAATATTGAAATTAACATAGAAAAAACTTCACCCCCAAAGCTAACAGCTTCCCATCAGCTTTGGGGGCAAATCCACGCTATCAATCATCATAATCATAAACTACTTTTACCGTATACACAACAGACTTTTTATCCCCTTTACTGTTTGTATAGCTGCATGTCACCTTTGTTGTTCCACACTTTTTTGCATAGAACTCCACTTCATGACCGGTTTTTTTCCTTTCAGCAAAATCCACAATACCTGAATTGCTGATTTTCCATTTTAATTCACTCTCTTTGATTGAATGCCCTTTTCTGACTTCTAAATCAAAATCATCATTTACCTCTTCATATTTAACGGATTTTCCGACTTTCTGCAGTGAATAATTTTTTTTTGCAGCAGTTACTGTCACTTTAATTGTGTCTCCATAACGCTCTTTGTTTTTCCCATATACATAACAACGTATGATTGCTGTACCTGGTTTTACTGCTATAAAGTCCATATCATCGCCTGTACGGTCGTAATCTTCAAATCTTACATAAGATTTTCCAGAAACAATCTCCCAATAGATATAATCATCCTCTGCACTGTACGGTGATGTCTGAACTTTCACTTCAAACTTTTTGCCCTGCACAACACTTCGTTTTGACTCGTTAATCGTAACCTTATCAGGTACACCATTATAATCAGCATGTACAAAAACATTTCCGGTTCCGCTAATAGCTGCTGCAACAAAACACACAACTGCAAACTGTTTTATTCTTCTTTTCATTTTATAAATCCTCCATTTATCTGTTAAAATTGTTTGTTTATAAATGCATCTAAATTTTGATTGCATGCTTATTGTATCATTCAATTATTAGAAAAACATTAGTAAAAAATATAATCTTTTGCTTACCGAACAAAATGCAGCCTTTTTATATTTCCAAAGAAGATGTTGCACCCGGCAATCGCACCGTAAAAGTACTTCCATGCCCAAACACACTTTCCACATCAACTGTTCCATTGTAGTAATGCGCAATCTCACAGACCATAGCAAGTCCCAACCCGGTTCCATCCCCTCCACGAGAACTATCCGTTTGATAAAATCGTTGAAAAATCTTATCCTGTTCTTTCTCTTCGATTCCAATTCCATCATCCTCAACTGACAGTACAAGAGTTGTCTGCTCCCGCCTAAGATGCACAAATATATGTCCATTTTCCCTACCGTAACGATAAGCATTACTAACCAGATTCGTAAGAAGCCTTGAAAAAAGTTCTGGGTTTACAGACAAAACAACTGTTTCTGTTGCATATTCTAACGTAATACCATGTTCATGTATAAGTTTCATATCTGAACAAATAGCATCTACAAGTTCCGACACATCAAGGCATATATCTGTATATTTTCCTGTGCGCATCTCCAGTCGTGCAAAATCCAGCATATGATTGATTAACTTTGTCATTTTCCTCGCTTGTCTGCGGATCACTAAAATAGCATTCTCATATTCTTCAACTGTTCTCTCCTCCTCAAGCGTATACTCGCACTGTGCGTTAATAACTGTCATTGGAGTCCGCAGCTCATGAGAAACATCTGAAGTAAACTGCCGTTCCTGTTCAAATGCCCGTTCCAAACGGTCAAACATCTCATCAAAAGTTGCAGCAAGATGATGAAGCTCATCATCACCATCGCCTATGTCAATACGGCGTTTTAAATCATTTCCTTCACTAATCTGTTTTGCCGTCCACGAAATCTTCTGCACCGGCTTTAATGCATGCTTTGCAATGAGATACCCTCCTGCCGATGCTAATATTGTCAAAAGAGGCAGCAAAATTACAGCTGCACGTATCAGCCCTGACATCTGACGCTCACCTTGTTCCTCAGACACCGCACCTCGAAGCCATAAATCATCCAAACCGTTTCCTTTAAGTTTACGATCAAAAACATAGTACCAGTTCCCGTTTGAACGTACCTTCTGAATCTTAGAATCCTTAAAATCCAACCCCTCTGTTATAGAAGATGTTGGATTGCTTCCATAAATAAGAACAAATTTTTTACTATACAAACTGGTATACACCTCGTTTACTTTGCTTAGAAAGTCATCATCAATATCCAAATATCCATTTCCATACTTTATGAGATAGTCATATCTGTGCGTCTTTAGAAGCTGGCTGATGTCCGAATGATATTCAATCTCATCCACATTGTTCTCAACATTCTGCACGAGGGAGTCCTGTATTGTTTTAATCAAAATCTGACGACTTACAGCAAAGACAGCCAAATATGCAAATATTACAACTATAATCATAGTTACAGTAAACCAAAGTGTAATCTTCAAACGGATAGATAAATTCTTCATATCCTACACTCCCTCTTTTAACACGAAACCTCTGCCACGCACTGTATGAATGAGTTTTTCGTCGTGACCATCATCTACCTTTTTCCGAAGATAGCTGATATAAACATCAACTACATTAGTTCCACCCTCATAATCAAAGTTCCATATATGATCCTCAATCATTTCACGCGATAACACACGCCCCTGATTGTACATCAGATATTCCAGTAATGCATATTCCTTTGCAGATAAATGAATCTCTACACCCCCTCGCGAAACAGTGTGTGCATTACAATCCATAGATAAATCCGAAACACAAATAACATTGCTCATAACTCCGTAAGAAGTTCTTGTCATAACTCTGAGACGTGCTGATAACTCTTCAAAAGAAAATGGTTTTACGAGATAATCATTCGCACCACGATCAAGACCTTTCACTCGATCCGAGACAGAATCTCTTGCTGTCAGAAAAATCACCGGAGTCATTTTATTCATACTCCGCAAAGCGTCCAGCACTGCAAAGCCATCAGCTTTCGGCATCATAATATCCAAAATAATCGCATCAAAATCCGTGTAAGAAATAATGTCGATTGCTTCTTCACCATCAAAACAGCAGTCCACGCTATAACCATCAGCTGTCAGTTTTTGAACGATAATGTAATTTAAGTCTTTTTCGTCTTCTGCAAGAAGAATCCGCATAGTTTATTCCTCCCTTCACAAATCCAACCTCTCATTATAACAGAAAAAAAAGAAAATAACTACTACAAAGTTTATACGAATACAATTGTTTAATCCAATTTTTTGTGCTAAACTATTCATTACATTTGTTGACTGAAAGTATCTCAACATATGCAAAACATTTTCACATACCAATCCATGCCACAGCATACAGTGCAACGGCATTTTTATTATCAACCGTATTTATTAAATATGAATACGGTTACACTATAATGGCAGAACGAGGATTTTTATGACTAGATTAAAAGATTTTCTTTTTAAGTACAAACATGCAATTATTATTTTATATATGCCAATTTATCTTTTTTGGTTTATGACCCTTGAAAAAAGAACCAATGTACATTTTACAGAAATACATTGCAAAATAGATGACTATATTCCGTTTTGTGAAATCTTCATAATTCCATATCTTTTATGGTTTTTATATGTCGCAGTCAGTCTGCTTTATCTCTTCTTTCAGACAAAGCATCTTGATGACTTTTACAGATGTTGTGCCGTGTTGCTGCTTGGAATGACAACTTCGCTTATTATTTACACTGTTTTTCCAAATGCGCAAACAATGCGTCCAAAAACATTTGACCACAGCAATATATTTACGACAATCATTGATATACTTTACCGTACCGATACAGATACTAATGTTTTTCCGAGCATTCACGTTTTTAACTCTGTTGCCATCCATTTTGGCATAAGCAGAAGCTACTATTTTAGAAATGTTGATAATACAAATATTGTTAAAAGCGACAAAATAAGAAAAGCGATAAAAATCATAAGACTTTCATCGCTCATACTCTGTATTCTTATATGCATATCAACACTGACACTTAAACAGCACTCGTTTTTAGACCTTGTCGGAGGCTGCGTATTGTTTGCCTTTTACTACACTATTATTTATATCAGACCTTTCAGGCAGTCTAAGCTTTCAACAGATTGCTAAGTGCGGCAAATTGTTCAAGACTTAACGCCTCACCTCTAACGGTTGCAGGAAGTCCAATTTTTTCTAATGCTGCGACAACCTGTTCTTTATTTACATTTAAATTTGAAGCATTATTTAATCCGTTCTGAAGAGTTTTTCTTCTCTGATTAAATGATGCTCTTATTATTTTAAACATAAAATTCTCGTCTTTCACGTCAACCGGTCTTTCCTCATGACATGTTAGCCTTATTACAGCAGAGCCAACATTTGGGCGTGGCATAAAACAATTTGCGGGAACATTTGCAACTATCTCCGCTTTTGAATAAAACTGTACGGCAAGCGACAATGCTCCGTAATCTTTTGTTCCCGGTCCCGACTGCATCCTGTCTGCGACCTCTTTCTGCACCATGACTGTTATACTCTCAAGCGGCACATGACTTTCAAACAATCCCATAATGATAGGTGTTGTTATATAATATGGAAGATTTGCGACAACCTTTATCGGTCTGCCGCCGTTATGCTCCTTTGCTACTTTTGCAATATCAAGTTTAAGTATGTCCTCATTTACAACGGTGACATTGTCATAAGCAGACAAAGTATCTGCAAGTATAGGTATGAGATTGTCATCTATCTCAACCGCCATAACTTCTCTTGCATTCTCACAAAGATACTGTGTCATCGTTCCTATTCCGGGACCAATCTCCAAGACAAAATCGTCTTTCGTAATTCCCGCTTCACTTATTATCCGCTCCAAAACATGTGTATCTATAAGAAAATTCTGACCGAATTTCTTCTGAAATCTAAAATTATATTTTTGTAAAATTTCTATCGTATTCTGTGGTATTCCAAGTGTTGCCATTTTCCCTCATTTCTGTGCCATTGCACCTTTTATGCTGCTTATTATTGTATAATCAAAATCTGTCGGATTACTTTGTCAAACTCCCAATACGATACATCTTCATCGCATTTTCGTAAGTTGCAGTGATTATCTCCTGTGCCGAAATTCCTTTAAGTTCGGAAATACAATCAACCACATGTGTAAGGTAAGATGAATCGTTCCTCTTTCCACGATGAGGTTCAGGAGTAAGATAAGGACAGTCCGTCTCTAGAACAATACGCTCAAGCGGGGTCATCTTAACAACCTCCTTGAGTTTTTTACTGTTTTTAAATGTAACCACTCCGCCAATTCCAAGATAATATCCCATATCAAGATAAATCTGCGCCATTTCAGGACTGTACGAAAAACAATGAATAACTCCGTTAAGCTCGTCCCCGTGGTGTGCTTTCATTATATCGAGTGTATCTGCTGCCGCATCCCTGCTGTGAATAATAATCGGCATATCAAGCTCATAGGCAAGGTCAAGCTGTCTTGCAAACCATTTCTTCTGTACATCTCTTTCCGGCTCATCATAATAGTAATCAAGACCTATCTCACCTATCGCAACAATCTTTTCATCGGCGGCAAGACTTTTAAGCCATTCCATGTGGCTTTCGTCAAGCCTCTCGACATCTTCCGGATGTATACCGACCGCACCGTACATAAAATCATGTTCTTTAACAATTTCAAATGTCTTTTTGGTAGACGCCACACTTGCGCCTACATTTACAACAGTTCCAATACCTTTATCTTTCAACGAAAGAAGTAATTCTTCCCTGTCCTCGTCAAACCTCTCATCATCATAATGTGCATGTGTATCAAAAATCATAATATTCTATATCTCCTAAAAAATATCCGCTATACCAATAGTATAGCGGATTTACTGTCAAAATACAATTTATGATGATTTGGCTAAAATATATTTTAAACCTTGCATCATTTTATAAATAAAATACTATCATATCAATCAAAAATACCGGTATAAGGCAGCTTAATGACCATAGCATATATCCGAAGAATGATGGCATCTTGATACCGTTTTCCTCGGCAATTGAGCGAACCATAAAGTTCGGTGCATTTCCTATATATGTGTTTGCTCCCATAAATACGGCACCTGACGAAATCGCCATAAGAAGAATTTTCGGAACAAATCCTCCCGTAACCTGTATTCCGTCCTTAAAGCCAAGCGAAAGTGCTGTCTTAAAGAATACAAGGTATGTCGGTGTATTATCAAGGAAACTTGACAAAAATCCTGTTATCCAGAAGAACTGCCAAGGCTTTGTAACTCCGAGTTCTCCACCCTTTACTTCAAGAATAAGAAGTGTAGGTATCATTGTTATAAATATACCGATAAAAAGTACTGCAACCTCCTCTATCGCATCCCATGTGAAATGGTTGTCTTCTCTTATGCCCTTATCAGTAGTCTTGTACGAAAGCAATGCTGCGACAAGTATTATGATAACTTCAAGAAGTGATGCATAACCAAACTCTACCTCACCGTATATATGAATATTATTCGCAAAGAAAGGACTTATCTGCGGAAGTACACCACTGAGTATAACGGCTCCGACTATCATCGCAAGGAAAATAATATTTTTTGCTCCCACAAGACGGATAGGTGTCTTATTTTCAAGAACTTCCGGTTTAAGACCGTCTGCAATATCTTTCTTATACGCATGTGTATCAACTATAAAGAAAAGTGCAAGAAGAAGTACTATATTTAATACCAATATCGGAATAAGATGTAAACTCCAGAAGAAATCAACACCATTCATAAATCCCATCAAAAGCGGTGGGTCACCAACAGGTGTCAGGCATCCCCCGATATTTGAAACAAGGAATATAAAAAATACTATTATCTGTACTTTTCTCTTACGCCATTTATTTGCTCTTATTATCGGTCTTATCATGAGCATACTTGCTCCTGTTGTTCCAATCCAACTTGACAAAATCGTACCGATAAGAAGCATTAAAATATTTACCCTAGGTGTTCCGACAAGGTCTCCCTCAAGTGCTATATTTCCTGCAACACAGAACAGACCAAACAGCAACACTATAAATGTAATATAATCTCCGAAAATAACTTCGAGAAATTCTTCAAAAGTTTTACTTCCGCCATAACCTATGGCAAATGGTATCAAAAACGCAAGTGACCAAAAGATTACTGCTACTGCTTTATATTTTTCCCATAACTCTCCGATGACCAACGGACATATCGCTATACATAGAAGCATTCCAACAAACGGAATACAGTACGCAAGCGACAGACTTTTTCCAAGCTCCTGCTCAGCTCCCTTTTCAGCTGCAAATGATACTGCCGGGTTTACGGCAACTGCAACAAGAAGCATCGACACAATCGCAAAAAAGCTATTCTTTACTGTTTTCATACTCTTACGCCTCCTGTGTAAAATAACACTGTTTCTACTTACTAAAATTTAAAATATAACACTATTCGCACACCGAGTTATTATAGTACAGAGGGCATAAAAAAGCAATAAAACTTTTAGACATTTTTTATTATTTTGTTACAGTTCAGCCATGAAAAAATATCCAATAATACAAGAAACTGTTCTTGGTATTATCGAGTGTTTTTTTATGGTGGAACAGCCTGTCATCTCCTACCTGTGAGTTTTCTCATAGGCAGGCAGGCTCATTCGGAAAAACCTCCTCATCAGACATCTTCCGTCAAACGGTATAATCGGATAAAGATAGCCCTCTCCCAGCAATGTATGCGTCATAAGAAGCGATATGGCAAAAATAACCGTTCCCGCTATAAATCCGCATATTCCAAAAATACTTGTTAATATAAGCAGAATTATACGATGAAATTTGACCGCATATGTCAATTCCATATTACTCTGTGTATAATTTGCGACTGCCACAAATGCCATATAAAGCATTATCTCCGGATTAAACCACCCCGAATCAACCGTATAATCACCAAATACAATACCCGCAACTATACTGAGCGGCGTTGTAAGCATGTTCGGCGTATTGACTGCCGCCATCTTTAATCCGTCAATGGCAAATTCAAGTATAAGTAATTGAAATATCGGTGCTACATTTATGTCGTCACGAATAAGTATAAATTCAAGACAAGAAGGCACCCAGTCCGGATTTTCAATCAGAAGCAGAAATAAAGGTGTTATAAAAACCGCAAGTATATTTGTAAGCATTCTTGTCAGTCGTAAATATGTCCCTGTAACCGGCGGAAAATAATAATCATTTGCATCTTCAACAATTCCAAATAATGATGTGGGTAAAATCATAACGGCAGGAGAATTATCGACAAGTATAACTATACTTCCCTCCAAAAGACTTGCCGCCGCCGTGTCCGGTCTCTCCGTATACTTATATTTTGGAAATGGATTTATCCACTTTCCCGGAAAAAGCATTTCAGCAAGGCTTTCCTGATTCATAGTAAGCGAATCGACATCCATCGAATTTATATTATCCATAACTTTTTTTATGTCTTTTTCGTTCACTCTGCCACACATATAGGCAACAGCTATGTCTGTTCTTGAACTTCTGCCTACCCTTGCAAATTTAAATACAAGATTTTTGTCTCTTATTCTTCTTCTGATAAGTGCCATATTTGGAATAAGTGCCTCAATAAATCCATCTCTCGAGCCCCTTAAAACCTTATCTTTTTCAGGTTCCTCCACTGATCTTCCGGGATATTCCCTAAGGTCAAGAGCAAGAATACCGTCATATCCCTCAATCATCATGCATGTAAGTCCGGCAAGAAAATTATCCGTAAAATCCCGTTCCGTTTTTATCTCCATAATATCGACAAACGGCGTACTTCTGCTTATGAAATCTGCGAGATTTTCCGGCATGTCCTCATCTTTTATTGAATAAAAAAACTGCATAAGTTTTTCTACGGTATCTCCGGGCAGAAAACCGTCTATTGAATAAATCGAAACTTTTCTGCCGCCAATCTCAGCTTCACGATGAAGCAAATCAAAATTCTCATCAAATTTAAATATTCTGCTTATTTCCTGCTGACGCATCTTGAAATCGCTTCCAAAAATGCCGGTTTTTTTTTGTCCTGTATTATCTGTACTGTTTTGCTGCATATGACTGCTCATCTTTCAGACTGCCTCCATTTTTTCCAAAATTTAATAATGCACAATGGTTATTGTTTGCAGAAAACAGTAAAATATACTATGATGTAGAATAATCCTTAACTCTACCTTTCAGACAGGAGACTCAAATGCCAATCACAACATACGACCAACAGCTTTTTGCCGATGCTTGCCAAAAAATCATCGCCAAAGAACGTGAAACTAACGGAATCGGCACTTTAAAAGAAAAAACAATGCATGCGGTTCTAAAAAACTTTTATGAACCTGACGTTTCACATCAGGAGATAAAAGTTGACCGTTTTGTCGCCGATATTCTGCGTGACAACGAGATTATAGAAATACAGACAAGAAGTTTCAACGCCATGCGAAAAAAACTGAGTGTCTTTTTGGAAAAATACCCCGTTACCATTGTCTATCCTATTCCACACAACAAGTGGCTTTACTGGATAGACGAAAATACAGGCGAGATTTCCAAAAAAAGAAAATCTCCTAAAACAGGAACTTTCTTCGACGCTTTTATTGAACTGTATAAGATAAGTATGTTTTTATCAAATCCAAACCTGCATATCTGTCTTGTTCTCGTTGACATGGAAGAATACAGACTTTTAAACGGATGGAATGAAACTCGAAAAAAAGGTTCATCACGATACGACCGCATTCCTGTCGCACTCCATGATGAACTCTATATTTCCGGCGGAAGTGATTACAGTCTGATACTGCCTGATAATCTGGCAGAAACTTTCACCTCGAAAGACCTCTCAAAATGTGCAAAAATTCCGCTCCGCCTTGCCCAGACCACCCTGACTGTCTTGAAACGAACCAGGGCAGTCGAGGAAGCAGGCAAAAACGGGCGGTGTATTTTATATAAAAAATGCAGATAATGGATATATAAACACACAACCATATCCGTATATTTTTAAACAGTCTTAAAAACCGGATTTTTCTTTATTCCGATAAGCAAAGGTATAACCATTATAACCCATGCTATAGGCTCCGCCCATATAATAGCCCAGTATCCTAATACCGGTGTTAAAAATGTTGCTACAAGCACTTTACATATAAGTTCAAACGAGCTTGATACAACTGGTGTAACGCTGTCACCAATTCCCTGCATTGCATTTCTAAGTATACATATAACAGCCGGGATAAAATAAAGCAGTGTATCAACTCTTAGATAAAGTGATGCCGTGTCTATAACCTGCTGCTGTTTTGTTGCCGTTATCATCTCCACCATATATGGAACAACCGTATACGATAACAGCACCATGAAAGCACACCATATCCAGGTAACTATCGTAACCTGCCATATTCCTTTCTTTATTCTGTCAGGTCTTTTCGCACCCATATTCTGACCACAGAAAGTTGCCATCGTTGTTCCAAATACAGTAAACGGAAGCATAAAGAACTCTGAAATCTTTCTTGCCGCTGTATGCGCAACAATATAATTTGCATTATTGAGCGAATTTATGGCTCCCTGAAGTGCCACAGAACCGATATTTATAAGCGAACTCATAAATCCCATTGAACATCCTATCGCAAACATTGACTTTACAAGACTCTTTTCAAGCTTTATATCCTTTATTCCAAAATGAAGCACCGGATATTTCTTAAGCATATACACAAAACAGCATGCAAATGACAAAATCTGAGATAATATCGTGGCAAACGCCGCACCTTCAACTCCCCACTTAAATCCACAGACAAACAAAATATCAAGACCTATATTAACAAATGTGGAAATTATCAGAAAAATAAGTGGCGTAATTGAGTCTCCTATCGCTCTGAAAAGTCCTGCACAGACATTGTATAACATTGCCCCGGTCATTCCCAAAAGGATTATTCTGAAATATCTGTATGCGCCATTTATAAGATTTTCAGGGGTATTTAAAAATTCAAGTATATTTCTTAAAAATGCCACGCTAAGCACAGTAAATACAAGCGACACTGCTATTCCAAGCACAAAAGTTGCCGATACTGCTTTTTTTATTCCATTCTCATCCTTTGCACCGTAACTCCTTGCAACGATTATCGCAAATCCGTTTGTCATTCCCAGCAAAAATCCGATTATCATATTATTTAACGAACTTGTGGCTCCAACAGAGGCAAGTGCATTTTCTCCCAGAAACTGCCCTACTATTCTCGTATCAGCAAGACTGTAAAATAACTGAAATATATTTCCTATAGCAATAGGTATGGCAAATCCCATTATAAGCGGCAGTGTTTTTCCTTCTGTTAAATCTTTCATTGTTAAACCTCATTTCCATAAACTTCAAAAGTGGCAAACCGGAAATCATTTTAACACACTTTTTACAAAAGTAACACAAAAACTCTTTAAAAATTAAGCTAAATTTATTCAAACACAAGCCAATTTATGGTACAATTGAATACAATGATATATTTTTAAAAGTATTAAACAAAATACCGATAAATTAATTAATACATTATCTATGTATTTGAATGGAGGTTAATTTGTATGGATAAAATATACCTGGCATTTTTATTTCTAATGATAATACCCATACTGATATGTATAAAATATGCCAACAAAATCAAAAATAAAGTTGCATCTTCAATTCAGAATTGTCTTGTTTTTGCAATTATAACCATACTCGGAAATGGCTTGTTTGCACTTTCCACGAACGAAACATTTGCATATCTGATGGAAGCTCTTTATCTGTTTTCATTTGACATGGTACTTATATACATACTTCAATACTCTCAGCAGTATACACTTGTATTCAACGAAGTCATGCCATTTAGAACAGGCTGTTTTATACTCGCATATCTGGATGGTATTTCATTATTTTTAAATACATTTCTCCACAATGCATTTACCTTAAAAACAGTCAGATATATGGATTTTACATTGTATCATGTAGCTGACAAAAAACTTTTTTACTACCTTCACTATGCTTTTGCATACTGTATTGTATTTTGTATTATTGCATCATTTACAATAAAAATTCTACAAATACCATATTTTTACCGTAAAAAGTATCTTCCGGTACTTACAATAATGTGCATAATAATACTTTTAAACTCTGTATGCAATATATCAGAGTTTCCTATAGATGTATCACTTCCGTTTTTTGTATTTGCTGCAATAATAATATGCTATTTTACACTTTATCGTTCCCCAAATGAACTTATAGACAAAACGCTGTCTATTGTTGTAGCAGAAATGAACAATGCTATTATATGTTTTGATATAAACAATGAGTGCGTCTACGCAAATGACCGTGCACGGAAGATGTTTGACAGTCAGTCAATCCCTCTTTCATCCATTTCTGACTATGCACTGAAGTGGATAGAAAAGAATAACATCAACAATCTTAATTCCATTGAATGTAGTGACAAATACATCATTGATAATAAAACACACTACTTTGACATAGAATACAGAAAATTATTTGATAAGAAAGAAGAATATATCGGTTTTTTCTTAAATCTTATTGACAATACCGAAAAACATCTTGCATTTGAAAAAGAAAGGTATCTCGCAACGCATGATACACTTACCGGTCTGTACAATAAAAACTATTTTTCAGTAAAAGCCTCTGAAATCCTCAAGGCAAATCCGGATACAGAATGGCTGCTCCTCAGTTCAAATATTAAAGATTTTAAACTGATAAATGATTTATTCGGTCTTGAAAAAGGAAATGAAGTTTTAAAAATGGAAGCTGACCTACTCAAAGAGCAGTGCGGCGAGGGTATCATTTACGGCAGAACAGGCGGAGATAAATTCGCCGCATGTATCCCAAAATCCAAATTTAATGAACAGTCTTTTATTAACGCTATACACACAATGGGACGCACATTCAACAACGACCTTTATCATCTTCATATCTATATCGGTGTTTATGAAATCACTGATATAAACGAGGATATCTCGATAATGTGTGATAAGGCAAATCTGGCAATCAAAACACTTTATGACAATTACGCTAAATCTATTGCATATTACAATGATACAATTTTCAATGATACTATCATTGAAAAACAGCTTGTCGGTGATTTTGAAAAGGCTTTGGATGAAAAACAGTTTTGTATGTACCTTCAGCCTCAGATGACATCAGACGGACAAATACTTGGTGCTGAGGCACTTGTAAGATGGCAGCATCCAAAACGTGGTCTTATCTTTCCGGGCGATTTCATAGAAGTATTTGAACGCACAGGTCTTATCTACCGTCTTGACAAATATGTTTGGGAACTCGCTGTAAAAAAGCTTGCACAATGGCAGAAAGATGGACGCAACAGCCTGTATATATCCATAAATATCTCCACTAAAGATTTTTATTACATGGATGTATATGAAACCATCACATCTCTCGTTGAAAAATATCATATCATACCTTCAACACTTAAACTTGAAATCACTGAAACTGCACTTATGACAGGTGCTTCCGGTGAGCTTGATATTATTCAGCAGTTCAGACAATATGGTTTTCAGGTTGAAATTGATGATTTTGGAAGCGGATATTCCTCACTTAACACGCTTAAAGATATGGATGTTGACGTCATTAAAATCGACATGGGATTTTTAAGAACAACAAAACCTGACCGTTTAAAAAAGAGTATGTCTATTTTAAATACAATAATTGCACTCACAAAAACTCTTGGTCTTACTGTTATAACAGAAGGTGTTGAAACAAAAGAACAGGTTGCAGAACTTACACAGATGGGATGCAAAGTATATCAGGGATATTATTTTTCAAAGCCTATACCAATCAAACAGTTTGAAGATACATATTTATAGAAAATAAACAGCCGAGATTAATATAAACTTTTTTATATTAATCTCGGCGTTACACATTATAATAAAAATAAATCAAAAATTATTCATAATCTTTTACATTTGAACTGTCAACTTTCTCAAATGGTACCCACACGTATTTCTTATCATCTGTAGCACCTTTAAGTGTTGATATTCCATCACCTTTTACCATAGCCGCCGCAGCCTTAACAGCCATCTCACCCTGTCCTGTTGCTGACTGGTAAACAGTAAATGCCATAGTACCTGCTTCTATGGCAGCACATCCTTCTGCTGTTGCATCTATACCATATATTTTTATATCACTTAAATCCTCTTCTTTGCATGCCTCTATAATCCCTGTTGCCATAGTATCATTATTGCACACAACTGCATCGCATTTCTGATTTGTCTTTAAAAACTGCTTAAACATATCCTTTGCTTTTTCCTTATCCCAGTCCGCATTATCCTCAAATACAAAGTTCACGGTCTTTCCTGAAGCATTTAATTCATCTTTTAAAGCCTGTGTTCTTGGCTCTGTAGCGGCATGTGATGCTGCTCCTTTAAATATCGCAACATTTATTTCATCGGATGACTGAAAATCCTTCAATACCGCTTCTGCCTGATATTTACCGGCATCTTCCTCGTTTGAACCTACATATATGTATTTATCTGCCTCAAGTCTGTCACTGTCAGGGCATGTATTAAAGAATACTATCGGAATATCTCCCGCTATCGCTTCTATTTCAAAAGCAGTATCTATATCAACCAGACCACATATTATTACATCGTACTTTTCTGATACAGCCTTCTTGATATCACTTACCTGATTTTCAATAGAATTTTCTTCATCTACAATATCAACTGTAGCCCCCGCCTTTTCAGCCGTTTCTTTTGCTTTATTTGCAACCGCACTTCTGAAATCATCCGCTTGTGATAATGAAAATAATATTTTCATCCCGCTTGCACTTATATCTGACGAACTGTTGGTTTTGCCTCCACACCCACTCATACAACCTATAGCTAATGCTAAACATATAAACAAACTTACTAACCTCTTCATAAGTATTCCTCCCCTCCTAAACCTGAAACTGATTAACCTGATTTTCAAGCTGTTGTGCAGACAATGCAAGATTGTCTGCCTCCTCCTCAACAGCATCACTGTTATTTGAAATCTTCTCTGCCTGTTTCAGCATCGACTCTGATGTCGCAAGAATCTCATCAGAACTTGCTGCCTGTTCTTCTGAAATAGCTGCTACATTTGTAGCAACAGCATCAACCTCATTTATCTTCTCAAGCATCTCTCCTATCAATGAACCTGTATCCTGTATATTGTTAAATATTGTATCAAATGTATCAACAGCTGTATGTATAAGTTCGGCACTTCCTGATATATCCTCCGCACTGCTTCCTGCCTGTTTCACGGCATCTGCAACAAGATTATTTATCTCTGTTATAAGCACTGTAATATTCGACACAGATTCTGTACTGCTGTTTGCAAGTTTTCCAATCTCAGATGCAACAACTGCAAATCCCTTTCCACTTTCACCTGCACGTGCAGCCTCAATAGATGCATTTAACGCCAAAAGATTTGTCTGGTCTGCTATTTCTCCAATCAGATTTATAATCTGAACAATCTCTCCGGATGCACTTCCAACTTTATTCACAGCTTCCTTTAGATTATGTATTGACTGCTCTATACTTTCAAGTGCCTGACCTGCATTTTTCATGTCCTCCCTGCCTTTTTCAGACACCCGCACAGTCTCGTCCATCTTTTCGCCTACCTGACTTCCATCATTCTTCGTATCAGATGCAACACCTGCAAGCTTTGTAGCACTCTCGGCTATTTCATTGACAGAAAGCGAAAGCTGGTCTACAGTTGAATTTAATTCACCCATAGACTGAGACTGTATAGATGCAGCTGAATTCATTTCACCCGAAACATCTTTGCTTTTATCTGCCTGTTTTTTAAGTTTTCCCGAAACATCTCCCATTTCCTGTATCATTTGTTTCATTGTGGAAATAAATTTCTTAACACTCTCTCCCATAACTGCGATTTCATCATGACCCTTAACTTCCATATTAACCGTGAAATCACCCGATGTCATCTTCGTTATTACACTTGTCATAGTCTTTACAGGCTTAATAACAACATATGTAACACGTTCAATAAGAACACACAACAAAAGAATGCACACAATACTTATAACAATCATTGTTGTACGAAGATTTACAAGGTCAGACATTATAACACTCTTTGGCACATATGATACCAACAGCCAGTCTGTTCCATCTACCTCTTTGAAAACAGTCATCTCTCCATCAATTGTGGTTGAATCATATTTTTTCGCAGTTATATTTTTTGCAAGCTTCTTGTAATATTCACTCTGATTTCCGTCACCAATTTTTTGTGAGATAAGATTATTGTCCCTGTTGGCAATTATAACACCTGTATTTTTGTCAATAAGTACCGACTCCGCCTTATTCATTTCAATAAAGGCATTTACTATGATTGTTATACGGTCAAGTGTCATGTCTGCTGAAATAACACGCACATTATCACTGCCATCATTCAACATCGCCGAGGCACTTATGACATTTATCCCCTCTGAGTTTTTATAAGCAGAGCCTACTTTCATGTTGATTCTTGTAAGCCCCTCCTTATACCATACACTCTGCGTAACATCAGACTCTGTTTTTTTTGATTCCGATGCTTTCATAAACTTTCCTGAAGAATCTGCAATGTATATTCCATCAGGATAATTATCATTAAATCCATAATATCCATCTAACATATTTTGTAATTCACTGTCATTTGGATTGATTTTTTCGATAGTCCTCTTGGCAGATTGAAATGAGGCTATATTTTGTTCAAGCCACGCTTCAATCTCATTCGCCTGATTGACTACGGAAGACTCCAAAAGACTTTCTGAATAATTTTCAATAATACCTGATGACATTTCATAAGCTACGAGTACAAGAACCACAACTATAGCTATAACTACAGGAATTATGATCCCCAAAAGCTTTGTTTTAATCGATATATTTCTTCGTCTCTTCATACAAAAAACCTCCTCCTTTAACTTAAATTTCATTATACCATCTTTTCATTATTTATTAAACCAAAAATCGCCACAGCAGCCACGACAAAATCGTGGTATACCATGACAATAATTTTAATGTTTCCAGTGTAGTATATCATTGATAATTGCACCGGTAATATTTAACTTTAATTATAAAGCTTTCCTGATAGCTGCCATAAGCTCATCATATGTATCAAATGCTTCAAGGTCAGGATTTTCTGCCTTGATGCTGTCAGGACTTTTGAAAAGAAATCCTGCCTTGCTGGCACGAATCATCCCAAGGTCATTGTGGCTGTCACCACTTGCGATCGTATCATAACCGATAGACTGAAGTGCTTTAACTGTTGTCAGCTTAGACTGTTCACAACGCATCTTAAATCCTGTGATTTCTCCATCATCTGCAACTTCAAGTGAATTACAGAAAATTGTAGGCCATCCAAGCTTCTTCATAAGCGGACTTGCAAACTGTGTAAATGTATCACTGATAATAATAACCTGTGTAATCGAACGAAGTTCATCTTTGCTCCCGGCATAGGGTCTATCTTTGCAATAGTGCTCTGAATTTCTTTAAGTCCAAGACCATGTTCTTTTAAAATACCTATTCTATAATTCATAAGCTTGTCATAATCCGGCTCGTCTCTCGTTGTTCTTTTGAGTTCTGGAATTCCTGTCTCCTCTGCAAATGCAATCCAAATTTCCGGAACAAGTACACCCTCTAAGTCCAAACATACAATATTCATTTTCAACCATCCTCTTTTCCTAATATATAGACTTTTTTTCGTATTGTCATACATTTGAAGAATATCATATAATAAAGTTTATGTAAATACAAAAAACAAAAACCCCTCTTGATATACAATCAAAAGGGGATAAAAACTGGACCGGCGGGATTCGAACCCGCGGGATGCAGGAGTCAAAGTCCTGTGCCTTACCGCTTGGCGACGGCCCATCATCATATACAGATAAAACTCTGAATATCTTTCCTATATTTTTTCATTTAATAAAAAATCCTTGTCACAAACAAGGATACAAAAGGTGGATAGAGGGATTCGAACCCTCGGCCTCCAGAGCCACAATCTGGCGCGCTAACCAACTGCGCTATACCCACCATATAAACGTGCTTGGAGGGATTCGAACCCCCGACCCACGGCTTAGAAGGCCGTTGCTCTATCCAACTGAGCTACTGACACATATAAAGCGGGTGATGGGAATCGAACCCACGTATCCAGCTTGGAAGGCTGGTGTTCTACCATTGAACTACACCCGCACATTCGGAAACAAATGTGTTCCGCTTTATTTTTATTTAATGCGTCACCAGTCGGGGTGACAGGATTCGAACCTGCGACCCCCTGATCCCAAATCAGGTACTCTAGCCAAACTGAGCCACACCCCGAGTTTCTTTTCGCTTCGCTTACTCGCTAACCGCTTTCCCGTGACGCAAGATATATATTACATTATGTTGCACTGTTTGTCAACAACTTTTTTTATTTTTTTTAATTTTTTTTTTTGCATAATCCGAAAAACCCCTTATTTATAGGGATTTTTCGGATTACTTCCAGTCACAATATTTATGTAACCGTCATTACTATCTTATAATTCTCAATTTACTCTGACTTGTTCCTGCACTGTTTGTTGCAAACGCCCTAAGGTGCGTTCTGTATGGATATCTTCTTATCTTGAAGATATAACGATACCTGTGCATTCTCTTTGAATATCCGCTTGTTTTTGTTCTTGTGTATCTGTTTTTGCCGATTCTGAGCACAACTCTAGGTACTTTCTCCTTCGTAAGAACTATTATTTTTCTCGTTCTTGTCGTAAGTCTGCCATAGATATTCGGTACACTCGGCTTTCCAAGTGATACAGCACGCTTTCTCATTGCTTTTATAGATGCTCCGTGGGCAGTTCTTATTATCGCATAAATGCCTGTCCCAACTGCAACATGTTTCTTAAGCCTAAACTTAAAATCACCATCTTTATTTGTTTTTCTCACATAGACAATTCCATCTACAAAAACATAAACTGTTGCCCTGCCGTTTGCCCATCTTCCTGTAACATAAGAACTCTTATTTGTTACATTTCCTATATGAAGTTTTGTATTTCTGTGTTTTGTATAAACCTCTGAAGCGGTTTTTACTACTTTCGTCTTTGATACACCAACTCTTGTTTTTCCCTTAACCTTATCTTTTCCATATACCTTAAATGTCGTTTTGGCATGAAGTCTCGGCGTTGTTATTCTAAAATATCCGGCTGCATCAGCACGTGCTGTATACTGCTTTTTGCCGAGTTTCAAAACAACTGTACATTTCCCGCTGTTTGGTACATATCCGAAAACATATCTGTCGGCACTGGAAACAGTGTATACTGTCGGCTTATTCGGTGCACTCTTTGTCACTTTCTTGTTTCTCACATGGCTGACTCTGCCAAGCCTGTCTATGGCATATACGGAAACAGTAGTTCCAGAATACTGATTAGGTATGGAAATGGTATAATCTCCATTACTCTTTATTACTACGTTTACTTTTTTAATTTTAAGTTTTTTATCGTAACCGTTACTCTTCTTATAATAAGAAGTTCCTAAACTTTTTGAAATATACACATTTTTTCCGATAACCGCATATACCTTTGTATGTGTATCATTTATATTTCCTTTAATCTCAAAAGCATTATTTTTTGCAGATGTAATCTTAGGACAGTTTGGTCCCTTTCTCTTAACAGTCACACTTACACTCTTACTTTTTTTGCCGCTCTTGTCCGCAACATAAACAGTTATTTTTTTACCCGCTTTCTGAACCGGAATTTTAACGGTAAAACTTCCTTTAACATTGACAGTCGACTTATAAACTTTTGAACCTATTTTTACATTTGCAATAAGACTTGGATAAGCTTTTCCCTTAACCTCCCCGTCAAGATTTGATACTGTATTTACAGTCGGTGCAATAATTGATTTCGGATAAATATTAGTAATAGCAACCTTTTCTACTACTGCCTTGCCATTTCCACTCTGAACTAAAACCGAATATATACCATTCTGCGTTGCATCAAAAGTATCGGTATCCATTGTAACCGCTCCACCGCTTGCTGGCTGTATATTCCATACATCCGAATCCATGTCATAGTCACCCTGTATATACTTTTTCAAGGTAATGCCTGACTTGGCATTTGCTATTACTTTAACAGGCACACTGCTTTTCGTGTCCGCCTTGCTTGTTTCAGATACAACAACTGACGGCAGTGATTCATCCTCATGTGTACTCTGGTTTCCGCTGCTACAATTATAATAATTATATACTCCCATCGAGTCATAAATTCCGGTACACCACTCTTTTGCAAGCAGAAGCTCTTCTCCGGATTTTCCGCTTTCCAAAACAAAATTGTAATTGTCAGGAAGTTTCAATGTCCAGTTCTGGGAAACATTTAATTTCAAATCACTAATCTGTGCCTTGTCACGAAGATAATCTTCAATAACATCTTGAAGATTGTCATGTGAACTTTGAAGCACGTTATCACTCACGCCCTGATTTGCCTCACACTGCATATGCGGTGTAATCTTGTCCGTTACAAGCACAAGTGTCTGAGTATCACTTATATCTTTTCCGTTGTAGGTCATTGAAGTAATTCTATGCGTGTCATTCAAAAGATTTCCATTGGTATCATATCTCGGTGCTACACTTGGGTCTATAGTATATTCTATACCACTGCACTGGAAAAACTGGCTCAAATCTCCAAAATATGACTCCTGAATAAGAGAATTTCCTCCTTCTTCATTGACAAAATTAGATATAATAATATTATTCCATTCCGTATCTTTTGAAGTTCCTGTAGTCTGATATATCGAAGCAGACCACTCAAGCCATTCTTTCAGCTGTTTTCCGGTTATGGAGTATATGTATACATATCTGTGGTAATTTGCAAGAGAATCCAAATCACCCTCCATCAATTTTTCCGAAATATCAGAATAATCTCCACCGCCTTCTCCGCCGTACTTAGTATACCTCGCCAGCGAAACAATAGGGTAATTTCCATACTTTGAACTGTTGGCGGCTACAAATCTCGACGCATAATCTATCTGTGCATTATGGACTATCTGCATAATATCATTGCTCTCAAGCAATGCAGAATAATTGTTCCATCTCTCACCGTCAGCAATCTTTCCGATTTCTGTACTGCAATATGTTTTTAAAACACTATCCCATTTGGACATAGTTGAAGTGATTGTACTGTCAACTGCAGTATCTTTCTTTACTTTTCTTATTTCATAACTTGAATTATCAAGCTCAATTTCACCTTTTTTGTTGACTTTTAAGTTCAAATCAACTACTCCGATACCACGACAGCTGTCCTGAACCATGATAAGTCTCTTTCCGTTTACAAGTCCTGTCTCTTTGTCAACATTTGGAAGCGAGTAATGCGCATCGTTTGTATCTGCCACCGGAAAATCAATATGCTCATGTCCGGCAAGCACCATGTCTATATCATCCACCGTAGTAAGCATATATGCCATATCTCCTGCCTTTTTCTTTGGATTATTTGTACCAAAGCCTGAGTGAGCCAATGCTATAACTATATCTGCTCCCTGCTTTTTAAGGGCTGCCGCCTGTTTTTTTGCATTTTCAAGTATATCTTCCGTAACAAGTTTTCCCTTCAGTTTTTCTTCTTTACTCGAAAGTGACGGAACCGTTTCCCCTAAAATACCCACCTTGACAGACATTATCTGCCCTTTTTCATTTGTCAGCTTTTTTTCTATAATTTTGTTTTCTACACCGAAAACACTCTTACCGTTTACCGCGCTATATACATTCGACAATACACACTTGTTCATCAGTCCTGATGCGTCAAGCTGCTGGACAATATAGTCATAACCATAATCAAAGTCATGATTTCCAAGTGTGATTGCATCATAACCGATTTTACTCATCGCATTATAAACAGGCTGCAAGCTTTCCGGAGAATTATTGTATATGTAATCCGTCGTAAAATCATACACACTGTCTCCCAGGTCAAATGTAAGAGTATTGCCCTCTCCTGCTTCACTTCTTGCTTTTTTTACAAGAGTATATGCCTTATTGAGACCTCTGATAACCTCCTGCTCTGACTGATAATCATAATTAACTACTTGTCCGTGAATATCTGTTGTAAATACAACTCTCATATCCGCTTCTGCCGCAGCCGCTGTCGCAACGGTCGCTTTCTCATTCGATCTTGTCACAGCAACTTCTGCTGCCTCTGCATTTTTTGTAATTTCTGATACATTATTATTTGAAGGAGTAACCTGACATATTGATGTTATAGAAATTGCAAAACTCATAAATAAGCCTATTGATTTTCTTAAACTCATAAATTACCTCTCTCTTATTATTATTTACAATAACAATGTTTACCACATATTTATGTTAATAATATGTTGACTCAACATCTAAAATTCGCAGCGCCCAATAAACCTCTGCAAGACGCTGCGAATATATAATACAATATTTTAATAACCTTTGCTCTTTAAATAAATATAAGTACGTTCACTATTTTTATCATCTATATATTCAAAATAATGGTGATGATCTTCTGCATCCTTTGGCAACAATGCGAAATCACTGTTTATACATTCTTCTATATTGTCAATAAGTTCTTCTTTCTCATATGCATGTCGTCCAAATAACTCATTCTCCATATCAATATAGCTGCCGTGAGCAGTATTGTAATGCTCAAGGTCAAACTGATAGAAAATTACAGGTTTCTTTTGATAGTAAACGTCCCAGCATACACTTGAATAATCCGTTATAAGCAAATGGCATTTTTTCATAATCTCATTTAATGGTTCCTCACCAAACGGAACTAATGTTATTCTCTCGCCCGTCTTTTTAAAGTTTTTAAGATAGCCCGCAAATTTAGGATGAATATAGAATATCATTCTCGCATCATGCTCTTCCAAAATCTTATCAAGACGCTCACTCTGAAGCAGACTTGAATAATTTTTGTAGTATTCGCTTTTCAGGAAATCTTCATCACTTACCTCTTCAAGCCACGAACGCCATGTCGGCATAAGCAGGATAAGCTTATCATCCTTTGTGGAAGTGTCCTCAAGAACATCCCATCTTGTAAATCCTGTAATCGGAGCCTTGCCTTCTGAATAATCAAGATACTTGACTACTATATCCTGCTCAAACTGTGAAGTTGTGGCAAAATATGTCATAGGACTGCTTCCTTTTCTGCCGAACAACGGTCCAACCTGTTTAAGCGCAGTAACACCATGCTGGAGGAAGAAAATAGGTCGTTTGTCAATCTTTGACCTTATCAGACTTGTCTTACATCTCCATGCATACAAATGTGTTCTGGAATCAGATGCAACATACAAAACTGCACTAAGTACATATAAAACATGTTTTAAACTCATAAACTGTATTATATGGTCATCATACTCCTTGATTTTTTCATAGTCAGGAGCCTTTTTATCTATTACATAGTAAATATTTTTCTTCTCTTCTTCAGAAAGATTTTCCATACAGTACTTGAAGAAATAATATCCGTTATCCTGTGCCATTGAGCAGAATTTCTCATACACAAGCCATATTTTCTTTCTTTTCAGGATAGGTTTAAACAATACATAGATAGCACTCGCTGCCATCTCCTTAATTTTTGTTGAGTATGCATCATATTCTGAATCCTGACGGTATAAGAATGCAAGACATCCTCCCTTAGTATAATAAGGGAATGTCATATGGCCCTCACCGGCAGAATACTGTCTGTTTGTAAGGTAGAAATTATTCTTCCAATAGTTGCTTGTAAATCTTGCTCTTATCTCATTTTCAATTCCATACTTGTTTGCAATAATCCTAAGATCCCAATAAAGCTCTCTCAGATTCATCTCATCAAAGTTAAGATATGCTGTTATAAGATAATGTTTTTCAGTCTTTTTAATATCATATTTAACCGGAATATCATAAGTCAATGCACTTCTGTATCTTAAAACAACATCCTTTATTTCAAGACCTTCCTGTCTCCTCATTTTCATAAACACAGTACAGGTATTTTTGCTTGACTTAATCTTCTTAATCTTAGCCTGTGTATATTCATCAACAATCCTTTCAGGCTTGCGCAATACAATCGAGATAGTTCTGTCTCCGTTTCTTGAATACGGTACAACTGCAACTTCACCTTCCTCATAAAAACGGATACTGTCAGGGTCACCAACTTTTTCAATCATACATGGTGCAAGATATGCATTTGGCTTGTCATACTTTTCTACACCTGTGTCAGCCTTCTTTGCAAGTTCCGGACAGTAGAATGTTCCGATGAATTTTTCTTCTGATTCCATGTTGACAAACTCTGCGGCAAGCTGGTATCTTCCTGACGGAGACATTCTTTCATGCCAGCGTTTAAAGTCCTCATGAATCACTCCGCTTTGTCTCTCTTCGTCTGAAAGTTCTCTCATACATAATATGGAATAATCTTTCTCAAGAATCATAAAACTGAGCGGTACAAATTTTTCTTTATCTCTTATCTTAAGAGTAATGCCATCCGTTCCGCTTTCTATGTCGGACTCAACAGGTATTCTCTGTGTATTATTTGTTCCACATCCCTCCGCAGCAACATAGAATTCACGGAGATACGGTGTCTGGACTTTCAAATTTGGGAAAGTTCTTTTAAGTTCTCTCTCCTGAAGTCTTGTCACAACTGATTTGACACCAAGCTTATATAAAAACTCTTCCAGATATGTTCTCGGTGTTGTATTTGTTATGATTACATAATCAAAATCATAATTGTAGCCGTCATAAAGTCTGCAGCTTACAGATTTTTTAAACCACTTCTTCTCAAACTGGACAATATCATTGTCTTTCGTGTACTGTTTGATAACTTCAAAATCGCTCTCTGTTTTTACTTTCTTAGGGTGAATTATTCTTATCGGTTTCTGTCTGTTCTCAGAGTAGTCCTGTACAATCATTCCGTCTTCCTTGCCGTACAAAACAAGGTCGAGCATCTTTGCAGGAGAATCTAACGAATCATATTTAATGAACTTCTCACAATAATCTCCGTCATCATAGCTTGCACCAAGAATTTTTTCACTGACAAGCCATTCTTTTAACTCTTCTATTTTATATAACTTTACAAAAGGAAGCTCTTTTATATCAAAATATGTTCCTCTGTCTGACATATACTGGTCATAGTCATACATATAAAGTATTATAGGCTTTCTCGTAACTGAAAAATCAAAGAATACGCTCGAATAATCAGTTATAAGAGCATCTACACTATTTAAAAATTCATACTTGTCAACTTCTGCCGGGAAACTCTTGATATGCTCATAGTCTCCGAGCTGAACGCTGTTTTTAAGTATCGGATGAAAATTAACATACAAAATCTGGTTATCTTTAAGATTTTTATCGAGATAACTCATCATTTTGGTAACTTCTTTGCTGTAAGCATCCTGATTTACCGAATGATTACTTGTACCTCTCCATGTCGGCATGTATGCATACACAACCTTGTCCTCAAGTCCAAGCTGTTTTCGCACTGTCTCTGCCTTTTCCCTATCCATGAAAATACTATTTCTCGGATAACCGCTGAGTGCAACTTTTCCGGTATATAAAGGCTCAAGGTTATAGTCTCCCATAATTGCATCCTTTGTAAATTCATTCGGATGCATGAGATAATTTGCCTGCAAGAAATTATGTTGTACATTGTACATGGATTCTATACCCTTACGCATCTGTTTTCCAAGAGTTTTGAGCGGTGTTCCATGCCATGTCTGAAGATAAACCTGCTCATCTTTTCTGATAAAATAAACAGGAAAAGAACTGTTATTTATAAGATATTTTGCTGTTGCAAGCACCTTTAAATATTTATATGAAGTAATACTTACAAGCTTTACCGGAATATCATTGGCTTCAATAAACTTTTTATGTGTCTCGTAGTCCTCCGGATTTGTACTGTAATAAATCTCATACTTATCCGCATCATCTCTTGATAAAAGTTCCTTCAATATATAAAATGGTGAATCTGAAATCGTTGTTCCATGAAATGACTCAAATAAAATTCTGTTTTCCACCACCGGACAGTGTTTATAATAACTGCCGTAAAAGAACTTCATCTTAGGAGCTCTTTTCAATATTCGTCTGGCATTATTCTTCAACACATGGTATCCGCTTACCATTTTTGCCCTCACCTTATTTATAAACATCTTAATAAATCCTTTCTAAACACTTGTAAGGGACTGTTGCCAACAACAGTCCCAAATATATCATCAAAATCTCCGGTTTAATCAGTCTTTTTTCTGCTGACCTTTAAGTCCCAGATCATTTTTTATCTTAGATGTTGAAATTCCTTCTGTTCTTGGCAAATAAACAACTTCACAATATTCCTTGAGGAAATCAAATTTTCCCTCCCAGTCATGTCCCATAACAAACACATCAATATCATTGTCAACAACATCAGAAATTTTCTGTTCCCATGTATTTTCAGGAATAACCTCATCAACATATCTTATCGCTTCAAGAATCTGCTTCCTATCCTCATATGAATAGTATGCTTTTTTATTCTTGATGGCGTTAAATTCATCTGTCGATAAAACAACAAGCAGATAATCACCAAGCTCTTTAGCTCGTCTGAGTATATTTATATGACCTACATGAAGTAAATCAAAAGTTCCATATGTTATTACTTTTTTCATCTTTACCCTCCAGTATGATAAACACAAATTTACACATTGAGATATTACTTTATTTAATGCAACTTGTCAAATTTGCTGCCATAATTCTACAATATATATTTGAGCTCATCAATAAGTTTTTCCATTTCTTCTCTCGTGCCAATTGAAATGCGAAGATAATTTTTTATGCGTTCGCTGTTAAAGTGTCTGACAAATATATGTTTTTCACGAAGCTTTGCAAATATCTCCTCTGCATCCACTGTCGCATGTTTTGCAAAAATAAAGTTAGTTTTTGAATCGCCAAAAGAAAATCCAAGTTCTGTAAGTCTTTCCTTTGTCCACTCTCTTGTCTCTACAATCTGCCCGGTTGTTTTCCTGAAATAATCTTCATCTTCAATTGCCGCAATCCCGAGTGCAACAGAAAGCCTCGTCATCGGATAACTGTTATATGAAAATCTGACATAATTCATAGCTTTGATAAGTTCCGGATTTCCCATCGCATAACCAATTCTCATCCCCGCCATTGAACGTGACTTTGAAAAAGTCTGCACAATCAGCACATTATCGTATTCTTTTGTCAAAGATAAGGCAGATTTCCCGCTGAAATCAACATACGCTTCATCTATGATAACGACAACATCTCGGTTATGTTCTATAACATCACGCAGAAATTCCTCATTCTGCATAATTCCCGTTGGTGCATTTGGATTTGCAATGACAACACCACCGTTTTCCTTATAATAATCTGCTGCCACAAGATTAAAATCATCATCCAACGCCGGTCTTTCAAAAGGAATATTAAAAAGTGCAGCCCAGACATCATAAAACGAATATGTTATATCAGGGAAAAGTATCGGCTTTTTGCTGTTAAAAAACGTCATAAACGCTATTGCAAGTACATCATCAGAGCCAACCCCGACAAACACCTGATTATTTTCGACATTGTATCTTTTAGCAATTGCTTCAACAAGAAGTGTCGAATCCGGGTCAGGATAAAGCCTGAGTGTATCAAGGTCAAATCTTTGAAGCACTTCCTTGACTTTCGGTGACGGCGGATACGGATTTTCATTTGTATTTAACTTTATCATATCCTTAAGCTGTGGCTGTTCTCCCGGCACATACGGGTCTATTGTTCTTAAATTGTCTTTCCAGCTGCTCATAATCTTATTATCCTCCATTCAGATTTTCATTCTATTCTATATATTCCGTTTAATTTGCAAATCCACTTAATTTGCAAATCTAGTTATTTAAATTATAACTTTCTGCAAGTTTTTCAAACGCTGCAAATGATTTTTCAATCATTTTTTTATCAACACAATAAGCTATTCTTACATATCCTGCACACATAAATGAACTTCCCGGAACAAGAAGCAGATTAAATTCTTTTGCCTTTGCCGCAAACTTAGTATCATCAGGCTCGGCAGCTTTCATCCAAAGATAGAACGCTCCCTGCGGTTTGACACATTCAAACCCAAGTGATGTAAGTTTATCATACAAAAGTGTACGATTTGTGTCGTAAACCGAAACATCTGTACTCTCATCAAGGCATTTCTTTATCACAAGCTGCTGGAGTGACGGTGCATTTACAAAACCAAGTATTCTGTTTGCCACATTCGCTGCCGCAACAAGATTTTCAAAATCGTCCACAACATCAGGAATTACAAGATAACCTATTCTTTCACCTGGAAGTGATAATGACTTACTGTATGAATATCCGACTATTGTGTTTGCATAATATTTTGTAAGATACGGTACATCTACACCGTCATATGCAAGCTCCCTGTATGGCTCATCTGATATAAGATAAATCGCTGTGCCAAACTCCTCCTGTTTGTCGCAAAGAACCTTTGCAAGTTCTTTTATTGTGTCTTCCGAGTAAACAACACCCGTCGGATTGTTTGGATTATTGATTATGACAGCCTTTGTTTTTGCTGTAATTTTCTCTGAAAATTCTTTTATATCCGGCTGAAATGTAGGCGGATTAGGAGAAACCGCAACAACTTTTCCGTCAAAATTTGCAACGTAATTGTTGTACTCACCAAAATACGGTGCAAAAGTGATAACCTCATCCCCAGGGTCAATTATTGATTTGAGTATAACATTCAATCCCCCGGCAGCACCGACTGTCATAAGAATATTTTTTTCTGAAAAATCTGTCTCAAATCTCTCATTCAAAGACTTTGCAATTGCATCCCTCACATCTTCAAATCCTGAATTGTTCATATATCCATGAACCCTGTTTGGTTCTTCATTGTTCACAACATCTATAATCGCCTGGTTTACTGCCTTAGGTGGAAGTGTACTGGGGTTTCCCAGACTAAAATCATATACATTCTCTGCTCCATATTTTTGTGCCATCTTTTTTCCTTCCTCAAACATGGCACGGATAACAGAACTTCCTTCAACATATTTAACCATCTTTTTTGCTATCATTTTCAAACCTCATTTCTGTGCTTATTCGTATAAGTTATTCTAAGTATATCACTCTTATATTGTACATGCTAGATTTTTTTATATTTTTTCAAAAAACACTTGCATTCTCCAAAATACTCTGATATAATTTAACTGTTGTCGCTAAAAGACATGCTATGCGCTTCTAGCTCAGTTGGCAGAGCACCTGACTCTTAATCAGGGTGTCCAGGGTTCGAACCCCTGGAGGCGCACTTATATTTATACAAAAAGAAGATATTACTTTTGCAATATCTTCTTTTTTTGTTTTCCGCTTTTTATATAATATCAATATATTTCTTAATTATATTCTCCAACTCCACATATCCCAAAGGCTTTGAAATATAATCATCAAATCCCTCCGCAAGATACATCCGCTTTGCTCCTGTCACGGCATTTGCAGTCATGACTATAATCGGCGTATCCTTATTTAATGACGCATCCATCTTTTTAAGCCGTTGCAAAGTTTCTATTCCGTCCATCCCCGGCATCATATGGTCAAGAAATACCATATCATACTTTTTCTGTTTCATAAGTTCAAGACACTTTTCGCCACTTTCTGCAAGCTCTACATTGATATGTGTAACACGAAGCAATTCTCTTACCACAATTCTGTTTGTCTCAACATCATCAACAACAAGAATATGGGCATTCGGTGCTTTAATATGATATGTTTCACTTTCCGTTTTTGATAAATCATCTTCCTCCCTGTTTTTACTGCAGACAATGCTTTGTGGAATTTGCACTTCAAAAACCGAACCTTCTCCAAACACACTGCTGACATTTATCTTACCATTCATAAGATTGACAAGCTTTCTTGTAATAGAAAGACCAAGTCCGTTTCCCTCTATCGTATGGTTTTCCTGCTCATCAACTCTTTCAAATGGTGAAAATATCTTACCGATGTCCTCTTTTTTGATTCCACGTCCCGTATCCGTAACCCTAAAAATAAGCATAATATTTTCCAAATCAATTTTGTCCCATTCCACCTCAAGAGTAATAGAACCTTTCTGTGTATATTTAACAGCATTGTTCATAATATTTATAATTATCTGTTTTATACGCAGTGCATCACCGTGCAAAAACATTGGCATATCCCTTGACAAATCAAGTTTAAACCTAAGTCCCTTTTCTTTAATTTTTAGCGAAACCAAATTTATAATGTCATTTACAACAAATTTAAGATTATAATCCTCGTTAATTATGCTGGTCTTGCCGGCATCAAGTTTTGACAAATCGAGGATATCATTTATAATTCCAAGAAGTGTTTTTCCGGCATCTTTAATATAAGACGAATAACTCTGTATCTGCTCCGATACTGTCTCCCTCGAAATCATTTCATTCATACCGAGTACGGTATTAAGAGGTGTTCTTATCTCATGGCTCATCTGTGCAAGAAATGCAGATTTTGCCTTATTAGCATTATCTGCACTTCTCTTTGCTGCTTCAAGTTCTTCAATAGTTCTGATTTTATCAGTAAGATCATCAATAATTATGATATATCCCATCGTCTCGCCATATTCATCGCCTATTCTATTTATATCAAGTCGGCAATGTGCATCATTTGCCCTGCATTTTACATCAAGTTTGTTTGAATATCCACCATATCTCAATTTTTCTTCATCTATCTCAAACAATTCCCTCAGTGTCACTTTCTCATAATCATACGGCGAAAGCCTCAAAAAATCTATAGCACTTTTATTCGCTATTTTTAAATGTCTGCTGTCATCATATATAATCATCGGAAGTTTCACTGAGTAATATATAAATTCAGATACATTCTCAAGCTTCACCTGATTCTTATTTACAAAAAGGTAAACCCTGTATACCAAAAGTGCTCCAAAGAACTGAGATAACGTACTTCCCGGAAATGCACTCACTCCAAACATTGGCACAATTGTATCAAGAAGCATGCCCGCAACGATTACACATTCACAAAAAACAAGTCTTATTCCCGTAATTCTTTCCCATTTTCTTTCGCCTTTTTTCATCATATATCCACTTAGCACAAACAAACCGACAGCACATCCGATACAATATACATCATACAAGGTGTTCCATATGCTCGGTGTAAACAAATATGTCATTCCTATTGCCGACTTGTGATATATCGTATTCTCCTTTTGCATTAAAAAAGGATATAATATTATTGCAGAAAACGGAAATATTTCTATCATCTTTACCCACCACAGATTCCGACCACACCATCCGGCAATAACAAGAATCGCACATATCATATACATAAATGTGCCAACCATACCTGTACATCTCCAGTAATACGCTATAAGAGGACTTTCCTGAACCCACACAAACCCAAAACAAAAACTCCATATAGAGCTTCCTATACAGACAAGAGCAAACAGAATATCATTCATCTTTAATTTTTCTTTACTACGTAAAACACTTACGGATATTATTGTCGTACATACAAAAAAGCCAAACATTATGTAAGATAATATTCTTCCCATATTCCTCACTCCTCTATGTCAATTTAATCAGGCAGGCTTGGAATAAGTTCAACATATACCTGATCAAACTCTTTCCTGAGTTCCTCCCTGATTTCATTACGAAGCTGCAGCAAAATTTTTGTATTTATAATATCATTGTGACTTTTAAAATATATCTCTACCCACGTTTTTCGACCCGTCTGGATAACATCCAAAAATTCAATATCACAATACACCTTATCCATATGTTTTTCTGCTGCAATTCTTATATTGTCCATTATATCCTGTTCAGGAGCAAAAAGCACCAGATTTTTTAGATTTGAAAAAATCATTTTCACCGGCTCTATAAGTAAAAAACACGCCATTACAATAGCAACAACCGGATCAATATAACGTGCGATCCATGCAAATTTCGTTTTATTTACAATAATCTGAATAAAAAAGGCAACTGCAACACCAAAACTTGATATAACATCAAGTTTCCATATATATATTTCTGCCTGAATAGTTAGAGATGCATATTTTTTGCTAAAATAATGCATTAAGAGATAAATAATAAGACATCCCAGACAAACTGCAAGCTCAAAAAATGCAATACTTCCACCATCCACATGGCGGCCGCCATGAAAGATGGTATACATATTATCCCACACAAGCTGAACAGTAATAACCAGCAAAACACTATATTTAATGACAACGAAAAGTGATTCCACCTGTGAAAATCCATAAGGTCTTTTCTCTGTCACAGGCTTATACAAAAGGGGAACCAGCACCATAAACGGTCCTATCATGATTAAATCCGTAACATCAAAAATACAATCCATCAACAAAGAATGTGATTTTGTGTAATATGCCATAAATCCCTCTGACAGCATAAACAAAATACTTCCTATTAAAGAGATATTCATAATTATCTTTTCATATCTCATTTTATTTTTATTCTTTTCCTTTTCTCCCACGCCGGAGCCTCCCTCTTTTTCTTCATTTTTCAGTAACTTTATAAAGAGATGCAATAAAAGCTGTTTTCATTTTCAGCACAATCTTTGTCTGCAGATACTTTTAAATCTTATTACAAATTACAGATGCTTTTCAAATCGTCCCATAATATTAAGACCATCTTTCTCAACAACAAAAGCATGTTCATCAATCTGCTTTATCTCTCTTCTAAGCTGTGCACATTCATATTTCGACAAAACCACTATCGTCATATATGTCTTTTCTTCCGTATAACCGCCCTTAGCTTCCCACCATGTCGCATCACGTTTAAACTGATTTACAATATAGTCCATTATCTCCACAGGCTCTTTTTTGGTAAATATAATAACTTCTGCATTTATATTCTGGGTATGTGTGCGGTCAGTGACAAGCATACTTACAGCGGAATAAATTATACAGTAAATAGCAGTCTGAACTCCAAACAAAACTGCACATATTCCATAAACTACTGCATTGAGCATAAGCGAAATCTTTCCAACTGAAAATCCTTTAAATTTCTTTGTAAAGAACATCCCGACAATATCCATTCCTCCGCTTGAACCGCCTGCTCTCAAAGCAATTCCAATTCCTGCGCCGCCAAATATTCCGCCTATAATACTTGCTGAAAGTGCGTCTGCAACAATCGGCTGTGGCGGTATAGGAACAATACTCAGGAAAAATGTCTGGCTCAAAACGCATACAAGAGTTCTTGCAAAAAAGTTTTTGCTTATCGAAAAATATGCCAGAATAAAAAGCGGTATATTAAGTATCATATTGATAATACCTGCAATATCCGTACTTCCTGAAAAAAGATGAAGATATTTCACAAAAATCGTTCTTATAATCTGACTCACACCAAGCACTCCGCCATTATACAAATCAGCAGGCACAACGAACAAATTTATACCAATCGAAAAAACTAACATCCCAAAAACCGCAGTAATATTTCTCTTCCAAAACTCCATCTGTCTGTGAGTTATAACAATTCCCATAATGCACCTCATTTCTGAGCAATTTAATCTGTACGCCCGAAAATAATCTTCTCATATAGTATCAACACTTTTTTTATGTTAATTCATACCTTAAATTTACCATAAAAAAGGGACAAAAAAAAGTCCCTACCCAACAGACTTAACTGCCAAACGAGGACTTTCAGTGCGCCTCCAGGGGTTCGAACCCTGGACACCCTGATTAAGAGTCAGGTGCTCTGCCAACTGAGCTAGAAGCGCATACAATATAATAATCTTGCTGTCTTGCGACAACGATATTACTATATCACACTGTTTTTTATGTGTCAACTGTTTTTTACAATTTTTCCGTTTTCTATCTCTATTATCTCATCATCTGAAACAATATTATTTATCTTTGCAAGAGCTTTCAGATTATCAAATCCGGTCATATCCTCAACCATACTCATATGTTCAATTATTATACCCACACTTTTGGGAAAACTCTATGTCTTTCCCAATCACCTCCCCATCAACAGCTATACATCCCTCTGTCGGAAGTATAAGTCCACATATCCCCCTTAAAAGCATCGTCTTTCCACTTCCGTTTCTTCCATGTAGTCCGTATACTTTGTTTCCTTCAAAAGTATAATTTATATTCTCAAGCACTATATTTCCCTTTATTTTTTTGTAAAATTTTTTACTTCTACTTTCATGTTCAACGCCCTTTCTACAATATCACTGACTTTTTAATCTTCACCCTTTTTAAGCAAATCGACTTTTTTATATACACCACTTTACAAGAAGAATAAAAAAGCATATAATTCTTTTATAAAATATTTGATAAAAGAGGATAAGAAAACGAAAAATAAAGATAAAAGAAATATAGCAAGAAAAAAAATAATTAATTATGTGCTAAACAATCCTGTTACATCCAAGGCGGAACTCGCAAAAGAGTTAAACTTGAGTATGCCGACCGTGTTGGCAAATGTGAATGACTTGTTAGAAAAAATGGTGTTGGAAGAAACCGGAGAATATGCTTCAACTGGTGGACGGAAGGCAAAAAGTATAGGCATTAATAAGTCATACTGTCATGCAATTGGGATTTTGATTACAGCGAATCACATAGAAGTGGTATTAGTAAATCTTGGAGATGAGATTATAAAAAAGGATCGCATCCGTTTAAAATTTACGGCAGAATTATCCTATTGTACAGAGGTGGCACAAAAGGTCAAAACTTTTCTTGAAGGCGAATTAGCGAAGGATACGCTACTTGGGATTGGAGTGGCGATTCCAGGAATCATTGATCAGAAAGAACGGATCGTTTTAAAATCTCATGCTTTAGGCATAGAGAATTATAGTCTGCGCTTTTTAGAGCAGGCTCTGGAAATTCCAGTATATTTTGAAAACGATGCTAATGCTGCAATGCTTGCAGAAAAAAAGCAAAAGTATCCAAATGCGATATATCTGTCTTTGAACCACACCTTAGGAGGTGCATTCTGCATAGATGGAAAGCTGTTTCGAGGGCAGAACCAGAAAGCAGGGGAGTTTGGTCACATGATACTCGTTCCCGGTGGAAGAAAGTGTTATTGTGGTAAATCAGGATGTGCAGATGCATATTGTGCTGCAAGTGTACTGACAGAAGATAACAAACAGTCACTGGACGCATTTATGGAAAAAATTGAAAGTGGTGATGAAAAATCTTTGCAGATATGGAATGAATATCTGGATCATCTTGCTGTTTTGATATCAAATCTACGGATGGCATATGATATGGATATAATACTGGGAGGTGATGTGGGAGGTATACTGTCAGATTATATGATACCACTGGGAGAAAAAGTGATGGGATATAATGGCTTTGAACATGATGTTTCATATTTAAAAAATTGTTCATACAAGAAAGAAGCATCGGCCGTTGGAGCTGCGAAATACTTTTTTACAGAACATATGGTAGAACTGTAAATAAAATATATTATAGTAAAAAATGGAAAGGAAACCGTAACTACAGTTTCCTTTCCATTTTTTGTGTTAATTGTGAAAAATGCACAAAAAATTCATCCGAAAATTGTGAAATATGTAAGAATATCAAAAAAATATATTGACAAAACAGGTTTACAGGAAGATGATATAATCACTTTAATAAAACGTTTTATAAAAGACGAAACAAAACAATATAAATAAAAAAGGAGGAAACTATTATGTTACAGCAGGTAATGACAAATCCAGGAGAAATTATTTTCAGAGAGGTTC